>Ga0111538_10012402_pt1 | contig 11270 bp, 8 predicted proteins | sample SoiMethybrSBSTD1_FD_79669 | JGI IMG/M metagenome (GOLD analysis project Ga0111538, IMG submission 79669) | Bulk soil microbial communities from a Populus tree surrounding site in Tennessee, USA - Soil MetaG P. TD hybrid SBSTD1 (version 2)... | ecosystem: Environmental > Terrestrial > Soil > Tree... | reverse complement strand
GCTTACGACCACGCGGGCCAGGAGCTCTGGCGCACGCCGCTCGGGCCGTTCGACAACGTCTACGGCATGGGCGCCTCGCCGGTGCTGGCCGGCGGCCTGGTGCTGCTGTCCTGCGACCAGTCGCGGGGCTCCTTCGTCGCGGCGTTCGACGCGAAGACCGGCCGCGAGCGCTGGCGCACGCCGCGCCCCGAGGCGCTCTCGGGCCACGCGACGCCGGTCGTGCTCTCGCGTGCGGGGGCGCCCGACCAGGTGATCGTTCCGGGCTCGTTCCGGCTGGACGCCTACGACCTCGTGACCGGCAAGACGCTCTGGTACGCGAACGGGCTGCCGTCGGAGATGAAGTCGGGCGCGGTGCTCGGAGACGGCGCCGTCTACGTCGTCGGCTACAGCAGCCCGCTCAACGAGCCGGGGCAGCACCCGAAGCTGCCGTCCTACGCGGACTGGCGCGCGGCGCAGGACCAGGACAAAGACGGCCGCGTCACGAAGGCGGAGGCCGATCCCACCAGCAAGGACTACTTCGACTTCATCGACCTCGACCACGACGGCTCCGTCTCCGAGAGCGAGTGGCGGATGAACGAGGCGATGATGGCCGCCGAGAACGGCCTGCTCGCGTTCAAGAGCGACGGGACGGGCGACGTCACGCGCAGCGGCCTCTTGTGGTCGTATCGCCGCTCGATCCCGCAGCTGCCGACGCCTCTCCTCTACCGCGGCGTGCTCTACATGATCAACGACGGCGGCATCCTGACGACGCTCGACCCGGCGACGGGCAAGGCGCTCAAGCAGGGCCGGCTGCGAGAGGCCGTCGACCAGTACTTCGCCTCGCCCGTGGCGGGCGACGGCAAGGTCTACTTCGTCAGCAAGAGCGGGATCGCGAGCGTGCTCAAGGCCGGGCCCGAGCAGGAGGCGCTCTCGGTTGCCGATCTCGCCGAGGAAGTCGCAGCGACGCCGGCGCTCGGCGACGGGCGCCTCTACCTGCGCACGCGCGGCTCGCTCTACTGCTTCGCCGGCGACGGCGCCGCGAAGAAGTAGCTCCGGCGATGACCGGCGCGCCCGGGGCCCGCGTGCTCGGGATCGAGACCTCCTGCGACGAGACCGCCGCCGCGGTGGTCGAGGACGGCCGCCGCATCCTCTCGAACGTGGTGGCGAGCCAGGCCGAGCTGCACGCGCCCTACGGCGGCGTCGTGCCGGAGCTCGCCTCGCGCCACCACATCGAGACGATCGTGCCGGTCGTCGAGCGGGCGATGAGCGACGCGGGCACACGCTTCGAGGAGCTCGCCGCGATCGCCGTGACGCAGGGGCCGGGGCTCGTGGGCTCGCTGCTCGTCGGCCTGCAGGCCGCGAAGGGGATCGCGCTCGTCCACGGCAAGCCGCTCGTGCCGGTCCACCACGTCGCCGGCCACGTCGCGGCCGCCTTCCTGGCGCACGGCGAGATCCCGCTGCCCGCGATCGCCCTCGTCGTCTCGGGCGGCCACACCAGCCTGTTCGAGGTGCCCGAGGAGGGCGTGCATCGGCGAATCGGCCGCACCCGCGACGACGCGGCCGGGGAGGCGTACGACAAGGTCGCGAAGCTGCTGGGGCTCGGCTACCCCGGCGGCCCGGTCATCGACCGCCTGGCGCGCGGCGCGAACGACCGCGCGGTCGAGTTCAAGGTCGCGCGCATCAAGGACGGCTCGAGCGACTTCTCGTTCAGCGGCATCAAGACCGCGGTGCTGCTGCACGTGAAGCGCGAGGGGATCGAGCCGGTGCGCGACGCGCAGGACGTGCCGCAGCGCGTGCGGGATCTCGTCGCGTCCTTCCAGCGCGCGGTGGTCGAGGCGCTCGTCCGCGGCCTCGAGCGCGCCGCCCGCGAGCACCATCCGCGCAGCCTGATCCTGACGGGCGGCGTCGCCGCGAACACGCTCCTGCGCCGCGAGGCCGAGCGAGCGGCGAAGGCACTGGGCCTGCCCGTGTTCATCCCACCCATCGCCCTGACGACGGACAACGCCGCCATGATCGCGGCGGCCGGCCACGTCGCCTGGCGGCGCGGCGAGCGCGCCGACCTGTCCCTGAACGCCGACCCGCACCTGCCCCTCGGCTAGCCCAAAAAACCTTCGGCCAAGCCATCTTGGCTTGACAGTCGGGCGGAGCCTGCGCTAACGTGAAAAAACGTAAACAGGGACGCCGGAGGCAACATGGACGTGGCGAGGCGATCGGCGCTGTCAAAGTTCTACAGGGAAGAGTTCCTTCGCCACATCGAGTACCTCCAGGCCGCCGGGATCCTCGACGAATCCAATCGTGAAGTGGCCGATCGATGCCGGGCCTTCTGCGCCCGCCTCGACGAGCTGTGCTGCCACGAGCACTTCCCGGAGCTCGCCGAAACCGTCCTGCAGAGCTTCGACGCCCTCAGCCGGCTGAGCGACCGCGACCACCGGCTCGCTCATTGAACCCCGGCCGCGCGCAGCTGCGCGCCACGGCTTCGGGGATCCTGTCCGCCGCGCTCCAGGCGGCCGCGCCCGGTCCGCTCGTGCGGAAGAACCTGAAGCGGCGCGGGGCGGCGCTCGAAGCAGGCGGCGTCCGCTTCGCGCTCGGCCGCGGGCGCATCGTCCTCGTCGCCGTGGGCAAGGCCGCGCTCGAGATGGCGCGGGAGGCTGAAGCTCGGCTCGGCGACCGCCTCACCGAAGGCCTCGCCGTCAGCACGACCGCACCCGTCCCTCCGCTCGCCCGCGTCCGCGCGCTCGTGTCCGGCCACCCGATTCCCGACGCACGCGGGATCGCCGCCGCCCAGGAGGTCGAAGCGCTCGCGCGCGGCCTCGGCCGCGACGACCTGCTGCTGGTGCTGCTGTCGGGAGGCGCATCGGCGCTGCTGCCGGCGCCGGCCGACGGCGTCACGCTCGAGCAGAAGGCGCGCACCACGGCGCTGCTGCTGCGCGCTGGAGCCACGATCCACGAGCTGAACGCGGTGCGCAAACACCTGTCGCGCCTCAAGGGCGGCGGGCTCGCGCGCGCGGCCGCGCCCGCACGCGTCGTGGCGCTCGCGCTCTCCGACGTCGTGGGCGACGACCTGTCGACGATCGGCTCGGGGCCGACCGTCCCCGACCCGACGACGTTCGCGCAGGCGCTCGGCGTGCTCGAGCGGTGCTCTGTGCTCGGCGACGTCGACGCGTCCGTGCGCGTGCGCTTCGAAGCCGGCGCGCGCGGCGAGCTCGCGGAGACGGCGAAGCCGGGCGAGCCGCTCTTCCGCAGGGTCGTCACCCGGATCATCGGCAGCGGCCGGCTGAGCGTCCTCGCGGCGGCCAGCGAGGCGCGCCGGCGCGGGCTGCGGCCCGAGGTGCTGACGACGCGGCTCGAGGGCGAAGCGCGCGAAGCCGCGCGCGTCCTCGTCGCCATCCTGCGCGAGCGCGTGGACCGGGCGGCTTTGGGCTCGCGCGCGGTCTGTCTGCTCGCCGGAGGCGAGACGACGGTCACGGTGCGCGGGTCGGGCCAGGGCGGCCGCAACCAGGAGCTCGCGGTGGCCGCGGCGCAGGCGCTCGACGGCTTCCCGGGGACGGCCGTGGTGGCGAGCCTCGCGACGGACGGAATCGACGGCGCGAGCGACGGCGCCGGCGGCATCGTCGACGACACGACGCTCGCGCGCGGGCGCGAGCTCGGGCTCGCCCCGCCGGCCGTCTTCCTGGCCGAGAACGACACCCGCAACTACCTGGGCCCGCTGGGCGATCTCATCCTGACCGGTCCGACCGGCACGAACGTCGCGGACGTCGTCGCGCTGCTGGCCAACCCCCGCCGCGCGTAAAAGTTATAATGCGCGGGATTGCCCGGGGGGCACCTTGAGCCAGGATCCCGTCGACGACCCCGACGGGCAGGATAAGAACGAGCCGAACCCGGAGGCCGCTGCCGCGCCGTCGCTGGAGCTTCCTCCCGAGGCGGGCGAAGCCGAGCACCTCGAGCGGCGCGCACGGCTGGCGGAGGATCGCCTGACCGAGGTGCTGTCCGCGTATCGACAGGTCAAGACCGAGAACGAAGGCTTCCGCGACCGCGTCACGCGCGATGTGGAGCGCCAGTTCAACAAGCGGCACGAGAGGCTGCTGCTCAAGTTCATCGACATCCTCGACAACCTCGACCGCGCGCTCGAAGCCGCCGAGCAGACCTACGCGGGCAATCCGCTGATCGAGGGGCTGATCCTGGTGCGCACGCAGCTGCTCCAGACGCTGCAGCAGGAGGGGCTCGAGCGGATCCCAGTGCTCGGGCTGCCGTTCGATCCCGCGATGAGCGAGGCCGTCGGTACCCAGGCGGTCCAGGAGCCGGAGCACGACCAGGTGGTGGTGAAGGAGGTCCTGCGCGGCTACCGCCTCCACGGCCGCGTGGCGCGCGCTTCCCGCGTCTTCGTCGGCAAGCACGTGGAAGGCGGAGTCCCTGCGGCCCCGGCCGAAGAACGGATCGGTGCGGACGAGACGCAGGCCGCGGAGAGCCGCACCGAGGAGGACGCGATCGCCAAGGCCGCCGTGGACGCCCTCGCGGACACCACGCCGATCGACGAAGCGATGATGCGCGAGCTGTTCGGCACCCCGCCCAACGGCACCGAAGAGCCTCCGAAGCAGTAGGGCCCAGACTCACGGGCCGAGGTCGAAGCCTTCCGCGGCGCCGGGATCCCGTCCCGGATCCAGCTGCTGGCAATGCCGAGGTCGCCACGGGTAGCGCGAACCGGAGGGCTCCCATGGCGCATCCCAATGTCGCCAATGGATGCGACGTGGGATCCCGGTCGCGCGGAGGCGTCGACCTCGGCCTATGAGCTAGAAGACGTAGGCCAGCGCGAACCCGATCTGCGCCACCATCATCATCAGGTACATGTGCGTCCACGACGGGTGGTTCTCGGTGAACGCCAGCTCCTCGGGCCGGCGCACCAGCAGGTAGACCGTGTAGACGCCGTACGCCACGAGCGTCACCGCCAGCAGGTCCAGCAGGCGCGGGTTGCCGGTCAGCAGGCCCGTGCGCACGCCGATCGGAATGAGCACGAACGGCAGCACGAAGAAGGGCGCGATGATCCACGCCGCCTTCTTCACGCCGTAGAGGATCGGCAGCGTCTCGCAGCCGCCCGCGCGGTCGCCTTCGATGTCGGCGAAGTCCTTCGTGGACGACGCGCCCAGCACGAACAGCCCGAAGATCGCCCCGATGAACCAGGGCTCCGGATCGAAGATGGTCTTGACGGTCGACCAGCCCGCGACCTTCAGCAGCATGCCGCGCGGGATCGCGATCGTGATGTTGGCCCACAGTCCCTTGCGCTTGGTCTGCAGCGGAGGCGCCGAGTACGCCCAGCACATGAAGCTCGTGAACAGCACGATCCAGAAGCACTCGCGGTTGGCCTCGAGCCCGACGGGCGTGGCGAGCCAGGCGAGCAGCCACGCGACGAGCGTGCAGACGATCGTGAAGCCCCAGGCTTCGCCCATGCCGAGCGTGCCCGAGGGCAGCGGCCGGTTCGGCTTGTTCACGCGGTCGATGTCGAGGTCGTAGATCTGGTTGATCGCGTTGTTCGCGGCGTTCAGCACGCCGGCCATGAGCGCGCCCCACAGCACCGGCAGCAGCAGCGACGCGGTGAGCGGCGCGCGAGTGCCGTGCGCGCCCCACGCGGTCACCGCGCCGCTCACGACGCCGAGCGCCGGCGGCAGCAGCGTGAACGGACGCCCGAAGTCGACGTAGAGGCGGAGCTTCTTCATCTCTGGCGACGCTTCCTAGAGCAGCCGCACCAGCGCGACGGCGACGAGCGCGCCGATCGCGGTGTTGGCGGCGTTCAGCAGGTTGTTGTCCATCCAGCCGCGCTTCTCGGCCACGGTGCCGAGCAGGCTCTCGGCCAGGCCGCCGACGAGGCCCGCGACCGCGACCACCACGGCCGCACGCCAGCCGAAGAGCCCGGTCGCCACGCCGACCGCGGCGACGGCCGCCGCGCCAGCGAGCCCCGCCAGCGTTCCCTCGAGGCTCACGGCCCCTTCGGTCCCGGGCGGCACGGGGCGCAGCGTCGTGATCAGGAACGTGCGGCGGCCGTACGCCTTGCCGATCTCCGACGAGCAGGTGTCGGCCGACGCGGTCGCGACCGACGCGGCGTACGCGATCCCGAGCAGGTCGCGCAGACCCAAAGGCGCCATCCCCGCGAGCACGGCGAGCGCCGCCGGCACGCCGCCGTTCGCCCAGGCGTTCTGCCAGCCGCGCGCGCCGCCGCGCTCCTGCGCGATCCCGCGCGCCGCCTTGCGGCGATAGCCGAGCCTGGTGGCCGCGGTGCCCAGCACGAAGAACGCGATCATGAGCGCGAGGCCGGCGAGGCCGAGCCCGGCCGTGATCGCGGTCCCGATCAGCACCGCCGACAGCGCACCGGCGACGTCGACGGAGCGCGCCAGGTACGCCGCGAGCCCGATCGCTCCGTTGAGCGCGAGGCCGACCAGCAGACGACGCCCGAGGCCGGGATCTCCCGCGAGCAGGACCGGCTCGGCCGAGGCGATGAGCGGCAGCGCCAGCATCGTCGCGAGCGGCACCGTGACGTTGTCGTCGAGCGTCGTCGGCAGCGACTCGACGAGCGCGCAGACCGCGGCGAGCGCGAACGCGGCGCCGACCGTGTGCGGCCAGTGGAGCGCGTCGGGCTCGAGCGGCAGCCGCGCGACCCACGCCGACAGGAACGCCGCGGCCGCCGCGCCGCAGAGCACGAACGCGACGAGCCCGGTCCAGCCCTTGCGCGGGTTCCACGGCAGGCGCGGTCCGCCCGCGAGCTGGCCGACGAGCCCCGCCATGCCGTCCCCCACGGCCAGGATTCCCCAGCCCGCCGCCGCCATCCAGAGCCGGTCGCGGAAGAAGAGGATGAGCGCAAGCACCGCGAGCGGGTACGCGAGGATCCCGATGGGGTAGCCGCGCGCGACGTCGGCCGAGCGCCACATCCCGCGGCCGAAGAGCCGCGGCAGCACCAGCCAGTTGAAGACGAAGGCTGCGAGCGCCACGAGCGCGGCCTGCGGCCACGTCAGCCAGCGCAGCAGCAGCGCGAACGCCACGCACGAGACGTGGACGATGCGCCGCGACAGCTCGCCGCGCCCCAGGCTCACGAAGCGGTCCCGCGCACGTCGACCTGACCGGCGGCGCGGAGCCAGCGCACCGTCTCGCGCAGTCCCTCGGCGAGCGGCCGCCACTCGTAGCCGAGCTCGGCCACGGCCTTCGAGCTGTCGCAGGCCCACTCCTGCCGGAACACGCCGACCTCGCCGTGCGTGAGCTGCGGCGGGTGGCCGGTGAGCTCGGCCCACAGCCACTGCGCCCGGCCAACCACGGAGGCGACCGCGTACGGGATCTGCAGGCGCGGCGGCTTCGTGCCGGCGATCTCCTGCAGCAGCTCGAAGAAGCGCCGGAGCGTCGCGTTCTCGCCGCCCAGCACGAAGCGGTCGCCGGCCTTGCCTTTCTCGAGCGCGAGCGCGTGACCCTCGGCCACGTCCTCGACGTAGGCGTACGACCAGCGCCGGTCCCCGGGGCCGACGAGGCCGGGCAGCCGCCCGTTCATGTGGTCGGCGACCATGCGCGCGACCAGGTTGCCCTCGGTCATCTCGCCGGGGCCGTAGACCACGCCCGGGTAGAGGATCACGACGTCGTCGCCGTGCTCGGCGGCGGAGCGCGCCGCGGCGTCGGCGAGCGCCTTCGTGCGCTCGTAGGCGTTGCGGAACGGCGGACCGGGGTGCGGCCGCGTTGCGTCGTGCGCGCCGGGCCCCGACGGGCCGAGCGCGATGAAGGAGGACGTGTAGACGAGCCGCGCGCCCGCCGCCTTGGCCGCCGCGAGCGCGTTCTCGAAGCCGCCGACGTTCGTGGCGTGGAAGCGCTCGGGGTCCGGCACCCAGAGCTTCACGAGCGCCGCCAGGTGGAGCACGGCGTCGCAGCCAAGGGCGGCGCGCGCGAACGACGCCGCGTCGGTCACGTCGCCGATCGCCGCCTCGCTGTCGGGCGGCAGCTCGGCCAGGTTCGTCGCGCGTCGCGTGAGCAGGCGCAGCGAGTGGCCGCGCGCCGCGAGCCGGCGCGCCACCGAGCGGCCGAGGAAGCCGGTCGCGCCCGTCACCAGGACCTTCATGCCGTGCCGTCGGCCGCGCCCGCGACGCGCGCCCTCCAGTCCTCGAGCAGGTCGGCGAGCGACTGCTCGAGCGGGATGCGCGGCTCCCAGCCAGTCGCCTGCTGCAGCCGCGAGGGGTCGCCCACCTGCGCCGGCACGTCCGACGCGCGCAGGCGTCCAGGATCGAGCCGCACGTCGACCTTCGCGCTGGAGCGCGCGAGCAGCGCGTTCAGCACCTCGCGGATGCGGCGGCCGCGGCCGCTGCAGACGTTGTACGCCTGGCCGGCCTCCCCCTTGTCGAGCAGCAGGCGGTAGGCGCGCACCACGTCGCGCACGTCGGTGAAGTCGCGGACGGCCTCGAGGTTCCCCACCTCGAGCACCGGGGGCCGCAGGCCGCGCTCGATCTCGGCGATCTGGCGCGCGAACGAGCTCTCCGCGAACGCCTCGCCGCGCCCGGGACCGGTGTGGTGGAAGGTGCGCGTGAGCACGACGCGCAGGCCGCCGGCCGGTCCGTAGAGCAGCGCGAGCGCGCCCTGGGCCGCCTTGCTCACCGCGTAGGGCGACGCCGGCTGCAGCGGCTGCGTCTCGCGGATCGGCAGCTCGGCCTCGGACACGGCCCCGTACTCCTCGGCGCTGCCGACGACGAGCACCGCCGGCCGCAGGCCCGCGCGTCGCGCTGCGTCCAGCAGGTGCACGACGCCAAGCACGTTCGTGCGCAGCGTGCCGCCGGGATCGAGCCACGACTGCTGCACGCTCGACTGCCCCGCCAGGTGAACGATCGCGTCGGGCCGCGCCTCCTCGACCACCGCGGCGGCGGCCGCGGGATCGTCGAGGTCCGCCTCGACGAAGCGCACGCCCCTGGCCGCGGCGCGCGGCAGGCTGCCGCGGGGCGAGACGACACCGTGGACGCGCGTCTGCGGCTCCTCGCGGCGCAGGAGCTCGAGCAGGTGGGTCCCGACGAAGCCGCCGGCGCCGGTGACGAGCAGCCTCAACGGTAGGCGCCTCCCGCGCTGCCCGCGCCGACGCCGAGGAAGTTCCCCATCGAGCCGATGCCGGCGAGGTTGAGGTTGAAGCGCCACTGCCGCTCGTCGCGCCCGTTGTAGTTGAAGCGGATGTGCTCCAGCGTGAAGCCGCAGCACTGGACGGCGTAGCGCACCTGGGCGCGGAACTGGTAGAGGAGGTCGTTCTTGATGTCGTAGTCGCCCGAGCTCTCGAGGAAGAGCCGCTTCGGCCAGAGCTCGATCCCGGCCTGGCCGCGCAGCGTGTGCGAGCCCACCACGCGCTCCTCGGCGTTCTCGGAGAGGCGTACCGACCGCGCCCAGCCGCCCTGGAGCCAGGCGCGCGAGCCGGCGAAGTTGGCGGACACGCTGTTGCGCCGGAACTGCTTGAAGTTGACGTCGTACTCGACGTTGTAGTCGATCGAGAAGCCGTTCGACGGCTTGAGCTTCAGGCGCGACATGAGCGGCGAGAGGTGCTCGGGCTTGAAGCCGGGGCCGAACGCCGAGGACGAGTAGTTGGGGTCGAAGTTGCTCTGGCCGTCGGAGATCTGCACGTAGTAGGTCTGCATCAGCCGCCAGCTCAGGAACTCGAAGGGCTGCGGCTTGCCGCTGGCCCCGCGGCGCTTCGCGAAGAAGCGCTGCACCAGCGAGTAGGCGATCTGGTTGGTGCCGAGGAAGTAGTCGTTGCCGTCGAACTTAGGGATCGAGTTGAAGTCGTCCACGCGCGAGCGATAGGTCCAGGCGACCTCGGGTCCGATCACGTGCTTGAAGCGCTCGGAGTATCCGAAGCCGGGCGTGTCCCACACCTTCGCGAACATCGGGCCGCGCATCTCGACCTGCGTCTCGTAGAACGAGCGGTTGACCGGCGGGCCGACGATCGCGCTGAACTCCTCGCCCTCCTCGTCGAGCGCGGTGCCGTAGCTCGAGCCGTAGCGCGTGTAGCGGTAGCGCGCGGACGGCGTGAACTCGAGGAAGCTCAGGTTGAAGGGCCGCGAGATGTAGGGCGCCACGTCGAAGCGCGCCCAGTAGTCCACGTTCGCCTCGTCGCCGTACTGGAGCCGCTCGGCGGTGGCCTCCAGCCCCACGACCACCTTGCCCCAGCCGATCTGGCGCGGGAAGCGCCGCAGCGCCAGGCCGGGCAGGCGGCCGTTGACGTGCGTGTAGTCGGTCCCGAAATAGGTGCTCGCGGTGTCAGCGTAGGCGGAGAGTACGGCCAGCTTCAGGTCCTTCTCGATCGAGCCCTGCCAGCGCTGCGTGCGCGTCGTGGCGGCGTTGAAGTCGTCCTGGAAGCGCTGCTGGAACAGCAGGTCGCTGTACTGGCGGACGTTCAGGCTCACCTTGACCTTGCCGGGCAGCATGTGGAGCGCGTTCCAGTCGAGGTCGTAGTCGAGCTCCTCGGCGCCCTTCACCTGGAAGACGTAGGTGCGGAACGTACCGCGCGAGGGCGACTGCAGCGCCCAGCGCAGCTCGTGGCCGAAGCCGTTGCCGATCTTCGACCAGTAGTCGTAGTAGAAAGTCTGGTCGGCGCTCCTACCGTTCACCCAGAAGAAGCCGGTGCCGGTGTTGAAGCCGCGGTAGGACGAGTGGCCGAAGTGCGGGAACAGGAAGCCGCTCGAGCGTCCGTCGCGGCTGATCGGGTACATCAGGTACGGCGTGTAGAAGATCGGGATCCCCTTCAGCTTGAAGACCGCGTTCGTGGCCTCCACCTTGTCGTCGACGTGGATCTCCGCCGAGCTCGACTGGAAGCCCCAGCGCGGGTTCGGCTGGCTGCAGGTGGTGAAGCGCCCGCCCTCGACCTTGTAGGTCTTGTCGTCGACGCGCTCGACGCGGCGCCCCTCGACGAAGACGCCGGGCTCGATGTACCCCACGGCGTTCGTCAGGAAGCCGTGGCCGGTGTCGTCCATGTCCAGCGTCTCTCCCGCGAGGCGCTCGTCGCCGCGGATGAAGACGACGTTGCCCTCGGCGACGATGCGGTGGCCCTGCTTGCCGTCGGGGTGCGTCACCTCGTGGATGTCGGCCTTGTCGGCCTGGATCCGCATGCCGGCGAGGTTCAGGTCCACCAGCCCGCGCGCCTCGATGTGGCCCTTGGCCACCTGCTCGTAGGACTCGGCGCGCACGCGCACCTCGCCCGGATCGGCCGGCGGCTTCGGCTCGCCCTGGACCGCTCCGGCGTTCGGCTCGTCCGCGCCCTCGGGCGCTGCGGGCGGCGGGGCCGAAGGCGTCGCCGCGGGAGG
>Ga0111538_10012399_pt1 | contig 11271 bp, 8 predicted proteins | sample SoiMethybrSBSTD1_FD_79669 | JGI IMG/M metagenome (GOLD analysis project Ga0111538, IMG submission 79669) | Bulk soil microbial communities from a Populus tree surrounding site in Tennessee, USA - Soil MetaG P. TD hybrid SBSTD1 (version 2)... | ecosystem: Environmental > Terrestrial > Soil > Tree... | reverse complement strand
GTCTCTTTGAATTCCCCGAAGAAAACTTTGCCGCGACGGATGCAGCAATTGCCGATGGCGCTCTCGGTGCAGTGACTGCAGTGGGCAAGGAGAAGTGTGGTTTTATCAATCTGGCCATTGACATTTCCCCGCGCTGCGACTGTGTTGGCTTCTCTGACATGCCGATTGTGCCCAATCTAGGGGTGTTCGCGAGCAAAGACCCGGTGGCGATTGATATGGCCTGTCTTGACAAAGTGCGAGAGTCGCACGGCATGCCTGGCTCGATTGCCGATGACTTTGATTTGCTGGACCCGGGCACACGGAAGTTCGAGACGGTCTCAGCGACGGTCCATGGCTTAAGTGAAGAGACCCAAATCAACACGGGAACGCTGAATGGCTTAGGAAATCGTGAGTACACGCTCATCGATACGGAACCGCAGTCGATGAAACGGCACGTCTTCGCGCTCGATCAACGTCCGACAGGCGAACGTTTCCGCCAAAAATTCCTGAAGTTCACTCCCTTCCCGTATGAACGCCACGATGGTCAGGGCTTCCTGCGGGAACAGGAGATCGATACAGAGTTCGTCAAATCCTGGCATGGCAATGGCGGCAATGGTGGGGTGCCTGGGGCATCCGGTGCAGCCGAAGGGGCTCGCTCAGGAGACTAGGCCCTATGGGGGATGGGCAGGAGATGGGTTTTGCTCCTTCCCCCTGGCCTTCACCCCTACCCTGGCCATGGCGCGACGGCGTCGGCGGAGGGGCGCCAGTTTAACGGCGCCCCTTCCCCCATCGAGGGGGAGGGAACCCGCTGGAGACCTGGTAGAAGAGCAATTTCACTGGAGGATAATATGGCAGAAGTCACCAAAGGTCTGGAAAATCTCCAGGAGGCCATTACTGCATGTCAGCAGGCGAGCACGGTCGTCGCTAGCGCCAGTGCCGCCGAAGCTGCCCAGGCGCGGAGTGCCCTGGAGGGTATTCTCACCTCGCTCAACGAAGTCAGCGATAAATTTTTCATTAAGACGATGATGAGTGTGCCACCTACGAAAGCCTGCAGGACTGACGCGGCTGCCGTTGCGGCACTCGTGGCTGACCAGAAATGGTCCAGCCTACCAGCGGCAGTGGAAAAGCTCGAAAAGGCCACCAAGGCGCTAGTGACCAAGGCCAAGATGGATGGGACAACCATTACATGAACGGTCCGATTCTCATCACGGGGGGAGCCGGCAGTGTAGGGCGTAGTCTGGTAGCCCGCTGCCGGGCTGATGGGCATACTGTGCGCGTCTTTGACCTGCCGGGGTGCGATTTCACCGGGTTAGAGGGTGAGCCTGGCATCGAGGTGGTGCAGGGGGATATTACACAGATGGCCACTGTCACGCCGGCCGTGCAGGGGGTGAGCGCGGTCATGCACCTGGCCGCAATCTTACCACCAGCGAGTGAGCGCAGCCGTGAGCGCACCTTAAGCATCAACGTGGATGGCACGATCAACATCGTCCGTGCCATGGAAGCTAATGCCAGAGAGGCGGTTCTGGTGTTCAGTTCCTCCGTCAGCACCTATGGCGATACGACCTCAGAAACACCACCAATACGGGTGGAATATCCCCAAACTGCGCTGGATATTTACGCCGAGAGCAAGATCGCCAGCGAGCGGCTCGTATATCAGGCCCAGCTCCCGACGGTGGTCCTCCGCATCGCCGGCATTGCGGTGCCAGTGCTGCAGGAGCCACCGCCAGTATGGCCGTTTACCGCTGAGCAGCGCCTGGAGATGGTGCACCGTGAGGATGTCGTGACGGCCCTATATAAAGCCCTCATTACCCCTGCGGCGCAAGGAAAAACGCTGAACATTGCCGGTGGGCCAACATGGCAGACCAGTGGACGCCAGTACGTAGCGGATCACTACGAGATTCTCGGCGTGCCGCTCGAGATGGCGGCTTTTCGTGGTGAGGCTGAGCCAGGATGGGTTGATTGGTATGATACAACAGAGTCCCAGCGCTTGCTTGACTATCAGCATCACTCCTACACGAGCTATCTTGAGGCGCTGCGTGCGGAAGTCGAGCGTATGCTAGCGGACGATTGTTGAGGTATGTCGCGATGGAGAAGGCGATACGCTCCGCCCCCTGGTCTCCTACCATTGACCCGGATACGATTACCTACCTGGAAGCGCTTGCGCAGCGCGTGCTGTGGCTCTCCACCTACATGATCCATTATGCCAACAAGGTGCGCCCGAATCCTGATGGGATGAAAGTGGGTGGGCATCAGGCCAGTTGTGCCTCGGTGGTGAGCTTGATGACGGCGCTCTATTTTGCCATGCTCCGACCACAAGATCATGTAGCCGTGAAGCCGCATGCCTCGCCTGTGCTGCACGCTATTCAGTACCTGCTTGGCCGTTTGCCGCAGTCTATGCTGACGACACTGCGGGATTTTGGGGGCTTGCAGGCCTACCCGAGTCGTACCAAAGATCCTGATGGGGTGACGATTTCCACGGGGTCGGTGGGTTTAGGGGCGGCGGCGACGATTTTTGGGGCTTTGACGCAGCGCTATGTCCGCGATCACTTTGGCCCTCGTCCACTAGGACGCTATATCGCCCTGGTGGGTGATGCCGAGCTTGACGAAGGTAACATCCCAGAAGCCCTGGGTGAAGCCAGTGCCTATGGCCTGAGTGATCTGTGGTGGATTGTCGATATCAACCGTCAGAGTCTGGATCACATTGCTCCAGAGGGGCAGGTGGTACAGATTGCGCGCATGTTCGAGGCCAAGGGCTGGGAGGTGATCTGGCTCAAATACGGTAGCAAGCAGCGTGCCTTTTTCGAGCGTCCGCAAGGTCACTGGCTGCAGCAGTGGATTGATGATTGTACCAATGCCGAGTACCAGAGCTTACTGAATGCGGATGGCGCCGAAATCCGTCGTGCCATGCTGGAATGGAGCACTGGGAATGAGGCTGACATGGTGCAGTTGCTTGCCGATGTGGACGATGCCACCCTCAAAGAGCTACTCATGAACCTGGGGGGGCACGACATCGCCCAGATTCTTCAGGCCTTTGCTACTGCCGCAAAGGTTGAAGATCGTCCTGTGGCGGTCATGGCCTATACCATTAAAGGCTGGGGCCTGCCCATTGCCGGCCATATTGACAATCACGCCGCCCAACTCACGCAGGCGCATATTGTAGCCATGCAGGAGCATCTCGGCATTGCTGTGGGGCACGAGTGGGACGGTTATGCTGCCGCAGACCCCATCGCCCAGTGGATCCAGCACATGCAGCATCAGCTCATGCAGTCCCAGCCGCAGCCTCCAGCCCCATCCGTGGCACCGCGGCCCTTGCACGTACCTGAAACTGTGGGCATACGTGTTCCGGAGCGTGCTTCAACGCAGGGGGCCTTTGGCCATATTTTAGTCGCTTTAAGCGATATTAAGGAGGTAGCAGCGCGGCTGGTGACGACCTCGCCTGATGTGGCCGTCTCCACCAATCTCGCCAATTGGATCAACCAGCGCGGCATCTACGCGCCGGCGGAGCGTCCCAATTACTGGGCGAAACATGGCATCACGAGCTTGTTGCAATGGCGCGAGACGGCGGCCGGCCAGCACATTGAATTGGGCATCGCTGAAAATAATTTTTATCTGGCCCTCGCGATGCTTGGGCTCGCTGAGGAACTGCACGGAGAACTGCTCTTGCCGGTCGGGACAGTGTACGATCCCTTCGTGGCGCGGGGTCTGGATGCCTTAACGTACGCAGCCTATGCGGGGGCGAAATTTATCTTTGCCGGGACCCCATCAGGGCTCAGCCTGAGCCGCGAAGGCGGGGCGCATCAGTCGATCTACACGCCGTTAGTGGGGATGGGACTGCCCGGTGTGCTGTATTATGAGCCGGCGTACGCTGCGGAATTAGAATGCATCATGTGCTGGGGCCTGCAGCAACTCACGGATCGCCAGCATGGTCAGAGCCTATACTTACGCCTCTCCACGCGTCCGATTACCCAGGCCGTACGCCATTCTACGCCGGAGTGGCGTCGCCAGGTTCTGGCTGGCGGCTACTGGCTGCGCGACTACCGTGCCCAGCCAGACTATACCCAGCGCCCACGCGTGCACATCTTCGCCGCAGGGGTGATGCTCGAAGAGGCCCTGCAGGCCAGCGACATGGCAAGCGAGGATGGTATCTATGCCAATGTTATTAACGTGACAAGCGCGGATCGCCTGTTTCATGCGTATGTCGCAGCCTCGCAGCAAGACACCCCTTCCTACCTGGACGAACTCTTGCCTGCTGCCGAGCGATGCGTACCAGCGATCACGCTCCTGGATGGTCATCCTCTCACGCTCGCCTGGCTCGGGGCTCTCTTCAGTGCTCCTTTGAAACCCCTTGGGGTCAGCCATTTTGGCGAGACCGGTTCCCTCCGGCAGCTGTACCACAAGCACCACATTGATACGGATGCGGTACTCACGGCAATGGTGCAGGTACTCTTCGGGAAGTAGGACTGAAATTTCCGCTACATCGGGAGGAGATATGCGCAGCATTGACATCCATGCTCATTTAACGCCCCAGTGCTTCATCCATGCCATACAGGCAGAGCAGGAGTGGCATGGCATCGGACCTGGCAGCGTACGAATTGCTCCTCGTGCCGTCTGGACACCCGAGCAGCGCATTGCTGATATGAACTCACTCGGTGTTGATGTGCAGGTCGTCTCTACCGGGGCAGGCTTCTATTACTACGATAGAGAGGCCCAGACTGTCGCTGCCATGCACCGAGACTGCAATGACGAAGTGTATCAGATGACTATGGACTATCCGGAGCGTTTTAAGGGGTTTGCGCAGATCCCGATGCAGGACGTGCCGGCGGCCATCGCTGAGCTGGACCGGGCGGTCAATAAGCTCGACCTGGTGGGGGCGATGATCGATGACAAAGTCAACGGCCGCACCTATGATGACCCGGTTTTCATGCCCTTCTGGAAGGCGGCAGAGCAGATGGGCGCCTTAATGTTTATCCATCAGGGGGGAGCCACTGTAGTCAGAGAGCGCTCGCATCACTACCACCTCCCCAACACCATCGGCAACCTGGCGGATCGGGCGGTGACGTTTGCCGCGTTCGTCTTTGGCGGGGTGATGGATGCCTGCCCGCATCTGAAAATCTGCCTGGCTCACGGTGGGGGCTATACTTGCTTTGGCATCGGGCGTATGGACCGGGGATGGCAGGTGCGCTCCGAAGCCCGTGTGAACATCCCACGTCCACCCAGTGCGTATCTCAGCAAGTTCTATTACGATTGTCTGACCCACAGCGAAGCTGCCCTGCGTATGCTGATTGACACCGCTGGCATCGACCGGGTGATTTTCGGCACCGACTGGCCGGCGGACATGGCCATCGACTGGCCCGTGTCCTGGATATTAAGCCTGCACAGCCTCACGCAGGAAGAAAAAGACGCCATCCTCTATAAAAACTTGGAGAAGCTGTTAGGGCTCTAAAGGAGGCCTATGCGCGCCATCGATTTACATGCCCATCTCACTCCCCAGTGTTTCCAGCGTGAGGTTCTGGCTGGGAAAACATGGTACGGCATGACCAGGGCTGAGGGGGAGCTGTTTAACCCGATGAACGCCTGGACACCGGAACAGCGTCTGGCCGATATGAACTCCCTGGGGGTCGATATCCAGGTTGTCTCCACGAACGTCGCCTTCTATAAATATGATCAAGATGTTGCCACCACTACGGCGATTGCCCAGGCCTGTAATAACGAAGTGCATCAGATGACGGTCGATTATCCCGAGCGCTTCGCCGGCCTGGCCACCCTACCGATGCAAGACGTCAAGGCCGCTATTGCCGAACTGGAACGGGCCGTGGTCCAACTGGGCTTCAAAGGGGCCATGATCAATGATCAAGTCAACGGCCGCACCTTTGATGAGCCGGAGTTTTTGCCATTCTGGAAAGCCGCCGAACAAATGGGCGCCCTGTTGCTCATCCATCAGGCCCGCCCGACCCTGGTCACCCAGCGGACCACACGCTATCATCTGCCCAACACTATCGGCAACCTGGTGGACCGGGCGGTGACATTTGCCTCATTTGTTTTTGGCGGGGTGATGGATGCCTGTCCGGATCTCAGAATCTGTCTGGCCCACGGCGGCGGCTATACCTGCTTTGGCATTGGCCGCATGGACCGGGGCTGGCAGGTACGCTCCGAAGCCCGGGGCCATATTACCAAGCCTCCCAGCGCTTATCTGCGGCGGTTCTACTACGATTGTCTGACTCACAGCGAGGCAGCCTTGCGCCTGGTCATTGACACTGTGGGAGCAGACCGTGTAGTCCTGGGCACCGACTGGCCAGCAGACATGCGCATCGACTGGCCCGTGGCCTGGGTGCTAGGCCTGCAGAGCCTGACCCAGGAGGAGAAAGAGCTCATCCTGTGGAAAAATCTGGAGCGGCTGCTGGGCCTCTAGAGCAGACTCCCCTCCCACTGAGACAGGGGAGGGGAGTCGTTCTCGCCCCACGAGCGCGATTGCACGCGCTTTACAACGCGAGCATGGTCTTTGGGACAGCCACGCGCATGGTGTAAGGCGGGTTTCCTGCCAGACTGGCGCGCACGTCGGCCGCGCAGGCAATGAGCATGGCAGCTTCAGTATCATCGATCCCCAGAGTATCCACCAGGAGATCAGCCATCCCCTGTATGGCTGCCTTCGTGGCGGCTTCCATGGTCTCCCCTTCGCCTGTGGTCATCACCTCGGTAGCAGTTGTCACGACCGGGCGGCGCACTTTGAAACGCTCTTCGATCGTTGCCCTAAATGTGGCGTCAAAGGCACATTCCACGGCAGAGGCCGTCGCCTCGCCATCGCCCATGGCCGCGTGGCAATCACCAATGGTGAGCAAGCCACCCGCGTGGAATACGGGGAGGTACACCGTCGCTCCTTTGGTAATTTGCGTGTTGCCCATCCCCCCGCCAAACACCCCTTTGTCATTACTGCGCCTGGATTCCTCTTGAGGGGCTACGCCAATACGCCCGATCATAGGGCGCAAAGGCATCGTGACGTGGTCGTTGAAGACCACACCCTCTGGAGTGATCCGCACACGGGCTTTGCGAAACGCCGGGATACGGTCGCCGAGTGGACCGCGGCCAGGAGTCGCACCGATCCAGCCGTAGGCCAGAGGCAAGGCCACATCGAGTACCTCAATCTTCAGCGTATCGCCTGGTTTGGCCCCCTCGATGTATACCGGACCCGCCATCGTCGTCAGGATGGCCATCGCCTCATCAGAGGAGTTTGGCCCTTCATACGTGGCGAAACGATCATTAGTCTCCATCACAAATGACTCCCCAGGCTGGACCTGGAGGACAGGAGGATTCTTGGCGCTAAAGCTGGTGCACAGTTGGTCCCTGGTGACTCTCTTCATGCCTATTTCTCCCCTTCTTTCTGAGCTTTGCTGTCAGGCGCGATGCTACTGTACTCTAAACTTGAGGAAAGCGAGGATCTGCTCGGCAGGACAAGGCGAGCATAGGCTACGTACGGGCCCATGTCAAGCGCAGTCTGTGCAGGTTTGTGACGCGCCGTACCCAGATAAGGCATAGAGCCGTAGGCGCCACTCTCTCCCTTGCCAGTCGCGGTTGTGCAAGATAAGCTTAGGTATTGTACACCACAAATTTCGGGGTTAAATCAGCTATGCGCCCAAGGGAGCTCATTGCTCCACGCATGCGGCTGCCACATTGTAATGGGGGACACCTTTCTTGCCCCATTATTGCGAAGCGCTCTCGATTCAATAGGTTGCATTTCTCCTTTACAGGGGTGTAGATCCAGTTAATCTCGTTGAGTCCCCCTGCGCACGTGGACATCACCCATGGGAGATATTTTTGTAGAATAGACTGAAAAGGTAAAATTCCACCAGGGATGGAGAGGGATAATCAAACTTACCTTTAGTTGCTCGCGAGGAGTTCATATGACTTATTGGGAGCGACTCCGTTGTTCTGCGTGCTGTCTTAAACGTATCAAAGCCGCGTATTCAACTGCCGCCATCGTACTATTGAGCACGGTAGTAGTCATTCTCGTGTTCAATCTAGTCCTGTACGGTGCAGTCTACGTCCGTGACATGCTTGCCCAGACAGGGGAACCGAAGCGACAGCCCACATTGCAGCCGAAGCGGCTGCCAGATGACGGCAAACTCTTTAACTCTGACGGCTCTCCTGCCAGAACAAAGAAGCGGGACAATTATCAGCTCGACTGGTTCGACTATAATGCCTACAGTGACGGAACAATCGCCAAAGAATACGTGTCGGACCTGCTGGACGACTTCTATGACCATGGCCGTCTTGGGTTCGTCTACCAGCCCTGGGTCGGGTTCTCTGAGGCAGAGTTCAGTGGAAAACTGCTCCACGTGGACCGTGACGCTCGCGGGTTCCCGATCAGGAGAACAATAAATCCCAAGGCTGACGGATTGCCTGTCGCGCCTGTCTATGTCTTGGGTGGCAGCACAACATTCGGTTACAACGTAGCTGACGAGCATACCTGGCCGACGTACCTATCGGTAATCCTGAACGACAAGGCCAAAGGCCTCCACATCGAGGTTACGAATTACGGCCACGAATACTTCAACCCAAGTCAGGAAGCCGTCCTTCTCGCTGACCTCCTCAAGAGTGGGCACCGGCCAAGCCTTGTGGTTTTCATGGACGGAGTGAATGAACCTACCCCTACAGATGTCCCATTCTTCACTGAACAAGCGGCGAAGGGCTTCCGAGCAGCCCAGTTTCCGCCTTCATTTGCCGAAAGGTTCCAGTGGGTGCCTGCAGTGCGCCTTGCGAACTTTTTCGGGCGGCGGTGGATAGGGGTAACAGGCCAGGCCAAAGCCGCTTGGCCTGTGGGTTATCACGATGAGCAGCACGTCCAGACATCCCTTAACGGATTCTGCCAAAGTCGGGATATTGCCAAAGCCATTGCGGTATTGTACCACGTACCAGTCTTATTCTTTCTTCAGCCAAATTCTTTCTACAACTACGATCTGAGTTTGTATCGTGTAGCCACGTTGTCTCGAGAGTTCCTCGATTACAGGCGATTTGCAAACGCTGTTTACCCGCGGTTGAAGACCGATCCAGGCTATGTCGACCTGTCGGGAATGTTCGATGAATGGGGTCACCGGAAGGCGATAGTAGATGACGTACATTACACCCCTGCGTTCAACCAGTTTCTGGCACAACGGGTGGCAAAAGGGATCGACGTTGCATCGCTGAAGCCGAGATCAATCGACGAAAAAGCCGCTACGGGAGTCCCGCGCTGAGAGGATTGCTTCTGTGGGCAGCATTTTACGCTGACCATCCCGTGTCGTCCATGCGTCCGTGAGCCCCTCGGCACGCTGACGAGTGCTGTCCGCCGACTGCTGCACAGACAAAGGGCAGCTACTGACACAGCCCACGCACGAGCACCCCACGCACCGCCAACCAGGGAGAGTCGCAGATTAGCCATGAAGGGCAAGCAAGGAGGACGTCGACTAGGCACACTCCATGCAGATATCTAAACACTGTTCGGCAGGAGTTGGGATGGCAGTGGGACTCTTAGCCACGTGAGCGGCAGGGAGCCACGAGGGGTATGCGTTCAATTCACCCTCCCCTCGTCCAGCGCGGACCAATAGCTCGAGAGATTAGCGAGCGATTGCGGATGCCCCTCGCGAAACTGTACGCCCCATCCGTGGCGGCCGCCGTGGATGACCACTGCCCGCAGCTTACAGGGCCGCTGAGGGAAGCGAGGATCTGCTCGGCAGGACAAGGCGAGCATAGGCTACGTCCTGGCCCATGTCAAGCGCAGTCTGTGCAGGTTTGTGACGCGCCGTATCCAGATAAGGCATAGAGCCGTAGGCGCCACTCTCTCCCTTGCCAGTCGCGGTTGTGCAAGATAAGCTTGGGTATTTTACACCGCAAATTTCGGGGTTGAATTAGCTATGCGCTAGGGGATGGCTGTGCCGGCAGGTGGTACAGTACCACCGTGACGGTCCTGGCACTGGCATTGTATCTAGAGCTTGCTCAGGAGGGATGTGTGGATTTTGGGCTGTTCTACTACTGTCAGGGGCGAGGCGTGCCTCATGATCAGGCCTACGCCGAGATGCTCGACCAGATCGTTCTGGCAGAAACGCTCGGGTTTGGAGAGTGCTGGTTCGCCGAGCATCACTTCACCGACTACTCGATCCTGCCCAGCCCCAACTTGATGATCGCTTCCGCCTTGCAGCGCACCAGGCGTATGCGGTTTGGCAACTATGTTAATGCTCTACCGTTCCATCATCCCCTCCGACTCGCTGCTGAGGCTGCCATGCTCGACAATTTGGCGCAAGGACGCTTTGATTTTGGGGTCGGCAAGGGGGTGCGCCCAGGTGAGTTCGCCAAGCTTGGGATCACCTATGACTACGACCAGGCGGCAGCGATGACCGAGGAAGCGATCGAGATTTTGCGCAAAGTCTGGACCCAGGACACCGTCTCCCATACCGGACGGTTCTGGAGCTTCCCGGCGATGAGTCTGCGGCCACGTGTGTATCAGCGACCGCATCCCCCGCTGCACGAGGTGGCCAGTCGCCCCACCTCCGCGGCCCGCGTTGGGGCGCGGGGCTGGCCAATGGCCATGCATTTCACACCCACGAAGGTGGTGGCGCGCTGCATCAAGGAGTATCATACCGCCCTGGCCGGTCGTGCAGAGCCTATGGGCAAAGGCCCATATCGCCCGCGGGTGTTGCTCTGCCGTGAAACCTATGTGGCCGAGACGCCGGAGGAAGCGCGGCGAGACGGGGCCTTGGCGTTACAGGGCTTCTGGTATCTGTCGTCCTTGGCCGCGCCACCCCCACCGAGCGAATACTCTGAGGAACGGTTCAAGCAGCTCACCGAGCGCGTCTGGGGTGGACGAAGCTACGACGAACTCGCAGCCATCGGTGGCATGCTGATCGGGGCGCCGGAGCAGGTGGCAGCATACGTGGCACATCTGGAGACGATCGGTGTCGACACATTGTTGCTCGTGTGCAGCTTCGGCACGCTCACGCATGCACAGGTGTGCCGCTCGCTCGAGTACTTCGCTCAGGCAGTGATTCACCCTCGGCAGAGAGTGACAACAGCCGCATCCGGATGAGCATGGGGCGCGCAGACGAGGAGACTAGCCTTAGAGGCTGATAGGGTGAGTGTACCAGCATTGACAAAGGAGAGCGGTGATGCATTTCGGGATCTTTATGGAATTTGAGTCGCGCCAGGGACGCAGCCAGACAGAATCGTTCCGTGAAGGGTTTGAGTTGGTCGAAGCTGCCGATACCTGGGGCCTGGACGGTGTGTGGCTCGGGGAAATGCACTTCAATCCAGCCCGTTCGGTGCTGG
>Ga0111538_10012398_pt1 | contig 11271 bp, 6 predicted proteins | sample SoiMethybrSBSTD1_FD_79669 | JGI IMG/M metagenome (GOLD analysis project Ga0111538, IMG submission 79669) | Bulk soil microbial communities from a Populus tree surrounding site in Tennessee, USA - Soil MetaG P. TD hybrid SBSTD1 (version 2)... | ecosystem: Environmental > Terrestrial > Soil > Tree... | reverse complement strand
TTGGAGACGAGCACGTAGAGCAGCTCGAATTCGTTGAAGGTCAGGTCGACGTCAGTCGCGCCGATTCGAACGCGGCGACGTGCCGGATCGATTTCGATGTCCTTGTACGTGATCGGGCCCGTCGGCGAACCGGACGCGGCTCGTGCCCGCGAGGTCTCGCCGCGGCGAAGGAGGGCGCGGATGCGGGCCAGCAGTTCGCGGATGCCGAACGGTTTCGTGAGGTAGTCGTCGGCGCCGCTGTCGAGCCCGAGCACTTTGTCCGACTCCTCACGCCGCGCCGTGAGCATCAGGATCGGCGTGTCGGCGTTGGGTGAATCGCGGCGGATGGCCCGGCACACCGTGACGCCATCGAGTCCAGGCAGCATCAGATCCAGAATGATGAGATCGAACGGCTGCGTTCGCGCCTGCGTCAGGCCGCTCTCGCCATCGGCGGCTTCGAGCGGCGTCAACCCCTCGAGACGAAGGTGCAGCGTGACGAGCTCGCGAATGTGAGCCTCGTCTTCGACGACGAGTACGGTGGGGCGTTCGGGCATGACTGTAGCGTCCGGCTTTAGCCGGACCTGTGGGCGCAGGCGTATGTCAGTCTAATGCCCGACCGTGCTGCGGCTGTGATCCGCAAGTGACGAAACGATGGCAATCTTTCACGCTATTGACTTCGCCAAAAATGGCATCCTGTCCTCTGATGAGGCGGGTAATTGCGGCGGTTGTGGCGGTCCTGCTTGGAGCCGGCACGTTCGTGCTGGCGCAGGGCCCGACGCTCTCGGCCGCCTGCGTCGTCACGGGTCGCGTGTCGAGCGGTGCGACGCCCCTCCCAGGGGTGTCGCTGAAGGCCGCGCGCGACGGCAGCGTCGTGACCGCTTCGTCCACAGACATTGCGGGCGTCTACCGTCTTCGCCTTCCGCCGGGTGACTATCAGATCACGGCCGACCTTCCTGCGTTCGCCACATTCGAGCAGCACGTCTCGCTGACAAGTGCCGACGGAGGGAACGCATCGGGCTCCGATTGCGGGCGGACGCTCGATGTGCAGTTAACGCTGCGGTCGCGCGCGCAAACGAACGCTCCGACGGCCTCGTTCTCGACGAGCCCTGCACCGCCCGCGACTGCCTCACGTCAACCTGGACGCGGCGGCGCGCAGGGGCAGCCCGGACAGAACGGCGCGGCGCCGGGCCGCTTCGCGCAGCTTCAGGTTGTGCAATCTGAAACGGCGGCTGCGGCCGACACGACCGCCACCGCAATCGACGATGCCGATCCGGCCGCGCGCCTCTTGCCGCCTGGATTCTCGGCGAATGCCGAGACGAACGTCGTTGCGGTGACCGGTGACGCCGCGAGCCTCGATCGCGGGCAGTTGCGCGATCGGCTCGAAGCGCTTGGCCGCGGTGAGTTCGAAGCCGCCGGCGCGCAGCGGCCCGAAGGGTTCGATGGACCGGGCGGGCCGTTCGGGCGGTTCGGCGGTGGCCCGTTCGCGCAGGCAGGTCCTGGCGGCCCCCCAGGCGGTGGTGGCGGCCGCGGATTTGGCGGTGGCCCAGGTCGTGGCGGTGCACCCCCGGGACCGGGCGGAGGATTCCTCGGACGCGGCCGTGGTCAGAATCCGGTGCAGGGCTCGGCGACGTACACGTTCGGCAGCTCGGGACTCGATGCATCGCCCTATCCGATTCGCGTCAACACGCAGCAGGACCCCGACTACATGCGCCAGCAGTTCGGCGCCACGATCGGTGGACCACTGCGTCTGCCACGCGTGTATGACGGCTCGCGCACAACGTTCTTCCTCAATTACACCGGCGGCCGATCGAACAACCTCGTCGATCAATACGCCACTGTGCCGAGTGCAGCACTTCGAGCGGGCGACTTCGGCAGCACGACGACCGTCGTCGATCCGCTGACCGGGTTGCCGTTCGCCGACGGACGAATCCCAGCAGATCGCCTCGACCCGGCTGCTCGAGCGCTGCTGCAGTACATTCCGTTGCCGAATCTCCCCGGGTCGGTGCAGAACTTTCGACGAACCACCACCTCGCTCAACACGTCGGACGGCATCAACGTTCGCGTGACGCACAACTTCTCGGCCGCGGCGGGCCAGGGACGAGGCGGCCGAGGCGGACGCGCCGGCGGATTCGGTGGCTTCGGCGGACGCGGCGGAGCGCGCGGCGGCGGCCGCGGCGCCGCTGGAACCGCGGTCGTCCTCAACGCGCAGGTGCAATACCGCCGTAACGACTCCGATGCGGTGAACGTGTTTCCGCAGCTGGGCGGTCGAAACACGAGCTCGAACGTGTCGGTGCCGATTCAGGTGAACATCCTGCGCGGCCGTGCGATTCACAACGTCCAGGCGACGGTGACTCGAACCTCCTCTGGATCGCGAAACGGTTTCGCGGGCGTCAGCGACGTTGCTGGAGCCGCGGGCATTTCCGGCGTGGCATCCGATCCGTTCGACTGGGGTGTGCCGAGTCTGTCGTTCTCGACGTTTACCGGCGTGCGAGATATGACTCCGAACGAGCGCCGGGATCGTCGCGTGCAGCTTGGGTACACGATGACGCGTCCGTTGGCTCGCCATGCGCTCCGGTTCGGTGGCGACGCGCGCCTCGACACCTCGAGCGGTCGTACCGACGCCGATGCGCGCGGCAGCTTCGTGTTCACCGGACTCTACTCGGCAGGAGGCGCACCCGTCGTCCGCGGCAGCGGGCTCGATTTCGCCGACTTCCTTCTTGGGCTGCCGCAGCAGGCCAGCGTGCAGTACGGGCCGGGAAACGTCGTCCTGCACGGCCAGGCCTATAGCTTGTTCGCACAGGATGACTGGCGTCTTCGCGGCAACGTCACCCTGAATCTCGGAGTGCGATACGAGATCGTACGGCCGTTCACCGAAGGTCAGGGGCGCATGGTCAATCTCGATGTCGCCCCCGGATTCACCGCCGCGGCGCCCGTGCTATCGGGCGCCAATGGCCTCTTCACCGGGGGCTTTCCGGACGCGCTCGTTCGCGACGACTGGAACAACGTCGCGCCGCGCGTCGGCGTCGCCTGGCGTGCGACGCCGCGCACTGTCGTTCGCGGCGGCTACGGCATGAGCTTCAACAACGGCTCGTACGCGCAGATCGCTCGTCAGCTCGTTGCGCAGCCGCCGTTTGCCGTCACCAACACCGCGATCGGATCGGCGCCGAGCCCGATCACGCTCGCGAACGCGTTCGCCGCAATCGCATCGTCGACGACGACGAACAACTACGGCGTGGACAAGGACTACCAGCTTGGCGTCATTCACACGTGGAATGCGGACGTCAATCGCAGCGTGAGTCGTCTGTGGCAACTCGGGTTCGGATATACCGGCACGAGAGGTGTGCACCTCGACGTGCTGCGCGCGCCGAACCGCGATCCAGCGGGACTTCGCATCGAAGGCGTGCAGCCGTTTCTCTGGCAGAGTGCCGAGGGCCATTCCATCCTGCACTCGGGCACGATTCGCGTGCGTCGTCAACCGACGCGGGGAATCGGCGGCTCGTTGAACTACACGCTCGCCAAGTCGATCGACGACGCCTCGTCGATCGGTGGAGGCGGCCGGGTGGTTGCGCAGGACGATCGCAACCTCGCGGCCGAGCGTGGCCTCTCCAGCTTCGATCGCCGTCATCAGCTCACGGGCGATCTCGTGTTGGAGCTGCCATTCGGTCCGAACCGGCGATGGCTCAATCAAGGTGGCGCGTGGTCAGCGGCGTTGCGTGACTGGTCGCTGACCGCGACCTTCACCGCCGAATCGGGCACACCGTTCACGGCGCGGATTGTCGGAGCGGTGTCCGACGTCGCGCGCGGGACGAACGGAACATTGCGCGCCAACTACACCGGTGCCGACATCGCGCTGGACGAACCGACGCTGCTGCGCTTCTTCGATACCGACGCGTTTACGGTGCCTGCGGCAGGAGTCTTCGGCAATGCGGCGCGGAACACGATCATCGGACCCGGTCAGCATCTCCTCAACGCCGCCGTTGGCCGCGATGTGCGGCTGTCGGGGAATCGCGTGATGTCGGTTCGCGTCGAGGCGAACAACGTGCTCAACACGGTCCGCTACGGCACGATCGACACCGTCGTGAACTCGCCGACGTTCGGGCAGGTCATCTCGGTGCTGCCGATGCGCAGCGTTCTGCTGAATCTCAGGTTCAGGTACTAATGAGGTCCGTTGCTCTCTCGCTTGTACTGGCGCTCGTGGTTCTCGCGGCGCCGGCTGCGCAGCAGTCGGCGCCTGCCCTGAGCGAGCAACGCGAGTCGAAGGGACCTGTCTTCCGCGGCGACGTCAATCTGATCGTGGTCGACGTTGTGGTGCGCGATCGGTCTGGCGCGATTGTTCGTGGACTGACGGCCAACGACTTCGAAATCCGCGAGGACAACCGGCCGCAACAGGTCGTGTCGTTCAACGTCGAAGAGGTGACGACGACGGTACCGAGCGGGCAGGTGGTGCCGCAGGTGCTCACGGCGGGCGTTGGCCCGTCCGACAGCAAGACCGACGCCGCCGCAACAACGAGCCCGCCTGTCGCCGAGCCGATCACTCGCGAGGATCTGGCCGGTCGCAGGTTGATCGTGCTGCTGTTCGACTTGAGCTCGATGCAGGCCGAGGAGCTCGAGCGCGCGGTACGCGCCGCGGTGGAGTACGTGGACAAGCAGATGGCCGCGGCAGACCTCGTTGCCATTGCCACGATCGACACCACGCTCAAAGTGGTGTCCGACTTCACCGGCGACCGGGAGCAGGTCAAGGCGGCCCTCGGACAATTCGTCGCCGTGGACGCCGTCAGGTTCGAGACACCGGCCGCCGAGACCGCAGCCACCGACGAGACCGCCGCGGCTACAGGTGAAGCGACCACCTCGGATTCGGCTGAATACGATCTCTTCAACAACGATGCGCGTCTTCGCGCGCTCCGGACATTGGCGGACGCACTGGCGCCGGTCGAGCAGAAGAAGTCGATCCTCTACTTCAGCGGCGGCATGACGCGGAGCGGCGGCGACAACCAGGTCGAGTTGCGCGCGGCTACCACGGCTGCCGTCCGCGCGAACGTCGCGTTGTATCCAGTGGACACGCGCGGTCTGCAGGCCGTCGTGCCCGGCGGCGATGCGTCGCGCGCCAGTGCACGCGGCGTCGGGGCATTCTCCGGGCGCGGTGTCAGCCAGCAGTTCGATCGGCTGTTCGCGTCGCAGGACACGCTCCAGACCCTCGCCGCCGACACCGGTGGCCGGGCGTTCACGGACACGAACGACTTCGGCGAGGCGTTCACGCAGGTGCAGCGTGATACCTCGTCCTACTATCTGCTTGGCTACAGCAGCACCAACAGCGTCAAGGACGGCCGATTCAGGCGGATCTCGGTGCGGGTGAAACGGCCCGATCTTCGCGTCGACCATCGCGCCGGCTATTACGCCGAGCGCGACTTCGCGCACACCGGCCGTCAGGACCGCGAACGGCAGCTCGAGGAGCAGATCGGCGCGCCCGTCTCGGCCACCGATCTTCCCGTCGTCGTCTCGTCCGGGTTCTTCAGGATGGCGAACGATCGGTATTACGTGCCGCTGTCAGTCGCCGTGTCCGGCGCACCGCTTCGCAACAGCCAGCAGAAGAGCACGCTCGACGTGCTTGGCGTGATTCGCGATGAGCAGGGACGCCCGGTGGGCCGGATACGGGAAACGCTCGATCTGGGGGCCGACGCCGGTGGCCAGCCGTCGCGACAAGTGCTGTACCAGTCGGGTCTGACGCTGCCGCCCGGACGCTTCGCCGTGAAAGTCGTCGTGCGTGAGAACGCCGGCGGCGCCATGGGGTCGTTCGAGACGGGCGTCTTCGTTCCCGATCTTCGTCAGGCGCCGGTGAAGGTCAGCTCAGTGACCCTCAGCACGCTGGTGCGGCCCGTGGCAGGTCGGCGACGATCGGAGAGCCCGCTCGTCCGCGAAGGCGTCGAACTGTTGCCGAGCCTGTCGCACGTCGTCGATCGCGATCGGAAGATGTACTTCTATTACGAGGTCTACGATCCGGCGGCGGCAAATGGTCGTCCCTCGCTCAAGACGAGCCTGTCGTTCTATCGAGGGACCGTGAAAGTGTTCGAGACACCACTCGTTGAGCGTTCCGAGCTCGATGTCGCCGATCGCCGCGCCGCGCTGTTCCAGTTCGAAGTGCCCGCAGCGAGCTTCAAGCCCGGTCTCTACACCTGCCAGGTCAACATCGTCGACGATGTGGCGGGGACGTTCACGTTTCCGAGGCTGGCTATCTACGTGCGCTGAAGGAATCAGGAAGCAGGAATCAGGATTCAGGCGTTGGTTAGGTTTGAGGAATCCAGGATTCAGGCATGGGCCAGGTTTGAGGAATCAGGTGTAACGGAATCAGCCCTGGGGGGCGGGTGCTCGTGCCAGTTACGCAAGCATCGAGTGAGACTTCATCGGGAGCACCCCGCTCCTTACGTGTCGCGTTACGCGGTGGGTCTGTGCCAGCGACGCAGCAGGCTAATCAATAGATCACTGCTCACGACTACGGCCAACGCCATCGCCAGCCAACCTTTGATCGTGTTGGGATTGGTCGCGGCGATCATGATGGATCCGTAGGTGGCCATGAGCGCGCAGAACGTCCGAACCCTGTCCAGTGGAAAGCGACGAGCGAGCCATCCACCGACGAATGTCCCGAGCGCGATGAACATCAAGACAGCCAGCCAGGAGCTCATGACGGCAGTGTATCAGCAGCCGTTGAATACGGCGCAAATCGCACAGGCAAGGTACACCATGAGGTAATTCGCCGACGCGGCGGCGCAGAATTCCGCTGCCGGGGGGAAGACCAAGGCCATTGCGCAACTCACCGTCATTGCGGCTTCGGAGGGCTGTACGAACCCGCATGCCCAGCCGCAGCTTTCGCATTGCAACGCAGCGTTCCGAATCCGTGAGGCACGTTCCTGAAGAGTCACCGCCGTCTGGTCGAGATTGTCGGCGGCCTCACGCAAGAATGGAGAAAGTCCCTCCTTCAGCATCCGATCGAGCGCCTGCTCGCGGCCCTGAGGAGTACTGGTCGGATGCGCCGGGAGGAGGCTCTTCGGAACACCGAGTTCGTCTGCCAACCGCGCCATCTCAGCGTGATTGACCGGCCCGTACAGGAGTGTCTGACGATTGGCCTTGCGCAGCGCCGCGCGGATCTGGTCGTCGTTCAACGTCGCGGCGTAGATGCGAAGCGTGGTGGCAAGTTGTCGCGCGCCGTCGGGACCACTGCCATCGAGCAGCTTCTTGACGCCACTCCGCAGCTGGCGATGAATTTCGCCCGTGACCGGGTTCGCGGCGGGTTGCGCCGCGACCGGGAAGTTGAACGCCGTGACGCCGAGTGCACCGGCTCCGGCAGTCGCGACGGAACCAAGAAAGAGTCTGCGTGAGGTCATTGGGTTCTCCCTGTGGAAGGCGTGGGTGAGGTTGACGTTCGTGCGTGACGTGGCTCGCCGCCTTCTCGCGCAGCCCCGCACGCAACGTGCACTCGAAGTGCAAACGGGCTGCTCAGCCGTGATGACAGGGAATTCCGAACGAATCGGCGCGGCCGCTGGCGAGAGGTTGCGATTGTTGCGACGACGCCAGCGTGAGAAGTACGCGGTTCTTGCCGGCGTCAGGAATCAGGAATCAGGATTCAGCCTTGGGCCAGCAACCAGGTGCGGTTGGTGTCGGGTAGGTCGTATTCTGCCCCCGCGAACTGCATAAGCGCGCCTGGCCCTTCGTTTCGTGGGGTCACCGTGCAGCGAGAATAGGATCCGCGAATGGCGATTGGCCCTTAACTTTTACTGTCTACTCCAAAGACCCGGTTAAAGTCACGGATGCGATAGTTCAGAAGTTTCCCGAACGCCAATTTGCGGATGGCCGCATGCTGGGCCGATGAAGCGGACGACTTGAATGGAGTCCCACCGGAGAGCTCGAACTGATCATCTACGGGCGGGCCACCGATGCCGGATTCCGTGGGAGTGGCTCTCGGGAATCGCATCCGGTTCCGCCTGGAGACGCGGCCGCAATGACCTAAGCATTGGTCTCTTCGCGTGGGGCTGAGATCCCGGACTGATTCCTAGGACGCCGTTTCCGGCCACCTGGCCCATGCCTGATTCCTGATTCCTGATTCCTAGGATTCCTGGGTACAATTGGCTGTTGACCGGACGGTCGGTAGAGGAGCGCGAATGAGAGTCATCAGCTTTGGTGCCGCGATGCTCGCGAGCGTCGTCTTTTCATGCGTCGGAATCGTGACGATGTCGGCCGAGCAGGCTGGCGGCGCGTCTCCAGGCGTACCGACGTTCAGCAAGGACGTGGCACCGATCTTCTACGCGAAATGCGTGACATGTCATCGCCCGGGTGAGATCGGGCCGATGTCGCTGATCACGTATCGCGACGTACGGCCGTGGGCCGCGTCCATTCGGGACAAGGTGTCATCCCGCGTGATGCCGCCGTGGCACGCCGATCCGCAGTACGGCGCCTTCCGCAACGATCGCAGTCTCAATTCGAGCGACATCGACACCATCGTGCGCTGGGTCAATGGTGGCTCACCTGAAGGGAGCGCGTCAGACCTGCCGAAGCTGCCGCAGCTCGCCGAGGGCTGGCAGATCGGCAAGCCCGACATGGTGTTCGAGATGGCGACGGAGTTCGAGATCCCGGCGCGCGGTACGATCGACTACCAGTACTTCGAGGTGCCGACCAACTTCAAAGAGGATGTGTGGATCCAGGCGGGCGAGGCGCGTGCCGGCGATCGCGCGCACGTGCATCACATCATCGTGTCGGCGATCGAGCCGCCGGGGTCGAACCGGCCTACGGCGATGACGATCAGACCGATTCCCTCGTCGAACGCTGCCCCTCCAGCGGCGCCTGCGGCTCCAGCGGCAGCTGCGGCTCCAACGGCGCCTGCGGCTCCAGCAGCGCCCGCCGCCGGGCGCGGCGCCGGCCGGCAGCTCACCGAACAGCAGCGTGCGGCGGTGGCCGCCCGTGGCGCGTCCAACATGCTGGTGAACTGGGCGGTCGGCGAGGACGCGCCGGTTCATGCCGCCGGCACGGCGAAGCGCATTCCCGCCGGGTCCACGCTCGTTTTCCAGATCCACTACACGACCAACGGCACGCCCGGGAAGGATCGTTCGAGAGTCGGGTTCATCTTCTCGAAGACTCCGCCGGCGCGAGAGGTCCGCACCGGCATCATCGCCAACCCGATGTTCGCCATTCCGCCCGGCGACGGCAATCACCTGGTCGAAGCCGAAGCGAGCTTCACGAGTGACGTGAAGATCTGGACGATGCACCCGCACATGCACTTCCGCGGGAAGGACATGACGTACACCGCGACCTATCCCGATGGCCGCAAGGAAATCCTGCTCCGCGTGCCGAAGTACGACTTCAACTGGCAGGGCGACTACTGGCTGAAGGAGCCGCTGTCGCTGCCGAAGGGGTCCACGCTGCGGGTGACCGCGCACTTCGACAACTCGACGGCGAACAAGGCCAATCCCAATCCGAACGAGACCGTGCGCTGGGGCGATCAGACGTGGGAAGAGATGATGATCGGCTTCATGACGTACACCGTCGAAAGCGCGCCAGCTGCTTCCACGACCGCGCGGCGATAGAGAACGGAGGTTACGGAGGCAACCGTTTTCTCCGTAACCTCCGTTACCTGTATTCGTCGCCCACCGGAGGGCGTCATGCGCAGACACGTCGTCGGAGCGGCCTCGTTGGTGGTCGCGCTCGTCCTGTGGGGACACGTCCCGCGGGCACAGGACAAGGTCAGGGCAGTGGACGCGCTGCTCGCCTCGTATCACGACGCCGGGCTGTTCAATGGCGCCGCGCTGGTCAGCGACCACGGCAAAGTCATGCTCAAGAAGGGGTATGGCTTTGCGGACTTCGAGTGGAAGATCCCCAACACGCCAGACACCAAGTTCCGCATCGGCTCCATCACGAAGCAATTCACGGCGGCGGTCGTGATGCAACTGGTCGAGGAGGGAACGCTGTCGCTCGATGCGACGCTGAGCAGCGTGCTGCCGTACTACCGCGCGGACACCGGCGCCAAGATCACCGTTCATCACTTGTTGTCGCACACGTCCGGCATCCCGAGTTACACGGGGTTGCCGAATTTCTTCAGAGACGTCAGCCGCAATCCGTACGGCGTGCGTGAGTTCGTGGAGAAGTACTGCAGCGGCAATCTCGAGTTCGAACCAGGGAGCCGATTCGCCTACAACAATTCGGGCTACTTTCTCCTCGGCGCCATCATCGAGTCGGTGACGAAGAAGCCGTACGCGCAGGTCGTGCGCGAACGTGTGTTCGAGCCGCTTGGGATGAACGGATCGGGCTACGACCTGAGCGGGCCGATCCTCGAGAAACGCGCGCGTGGGTACGAGAGCGGGCCGGCCGGTGTTCGGAACACCGACTACCTCGACATGGGGCTTCCGTATGCGGCGGGATCGCTGTACTCGACGGTCGAAGATCTCTACATCTGGGATCAGGCGCTCTACGGTGAGAAGCTTCTACCGTCAAAGGCAAAGGACCGGATGTTCACGCCGGGTCTCGGCAATTACGCCTACGGTTGGGTGGTGCAGAAGCGGCCGATCGGTGTGGACAAAGCGGAGCGGCTGACCATTGGTCACGATGGCGGCATCAACGGCTTCAACACCATCATCAGACGGGTGCCCGAGGACCGCCATCTCGTCGTGCTCTTCAACAACACGGGGGGGACGAGTCTCGGGGCGATGACGGACGGCATTCTGGATGTCCTGTATGGACGAACACCGCCGAATCCAAGACGTCCCGTCGCCACGCTGCTCTACGACACGATTCGCAAGTCGGGTGTGAAGGCGGCGATTGCTCAGTACCGCGAGATCAGGAACGGAAACGCTTCCGCGTACGACCTGGGCCCCGGCCAGCTCACCCGCCTCGGCCTCGAGCTGCTCAATCAGAAGCGGCCGGCAGATGCGGTCGAGATCCTCAAGCTGAACGTCGAAGTCGTCCCGAAGAATGCCAACGTGCTCACCGTGCTCGCCCGTGCCTACCGAGACGCCGGCGAGACGGCTCTCGCAACACAAACCTACGAGAGCGTGCTGCAACTCGACCCGAAGAATCAGAACGCCATTGACAGTCTGAAGGACCTAAAACGATAACTACGAATCGCTAATCACTTCTTGCTAATCACAGATTGATCTTTCCGCCGCCCGCGCGGCCGCAACAGCGTTTTCTGTTATCTCTCTGCTTCCCATGCGGCAACCCCGTATAATTCGGGCGGTTTACCGTGACCCCTGGCACCCGCCTCGGTCCATACGAAATCTCCGTCCAGATCGGCGCCGGTGGCATGGGGGAGGT
>Ga0111538_10012397_pt1 | contig 11272 bp, 17 predicted proteins | sample SoiMethybrSBSTD1_FD_79669 | JGI IMG/M metagenome (GOLD analysis project Ga0111538, IMG submission 79669) | Bulk soil microbial communities from a Populus tree surrounding site in Tennessee, USA - Soil MetaG P. TD hybrid SBSTD1 (version 2)... | ecosystem: Environmental > Terrestrial > Soil >... | reverse complement strand
CTGGTCACGGCTGTTCTGCGGCAATCTCGGGGTTGAGCTGCCGCAGCTCAAGCTGCTCGCTTCGGTGATGCGCACAGGCCCCGTTGAGGGCGCGCCCGATCGCGCCACCGGCGCCGACAATTTCGCCTTCCGCAAGCGGCTCGACAGCGGCTACACGATCGCGCGGCGGAACGCCAACGTCGCCGAGCTCACGCCGGACAGCTTCAGGCTGTTCTTCGATTTCCTTCCTGCCCTTATCACACAGTGGCACGAATTGCGCCTGCGCGTCGGCCGGAGCTTCCTTGAGGAGTGGCGCGTCCCGACGACCTGGGCGCTCGATGCCGCGACACCGTTCGAGAAAGTCCGCACGCTCGATCCAGCGCCTTCACGCGCCATTCTCAATGAGGGGGAAAGGAACCTCGTGCAGAGCTTCCCGGCCTTCGGCAGCAGGAAGATCGCCGAGCGATGGGCGGGTGTCATCGATGCGACGCCGGATGGCGTACCCGTCATCTCCGACGTCCCGTCCCTCCCCGGCTTCTACATTGCCAGCGGTTTCTCAGGCCACGGCTTCGGCATCGGTCCCGGCGCCGGCCATCTCATGGCGGACCTGGTGACGAACGCGACCCCGATCGTCGACCCCACGCCCTACCGCTACCAGCGCCTGGTCAAGGATCGACGCCTTTGACTACGGCGCCTTGTCGGCAGACCCCGGGTCGCCGCTAAGCGGACTGCCCCTTGAGCCTTGATCACGATGCCGGACGTCTCTAACGATTTGAATGTCGTCTTTCTGCTCTCCTTGCAAACGAGACGAGCGACGATTGTTGCCAATGACTTTGGGCGGGTTGAACTCGCTGTCTATTCCTTGCGATTGGAGCGCCGTTCGACCGCGCCTTGCCAGCCTTGGTAAAACCGTTCCCGCTCCTGCAGGTATGACAGGGCACACCACTCGAGAACCCAGGGCGCCGCACGATCCCCTCCCCGGCTCTGGACCCAGCCCTCAAGAGATACCAACAGGATCATCGGTTTAGGTGCAGACAATTCGGCTCGAATCGGCCATGCGTCATGAGCTATGGGGGTGCGGCCAAGACCTCCAGGCGGCTGAAGCTGCCTCTTTCGGAAGGGACTGATCCTATGATGTCGAAATCTGAGCTGATCCAGAAAATCGCCGACGAGGCCTCGCTGGCGAAGAAAGACGTGAAGGCGGCCCTCGAGGCGCTGGCCTCCGTCGGCTACAAGGAGATGAAGAAATCGGGCGAGTTCCTGCTGCCGGGCTTCGCCAAGTTCATCGTGGTCAAGAAGCCTGCCACTAAGGAGCGCACGGGCATCAACCCGTTCACCAAGGAGCCGACCGTCTTCAAGGCGAAGCCCGCCCGCAAGATGCTGAAAGTGCGGCCGGTGAAGGCCGCGAAGGACGCGGTCTGACGCCGAGCTTCCAAGCCTCAGCTCCTGCCTGTCCTAGGCAGAGACGCCGCTCAGCTCAAGCCTTTGCCGTCGAGAGCAGCGTATTGCTGACCTTGATCTTGTAGGCGAGCTCGCGACCGAGAAGCTGGTAGATCAGGCCCGCGACCTCAGTCTCTTTGTCCAAGAACTGCCTGAGGGTGCCGCTGTCGAAGGCAATCGCCCTCATGTCGCCTTCGGCAATCACCGTCGCGGTTGCCGCTTGTCGGTCGGAACGCAACCTCGCCGACGAAGCTGCCCTTCTCCAGATGCGAGACCTCGCGGCCGCCGATCATGACGCTGGCACGGCCGGAGCAGATGAAGAGTATTCTTTTAAGCGCCTCGTCCTCCTCGGCGAGCGTCGCACCCTCGGCGAGATCGACAAACCGGCCAGCATTGAGCAAACGCGCGATCTGTGAATCGTCGAGGCCAGTCGCGACGGTTTGTTACGGCGGATTTTCGGGCCATTGGGTATGGTCGTCATCACCGTCGGCGGCCTGTTGATCTCTGAATTCCGGTACGTAGAGACCGCCGAGCCTGCTCGTATTTGATGACCGAGACGCTGCGCGCGGGGCTACGCTGCGATAAAGTGACTGCATTAAGCTGAGGGCGGATGCCGCCTCGGGCGACGCTCGCAAAAGCACAATAGAATGCCCCAAAAAATTGCGCTGCTGCTGTTGACGGCATGGTGATGTTTGCTGGAAAGAGGTGGCGTGTTATGGGGGTTCGCTCCCGATACAAGCTCCAATCGAGGCAAACCGCATGGTTGACCAGGCAGCACTCGCAGACATTGATAGGCGCATCCAAATCGTCGAAGACAATTTGCGCGAGTTGATCGAGCAGGCCGCGGCCTATTCGGGGGCTGCCGACGAAGAGCGCAACGCCGATCGCATCGCCGATCAGCAGGCGAAATTGGATGCGCTTCTGAAGGAGCGCGAGGCTCTCATCGGCAAAGGCTGACAGCGCCGTGCTCAGCGGCGATGGACCCTCGGAGGCCCCTCGCCGCTGGCAGGTAGAAGGGCAAGCAGAGTCGCGCCCTTATTTCAGCTTGTAGATGAAAGTGTAGGCGTCGCCCTTGGTGCCATAGGGGCTGAGCGCCAGCTCGCCCTTGGCTCCAGCGAAGTCGCCCGTGCCGCCAGTAATTGCGAAGAGCGAATCGCCTGTGTCGGAGAACGGCCCTTCGATGGTTATCTGACCCTTGTCCAGGGTAACCGTCCAGAAGCACTCCCACGCCTTGCCTGGCACGGTGCGGATGCAGTGGCCCTGGTCGGTGCCGATCTTGTTCTTGTCGTCGGCATCGAACACTTCATTGGCGAAGGTGAGGATGTCGCCGGCGCTGTCGCCCTTGGCACCTGTGTCGGTGACAGCGTCGGTGGTGGCATGCTCAATCATCTTTATTTCTTCGGCGGCAGCAGGACCGGCGGCAATGAGACCGCAAGCCGCAATCGGGACGATGCAGAGCAGACGCAAAGACGGCAGCAGCTTCATAAAGTTCGGCATGACAACCTCCCTAAGCGTGGACTTGGAACCGGCGGCAGGCCTGCCGCACGGCGTGACTAGGCTCTCGGCGGAAGCGGTTGTGGGTTGAGCTTGTGCGCCCTCCAAGCAGCCTTGCAGGATTTTCTGTAGGCGGCGCGGCTCTTCCAATCTCCGGGGAATTTGAGCTTGGCGGCCTCGCGACAGGTCATCTGCTCGGCGCGCGCCGAAGACTGGTCGAGCGGCAGTCCGGCTGAGACAAAAGCGGCGAATGATGCAGCAAGCAGCAGCGTCCTGAGCATGAGGCGACTCCCTAGACGACGAACCACGCTTCACTCAAGGCAACCAGAATTGCTCCCGGCCATAATAGCCTTGAGGCCGCCTCCAGTAAAACAGACTTGGTGTGCTTCTTGCCGAGCGAATCTTGCTTAACGGCGCTCGCGCTCGGCGACGCCGCAGCGCCAGTCGAGGACCGACATTAGGGGAGTACCCAAGGCCAGCACGTAGAGGATGGCGCGGACCGCGCGGGCATATTCCCATTGGCTGCGCAGTGTCTCCCAATTGTCGGGGAGCGCGGTCCAATTCTGCGTCGCCTGGTTGACCGGGAAGATGAAGCCCCAAAAGGCGACGAGCTCGCCTACGAGTAGGAGAAGCGCGATGAGCGCCAGAGTGAACGGGGCGCCGCTGCCGCGAAGCGCAATCGTCAAGGCGATGACGCTCAGGAACGCCGCGGGCACGATCAAGCCGATAACCGCCCAATTGTCATAGTTGCGTTGAAGCGGCGCTGATCTCGATCTTGTTCGGCAGCTCGAAGAGATGCGCCATGGCGAGCGACATGGCGATCGCTGTCAGAATCAGCGCAACGAAGTAGAGCGTCTTCACCATGGAGAAGAAACCACCGCCGTTCAGCGCCGGTTCCTGCCAAGGCTCCCGCGGCGCAAGAGCTTAGTGGTGCCGCCTTCTCTTTCGCGTGGCCGCCGCCTTCTTCGCCGACTCGCTGCGGTCTTCGGCGGTGCGGCCGGTGCTCGGATGGCTGCCCAATTCCTTCCAGTCATCCTCGCTCATGTCGACGCCGTAATGCTTGGCCGCTTTCTTGATGTTGGCGAACGCCAATTTGCGGTCTTCGTCGGAAACGCCGATTGTCTGGTCGAAACGGGCAATGGCGTTTCTCACGTGGCTCGCGTCGGTCATCGGCTCCTTGCGCTGTTTCGGGAAGGCGAAGACGCTGTCAGGCAAGTCGCTCCGCTCGGTCAGCTCTCGGTGCTTTTCGTGGGGCTTCCAGGTCGTTTCCATCGTTCTCCTCGCTCTGTTCGATCAGGACTCCCCCGTCAGCAGTCGAACGATCGGCCACGAATGCCGGTTCCGGTGCTGCGACACTTGTTCCGCAGGGGCTTAGACGTGGCCTATCGGCGCGCGTCTGACGTGCAGAACTAGCGTGGGGGGAACTCACCCTAGTTCGCCAGCAGGCGGCTCAGAAACACCTTTGCCTTGGCATAAATGCCGGGCGCCTCGCTTTCGCGTGGACCGCCGATGCACAACGCCGAGGGTCCCTGCCCTTCGCCGAGAAAGCCAGCCGCCAGAGCCTCAGCGCCGCCAGCATCGAGATTGATGACGATATGCGGCTTGGCCAGAGCCTTGGCGCATTGCAGCGCAAACGCGGTACCTTTCGACACCGGCAGCCCGGCGCTGTTAACCAGCACCATCAGACGATCTGAATCGCGCACGTTCCACTCGGTGCGCTGGCGCGGGTCCGCATCAGGCGTCTCGCGCAACCCGGCATAGAGGGCCAGCACGCCGGGAGGACTCGGTCGATCCTCGGCCCAACCGCCCTTCGGACACCAGCCGCGATACGGGATGTCCCGCTCGAGGGCCGCGTCGAGCACGGCGCGGTCCACCCCGGTCTGGCCGCCGGAGACGATGGTCAGCATTTCGTCAGCCGGCACGGTCGACGCCGATGACGAGCGAGGCGAGATAGGACCCTTCCTCCTCCGTCACGCCCACCAGCGTCTCGGCGCCACCCTGGTCCTGGAAGATGAAGTCCTCTTCATTGGCGACGATGTCGCGCTTCGCCTTGCGCTCGTCGTAGGGTGGGCGAGCCGCATAGATGCGCGCCGAAAGGTCGTTGGGAAAGTAGAGCTGGCCGGTGACCAGGCTCGCCGTGTCGAGCAACACCTTGAAGTGGATGTGCGGCGCCCGGCCTGGATACCAGCCGGGATAGATGGTGGCGAAGCGCACTTGCCCGTCGGCGCCGGTAAATTGCGTGCCGCGCAGGAAGGTCTCGCCGCGGGTCGAGATGCCGTCCTCGCCCTGGCCGCGATAGCCTGAATACATGCCGCGGCCGTCGGCGTGCCAGAGATCGACGCGGGCCCCTTCGAGACTTGTGCAATCCTTGGCGGAGACCACCTGCAAAGTGAGCGCCAGCGGCAAGCCGGGCTTCCCCTCGGTAATGTCGCTGCGCACGAGGTTCGGGTCGAAATAGAATGGACCTTGCACGGCCTCGGGCGTGAGGATGCACACCTTGGCGCCGGGGAGCGTGGCGGCGAGGCGCTCTTGCGCCGAGAGGGTCTTGCCTGCAGCGAATCCAAAGCCGAACGTCGCCGCGGCGCCGGTCAGGGCCTCGCGGCGCGTCAGGCCGCCCGTATTCTCTCTCCGGTTCCTGCGCATGACCTTTCACGCAATAGCCGCCGAAACGTGACCGTCTCTTGCCTTGCGCCTTCATTGAGCGGCTGCATCATGGCATCAATGAGGGAGGGCCTCGATGCCGCCGATGGCGAGACTTTCGATCCTCGCGGGCGCGCGGGCGCGCCTATTGGGCTAGCTGGATCATCGTTGCGACGACTGCGCTGCCGCTCGTCGCTTTCTTCGTGGTGCCGCCGATCAAAGGCGAGCCCGTTCCGGAGCTCTGGCCGCGCTTCCTCGTCTCCATGATCCTCAACGGCAGTTGGGGGTTCGGCACGGCGCTCTTCTTGCGGCTCGTGAGTGCGACACGCGAGGAACCTCTCTCGCGCACTGCGGGTTAACCGCTCGTCATGGCCACGGCGGCAAAGAAATCTACTAAGCGCTGGTCGCAAGACGTGACCGAGCACTCGAACGCGCTCGATCTGGATAAGGGCGTGTTCACCCTCACGGACCCGAAAAAGATCGCGGCGTCACTGAAGCGCTCAGCCGAACACAGCCACCGCCGCAAGTCGGATCCTTATCGCTCGGCGATGTCGATGCTTACCTTCTACATCAACCGCGCCGGCAAAGGCTTGTCGGAGGGAGAGCGAATCAGGCTCGAGAAGGCCAAGGACGAGCTGCGCAAGCTCTTCCACCGCGAGCCCGCCAAGCCTATGCGTTAGCCTTCGCGATTTGGCGTGCCGAGGATGTGGCTCTTCGGCGGCAGCATCACCTGGTCGAAGTCCTGCGTGAACATTGCCGCGGCGAAGAAGGCGACGGCGCGAAGAGTCTCCTTGCCGGTGTTCTCCAGTTCGTGGCGCATCGGCGTAGGCAGTACGAACACGCTGCCCGGCCCAACCGGCCAGGTGGACCCGTCTTTCAGATAGAGGATGCCGGTGCCGGCGATGATGTACTACGTCTCTTCCGTCGCGTCGGTGTGCCAGCCGAGCCGCTTGCCTGGCTCGACCTCGTAGACGATCGTCGAGGACGCCGTGGCGCCGTGCCCGCCATAGACGGCGAAGGCACCCGCCCAAATGCGCGGCGGGGTCGGTCTCTCCCCACACCTCTCCACGTTTGAGATTGTTGGAGTCAACGACCGGATTCTTGGAAACCATGGACCGCTCCTTCATGGCTCGAGGCGGCGGTTACCGATCGGTGACAACGCCGCGGCGGATTAGACTGAAACTTTGCCGATCCTTTAGGGCGTCATGCCGCGGCGAGTTCCTGATCGAGAGCGGTCGCCCGTTTCAGCGCAGGGCGCGTCTCGAGCCGCGCGACGTAATCCACGAATTCCGGCCGCTTGGGTAAAAGATTGAACATCATGCCCCAGCGGAGCGTCGAGCCGATGACCACGTCGGCGGCGGTGAACTGCTCGCCCATGAGGTAAGGGCCCTTGGCCACGGCGTTGGCCAGCACGTTCATCACCGTGTCGAAATCGCCGTAGCCGAGCGCGCTCCGTCGCGGCTCCTCCTTCCGCGGAAAGGCGCGGTCGGCGATCGCCGGTTCGACGCAGCCAGGGCCGAAGAACAGCCATTTGAGATAGAGGCCGCGGCGCGGATCGCCGACCGGTACGTTCAGGCGCGCTTGCGGAAAGGCGTCGGCGAGGTAGGTGCAGATGGCGGCCGCCTCGGTGACGACCACATCGCCATGTTTCAGCGCCGGCACCTTGCCCATCGGATTGATGGCGAGATAGTCGGGCTTGGCCTGATCGCCCTCCATGAGCCGCAGCAAATGGATATCGTAGGGCTGGCCGATTTCTTCGAGCATCCAGCGCACGATCGACGAGCGCGACGGCGAGGCATGATAGAGCGTGAGCTTGGCCATTACGGACCTCCCTTGATGTTCCTGCCGGCTCGGTTTTGCACGAAAATGATGGCGTGGACATGAACCGGCACAGAGCGGATTGTGCCGCAGTGACGAGGCGGCAGAAGCAGCCGATTTCAGGCGTTTTCAACGCGCAAATTCAAGCTGCAGGCGACGAAGCCCAAATCCCGCCATGTTCCCCGCCATGTTCTCACTGTTCCGACTTCGTGCTAGGCTTTTGTTAAGTCCGTTATCGGCTGAGGGGGGTCGCTCGACCGATTTTGCATGTCCTCTGATCAACGCTGGAAATGGGCGGGAATCGTCTCGGTGGTCGCCGTCTCAGGAATCATGAACACGGACGTCGTCGCCAATGTGGTCGGCGGTTACATCTACGACCAGATCAAGACATGGCAGGTCCCCGATCAGGCCAAAGCGCCGGATCACGCGCACGAGGCACGCGAGGCGGCCGCCGCCGACGCCGAGTCGGTGTCGAGCATCCCAGCTCCAGCCCACGAGACGCAAGTGACCATGGCGGCGGTGGCACCGAAGCCGCAAGCGGCGCCAATGCCTCCGATCGACCTCCCGCCGGAGCAGGCGCCCGAGGCCGAGACCTCGCCTGAGCCGATGTCGCTGCCGCCGGAGCCGCAACAGGCGGTGTTGACCGGCACGGTAGATCAGGTCATCGACACCGGCACGCTCAAGATCCAGGGCGAGACCGTCGAACTCGCCGGCATCAAGGGGCTCGGCTCGCCCTATCGCGATCAGCTTGCGAAGTTCATCGAGGAACAGGGCTCGCAGATCCGCTGCGAGCCGATCAGCGAGCGTTACATTTGTTTCGTGAGCAATGTCGATCTCGGGCTTGCCGCGCTGACCAACGGAGCGGCGCGTCCTGCCGCCGACGCAACGCCGCAATACCGGCAAGCTGCCGACGAGGCGCGGCGCAACCGCCGCGGCATTTTCCAATGAGGCTCCGCCAGAATTGGCGGTTGTGGGCATGATGACTTCGCGATCCTTGATCGGAGCTTTGATCCTCATCATCGCAGTCGGTAGCTTGGTTGCCGGTTGCGGCGCGCCAGGCTCGCGCCAGCAAACCGGGACCGGGATCGGCGCCGTTGCCGGAGGCATCACCGGCGGGTTGATCGCAAGGAACGCCGGCTTCAACCCCGTCGGGGGCGCGGTGATCGGCGCTGTGGCGGGAGGCCTCGTCGGCAGCGCCATCGGCAAGTCTCTCGACGATGAAGAACGGCGTCAGCTCGCGCTCGCGAGCGAGATGGCGGCAGAGCAGCCGGTGGTGAAGAGCGTCCCACCGAAGAAGGTGCAATGGAAGCGGACCGACCCGCAGACCAATACGGTCACGGCGTCGGGCTGGGTCGTCCCCAAATCGGAGCCCTATCCGAAGCCTGACGGCACCACCTGCCGCGAGGTGACCCAGAGCGTCAGCAAGAACGGGCAGACCCAGAGCCAGGATGTCACGCTTTGCCGGACGGAAGTGGCGCAGGCCGACGGGTCGAACTGGGTGATCCCGCAATAGCGGCGCCGAGGCGCCGACCGACCGATTACCTGCCGCCGCCGGCGGCAACCTTACCGCTCCAATGCTCGGCATGCTGAGTGAAGGTGGCGAGGATCGCATCGAAGGCCGCCTGCTCGGCGCGCTCAGTGCCCATGGTGTTCTGCACGGCCGAGAACACCTCCCGATAGTCCTCGTAACCTTGCATCTCCTCGAAGCGCCGCCACCATAAATCGCCGATGAAGAAGTACTTCACCCAGGAGAACAAGAGGTCGATCCAATCCTCGAGATAGCTGTGCAAGTGCACCTGCGGGCCGCCGAGATAGAAGGTAGCATCGTGGAGGAACTCCGCGTCGTGGTCCTTGCCGCGGTCGACCTGGACGAGCCTGCCGTTGAGGAAGGGAGCTGCCTTGGTCTCGAGAAACACGAAGCTGAGCCGGTCAGCGCCGGGGTGAAGCTGGCTCGGCTCGTAGAGTCGGAAGTCGATGCCGGTGAGACGCGCCTCCTTGAGAATGGTGACCGAAGCGCGATCGAGCTCGGGATGATCGAAGGTCGGCAGGGTCGTCTCGCGTGCGGCGGCAAGAAACATGTTCTGATCCGGAACGATGCCGCTCGAAATCACGATCCTGCCTAAGATCGGACCATTCACGTATTCAACGTTGGCGCGGGCCTGTTGCCGTTTGCTGCGCAGATCGTTGGTAGGGCTCGCCATGACCGCCCGCTCTGGAAGCCTGTTGCGCAAGTAGCTGTCGCTGACTTCGGCGAGCCGCTTGAGCTGCGCAAGCAGTCTTTCGCGATCCTTGGCGTCAGTGCATCTGCCAGTCCAACCAACGACGACTTCGGACATTGACGCCCCGCTACCTGACTTATGCGTTGAAGCCGCTCGACCTTGCTCCAGCGTCGCGCCATACGCAAGGGCATCGCGGTAAAGCTTTGTTGCTGTGGCAAACGGTCTGTTGCCAACATGACTCAGGCGCGCGCCAGTAACCACAACGGAGTGTTGCCGAGGTTAAGATCGGCGAGATGAACGAGTGCAGTTGCACAAATTGGCTTCTGACGCTGTGATGCGCGCGTGTTTGGCTTTTTTTCGGACGACGTGATCCCATGGATCCCATGGAGGATTGGAGCGATTTCTCTAGTCTCATCGGCGCGACTGCGGCGACGCTGATCGGTCTCTCTTTGTGGTGGTCAGCCTCTGAGCGGACCACGCCAAGGCGGGCGACGAGCATCGCGCACGGGTCGGCGTCATCCCTACGCTTGTTAATTTTGCCGTGCTGCTCGTTTCCGCCCTCCGCGCCGTCATCCTTAGCCTTATTGGCCGTGCAGGTAGGCTATCTCCTCAATCTTGCCCTTGTTGCTTCCAAGAGGATCAAGGCTGAGGAGCGCGATACAATGTGGTTCGGGGTCCTGCCGATGGCGGTCTATGCCGGATTTCTGGTTACCGGGGCTGCGTGGCGTTTGCCGCGGATTTCGCGCCGCAGCTTGGCGGTTTCGCCAGTCTCGTGCTGCTCGTCGCGGCGCTGCACAACAGCTGGGAAATGACCCTTATCATCGTTGGCCGGTGAGCAAGAAAGGAAAGCCGCGTGGCGCGGCTTTTCTCTGAACTCGCTCGCGCCCCCTATTTGAACAGAGCGAAGTAGATTACATAGAGCCAGCTGAAGATCCCGTGGATGATGGCCCACAGGATCGAATGGTTATTGGTGTAGGAAATGGCGATGGCGAGCGCGGTGCCGAAGCTCACGCCGTATTTCACGCCTTCCGCGCCGTAATTATTCATGCAGATTGCTCCCTTGGTGCTTTGGTCCGCGATCAGACTAACAGAAACGGCGTGACGTTTCTTGCTACGTCACGCCGTTATTGGAAAGCGCAGACGCGGGCGGATCCGCTCAAAACGGACCCGCTCGCGGAGCGTGTTCGCGCGAGCGTATCTCTCGCGGCGCGTTAAGCCTTTGCCGCCGCCCGATGGTCGCCAGCGCCCATGAGCATGCCGGCAACTTTCTCCGACACATAGCCGAAGACCGCGCCGAGGATCATCGAAAGGACGATGACGACGACCGGGTTGGCCATTGAGACTTCGGTTACGCTTCCGCCTTTGAGCATGGCGTAGGCGACGGTTGAGGCAAAGCCATAGACCTGTGCCGGAATGCTCGCGAATATCGGGACATTGGCGAGCAGCACCATCGCCGCCACGCCGAGGCCCACGCAAATGGCTGTCCACATGACGTCCGGCAGGCCGAGGCTCATTCCCGCAACCTTCAAGGTGATGCCGGCGATCACGGCACCCGCTGCGGTGCACACGATCGTCGATTGCAGGCCGGTCTCTTTGCCACCGGAATGATAGTAGCACCCCCAGGCGATGAAGGCCGCCCAGATTGCAAGCATGCCGCCGAGCGGCCCAAGGAAGAGCCAGGT
>Ga0111538_10012395_pt1 | contig 11274 bp, 10 predicted proteins | sample SoiMethybrSBSTD1_FD_79669 | JGI IMG/M metagenome (GOLD analysis project Ga0111538, IMG submission 79669) | Bulk soil microbial communities from a Populus tree surrounding site in Tennessee, USA - Soil MetaG P. TD hybrid SBSTD1 (version 2)... | ecosystem: Environmental > Terrestrial > Soil >... | reverse complement strand
GAGCGCGTAGATGTCGCTCCGGCCGTCCACCTCGGCGAACCCGAGGCACTGCTCCGGCGACATGTAGCAGGGCGTGCCGAGCACCAGCCCCTGCTGGGTGCGCGGCGCGATGTCGCTCGCCAGCCCCTCGACCTTGGCGAACCCGAAGTCGAGCACCTTGATGGTCACCCGGTCCGGCCGGTGGCGGCGCCGCTGCAGGAAGACGTTCTCGGGCTTGAGATCGCGGTGAATGACGCCCGCCTCGTGAGCGGCCGCCAGCGTGTCGGCGACCCGCGCGCCCAGGCGGATCGCGAAGTCGGTCGGCATCGGCTCTCCCGACATCCTCTCCGAGAGCGGCCCGCCCTCGAGGAGCTCCATCACCAGGTAGGGCGTGCCGTCGGCGGCGACGCCGAAATCGAAGATGTTGACCACTCCCGGGTGGGCGATCTGCACCGCCGCCATCGCCTCGGCCTGGAAGCGCCGCTTCATCTGCTCGTCCCGCATGACGTGCGAGCGCGGCAGCTTGATGGCGACCTTGCGCTCGATGCGCAGGTGGCGGCCCAGATAGACGATGCCCATGCCGCCCGACGCCAGGATGCGCATGACCGCGTACGGCCCGAGGAAGGTGCCGATGCGCGGGTCGCGCTCGTAGTGGAAGTGGTCGTCCTCCTCGCACGCCTGGGTCGGCTCGGCGAGATCGTCGACCTCGCTGAGCTCTTCGCCGGCCCCGCTCTCCTCTTCGTACGTGGCGGGGCGCGGCGAGCGGCGGGGTGAGGCGACGGTTTGCTCGGAGTCCGACCACACCCTTTCGGTCGGAGTCGGGGGAATGACTCGCAGGTCCGGCGGCATGAAAGCCAATGTTGCAAAGGGGGTGCCCGGTTCAGGCCCGGCCGGCGGGAGGAGCGAAGAGGGCAGAACTGGCCGTCGGAGCGGGCGCCGCGTGTGGCTCCCCACACTGTGCTGAGGTCAACCGGACCTGCCGGGGCCTGCCGGCCCAGTCCTCGACAGACCCGTCCTCGGCCCGGTCAACTACGTACAATTCCGTAGACGTGGTCCGCTATCCCACGCATGCGGGACGGCTTGCGGGTCAGGTCTGGCTTGTTAGCCTTTCCTCATGCCAGCGGCGGTCGAGCTGGTGCGCCAGTGTGCCGCATGCGGAGGGTCCGCCGAGTGGTCGTGTACCCGCTGCGGGCTGCCGGTCTGTGACAGCCACCGGCCGGCGCGCGAGCGCCGCTGCGCCGAGTGCGAGTCGAGTTTCCGCCGGCGGCGACCGGCCCGGCTCGTCACCTACTTCCTGGTGCTCGTCCTGACCTCGATTTCGCTGGTGGTGGCGCTGTTCTTCCTGGTCCTGGCCACCGGCGGCGGCGCGCTCGGCGTGGCGCCGCTCATCCTGTTCGGCTCGTTTCCGATCATCCTGCACCGGCTCGAGCTCCGCGCGCGCACCCGCTTCCTGTCCGAGCGGCGGCACGTCGGCCTGCCGCAGGCCCGCCTGGTCCGCTAACCTCGGGGCGCTGACCCGCTCCTCCCCGACCCCGAACATCTCGGCCGCCGATCTGGCCGCGATGGGGGCGATCGACGTCGAGAGCGATGGCTTCGTCCGCCCGCTGCGCCGCGACGCCGGCATCGCGAGCGAGGTGTACGGCGAGCGGGCCCGGGTGGTCCTGCTCGGCAGCATCGCGACCGGCAAGTACACGGCCACCCTGCTCGAGGTGTTCGGCCAGCGACTGCTGTTCCCGCGCGACTTCGTCGGCCGCGGAGACATGTCGCGCGGCGGCCTGCTCCTGCGCGCCTCGCGAAGCGGCGAGGAGCTGACCTACGTCCCGGTCGCGGGCGCCAGCCTGCGCGGCCCGAGACCGCCGAAGCTGCCGAAGCTCCGCCGCGGCTGACCCCTCCCGGCCGTTTCTTGCGGCCATCCGAGGGTCGCGTGCTAGCATTTCGACCAGTGGGGTCGCCGCGAGAACGGCGTGATACCGGACGGTTCCTGCTCACCGCGGCTGCCATCGTCGCGGCGGCCGCCCTCTTGCCCCGCGACGTGGGCGCCGAGCCGGGCACCGCGGTCGGCAGCGTCTCGTGCGGCTCGGTCAACCGCGGCGCTCTGGCCTCCGCCCGCGCGATCGCCGACGAGGGCCCCGGGTTCGTCGCTCCCGAGCCGTGGCGCTCGCGCGGCCTGCGCTTCGGCACCGACGAGCTGGTCGGTCTGGTCGAGCGCGCCGCCCGCGCGGTGGTGAAGCGCCACCCGGGCGCGGAGCTGGCGGTCGCCGACCTGTCGGCCGAGCGCGGCGGTCCGGTGGCCCGTCACCGCTCGCATCAGTCCGGCCGCGACGTCGACCTGGTGTACTACGCGATCGATCGGACCGGCGACGCGATGGCGCCGGACGGCCACATGGCGCTGTACGGGATGGACGGGCGGGCCACCTCGGCCGCCTCTCCCGAGCCGGTGGCCAGCATCGACGAGCGGTTTTTCGACCTGGCCAGGAACTGGGCCCTGATCCAGGCGCTGGCCACCGACCCCGACGTCCGGGTCGATCGCATCTTCGTGTCGCGCCGCATCCGCGACTGGCTGCTGGCCTACTCGGCGGCCGCCGGCGTGTCCGAGCCGATCCGCGCGCGCGTGCGATCGGTGCTCTCCACCCCGGTCGGGGTCGAGGCGCACGACGATCACATGCACGTCCGGATCGGCTGCAGCGCCGAGGACACCGCCGCCGGCGCCTGCAGCGACGAGCCGGCGCGGCGCAGCCGGCGCGGCAAGTGGCGATCGCCGGTCCCGTGCGGACCGACGCAGGTGGCCGGCCGGCTCGGCTCTACAGCGCGGCCTGCAGCTGGACGATGACGCCGTCGGCGTCGGGCCCGACGTCCTCTTTCTCGCGGCGCACCCAGGCGAAGAACGTCACCTTGTTCCAACGGTCGGCCGTGACGAACCAGGCGGCCCCGCCGCCGGCCGTCCACCACTCGACCTCGATGTCGTAGTCGGCGCGGGTGAAGACGTGGAAGCGATCGGTGGCGAGAAAGCCAGCCTCGCCGGCGGCGGCCAGCGCGACCTGACCGCCGTCGATCGACAGGATGAGCTCGCAGAGCGCCGACAGCCCGTACCACTTGCCGTTGCCCGACATCGACAGATCGACCCGGTGGCCGACCTCCGGCTCGCGCAGCCGCACCAGCGCGCCGGCGCCCGCCGAGACCCGCGGCACCGGGGTCCAGGGATCGCCCGCCGGGCTGGCCAGCGGGCCCGGTCCCATCGGCGCGCGCGGCGTCCACTCGACGTGTGCCGCGAGCGCGGCCCGCCCGCCGGCCGACGGGTCGTGGAGCGGCAACGGGACCCCGTCGGCGTCGACCTCCGGCGCGTCCTCCGGCACCCGCTCTTCGCGCGAGGGTGCCTGCTCGACGACGGCACCGTCGGCGTAGACACCGGCGGCGTAGGCCAGCCCACCGAGGTCGCCGTGGAACGCAGCGCCCCAGCGCCGCTCCGGCGCCACCCGGTCGATCACGAACGGCACCGCCCCGCCGGTCAACAGGGCGTGCTCGACCTGGCGGAAGCGCGAGAAGGGGACCGGCTGGCGTCCGAGCCACACCTGGGCCCAGATCCGGGGTGTCCAGGCGCCGTAGAGATCATCGACCAGCGCGTCGCCGGCCGCGAGCGGATGGACCTCGAAGTCCTCGCGGTCGAGCCGGAGCCCCTCGGCGAGATCGCTGCGCAGCGCGAAGGCGAAGGGCGCGCAGCCGGACCAGCCGACCAGCCCGACCCGCATGAGCGCCAGCTCGGGCTCGCCGCCCTCGAGATCGCCGGCGTCGGGGAAGATGGTTCGCCGGTCGTCGCCCAGCACGGCCAGCGCGCTCATCTCGGCGACCAGCGCCAGCTCGCTCGCGCCGCCTGCGCCGGGCAGCCGCGAGGGATCGGTCGACCCGGCGGCCGCCGCCGGGCGCCCGCCGCCCGACGGGGCGCCCCAGACGCCGGGATCCGGGTCGCGGGTCGGCGCCTCGAGCAGGCTGCCGCGCCCGACCGGCGGCAGCTCGAGGATGGGATCGGCCGCCGCCCCGCGGGCGACTCCGACTCCGACGAGGACGAGACAGACTACGCGCGCTGCTCTTGCTTCTGCGCGCGGACGCGGTCCCATTCGCCCTGGTCGATGAGCTGCTCGATGCGCTTCTTCAGCTCATCGGGCGGCTCCGGCTCCGGCAGGTTGCCGTAGATCGCGACCACGTCGCGCAGCGGCTCGTCCTCGTTGCCCTCGCCCGAGCCGTAGCGCCCGAACGGCACCGACGGCTTGCGCAGGCTGACCTCGCTCTGCGCCTTGATGAACCCCTTCGACACCGCGACCCCGACTCGCGCCGGACAGCGGCACGGGTTGAGCGGATCGACGTGCTCGCAGCGCGGCGCCAGATAGTCGGTGACCTTCTTCTGCGCCCGCGACAGCCGCACCTTGTACGCGCTCTTGGTGATGCCGAGGACCTTCGAGGCCTCGTCGTCGCCGAGCTTCATGATGTTGGCCAGCACGAACGCGGACCGCTCGCCGGGACTCAGGCAATTGATGACCGAGGTCATGCAGCCCTGCTTGAGCTCCCAGAGCAGGAAGTCGCGCCGCGGCTCGGTCAGACTCCGCACGAAGTCGGTGCGGGTCGCCTCGCTGCGCAGCGTCTCGTCGAGCATGTCGAAGCTGACCTCGGGCGTGCGGCTCAGCTTGTTGTCGAGCACGTGGCTGGCGATGTGGAGCAGCCACGTGCGCGCCTTGCCGGTGTCCTCCGGGAGTTTCTCGAGTCCGAGATACGCGCGCAGGAACGTCTCCTCGACGACCTCGCACGCGCGCTGCTGGTCGAGGCACATGCGGAAGCCGAAGTGAAAGACCGCCTTCCAGTGGTCCGACAGGACGGTCTTGAACTGCTCACTTGTAGCCACGGCGCCCACCTTGGAAAAAGTGTATCACGTGCGACGCCAAGGGTCGCGACCGCTACCGAACGATCTCGGTTGACGGAGCCGGCTCGGGGACCGGCTCAGGCGTCGCTGTCGCACATCCAGCCTCGTGTACCTCCATCGCCTCCTGCGCCCCCGAGCGCCGCTCGACCGACCGCCCGTTGGCCGGCGCCTGGATCTGGTCCAGCTCCTGCGTGATGACCCGCAGGAGGTCGACCTTCTCCCGGTACGGCATGAAGGAGCTCTTGAACCCGGCGACCAGGAGCTCCTTGATGCGCTCGAGCGTCCAGCCGTAGTGCTGGTGGCACAGCCACAGCTCCTTGGAAACCGTGGTGTCGGTGATGGTCCGGTTGTCCGTGTTGATGGTCACGCGCAGGCCGTAATCGACGTAGAAGTCGATCGGGTGCGCCTCCCAGCTCTTGGCCGCCTTGGTCTGGATGTTGGACGACGGGCAGACCTCGAGCGGAATGCGGTGGTCATTCACGTAATTGAGCAGCTCGCCGTTCTCGCGCAGGCGGGTGCCGTGCCCGATCCGGTGGGCGCCGCACTTGTGGATGGCCTGGGCGATGGAGTCGGGCCCGTAGGCCTCACCGGCGTGAGCCGTGCAGTTGATGTTGTTGTCGAGAATGAGCTGGAAGGCCGCCCGGTGCTCGCGGGCCGGGTTATTGACCTCGGAGCCCGCCAGGTCGAAGCCGACCACGCCGCGGTTCTTGAAGGCGACCGCCAGCTCGGCCATGCGCAGCGACGACTCTGCGCTCATCGAGCGGATGCCGCACAGGATGAGGCCGTAGCGGATGCCGAAGGTGCGCTTGGCCATGCGCAGGCCGCGCAACGAGGCCTCGACCACCTCGGTCAAGCTGAGGCCGGCGCGGGTATGCAGCATCGGGGCGTAGCGCACCTCGATGTAGCGGACGTTCTCCTTCCAGGCGTCCTCGGCCAGCTCGAAGCCGGTGCGCTCGAGGCTCTCCTCGGTCTGCATCACCGAGAGCGTGATGTCGAAGGCCTTGAGGTAGTCGTCGAGCGAGTTGCAGACGTCGCCGGCGTAGAGCTGGCGGAAGAGCTCGCCGCGATCGAACGTCGGCAGCTTCACGCCCTGCTTGCGCGCGAGCTCGATGATGGTGTCGACCCGGATCGAGCCATCGAGGTGGACGTGAAGATCGGTCTTGGGAAGTTTCTCGATGAACTCGAGACTGAGCTCGGTCGCCATCGAAGAATTATAGCCCCTGCGCAAGTCGTGCAGAATGGGAATCGTTTCGCCACGTTGAGTCGCATGTGGCACGGCGCGTGCCTCTCTTCCGGGTTCGACGCGACGCGCGTGAGTCCTCGCATGGTTACCAGCACCACACGGTCACAGCGTGGCGTGCGAGCACGCGACGGGTCGTAGACAAAGGAGAACCCCGATGAACGAGAGGAAAAACGACCGTCAGCGGCAGGGCGACGCCGGCCGCGACCGCGAGAGGCAGAAGAACCCGGGTCAGGAGCAGCGCAAGGAAATGCCAGACCGCACGCGCACCGGCCAGGTGGGCGGCGACCGGCAGCCGCGCGAGGACCAGGAGCGCCAGGGCCAGCGCGGCGTCGACCGCGGACAGCCCCACCGGCAGCCGGGTCGCGAGCGCGACGAGGACATCGAGTAGCCTGGCTTGACCTGAGCGGTTCGGGACGCCGCGCGCCCGGCGGCAGGAGCTAGGCCGGGCGTGCGCGCGCCTCGATCCATTCGATGACCGGCGCGGCGTGGTTCCCGCCGGTCAGCTTGTCGAGGTGGCGGATGCCGGTCGGCGAGGTCACGTTGATCTCGGTGAGCCGGCCGCCGATGACGTCGAGGCCGACCAGCCACTGGCCGTGCTGCAGGAGCAGCGGCGCGATCGCGCGGATGATCGCGTGGTCCTCGGCGGTGACCTCGCAGGCGGTCGCGGTCGACCCGACGTGGAGGTTGCCGCGCGCCTCGTCCGGCTGGGGAACCCGCAGGACGGCGCCGAGCGGCTTGCCCTCGAGGAGGATGATGCGCTTGTCCCCCTGGGCCGCCTCGGGCAGGTAGCGCTGCGCGATGGTCCAGGAGCGGCCCTGGCGGGTCGCGGTCTCCAGGAGCGACGACAGGTTGGTGTCGCCGTTCCTGATGACGAAGATGCCGAGCCCGGCGTAGCCGTCGACCGGCTTGACCACCGCCGCGCCGCCCTGTTCGGCGAGGAACTCGCGGACGCGGCGCGCGCTGCGGGTCACGATGGTCGGCGGGGTGAGCTCGGGGAAGGCGAGGACCGCCAGGTGCTCGTTGAGCTCGCGCAGCCCGCGCGGGTCGTTGACCAGGAGCGTCTTGCCGCGCGCGCGCTCGAGCAGCCAGGTCGCCTGCAGATAGTCGACGTCGAGCGGCGGGTCCTTGCGCATGAGGACGCAGCCGAACGACTCGAGCGGGATCGGGGTCGTCGGCCCGGTGCGGAAGGCGTGCGCCGGCTCGTCGGCCAGGATCACCTCGGTGGGGCGCGCCTCGGCGATGGCGTCGTCGTGCTCGAGGCCGAGCTGGCCGAGCTGGCAGGTCCAGACCTCGTGGCCGCGCCGCCGGGCCTCCAGCATGAGGGCGTAGGTGGTGTCGCCGGCGAGGCCGAGCGACTCGAGCGGGTCGACGATGAAGAGGATCCGCATCAGCTCTCCGGGTCGGCCGGCGCGTCCTCGACCGCCGCATCGTCCGGTGGCGCACCGGAAGCCGTGCCCACCACCCCCTTGGTCGGCAAGAGGTGCTCGAGGCCGTGCTTGCGCAGCCGGTAGTAGAGCGTGGATCGGTTGATGCCGAGCAGGCGGGCGGCCAGCGCGATGTTTCCGCTCGACCGGTCGACCGCCGAGACGATCTCGCGGCGCTCTTCGTCGGCCAGCCGCTCGGCCAGCGGTCGGCTGCCGGACGCGGTCGGATCGGACGACGGCAAGGGCGCGGCGGCGCTCGATCCCGAGACCGGCGGCAGGTTCGGCATCGGCTGGGTCTGCTCGCGCGCCCGCGCCACCGGCTGGGGCACCGCGCCGCCGCCGCCGGCCGCCTGCGCGCGGCGGCCGAAGTCGAGGTCGCCGGCCTCGAGCCGCTCACCCTTGACCAGGATCATCGCGCGCTCGACGATGTTCTCCAGCTCGCGGACGTTGCCCGGCCAGGTGTAGGAGCGCAGCTTGTCCATCGCCTCGCCGGTGCAGCCGATGACCCGCTTGCCGGTCGAGCGGGAGAACTTGGCGATGAAGTGATCGACCAGCGGCGGCAGGTCGTCGATGCGCTCGCGCAGGGCCGGCAGGTGGATGGGGAAGACGTTGAGCCGGTAGTAGAGGTCCTCGCGGAAGGCGCCGCCGTCGATCATGGTCTCGAGGTCGCGGTTGGTCGCCGAGACCACGCGGACGTCGACCCGGATGGTGTCGGTGCCGCCGACCCGCTCGAACTCGCGCTCCTGCAGGGCGCGCAGGAGCTTGATCTGCACCTCCATCGGCAGGTCGCCCACCTCGTCGAGGAACAGGGTCCCGCCGTCGGCCAGCTCGAAGCGACCCGGCCGGCGCGCGATCGCCCCGGTGAAGGCGCCCTTCTCGTGGCCGAAGAGCTCGCTCTCGAGGATGCCGGGCGCCAGGGCGGCGCAGTTGACCCTGACGAATGGCTTTTCGGTCCGCGGCGAGTTGATGTGGATGGCGTGGGCGACCAGCTCCTTGCCGGTGCCGGTCTCGCCGCGCAAGAGGACGGTGGAGGCGGTCGGCGCCACCTGCTCCACCTTGGCCAGCACGTCGTGCAGGGGGGCGCTCTGCCCGACGATCTGCCCGAAATCGAACGCCCCGTGGATCTCGTTGTTGAGGTAGCCGGTGTACTGCTCGAGCTGCTCGATGAGGCGGCGGTTCTCGCGCCGCAGGTGAAAGCGCTCGATCGCCTGGGCCAGGAGGCCGCGCACCTCCTTGGCGTCCCACGGCTTGGTGATGTAGCGGTAGATCTGGCCCTGGTTGATGGCGTCGATCAGGACGTCGACGTCGGTGAAGGCGGTGAGGATGGTGCCGACCGCGTCCGGCCGCACCTTCTGCGCCTCGCGCAGGAGCTCGAGGCCGGTCATCTTCGGCATCCGCTGGTCGGTGACGATGACCGCGACGTCGCGCTCGCGCAGGATCTCCAGCGCTTCGGGGCCGCCGCCAGCCACCAGGATGGTGAAGCTTCGCTTGAAGTTGAAGCGGAACGCGTCCAGGTTGTCCTGCTCGTCGTCGACGATGAGGACGGGATACTTGGCGAGGTCCAGGGTCAAGCGCCGCCTCCTACCGGTTTGTGACTGTACACTATCTCCCCGAACCATCTCTCATGACCTGGCTCGTGTTCGCGGCGGCGTTCGCCCTGTACGCGCTCGGGGCCTCACCCGCGCTCGGCTGGTACGATTCGCCCGAGTTCGTCGCCGCCGCCGCCTCGCTCGGCGTGCCGCACTCGCCGGGTCATCCCCTGCCGGTCGCGCTCGGGGCCGCCGCCACGCTGGTCCCGATCGGCGACCTCGCGCTGCGCGTGAACCTCGCGTCGGCGGTGGCGAGCGCAGCGGCCGCCGCCCTGTGGGCCGCCGGCGGGCGCACCATGCTGACTCGCCTGGCGCCCGAGCTGCCGGCGCACGTCCGCGCGGCGCTCGCCGCGTCGGCTGCGCTGGTGCTCGCCGCCTCCTACGCCGCCTGGGCCCAGGCCGTGCGCGCCGAGGTCTACGGCGCCACCGCCGCGCTGGTCGCCGCGGCGCTCGCCGCGGTCCTGGCCTGGGACGCCGAGCGGACGCCGCGCTGGCTGGTCGCGGCCGGACTGGCCTTCGGCCTCGCGCTCACCACCCACCACCTCATCGCCGTCGTGGCGCTGGTGCCGGCGGCGGCGTTCGTCCTCGTGCGCGCCGAGCGCCCGCGCCCCGGCCTCGCCGCGGCCACCGCGGTCGCCGGCGTCATCGGGCTGGCCGCGCTGCTCTACCTGCCGGTCCGCTCCGCCACCGGACCGGAGCTCGACTGGGGCGCGCCGCACAGCGCCGACCACTTCGCCTGGACCCTGTCGGGCGCCGTCTTCGCCGACAACGCCGGCGGCGGCCACGCGTCGCCGCCCGCGGTGGACGCCGCCCAGTCGATCGCGGCGGTCGGCGAGGCCGCCAGCCTGCCCCTCGTCCTCTGCGCCGCGCTCGGCGCCGTCCTCCTCCTCGCCGGCCGCCGGCAGCGCGGGCTCGCGCTGTTCCTCCTGGCGCTCGTCCTCTTCGGCGCCGGCGCTCGCGCGCTCTTCGGCTTCGATCCCGATACGCCCGACGATCACGGCTACCTCCTGCCTGCGGCATTCGCCGTCGCGCTCCTGGCAGTGGCCGGCGCCGCACTGGCCGCGGTCCGCGCCGGGCCGCGCGCCCGCGAGGTCGCCCTCGCCCTCGCCGCCGCCGGGTTCGTCCTCGCCGGAGTGCGCGCCGCCGAGGGGCGCCCGCACGCGGCGCACGACCACGCCTCCGACGACCTGGCGCGGGCCGAGCTCGAGGGCCTGCCGCCGCGCGCGCTCCTGGTCGCCAGCTACTACCAGACCGAGTTCCGCCTGCTGGCCATGCGCGCGGTCGAGGCGACGCGGCCCGACGTGACCGTGCTGGCGCGCGGCCTTCTCACCCTGCCCGGCGCGCGCGAGGCGGCCGAGGCCCGCCACCCGGATCTCACCTCCCTCATCGACGCGCCGCTCGCCGCCGACGCGCCGACGCCGATCGCCGAGCTCGGGCGGGCAGCCGCGCGTCGCCCCGTCGTCGTCGAGCTCGACCCGGATCTCGACGACGACGCGCAGCCGCACCTCCTCTCCCTCGGCCGCTTCGCCCTCTTCCGGCCCGGCGCGCCGGGCGACGGCGAGCGCGACCGCGCAGAGAGCGACGAACTGGCGCATGCCCGCCCGCTCTGGAGCCGCTTGCTCGCTGGCGCCGGCGCCGAGCGCGGCGCGGTCGCGCGGACCCTCCTGTGGCTCGATTTCGCCCGCCTCGACCACTACTGCCGGCTCGGCCGCCGCGCCGGCGCATCCGATGCGCTCCGCCGGGCCTGGGAACTTTTCCCGGGAGACGTCATGCTGGAGGAGGTGGCGAGGCGCTGCCACCTGACCCTGCCGCGATGAATCCGCTGTGGAACGCCGTGTTCGCCCTCTTCCTCCTGGTGGGGATCTGGTGCCGCGTTCGTGCGCCGGAGCTGCTCTGCCGCTCACTCGCGCCGGTCCTCGCGTTCTTCGGGGTGAGCGGCGTTCCGGTCGGCCGCGCGCTCGGCGACCTGTTCGTCATCGCCGGGACGGTCGGGCTCCTCTTCGTCGCCTGGAGCGATCGCATCATGATCGGCGTCGATCTCTTCCTCGGCATTGACACCCTGGTGACCGCGCTCGGCCTCGGCCTGGCTGGCGCCTGGCTGTTCGCCCGTGCCGAGCAGACCTCCACCCT
>Ga0111538_10012394_pt1 | contig 11275 bp, 9 predicted proteins | sample SoiMethybrSBSTD1_FD_79669 | JGI IMG/M metagenome (GOLD analysis project Ga0111538, IMG submission 79669) | Bulk soil microbial communities from a Populus tree surrounding site in Tennessee, USA - Soil MetaG P. TD hybrid SBSTD1 (version 2)... | ecosystem: Environmental > Terrestrial > Soil > Tree... | reverse complement strand
GGCGTGCAGTGCGTAAGAGCGGCCGATCCACGCCATGCCGGCGAGAAACAGCGCGTAGCACAGCGCAACGGCGGCGACGTCGTAGCGTCCGAACGTCAGCGCCGAGGTCCGGATGCCGATTTTCACGTCGTCGGCGCGATCGACCATCGCGTACTCGGTATCGTAGGCTACGACCCAGAACAGGTTTGCCGTGAGCATCGCCCACGCAACCGGCGGCACGGCGTCGAGCGCCGCCGCATACGCCATCGGAATCCCGAACGAGAATGCGATGCCGAGGAATGCCTGCGGCACAGCGAAGAAACGCTTGAAGAACGGATAGGCGATCGCGATTGCCAGTGCCGGCCCCGACCACAGGATCGCTGCGCGACTCGTCAAGACGACGAGCAGGAGCGCGGCAATTGCGCCGATGGCGGCAACCATCAGCGCTTCCCATGGCGCAATGACGCCGGCGGCGAGCGGGCGCTGTGCCGTGCGCGCGACGTGCGCATCGAAATCGCGATCCGCCCAGTCGTTCAGCGCGCAGCCCGCCGAGCGCATCACCAGCGTGCCCACGCAGAACACGAGCACCAGCCACGGTCGCGGCGCACCGTCGGTGGCGAACCAAAGCGCCGACAGCGTCGGCCACAACAACAGCAGCGTGCCAATCGGCTTGTCGAGCCGCATCAGCCGTTCGTATGCGTCGAGGCGCTCGGCGAACGTCAGCTTGCGCCGCGGCGATGGCGCGCTGCGGATTGCATCCATCGATGGGCTCAGCGGCTCACGCGCCGATCGGCAGCGCGAGTTGCCGCGTGAGCTCGCGCGGCGCGACCTGCGCGAGCATCGCGTGCGGCGTCGGATGCAGCAGGCGCAGCCGCAGTTCTCGCTTCATCCGTGCGTTCGACAGCCGCCGCGACTCGTTCATGAACGACAGCAGCGCGGGCGCAATCTGCCGCTCCGCCGTCTCCCAGCTCACGCGCGGCGGCCGCGGCAGGTGGAACGCATCGGCGACGGTGTCGAACCACGCGCCCATCTTCATGTCGCTGTCGTCGCTGACGTTGTACGCGCGGCCCGGCCGCCCGCGATAGAGTGCCGCGACGACGGCGCGCGCGAGATCGTCGGCATGCACGTGATTCGTGAAGACGTCGTCGTCAGGAGCAAGTGCGGGCGTGCCGTGCTTCAGCCGCTCGAGCGGCAACCGCGTCGACGCATAGATGCCGGGTGCGCGGAGTATCGACAGCACGACACCGTTGCGCACGGCAAAGGCGCGCAGTCGATCTTCGGCGGCGACGCGGCGCCGTGCGCGGGGTGTATGTGGGCGCCGTGGCCGCGTTTCAGCGACGCGCGCGCCGGCGCAATCGCCGTACACGCCCGAGGTCGAGATGTACACGAGGTGCCGCGGTATAATTCGCGCGCTCGCCAGTGCGGCCAGCAGATGCCGCGTGCGCGGGTCGTCCCGGCCGTCCGAAGGCGGCGGTGCAAGGTGCAGCACCGCGAACGGCGCGGTGCGCAGCCGCTCGAGCGTGCGCCGATCGTCGAGATCGCCCACCAACGGAACGATGCCATTGGCCCGCAGCTTGCGCACGTCGTCGCGGTTGCGCGTGAGACCGATCAGCCGGGCGCGATGGCGCAGCCGCTGCGCGACACGCAGTGCGACGTCTCCGCAGCCGATGAGCAACACCCGCTGCATCATGCGGCCGGCATGTCGGGCATGCCGGCGATCCATCCGCGAGCTTGCGCATCAGGACGGTCGGCGCGGGAACGCATACTTGAATGAAGAACGGCGATGACGGTGCAGATTAGCATACGGCCGAGCGATCATACGTTCGGCTGCGAGCCGGACGAAACGGTGCTGCAAGCCGCGATGCGCGCTGACCTGATGATCCCGTACGGCTGCCGCAACGGTGCGTGCGGCACGTGCAAGGGGCGGATTCTCGACGGCAGCGTCGACTTCGGCGCGCACCAGCCATCGACGCTGACCGACGACGAGAAGCGTCGCGGAATCGCGCTGTTTTGCGTCGCCCGTCCGCGCTCGGATCTCGTCATCGAGGTGCGCGAGGTGCGTCGTGCCGGGGACATCCAGATCAAGCGGCTGCCGTGCCGGATCGAATCGATCGACAAGCCGGTGCCCGACGTCGCCATCGTCAAGCTCAAGCTGCCGTCGAGCGAGCGGCTGCAATACCTGGCCGGCCAGTACATCGATTTCCTGCTGAAGGACGGGCACCGGCGCAGCTTCTCGATCGCCACGCCGCCGCATGCCGACGAGCTCATCGAGCTGCACATCCGGCACACGCCGGGCGGGCTGTTCACCGATCCGCTGTTCGCAACGTTCAAGGGCCGCGAAATTCTCCGCTTCGAAGGTCCGCTCGGCGCGTTCTACCTGCGCGAGGACAGCGACAAGCCGGTGATCTTCGTCGCCGGCGGGACCGGGTTTGCCCCGATCAAGGCGATGATCGAGCACATGCTGCATCACCGCGTGCCGCGCGAGATCGTGCTGTACTGGGGCGCGCGCGCGCAACGTGACCTGTACCTTCCGCTCGTCTGCGGCAAATGGCAGGCGGAGAACCCGAATTTCACGTTCATCCCGGTGCTGTCCGAACCGGCGGCGACCGACCTGTGGCCCGGCCGAACGGGGTTCGTGCACCAGGCCGTGCTGGACGATTTCCGCGACCTGTCCGGCTACCAGGTGTACGCCTGCGGTGCGCCGGCGATGATCGACGCAGCGCGCCGGGACTTCACGACGTCGCGCGGCCTGCCTGACAGCGAGTTTTTCGCCGACAGCTTCACGTACGCCGCGCAAACGGAGAGCGCATCGCCCTAAGCGGCGGCGCGGGAATCAGCGGCGCTCGAGCTCCGCGAGTGCCAACCGCAGCGCGGCGGCGAAATGCGCATCGGCTTCGGTGCGGCGATCGAGCTTCGCGAGCATCTCGCCGAGCGCGACGTGCGCGCGCCAGTGATTGTCGAGCGCCAAGCTCGCCTCCAGGTAAGTCTGCGCCTTGCCCCACAACTGCTGCCTCTCGCACAGGCGCCCGAGCGTGTACAGCAGCGATGCGTCCTGGTTGTGGCGCACGAGCCACCGCTCCGCGATTTCGAGCTGCCGCGTCGAATCTGCCGGCCGGCACTCGGCGTAGAGCAGCGTCAAGCTCGAGTCCCAGTTCTTGTCGAGGCTCTTGGCGAGGATCTCCGCTGCCTCCCGGTCGCCGCCGAGTTGCAGGAAGCTCGCCGCGGCAGCGCGCGCCACTTTCGGCTGCAGCCGGTCGTTCTCCGGCACGCGCGCCCAATAGGTACGCAGGCCCACCGCATCGTGCGTCAGGCTCGCGAGCGCTTCCGCGTGCGCGCTCCCTCGCAGCAGATCGCCCTGCTCGGGGTCATAGACCTTGCGCTTGACGAGCTGGTCGACGAGCGCCGGAATTTCGCCCGGCCGTCCCGCAGCGGTGAGCGCGCGCAATTCCAGCCGCTGGGCTGCGGTGTGCAGGCCCGCTTCGCGCCGCAGTTCGGCGAGGCGCGCCAGCGCTTCCGCCGGTTGTCCGCGCTCGAGCGCGATCTCGGCTTCCAGCATCAGCCTCGGCACGGCGAGATTGGTCGCATGCGTGTCGGGCCGATCGAGCATCGACGAAGCGCCGGCATAATCGCGCGTCTCGAGCGCCGCACGCGCGCCGACCAGTGCCGCCACCGGCGAAGACTGCGGGATTGCCAGCGCCTCCTGCGCGAACTGGCGGGCCTTGCCGTGACGTCCCTCGAGCAGCGCGACCACGGCTGCATCCTGCTTGCTCCGAAAACGTTCGAACTGCCTGCGGCGCCGCCCCTCGCGGACCTCGGCGGGCATCTGCGCGATCCGCACAGCGGCGCGGATCACTGCGTACAGCGCGAGAAACGCGACCACGGCGATGATGATGAACGCGTTTTGCGACAACTCGACGCGATACGGCGGTGCTACGAACAGCACGTAGCCGGTATTGACCTTGAACAGCAGCGCGAGCGTCACCGCCGCGGCGGCGAGCAGCAGGAACGCGATCAGCGCGCGCATGGCCCGCGACCCGCCTCGGTTGCCACGCGCGTCGTGATCATGGAACGGCCAGCTACTTGGCGCGCGCGGCGGCGCGCTCGGGCGTGCGGTCGGCCACGGCCTTCAGCGATCGCACGGCGTCAAGGCTCGCGGCGAGGTCCGGTATTTCGCCCGGCATCGCCACCGCCTGCTGTTGCGCAAGCGTTCCGAGCGCCGCCTGAACGGATTTGCTTTGCAGGTCGAAGTACTGCCGCAGCCAGCCCACCGCCGCATCGAGGTCCGCCTTGAACGCCCGCTCGTCGCGCGACAGCAGCGCAAGCCGCGCGGACAGGAGCCGCAACCGGAGATTCTCGTGCAGGAAGAACGACTGCTGCGGCGTGACCAGCGGTGCCGCGGGACGGTCCGACACCTCGATGCGAATCACGTTGCGCAGGTCGCTCCACACTTCGCGCACGAAACGCAGCCACGCCGAATCGGCCGGCGCAGGCTCGCCGGCCCTGGGCGGGGGTAGGCGCTCGTCCTTGGCGAGCGGCAGCGCATCGATCGCGGCGGTCAACTGGTCGAGCTTGATCGAGATGCCCGAGACGTCGACGTAGGGCACCGCCTTCAGCCGGTCCATGTCGCGTGCGAGCGCGCGCCGCAGCGGTGCCAATTGCGGACGATCGAGGCGCGCGAGCTTGCCGTCGGCGACCTGCAGACCGGCAAGCGCCGCCTGCACGTTGCCGCCGAGCGAAAGCTGCTGGCTCGCCAGTACGAGGATCTGTTCGACTTCCGACAGCGCGAGCTCGTCGCGCGACGGCGCGAGCTCCCGGTAAAGCGCTTCGAGCGATGCCTGCTGGGACTGAAATTCGGTGACGCGCGTATCGAGCAGCGCGAGCTTTGCCTGCGCGTCGCGTAGCTCGTTGGACAGGTCGGATTCGCGGGCGCGCGCGAGGGCAGTTGCCGCGTCGACGGCGGTGAGCCGCTGCGCAACGTCGGAGCGCAACGCGTCGGTGACGCGCCACTGGTCGTACCAGGCATATCCACCCGCAAGGATCGCGATGGCGAACAGCACCCACAGCGCCTTCACGCCGTCGCCGCGCGTGCGGGCTGCCGGCAAGCGCGGCGACGCCCCGCCGCCGTCGTTTGCACCGGGGATGCGTTCGGGATCGGCTTCGGTCGTCTGCATGAGCGGCACAGTTTCACGAATTTTAGCAGTCGCGCGTCGACACCCCCTTCCTGCGGCCTTGGCCGGGCGCTGGCCGTCGCATACAATGCCGGTGCCCCCACGCCATGCACCGCCGCCGCATCCTCGCCGAGCCAGGCCGTCCGTGACCGGTTTCGCGCTCATTGCGGTGATCGCGCTCGTGATCGGCATCGTCGTCGCATATCGCGCCGGCGTCAGATCCGCGCAGCGCGATGCGCCATCCTTGGCAATTCCAGGCCCGCCGCCACCGCCCGCCGTCGAGGTGCCGCGCGCCGTCGAGGTGCCGCGCGCGGCCGAGCCGTTGCCTGACCCCGAGCTTGCTCAGCTTCGCGCGTTCGCCGACGATCGCCGCAGGCTTCTTGCAGATGTCGCCGATGCGCGTGCGGAAATCGCGCGCTACCGGCAGATCGTCGTCGACATCGAGCGTAACGCGCCCCCGCCGCTGCTCGATGCGCCCGGCACGCCGGACGATCTCAAGCTGATCGTCGGCGTCGGGCCTGTCATCGAGCGGATGCTCTATCAGCTCGGCATCGCGACCTACCGGCAAATCGCGCGGTGGAGCGAACGCGACATCGACGAGTTCGACGCGCGGCTGCGGGAGTTTCCCGGGCGCATTCGTCGTGACGGTTGGGTGACGCAGGCGCGCGCGCTGCACGTCGGCAAGTACGGCAGTCCGCCGTAGAAAACCAGAAGCGCACGTTCCCCCGACTGCGACGGCAGCGGCAATGTCGCGGCGTGCACTCACTCCCGAAGCGCTTGGCCGATGACCACCCAATCCACGACCCCGCCCGCCCGTATCGCGCTCATCCTGATCCTCACGCTCGTCTGGGGCTGCAACTGGCCCGTACTGAAGATGGGCGTGACCGAGCTTGCGCCACTGACATTCCGCGGCTTGACGCTGCCGCTCGCCGCCATCGGCATGCTGCTCGTCGCGTCGATATCGGGGGATTCGACGCGAGTGCCGCGCGCGTTGTGGACGCGCCTCGGTGTCCTCTCGTTCTTCAACATTGCCGCCTGGAACGGGCTCGTGCTGTTCGGCGTGCAGCAGCTTCCCGCGGGCCGCAGCGCGATTCTTGCGTACACGATGCCGATCTGGGCAACGATGATCGCGGCCGTCGTGCTGCACGAGCCGCTATCGCGGCGGAAGCTCTTCGGCTTGGCACTCGGCGCAGCGGGAATGGCTGTGCTGCTCGGCGATCAGATTGGCATCATGCGGAAGGCGCCGCTGGGCGCGCTGATGATCCTCGGCGCGGCGATCGCGTGGGGGATCGGAACCGTGCTGCTGCGCAAATGGCAGCTCCCCATCGCGCAGAACACGATGTCGGGCTGGATGATGTTGCTCGGGTGGCTTCCGCTGGCCGTGCTCGCGCCGCTGTTCGATCCGCAGCCGTGGTCGGCCGAATTCGGGAACCTGTCGGCTCGCGGCTGGTTCGCCGTCGCCTACAACGTCTTTCTCGCCGGCACGCTCGCGCACTGGGCGTGGTTCACGCTTGCCCGCACCCTTCCGGTGGCCGTGTCGTCGCTGTCGTCGCTGCCGGTTCCGGTGGTCGGTGTGATCTCCGGCATCCTGTTGCTGGGCGAGCGGCCCGGTCCGCAGGAGTGGCTTGCACTCGCGCTCGTCGTCACCGCGCTGTTCGTCGTGCTGTTCCCGCCAGGCAAGCGACGGGCGGTCGCGATTCCGCTCGCACCGCCCGAATGACGCTTTTCCAGCCGGTCGGGCTTCAGACGAGTTCGGGAATCAGCGTCAGCACGCTACCCTGAGCGAACCACTGGTCGAGGTTCGCCTTGCACAGGTCTCCCATCGCACCGCGCGTCTCGCGCGTCGCGCTGCCGACGTGCGGCAGCAGCACGACGTTGTCCAGTTCGAGCAGTGCCGGCGGTACGTTCGGCTCGTTGTCGAACACGTCGAGACCGGCCCCCTTGATCGTCCCGTCGGCCAGCGCGCGCACGAGCGCCGCCTCGTCGACGATGGATCCACGCGCGATGTTGATCAGCGTCCCCTTCCGGCCCAGCGCCGCGAGGACGTGCTCGTCGACCAGATGCCGTGTCGCGGGTCCGCCCGGACAGGCGATGACGAGGAAGTCGACTTCCGCGGCGAGCGAGCGGATGTCGCCCACGTATCGATACGGGACGTCGCGGGGCTTGCGGCCCGTGTACGCGACACGCATCTGCATTGCCTCGACACGCTCGGCAATCGCCTTGCCGATTCGACCCAGGCCGACGATGCCCACCGAGCGTCCGCCGAGCTTGGTCGTGAGATCGGCGCCACGCCGGAGCCATTCACCACTGTGGACGAAACGGTTCGCGCGAACGAAGCCGCGTCCGGTCATCAGGATCAGCGCGACGGCAACGTCGGCGACGTCGTCGGTCAAGACGTCGGGCGTGTTCGTAACCTTGATGTCGCGCTTGCGGCAATAATCGACCGGCACGCCGTCGTAGCCGACGCCGAACACGGAGATGATCTCAAGCGAAGGTAGCGCATCGAGCAGTGCCGTCGGCGTCACGGTCCCTCCGCCCTGGACGAGCCCGCGAATTTTCGGTCCGACACTTTCCAGCAGGGCCGGCTTGTCCGCTGCCCGGACATAGTCGTGGCAGCGGTAATTCGCCTTCAACGGCTCATCGAGAAAGGGCGGCAGCGGCGCGGTTAGGAGTATGTCGATGTCGTTCATGAACGGCGCCTCGAAGTAGGATGCATTTCCGGGACAACAGCCTCGCCCTACGCACTCGGCGCAGCGGCGCTCCGATGCGGGTCGGTGAACCACTCGAGCACGCCGGCGAGGAGACCGGCATCGCCGCCGGCGGTTTCCACTGCGCGCAAGCCATGCTCCCGCGCGCGCTCCGCGATCCGTGGATGCGAAGCGAACACCGGCAACTGCGTGATCAGCGCGCGGCCGGCCGGACCGACGGCCGCGACGAGATTGTCGACGCCTTCGCTCGACGTCAGCGTCAACGCGTGCGCGCGGCGTTCCCGCATCGCCTCGACGAGCCCTTCGGCACCGGATTGCGGCGCAACACGCCGGTAGCAGGGCACGTGATCGACGGTTGCGCCGCGCGAGCGCAAAGTGTTGCCGAGAAACTCGCGCCCGCCTTCGCCGCGGAAGATTACGACGCGCTTGCCGGTGACATCGGCGAGCGACGGCAGCTCCAGCATTCCTTCGCTGTCGAACGATGTGGTGGGCACATGCGCGCCGGGGACGCCGGCTGCGGCGAGTGCCTCGGCGGTTCCGGGCCCGGGCGCGTAGGTGACGATTCGCTCTGGCCAACTGCAGGCGGTGGGCGCACCGAATTCGACGGCATTCGCCGAGACGAAGATCGCGATGTCGTAGTCGGCGAGCAGCGCGTGCACGCGCGCGAGCGGCGCCCGATCCAACGGCGGCAGGATGACGATCGCCGGCCAGACGATTGGCACGCCGCCGAGCGACGCGATCCGCGCAGCCAGCACCGCGGCCTGGCGCAGCGGCCGCGTGACGACGACACCGATGCCATCGAGCGGACCGCGCTCGCGTTGCGGAACCGCCAGCGAATGCACATCGCTCGTCATGCGGAAGTCTTCATTCGATCGCAAGCCGGTGCGCGCCGCGCGCAAGGAACTCGTCAGCCAAGGCACCGCCGAGCGCGCGGGCGCCTTCGATGTCGACGACGGCACTCTCGCGTTCACCGCGGATCACGTCGCGTCCGTCGCGCGTGGCGATGAGGCCGCGCAGCCACAGCCGGTCCTCTTCCCATTCGGCGTACGCAGCGAGCGGCGTGTGGCAGCTACCCCCGAGTGCGCGGGAAAACGCCCGCTCGGCCGCGGTTGCAAGCGTGGTCGACCGATCGGCGATCCATTCGAGCGCCGCCATCAGGTCGGTGCGATCGGCACGGCATTCGATCGCGAGCGCACCCTGGCCCGGCGCCGGCAGGCAGTCGTCGGGGTCGAGCAGCGAGCGGATCCGTGTGCCGAGGCCGAGGCGCTTCAGCCCCGCCGCCGCGAGAATGATCGCGTCGTACTGCCCTTCGTCGAGCTTGCGCAGCCGCGTGTGGACGTTGCCGCGCAACGGCGCGATCGCGAGTTGTGGAAAGCGCTCGCGCAGCTGCGCCTCGCGGCGGAGGCTCGACGTGCCGACGACGGCACCGTCAGGCAAGGCCGACAGCGCTTCGTAGCGGTTCGACACGAACGCATCGCGCGCGTCCTCGCGGGCCGAGATCGCGGCGAGCACGAAGCCTTCGGGTACATCCATTGGCACGTCCTTCAGCGAATGGACGGCGAGGTCGGCGCGGCCTTCGCGTAGCGCGGTCTCGAGCTCCTTGATGAACAGACCTTTGCCGCCAATCGTCGCCAGCGGCCGATCGAGCACACGATCACCCTGCGTCGTGATGCCGAGAAGTTCGACCGTCGTGCCCCGGAACTGGGCGGTGAGCTGCGCGCGGACGTGCTCGGCCTGCCAGAGCGCCAGCGCGGATTCGCGCGTGGCGATCGTCAGCCGGCGCGGCGCGAATGGTGCCGTCATTGCTTGCGTGCCGTGGCCACGCGGGGAAAAGGACCCAAATTCGAATGGACGCGCGTTGCGGCGAGGCGGGCATATTAGCAGGTCGAGCGCGCGGTTGCGCCCCTTCGCGGACCGCGCCTGTTCCCGGGGCGCAGGACGGTCGCGTCGTACAATCGGGACGTCGGGCAATCGTGTCCGCGATCGATGCCGGACCCTGTGATGAAGCCCGCCTTCCGAAACCTGCTGCACACCGGTCCCGGCCGCTTCGAGCAAGACGACCAGGAACCGTTGTGGGCCGAGCTCTTCAGTCCTGAACGGCTCGAGCAGCACGCACGCTCGCTGGCCGCCGCACAGCCGGTAGGCGGTCGACCCCCGCGCTGGCGCTCGTTCGCGCAGCGCAACACCGACAACGCCGACGTGTTGCGCGAGGCTTACGCGGCGATCAGCGACGCAGTCAAGTCGAAGCGGCTGATCACGCCGGCTGCCGACTGGCTCGTCAATAACTTCCATGTGGTCGAGGACCAGCTGCGTGACATCCGCACGCTGCTGCCGGCGCGGTTCTACGCGCGCCTGCCCCCACTCGATGCCGGCCCGCTCGCCGGCCTGCCGCGCATCTACGGCATCGCGTGGGCGTTCGTTGCCCACACCGACAGCCGGTTCGATCCGGAACTGCTGCTGCGTTTTGTAGGCGCGTACCAAAAGGACGATCCGCTGGAGCTCGCCGAGCTCTGGGCGCTGCCGACGGTGCTGCGGATCGTGATGATCGAGAACGCGCGCCGGCTGGCCGTTCGCATCGTCGCGTCGATGAAGGGTCGCGAGCAGGCCGATCGCTACGCCAATGCGCTGACCGGGCTCGCGACCGACGTCGTCGACGACGTTTCGTTCGTCAGCGCCGGCACGGCGTCGGGCTGGTCGCGCGCATTCACCGTCCAGCTGTTCCAGCGGCTGCGGCACCGTGACGCGGCTGCCGCCGTCGCACTGCAGGAGTTGTCACAGCGGCTTGCCGCCGAGGGAACGAGCGCCGAGGCCGTGGTGCAGATGGAGATCAGCCGCCAGGCCGCCGCCGATCTTTCGGTACGCAACCTGATCACCAGCATGCGGCTGCTGTCCGCATACGAGTGGCCCGATTTCGTCGAGGCCGCGAGTCTCGTCAACGACGCGCTGTGCCGCCATCCGTTGTTCGCGCAGATGGATTTCATCACGCGCGATCGCTATCGGAGCGCGATCGAGGATCTCGCGCGGCGTTCGCAGCATACCGAGCTCGCCGTCGCCGACGCCGTCGTCGCCAAGACGATGGCGATGAGCGACGACCGCGATTCGCGCGCCGCCGATCTCGGCTTCTGGCTGATCGGCACCGGCCGCACGCTGTTCGAGCGCGAGCTCGGCTACCGCCGCTCCTACCTGCGGACCGTGCTGCAGCGCCACGCCGATCGCGCGCTGCCGATATACGCCGGCACGATCATCGTCGTCGCGTGCGGCATCCTCGCGCTGCTGCTGACGGCGGCGGCCGAAGACGGCGTGGCGAAGTGGACGTTGTGGGTCTATGCGGCGCTGGCGCTCGCACCAGCATCCGAGATCGCGCTGCTGCTCGTCAACCGCCTCGTGTCGGACCATGTGACGCCGCGCCACCTGCCGCGC
>Ga0111538_10012393_pt1 | contig 11275 bp, 11 predicted proteins | sample SoiMethybrSBSTD1_FD_79669 | JGI IMG/M metagenome (GOLD analysis project Ga0111538, IMG submission 79669) | Bulk soil microbial communities from a Populus tree surrounding site in Tennessee, USA - Soil MetaG P. TD hybrid SBSTD1 (version 2)... | ecosystem: Environmental > Terrestrial > Soil >... | reverse complement strand
GCGGCGCTCGTCGCCGAGCGCTTCGACGTCGTCCACGCGCAGCTGCTCCGCGGGCTCGCGGACCTCGCGCCCACGGCCGGGCCGCTGGTCGTCGACCTGATCGACGCGCTCTCGGCGAACGTGGCGCGGCGCGCGGCGCTCGAGGGCGGGCTCCCAGCGCCCATCCTCGCGCACGAGGCGGCTCGGCTCGCGCGCGCGGAGGCGGCGCTCGTGGCGCGTGGCGGGCCGTGCCTCGTCGTCTCGGCGCGCGAGCGGGCGGCGCTGGGCGATCCGTGGAACGTCCGAATAGTCCCGAACGGCGTCGACGCGGCGGCGTTCCCCTACCGTCCCGACGCGCGGCCCGCGGCGCGCCTCGTGTTCGCGGGTAATCTCGGCTACTTCCCGAACGTCGACGCGGCGATGTGGCTCGCGCGCGACGTGCTGCCGCGCGTGCGCGCGGCGGTGCCGGCGGCCGAGCTCCGTCTCGTCGGCGCGCGCCCGGCGCGGCGCGTCCGGGCGCTCGCCGCCCTCCCCGGCGTCTCGCTGGCCGCCGCGGTCCCGGCCATGGCGCCCGAGCTCGCGGCGGCGTCGCTCGCCGTCATCCCGCTGCGCGCCGGCTCCGGCCTGCAGAACAAGGTCCTGGAGGCGCTGGCGACGGGAACGCCGGTCGTGACGACCCCGCGCGCGACCGAGGGCCTGGACGTGCGGGCCGGGGAGCACGTCCTGGTGGCCGAGGATGCGGCGGGCCTGGCCGACGCCGCTATCGCGCTGCTGCGCGACCCCGGCCGGGCGCAGGCGCTGGCGCGGGCCGGCCGCGCGCTCGTCGAACGGTGCTACCGCTGGGAGGATTCGGCGGCCGGGGTGGAGGCCGCGTGGGTGGCTGCGAGGCAGCCTTGAACGCCCCCGGTCTTCTGCTATTCGGCTGTCACGGTGCAGCGGCGCGACGGAGGATGGCGCCTTCGGTGGGCGATCCTGGTCGCGGGGGACGTCCTCGCCTGCCTCCTCGCCTACCTCGCGGCGTTCATCCTGCGCGCGCAGGTGCCGCTGCCGCTGACGCAGGACTACCTGCCGGGCATGCGCTTCGCCGAGGTCCAGCACCACTGGATCGAGATGGTCGTGGCGCAGCTCGGCGCGCTGTACTTCTTCGGGCTCTACGAGGTGCGGGCGCTGACGGCCCCGCGCGAGTACCTCGGGCCGCTCCTGGCGGCGCCGATCGTGCAGGGCCTGGTCCTCGTCGCCGTCTACTTCTTCGCGCAGGACCTGACGTTCCCGCGCTCGATCTTCGTCGTGCTGATGGCCCTGAACGGCGCCGCGATGGTTGGCTGGCGGATCGGCAGCCGCTCGCTCCTCGGAAGCTTCCCGCGCCGCCGCGTGCTCGTGGTGGGTACGAACACGGCGGCGGCGGAGGTGGTCCACACCATCCGCGTCCAGAGCTGGCTCGGCATGGAGGTGGTCGGAACGGTCGGCAGCGACGGCACTCGCCCCGAGGCCTTCACCGACGTGCCGGTGCTCGGCGTGCGCGAGGAGCTCCCGATACTCTGCCAGCGCCACGACGTGGACGACGTGATCATCGCCTCCGATCTCGGCTGGCAGGACCGGCTCCTCGACGAGCTCAGCCGCTGGCGCGGGCCGCGCGCGCGCATCTCGGTCGTGCCGTCGCCGTACGAGGTGTCGATCGGCCGGCCGGGCCACCTCCGGCTGCACGACATCCCGCTGATCGAGGTGGTGACGGATCCACTGGCGGGCGCGGCGAGCGGCGTGAAGCGTGCCTTCGACCTGGTCGTCGCGGCGCCGCTCTTCGTCCTCGCGCTGCCGATCATGCTCGTCGTGGCGCTGCTGGTGCGCGTGTCGTCGCCCGGTCCCGTCCTCTATACGCAGGAGCGCGTGGGTAAGGACGGCCGCCCGTTCACCATGGTCAAGTTCCGCACGATGCGCGCGGATGCGGAGCGCGGGACCGGGCCGGTGCTCGCTGCCGAGAACGATCCCCGCGTGACGTGGCTCGGACGTTTCCTCCGCGCGACGCGCCTCGACGAGCTGCCGCAGCTCTGGAATCTCCTCCGCGGCGACATGAGCTTCGTCGGGCCGCGGCCGGAGCGGCCGGAGTTCGTCGCGCAGTACGTGCAGGACATCCAGGGTTATGGCGAGCGCTTCCGGGTGCGTCCCGGTCTCACCGGCTACGCGCAGGTCAACGGTGAGTACCACACGTCGCCCACCACCAAGCTCAAGTACGACCTCGCCTACATCCACAACCACTCGCTGTGGCTCGACCTGAAGATTCTTTCGGAGACCGTGAAGGTCATCCTGACGCGCCGGGGCGTGTGACTGCGCCGGCGGGGTCCCCGCGCGCCGTTCTGGTCGCGCGGGAGGAGGCAGGCGGGCCGCCGCCATGGGCCCGCCGTGCCGCGGACGCGCTGCTCGCCTTCACCGTCATCTCGATCCCGCTCTCGACGAGCGGCATGCAGATCGGCGTCATCGGGCTCGCGGCGCTCGCGGCCGCTGCCGCCGTCGGGCGCTGGGGCATCGTCCGCCGGACACCGCTCGACGGCGCGCTGGCGCTGCTCTTCGGCGTGCTCGCCCTGTCGACGCTCGTGAGCGGCGACCCGCTGCGCGCGGGCGGCTGGGCCCGCCTCTGGATCGTCGTCACCTATCCGGCGGCCTTCTGGTGGATCCGTGACCGCGCGCACGCGGTGCGTCTCGCGCACCTCCTCGTGCTGGTGTCGGCCGGTGTCGCCGCCTACGGCATCGTACAGCACGTGACGGGCATCGACGTGTACCGCGCCGCGCTCGGGCGTCAGACGGAGGTGCTGCCGCGCGGACCCGGGCACTCCGGCTACGCGGTCGTCGGGTTCTTCAGCAACTATCTGACGTTCGCGCACCTGATGGTCTTTCCGCTCGCGTTCGCGGGCGCGCTCGCGCTGCGCGCCGAGCGCCTCGGGCTCGTGGCCGCGCCGCTCGTGGCGGGCGTCCTCGTCCTCTCGACGGCGCGCGGGGCGTGGCTGGCGGCGCTCGCCGTCGCGGTGGCGCTGGTGCTCACCGCGCGCAGACGGCCGCCGCTCCCGGCGCTCGGCCTGGTCGTCGTCGCCGTCGGTTTGGCCTTCACCTTCCGGCCCGATCTCCGCGGTCACGCGGCGGGCATGTTCCTGCCCGGCGGGGAGAACACCGGCCGGGTCGGCATCTACCGGGCCAACTTCGAGATCATCCACGATCATCCCGTGCTCGGGCTCGGCTTCGGACGCTACAAGCGCGCGGCGACGCCCTACTACGACCGCCATCCGGAGGCGGACCGCCGCTCGCACGCGCACAGCAACTACCTCCAGATCGCGGCCGAGGCGGGGCTGGTCGGCCTCGCCGCCTTCGCCTTCCTGTGGGCCCACGTGCTGCGGCTCGGCTGGACGGCGCTCGCGCGCGCCCCGGACGCCGCGGTGGCGACCACGGCGGCGGGGGCGTGGGCGGCGCTCGCCGGCTTCCTCGTGGGCGGCATCACGCAGTACACCTTCGGCGACAACGAGGTCGCGCTCACGATGTGGGTGACGGTCGCGATTCTCATGCGACTCGTTCCGACCCGAGACCCCGCGCCGGCGTGATGCGCATCCTGCACGTGGACCCCGAGCGCGCCCTCGGCGGCGGGGAGGTGCAGGTGATCGCGCTCCTGCGGGAGCTCGCGGCCCGCGGTCACGCCTCGACGGTCGCCGCGCATCCGGAGGGACGCCTCGCCGCCGCGGCGGCCGCGCTCGGAATCCCCGTCCGGCCGCTCCGCATCGCGAACCACCTCGACGTGGTCGCGGGGCTCCGCCTCCGGCGCCTCGTGGCCGGACACGACGTCGTCCACTTCCACACCGCGCGCGCGCATGCGCTGGCGCCGTTCTGCCGCGGGCGCGGCGCCCGCCTGGTGGTGACGCGCCGGATGGACTATGTGCCCGCCGGCGGCGCGTGGACGCGTTGGCTCTACAACGGTGCGGTCGACGCCGTGGTGGCCATCTCCGAGGGCGTCCGCGCGGCGCTGCTCCGCGCGGGCGTGCGGCCCGAGCGCATCCGCATCGTCCCGAGTGCCGTGGATCTCGGCCGCATCGCCGCGCCGCCCGACGCGCGCGAGCGCGTGCGCGGCGCGTGGGGAGCCGCCCGGGACGACGTGGTCGTGCTGGTGCCGGGCGCGCTCGAGGCGCGCAAGGGGCACGCCGTCCTCCTCGACGCCGCGGCCCTGCTGGCGGCCGGCGGCGAGCGGCGGCTCCGCTACGTCTTCTGCGGCGACGGCGCCGCGCGGGAGGCGCTCGTTCGTGCCGCCGCCCCACTCGGTCACACCGTTCGCTTCGAGGGCTTCCGTGACGACATCGGCGCGTGCCTCGCGGCGGCAGACATCGTCGCCCTGCCGTCGCTCCAGGAGGGCCTCGGCGTGGCCGCGCTCGAGGGCGCCGCCGCGGCCCGTCCGGTCGTCGCCAGCCGCGTCGGCGGGCTCGGCGAGGCGGTCGCGGACGGCGAGACGGGTCTGCTCGTCGCACCCGGTGACGCGGCGGCGCTCGCGGCCGCCCTGCGGACGCTCGCCGCCGACGCCGCGCTCCGAGCGCGGCTCGGCGCGGCCGGACGCGACCGCGTCCTCGCGCGTTACAGCGTCGCACGGATGGCGGAAGGAACGCTCGCCTGCTACGGAGGGCCGCCATGCGCGTGAGCGAGCGACGCCTGCGAGCTCTCCTCGGCCGCTTCGCGCGCGTCCGCGTGCTCGTAGTCGGCGATCTCATGCTCGACGAGTTCGTCTTCGGCCGCGTCGAGCGCATCTCGCCGGAGGCGCCCGTGCCGGTCGTCCACGTGGGCCGCGAGGAGCTCAGGCCGGGCGGCGCGGGGAACGTCGTGAGCAACGTGCGCGCGCTCGGCGGCCGGGCGACGGCGTGCGGCCTCGTCGGCACGGACGCGGCCGGCACGCAGCTCCAGCAGGCGCTCCGCGCGACCGGCGCGTCGACGGCCGGCATCCTCGCGACGCGTGGCCGGCGGACGACGCAGAAGACGCGTATCATCGCCCACCAGCAGCAGGTCGTCCGGCTCGATCACGAGGACGGCGCATCCCCGGGTGCGGCGGAGGCGCGGCGCCTGCGGGACATGGTGCTGCGGCAGCTCCCGCGCGCCCACGTGCTGATCGTCTCGGACTACGGGAAGGGTGCCGTAGGGCCGGAGCTGCTCGATGCGCTCGCCGAGATGCGCCGCCGGCGGCCGTTCACGTGGCTCATCGATCCGAAGCGCGCCAACTTCGCGCACTACCGCCGGGCCTCCCTCATCAAGCCGAATCGCGACGAGGCCGCGCAGGCGAGCGGGTTGGAGATCCGCGACGGCGCGACCCTGCGCGCGGCGGGCGAGCGGCTGCTCACGCACTGGGAGGCGGAGTCGATCCTGATCTCGCAGGGTGAAGGAGGCATGGCGCTCTTCAAGCACGGCCCCCGCGGCGACGTCATGGTGGAGGAGTTTCCCACCGTCGCCCGCCAGGTGTTCGACGTGACCGGCGCCGGCGATACGGTGCTCGCGACCTGCGCCCTCGCGCTCGGGGCCGGCGGCTCGCTCGAGGAAGCGACCGTGCTCGCGAACCACGCCGCGGGCATCGTCGTCGGCCGCATCGGAACCGCCACCACCACAATCGCCGAGCTCCGCGCCGCAATGCGCACGACGCGCGCCGTCGGATCGAGCTAGGGCGATGACCGAAAGCCATTCTCCGCGCGCGCAGCGCGCGGCCGAGCGCAGCGAGCTGGGGGAAGAGGCTCTACGCGGCTTCGCCGCGTGGAGAAGGGGGACAGGGTCCCTCTTGAAGATGAATGAGCACGGAGTCCCCCTTGCGTAGCATGACGGGATACGGCGCCGGCGCCGCGGAGGCGCCGACGGCACGGGTCACGGTCGAGGTCCGGAGCCTGAACCAGCGCTTCCTCGACGTGCGCGTGACGGCGCCGCGGGAATTCGCGGCCTTCGAGCGCGAGGTACGCGATCGCGTACGCGAGGTCGCCGATCGCGGACGCGTGGAGGTGACGATCGCGCGCATCGCGCAGGCGGCCCGCCGCCGCTACGCGGTGACCGCACGTCTGGAGCTGGCGCGCGCGTACGTCGCGGCCGCGCGCGACCTCGGCCGCCGCCTCCGGCTCGACGGCGACGTCTCGATCACGGACGTCCTCCGCCTGCCCGACCTCTTCGAGGTGCGCGAGGTTCCCCCCGAGACACGCGGCGAGCATGCCACGCTTCGCCGGGCCGTCGGCGCGGCGCTGCGGGCCTTCGATGCCGAGCGGCGCCGCGAGGGGGCCCACCTCCAGCGTGACATGCGCCAGCGCGTGGCACACCTCAAGAAGCTCACGAGCGACATCCGCCGCCAGCTCCCGACGGCCCTGGCGGCGCTCCGCCAGCAGGTCGAGGAGCGGCTGGTGCGCCTCGTGGGCGGAGCGGAGCTGGACCGCTCGCGCGTCGCGCAGGAGGTCGCCGCGCTCGCGGAGCGTGCCGACGTGACCGAGGAGCTCGTGCGGCTCGAGGCCCACCTCGCCGCGCTGACAGCCGCGCTCGCCGCGCCCGGCGCCGTCGGCAAGCGCATAGAGTTCCTGCTCCAGGAAGTCCAGCGGGAGCTGAACACGACGAGCGCCAAGGCGGGGGATCCCCGCATCGTCGACCTCGCGCTGGTCGCGAAGGGCGAGGTCGAGCGCCTGCGCGAGCAGGTGCAGAACGTGGAGTAGCCGCCGGGCGCGCGTGCGCGAGCTGTGCCGCGCGTGACACGCCGGGCACACTCCGAGTGTCCGGGCCAGATTTCTGGCTTACGCGGCGACACGGCGCTCGCCGTGTGTCCTGTCACGGCCCTGACGCGACAGAGCCAGTGATTCTCACGCTCTGCCGCGAAACTGCCGAACCACGGGTGTGCCGAACACTCGCGCACACCGTGTCGGCACCGGGTTTGCTCTCCCTGGCCGGTACGGGCGCGGGTGTGCCACGCGGGAAGTCGCGGGCCTCTTCGCCGAAACTACACGGGAGAATTCCCGGAAAGGACGAAGCGATGCTTAGTTTCGTGAAGCGGTTGATCAACGAGGAGTCGGGTCAGGACCTGGCCGAGTACGGTATTGCGCTGGCGGTGATCGCCGTCGGTGCGGCCGCGGCCGCAGTCGTCATTGCTGGCGACGTGCAGACCCTCTGGGAGAGCGGCCGGGACGCGATTGCCTCCGCGCTTCCCTGAAGAAGGTACGCGTTTTTGCGCCCGAGTCGACGGGAGGGGGGCAACCCCCTCCCGGCGGCGCTCGGGATCCGCTGCTTGAGAGTTCGCCACGCCGCCTGCACAACGAATGAGGGGCGTGGTGGTGGTGGAAAGGATGAGCACGCACGCATGCGCAGTCTCCGGAAGCTGCTCGTCGACAGGTCCGGCCAGGACTTCGTCGAGTACGGGGTTGCGCTCGCGATCATCGCACTCGGCGCGGCGGCTGCGGCGGTCGTCATCGCCGGCGACAATGGCTGAGAACGTGAACGTGATGCCCCTGCTCATCGCCACGGTTGCCGTGGTCTTCATCGTAGCGTGCTGCGTGGCCGACGCGCGCACACGCCGTATCCCGAACGTGCTCTCGGCGAGCGCGATGCTCGCGGGGCTCGGTCTGAACGCCGCGTACTACGGCGTGAGCGGCCTCGGCGTGAGCCTCGGCGGCCTGCTCGCTGCCGGCGCGGTGCTGCTGCCGGCGTTTGCCGTCGGTGGAATCGGCGCCGGCGACGTGAAGATGATGGGCGCGATCGGCGCGCTCATCGGTCCCGAGGCCGCGCTCGCGGGGCTCGGGCTCGGTATGATCTTCGGCGGCATCATCGTCGTCGGGCATCTCGCCCGGCACGGCCGCCTGCGCGAGAAGCTCGGCTCCACGTGGGCGATGGTGGCGGCGGCGTCGCTGGCGCGCTCCGTCGAGCCGCTGCGGAGCCCCGCGAACGACCCGAACGCCGTCGCGCTGCCCTACAGCGTGCCGCTCGGGCTCGGCACGGTGGCCGTGCTCGCGTTCATCGCCTGGGGGGGCACGCTGTGATGCTGCGTCGACGCGACCGCGCCCGCGGCCAGGCACTCGCCGAGCTGGGCATCGTGATCGTGCTGTTCGTGTTCCTGGGCCTCGGGATCATCGAGTTCGGCCGGGCGTGGATGATCATCAACATGGTCACGCACGCGGCGCGCGACGGCGCGCGGGCCGCGGCGGCGCTGCCGCCGGCCTCGCGGGACTCCTCGGGGCACATCACGGCGTGGGGTCCGATCGAGACGTCCGTCGAGAACTACATCCAGGACAACACGGGCCAGACGATGACCGCGACCGGCATCTCCACCGCCGACGTCGGCGGCGTCCCGATGGTGGCGGTCCAGGTGGAAGGCCAGGTCGACTGGCTCTTCTTCCACACGCCGCTCGGGTTCGGGCCCACGTTCGAAGTGAATCGCATCGTGTCCTTCCGAGACGAGGGACGGTAGCCAGGGAGGCATGCAACCATGAAGAAGCCGGGAACGATTCTCTTGATGGCCGTCGTGCTGGGCGCGCTCGTATCCGCCTGGGTCTACAACCTGATCCGCTCGAAGGAGCGGCAGGTCGAGGCGGCGCGTGCCGCCGCGGCAGGCGACACGATCGAGCTCGTGGTCGCCGCGCAGGAGATCCCGATCGGCGCCCGCATCGAGGCGTCGCACGTGCGCACCACCCGCTGGCCACTCGACGCCGAGCCGGAGGGCGCGATCAAGAAGCCCGAGGACGCGATCGGCCAGATCGCCCGCGCGACGATCGAGAAGAATCGGCCGGTCGTGGGCACGGAGCTCGTGGCCCAGGGCGTCGGCCTCCTGCCCATGCTCATCACCGAGGGCATGCGGGCCATGTCCGTCAAGGTGGACGGCGTCACGGGGGTGAGCGGCTTCATCACGCCGAACAGCCGCGTCGACGTGCTCGTGGCCGGGAAGCCCGAGGGTCGCACCGACGACGAGGAGCGGAGCAAGCTGATCCTCCAGAACGTGCGCGTGCTGGCCACCGGCAAGAGCATCGAGCAGCAGGACGAGAAGCCGGTCGAGGTGCCGACCGTCACCCTGCTCGTGTCGCCCGAGGAGGCGGAGAAGCTGACCCTCGCCACCAAACAGGAGCCGGTGCGCCTCGCGCTCCGCAACTTCCGCGACGAAGAGGTCGTGCGGACGTCGGGGATGTCGACGACGGCGCTGTTCGCGAACGTGGCTCCGGTCGTGAAGACCAGCGAAGGCGTCGTCCGGCATGCAGTGAACCCCGGCTACTCGGTCGAGGTGTACCTGGGCGACCGGTCGACCCGGCAGACGATCAACTAGTGGGCGTGAGCGGAGAGACTCAAGGAGGAGGATGTGATGCAGTGCTCGCGTAAGGGCAGGATGCTCGCAATCGTTGCCGCGGCGGTGCTCGCCACCGCGTGCAGCAACAATAAGAACGACTCCCCCACCACCAACGGCAACCGCGATCTTCACATGGGCGCCGGCAGCGCGGTGCGCGAGGCGTTCCAGCAGCAGCGCGCGCGCTCCAAGGCGGCGGCCAAGGGCGTGCTCGAGCCGGGCGATCCCATCTGGGTGCAGGCGGGCAAGTCGCGCGTGATTCACCTCTCGTCACCCGTTCGGCGGGTGTCGATCGGGAACCCGGACATGGCGGGTGTCGTCGTCCTCGGGCCGCGCACGATCATGATCAACGCGAAGCCGTTCGAGGAGCGCCGCGACCGCGCACGCACCGCCGCGGGGCGCGCCAACATCATCACCAACAAGACGCTCACGCCCGAGCCGCACATGCAGGAGACCAACTTCATGGTCTGGGGCAAGGGCGACGAGCCGTCGGTGCACTCGCTCTTCGTCGCGGATTTCATCGATCGCCAGGTGGTGCTCGAGGTGACCGTTGCCGAGATCAACCGCACGGCCGCCGAGCAGCACGGCATCGACTTCCGGAGCATGGCCAACACCTTCGTCAGCGCCTACTTCATGGGCGCGGGCGCCGGTCCGAAGGTGCCCGGCAAGGCCACCACGGTGCCGCCGACCGAGACGCCGCTCTTCCCGCTCTCGCTGACCGACAGCAACCCGCCTCTGGGCGATTCCCCGATGTTCGCGTTCCAGCTGCCGCAGGATGACATCACCGGGTTCATCCAGGCGCTGCAGCAGGATGGCCTGGCGACGATCCTCGCGCAGCCACGCCTCCTGGCGATGAGCGGCCAGGACGCCGTCTTCCAGGTGGGCGGCGAGATTCCGATCCAGATCGCCACCGCCTTCTCCACCGACATCGAGTTCAAGCCCTTCGGCACGATCGTCAACTTCATCCCCCGCGTGTCCGAGGAGGACGACGTGGTCCTCACCGTGACGCCGGAGGTGAGCCAGCCCGATTTCGGCCAGCCGGTGAACGGCGTGCCGAGCTTCCGCACGCGCCGCGCCTCGACGTCGGCGCGCCTGAAGGACGGGCAGACGCTGGTCATCGGCGGACTCCTGCAGTCGATCCGCGCCGAGGTCGTGCGCGGCATTCCGTACCTGAAGGACATTCCGGGGCTGCGCTACATCTTCAGCACGACCACCTACTCGAACGAGGTGATCGAGCTGATGGTCGTCGTGACGCCGTACATCGTGGAGCCGACCACCGGCGAGCTCGCGCTGCCCACCGATCGCGGGCCGCTCAAGTACGACGACATCCGTACCAGGACAGAGGAAGAAGAAGCGGCGCGGCCGCGGGTTCCGGGCATCTTCAAGCCCTGAGCGGAGCAACGCGCACGTCGGAGATCAGTCACATGAACTACATCACGCGGACACGCAGGAACGAACGGGGCGGCGTCGTGCTCGGCTTCATGGCCATCGCGCTGCTCGTGTTCATGGGGCTCGCCGTGGTGGCCATCGACTTCGGCCACCTCGGCCTGTCCGCCAACGAGGTGCAGATCGTCGCGGACACCGCGGCGACGGCGGGCGCGCGGAGCCTCCTGCGCAACGCGAAGAACGGGGCGGCGGAGAATGTGGTCTCCGTGGCACAGACCGTCGTCGCCCAGAACCACGTCGACGATGGTGCGGCCAGCATCGCCGCCTCGGACGTCGAGATCGGCACCTTCGACTTCACGACACGCGCCTTCAGCACCGGCGGCGCGAACCCGAACGCCGTGCGCGCCACCGGGCGCGCCACGGTCAATAACATGGTCGCTGGCTTCTTCGGCGACCGCACGAGCGACGTCACACGCGATGCCATCGCGGCCTACTCCGGCAACGGGAGCGGCATGCCCGTGTGCCCGATTGCCGTCGGCGTGTGCCACTTCAACAAGTACAAGACCTCCGGCACCTGCAGCGATCTCCCGAAGCTCTCGCAGGCGCCGAGCACCG
>Ga0111538_10012391_pt1 | contig 11275 bp, 9 predicted proteins | sample SoiMethybrSBSTD1_FD_79669 | JGI IMG/M metagenome (GOLD analysis project Ga0111538, IMG submission 79669) | Bulk soil microbial communities from a Populus tree surrounding site in Tennessee, USA - Soil MetaG P. TD hybrid SBSTD1 (version 2)... | ecosystem: Environmental > Terrestrial > Soil > Tree... | reverse complement strand
GTGGACTATTTGAGCAAGTGCAAGCAGCTTTCCACAGGCTTAATAAACCGAGAAAGCACAAACATAACTCTGCTTATGCTGGCTTAGTAACCTGCGGGCATTGTGGCTGTGTCCTCACCCCTGAGCAGCATACCAAGAAGAGTGGAAAACGCTATGTTTATTACCGGTGTACAGGTTTCAAAGGGAAATGTCCCGAACCCTATGTACGCGAAGAAGAATTGGCAATCAAATTTGCTGACGTGGTTCAAGCTATTCACCTCGACGACGAGACATTAACCTGGGTTGTCGCCGCCCTCAAGACGAGTCAGAAAGATGAGCTGGAATTTCACCGCCAAGCGGTAGACGATCTCAATCGGGAACTCGGCAAAATCCGTAGTCGGATGAGTCAAGCCTACGAGGATAAATTGGACGGCAAGATCGACGAGCAGATGTGGTCCGACTTACACACCAAATATAAAACCCAGCAGGAGACCCTGGAGCGGCAGCTCAATGCGCATCTCAATGCCGACAGGACCTACCTCCAGCAAGGTGTCCAGATTCTCGAACTGGCGAACAGGGCGTACTCTCTCTATCTGCAACAGCCACACGAGGAACGAGCCAAATTGCTTAGATTCTTACTTTTGAACTGCTCCCTAAAAGACGGAAACCTTTGTCCTACCTACAGGAAACCGTTCGACATGCTCACAAATGGGGTCAGTCTTCAACGAAGGCGTCCCCAAGGGGATTTGAACCCCTGTTGCCGGCGTGAAAGGCCGGTGTCCTAGGCCAGGCTAGACGATGGGGACACATCAACAGGTGAGCCGTGCTGGACTCGAACCAGCGACCCGCTGCTTAAAAGGCAGCTGCTCTACCGCCTGAGCTAACGGCCCCAAGAGGGTGCTGGACTCGAACCAGCGGCAAGAAGTCGGTAGAGAATACTGAGTCAGGCATGCCTTGTCAATACACAGTAAAAAGAGAACAAGGGGGACAATAAAAACTCTTGCGCCCGGCATGATGCTCTGCTAGAGTGATGAACCACGCAGAGCTGAGATCACCACGCGGGCAAGAGCACCTGGGTCCTGGGGGAGACACGCGCCATGCAAGCCACACAAAAAATTTGGATGGATGGACAGTTTGTGGATTGGGATAAGGCCCAGGTACACGTGCTCAGTCATACGCTGCACTATGGGCTCGGTGTTTTTGAGGGCATTCGGTGCTATGATACGGCGCACGGCCCAGCCATCTTCCGCCTCCAGGACCATATCGAGCGCTTGTTTCATTCGGCGCATATCACTGGCCTGAAGATGGTGTGGACGCAGGATGACATACGACGCGCCATCCTTGACACGGTGCACATCAACCAGGTGCGGGAGTGCTATATCCGTCCGCTCGTCTATCTGGGCTATGGTGAGATGGGCATCAACAACCGCCACAATCCCGTCTGCACGGCCATTGCCGTGTGGCCGTGGGGGGCATATCTCGGTGAAGGAGCTCTGGACGCGGGGATTCGCGTCTGTGTCTCGTCCTTTACGCGGCACCATGTCAACGTCATGATGACGAAGGCGAAGATCGTCGGCAATTACGCCAATTCGCAGCTGGCCAAAATGGAAGCGATCAACGCTGGCTACGATGAAGCGATTATGTTGGACGTACAGGGCAACATCGCGGAAGGCTCGGGCGAAAACATCTTCATCGTTCGGCGCGGTGAACTCAAGACACCGCCGCTTACTGCAATTCTTGAGGGCATCACGCGCAATGCCGTGATCGATGTGGCCCGCCATCTTGGACTGACGGTCCACGAAACGATCTTTTCTCGTGATGAACTCTATATTGCCGATGAGGTATTCTTTACGGGGACAGCAGCTGAGATTACCCCGATTCGCGAAGTAGACAATCGCACGATTGGGAGCGGGCGTCCCGGTCCCATCACACACAAACTGCAGCAGGCGTTCTTCCGAATAGTGCAAGGCAAGGATGACACCTTCAAAGCCTGGCTGACCTATATTACCTAGGCAGCTAGGTAAAGCTCCGCAACCGTTCGCATACAGTACTAACCCCCTGACCTTCTGCGAAGGCATACAACGCAGGCTACGTCTGCCCTGTGCAGGGCAAGCTTTTGGCATTTTTCAGGAGCGGAGGCGGCGATGATCCATGCAAAGGTGCTCGTTGTGGATCACGAGCAAGGGACGTACGATGGGTTAAAACTCGGGCTCGCTAGGCGTGGGTATGAGATGCATACGACCACCACCATGACCAAAGCCCTGGCCCTGGCTGGTGCCCATGTCTATCAAGCGGCTTTCGTGTCGCTCACGCTGGCGCCCGATAGGACAGTGTTGGACGGACTCCACGCTGAAATCCCTGACCTCCCGGTAATTCTCATCCATTCCCCAGAACACGCACACCATATCCCACAGCAAATGCTTGAGGTGGTTGCCTATGCTATGGGTAAGCCTTTGGCCTTGGGACCGATGTGCCTGATGCTCGATCGTACCATGGAGTTGGTCTCACTACGAGCCCAGGTGCGACAGCACCGCCAACTCTGGTGTCTCACCCAGACGTCTGAGGCAGAGACAGAGGCCGCCTCTGCCTCTGGAGAGAACACGCTGGTGCGTCTCGAAGATGCCTTGGTACGCCGCTTGCGGACGCTCATGCCCAGCTTGGAACTTTTGGGTCGGGGCTCGCTGTACCGCGCGGTCTTATCATACGTGGAAAAGCTGTTGCTGACTGTCGTCTTGCATGAGTGCCGCGGCAATCAAGTCAAAGCTGCCTCAATCCTCGGCATTAATCGCAATACATTACGCAAGAAAATTCATGAGTTCGGGCTCTCGTTTCCCCACAGTGATACCTAAGAGGTTGCTATGAGCTCGTCGTCTTCTCCTTTGGCCCTGATTGTGCTGGCGGCTGGCAAAGGTACGCGCATGCACTCGTCGCTCGCCAAAGTCCTGCATCCCCTCGCTGGCCGCGCCCTGCTCACCCACGTCCTCGATGTTGCCACATCATTAGCACCGCAACATGTGATTGTAGTCGTAGGCCATCAGGCGGAGAAGGTACGTCAGGTCTGCGAGCCCTATGGCGTGACCTGTGTGTTGCAAGAGCCCCAGCTCGGCACCGGGCATGCCGTGGCACAGGCAGAGCCAATCCTCGCCGATTTTCAGGGAGACGTCTTGGTGCTCTATGGCGATGTGCCCCTACTCCAGTCCACCACGTTGCGCACCTTGTGGGACGTGCATCGGCGTCAGCAGGCTACGGTGACGGTCGTGACGGCCTGCCTGGACAATCCAACAGGGTACGGGCGGATTCTGCGCGACGCGGCTGGACAGATCACGCGCATTGTAGAGGAGCGTGATGCCGCGGAGGCCGAAAAGGCGGTGCACGAGATCAATAGTGGCGTATACTGTCTGCAGGCCGCCTTTCTTTTCCCTGCCCTGCGGCGTGTCGGACATCACAATGCCCAGGGGGAACAGTATCTCACCGATGTCGTGGCTCTGGCAGTGGCTGAGCAGCACCGTGTGGCGCATATCACTGTGGCCGATGCCCAGGAGATCCTGGGCGTCAACACCCATGCCGACCTGGCGCATCTCGAAACATTGCTACGGCAACGACAGCCTGGCAGGGTCAATTGAGGATTCAGGCACATGGCAGCGGTTTGGCAAGGACAACTCAACCCTCCACAACAGGAAGCCGTGCAACACGGCGATGGCCCTCTCTTGATTCTGGCTGGCGCGGGGTCAGGCAAAACGCGAGTCATCACGCACCGCATCGCGTACCTTATTCGTACATGTGATGTCCTCCCGGAGCAGATCCTGGCCGTGACGTTTACCAATAAGGCCGCGGAGGAAATGCGTGAGCGGGTGCATCAGCTCCTCGGCATCTCCGGGCTGCCCATCTGGCTCAGTACGTTTCACGCTGCCTGCGCCCGCCTCTTACGCCGTGAGGCCGAGGCGCTCCGACTCTCCCCCCAGTTCGTGATTTATGATACGGCTGACCAACTCTCCCTGATGAAGCAGTGCGCCCAGGAGTTGAAGATTGACCAGGAGCTGTATGCCCCGCAGGCCATCATGCGCCGTATCAGCGCGCTCAAGAATGAGCTGATCGATGCCGACACCTTCCTGCGTGATGCCGGCGATTTTGGCCTCGAGGAGGTGGTGGCCCGCGTCTATCCCCTGTACCAACGCGCCCTACGCGACAATGCCGCAGTGGATTTTGACGATCTGCTCATGCTCACCGTGCAGCTCTTCCGCCGTCACCCTGACATTCTCGAGCGCTATCAGCACCGCTGGCGCTATATTATGGTGGACGAGTATCAGGACACGAACATGGCGCAATATCACATGTTGCATCTCCTGGCGGCGAAACACCGCAATCTGTGCGTGGTGGGCGACGACGACCAGAGTGTGTATCGTTTCCGCGGTGCTAACGTGCGCAATATTCTCAATTTTGAACGCGACTACCCGGATGCGACAGTGATTAAGCTGGAGCAGAACTATCGCTCGACAGCGACCATTCTGGATGCGGCCACGGCAGTAGTCGCGAAGAACCCGGGCCGCAAGGATAAGACGCTGTGGACGGACAATGCCCGAGGCATACCGATTGGCTACTTTTGTGCCCAGGACGAAGTCCATGAAGCTGAGACGATCTGCCAGAATATTGCTGGCTTGCACCGCACTGAACAGCTCCCGTATCGGCACTTTGCGGTCTTCTACCGGACCAATGCCCAGTCGCGTGTGCTGGAGGACGGGCTGCGTCGCGCTGGCATTCCGTATCAAGTGGTGGGTGGGCTGCGCTTTTACGACCGCCAGGAGATTAAGGATGCGCTTGCCTACCTGCGCTTGCTGGTAAACCCACGCGATACGTTAAGTCTGCGGCGCATCATCAATGTGCCACGGCGTGGCATTGGCCAGACCACGTGGAGCAAAATAGAAGCCCTGGCCGCCGAGCGAGACGTGTCTGGCCTTGCAGCCTTGGAGTTGGCACTAACGACGAATCTGGTCAATAAGGGGACGCTGGGCAAATTACAGGCGTTTCACGAGCTCTTGCGTGGCCTCAAGAACGATGCCCCCCACATGGGGGTGGCGGATATTACCCGGGAGGTGCTGACGCGTACAGGATATGACGCCCAGCTCAAACTGGAACGCACCCCAGAGGCGCAAACCCGGTTGGAAAACCTGAGCGAACTCGTAAATGCCGCCGATGAGTTCGACCGCCATATGCCTGGGGCAAGCCTCCAGGAGTTTCTGGAGCATACCGCCCTTATTTCTGACCAGGACAGTCTGGCGGATGACAGCGGGACGGTAGTGTTGATGACCCTGCACGCCTCAAAGGGGCTCGAATTTCCAGTGGTATTTATTGCTGGTATGGAGAATGGTCTGTTTCCCCACAGTCGCTCGTTCGATGAGCCAGCGCAGATGGAAGAGGAACGCCGTTTATGCTATGTTGGCATAACACGAGCTGAGACGCGGCTGTTTCTCACCAGCGCGGCGCGGCGGCGCATCTATGGCATGGAGCAAAGCCACACACCATCGTTGTTCCTGGTGGATATCCCGTCCGCCTGTATCCAGGATTATTCAGCGCAGCCTGTGCTCACCACCTCGCGCCAGCCGTGGGCCACGCTAACGCCAGAAGCAGTCCCGGCCCAACCAGTGACCGCGTCAGCAGCGGTCCGCAGTGCAGCAGCCACAGCACCAGCCTATACAGTCGGGACCCAAGTCTTCCATCAGCATTTCGGCCGTGGAGTGGTGCAAAAACGCGAGGGAGACGGCGAACAGCTCAAACTCACGGTGCGCTTTCGCGACCATGGCGTCAAGAAGCTGTTGGCCAAATTCGCACCGATGCAGCCGCTCTCCTGAGGTCTGAGGGGGAGAGGGAGAGATGTTGATCTCTGATACGCAAGTGGAACATGTCGCTCGACTGGCCCGCCTGGCGTTGAGCGCTGAGGAAAAACAGCGCTTTACCGAGCAGTTAAACGCTATTCTGAGCTATATGGAGCAACTCAACGAGGTGTCCACAGAAGGGGTGGAACCAACGGCGCACGTGCTTGATCTCGTCAACGTCTTGCGGGACGATACCGTCTCACAGACGCTCAATGCTGACACTGCCCTGTCCAATGCGCCGGAGACGGCCCACCACTTTTTTGTTGTGCCGCGGATTGTTGAGTAACTCCGTATGGACCTCGCCAGTTTGACTATCCATGTCTTGCACGACAAACTCGTCAGTGGTGAGGTGAGCGCCATGGCCCTGACCGAGGCGGTGCTCACGCGTCTGGAAGCCGTGGAGGAGCGCCTACACGCCTACATTACCGTGACACCGGAATTGGCGCGGCAGCAAGCTGCCGCGGCAGACGAGGCGTTCGCACGTGGGGAGGTACGCTCACCCCTGCAAGGGATCCCACTGGCCATCAAGGACAATATCTGCACCCAAGGGGTGCGTACCACCTGTGCCTCGCGCATCCTGGCCAATTTCACCCCGCCTTATGATGCCACGGTGATCCAGTGCCTGCGCAGCGCTGGGGCAGTGTTCGTCGGCAAGGCCAACATGGACGAATTCGCTATGGGCTCCTCGACGGAAAACTCCGCCTTTGGGCCCACGCGCAATCCCTGGGGTGATCTAGGCTACATTCCTGGAGGCTCGAGCGGTGGGCCAGCGGCAGCTGTCGCTGCCGATGCCTGCATCGCTGCGTTGGGTTCGGATACAGGCGGCTCCATTCGGTTACCAGCCGCTATGACTGGCGTGGTGGGGCTGAAGCCGACGTATGGTCGGGTGTCACGTTTTGGCTTAGTAGCCTTCGCCTCCTCTCTTGACCAGATTGGGCCATTGACCAAGGACGTACGCGATGCCGCGCTCCTCCTGCAAGCGATTGCTGGACATGATGCGCATGATTCGACCTCGGGGAATGTGCCGGTGCCAGATTATAGTCAAGAGCTTGAACGTGGTGTACGGACGCTAAAACTCGGGGTCCCGCGCGAGTATTTTGTCGCCGGAATGGATGCAGAGGTGGAGCAGGCGGTACGCGCTGGCATCGAGACCTTGCGGGGACTCGGTGCTGAGTTGGTCGACGTGTCACTGCCACACACGCGCTACGCCGTAGCAACCTATTACATTCTCGCCAACGCCGAAGCGAGTTCGAATCTGGCGCGCTACGATGGAGTGCGCTATGGGGTACGCACACCTCAGACGACGAACCTGCTCGACATGTACATGCGCACGCGCGCTGAGGGGTTTGGCGCCGAAGTAAAACGGCGCATTATGCTGGGGACCTATGCCTTGAGCACCGGCTATTATGATGCCTACTACAAAAAAGCCCAGCAGCTCCGCACCCTCTTCCGGCAGGACTTTCACCAGGTCTTTACCCAGTGTGACGCCCTGCTGGCCCCCGTCTCACCCACCGCAGCGTTTCGTCTCGGGGAGCGCCTCGATGATCCGCTCCAGATGTACCTCGCCGATGTGTGCACCATTCCAGTCAACCTGGCTGGTTTGCCGGCCATGTCCCTGCCCTGTGGGTTCACGCGTCAGCAGCTTCCCATTGGCCTGCAGATGATTGCACCACCGTTTCGTGAAACGACTCTCTTGCAAGTCGCCGCAGCGTTTGAAGCAGCCACCGACTTCCATACGCACAAGCCGCCGTTGTGGATGGGTTGTGACGCATGAATACGTGCCTCTTCACGATCCTGAGTGGCCTTGTGCTCTGGCTGAGTCATACCACACCGGCACTGAGTTGGGGAGCTGTCGCGCATGCGGTGATCGGTCAGTTGGCAGAGGACGAGTTGCTCGCCACCCATGCGGCCCTACGCACCCTGCTCACGCGCTTCCGTGACCCCACGCAGTATCAGGGCGTACACGAGGCGCTGCTCGGCATGGATCTGCCGGGCCCCGGGCACGCCTTGCGCGCCCTGGCAAACTGGCCAGATTGGTACAAACGGCAGCCGGGCATGTTACCTGCTGATGAGCAGCGCCATTATATCAATCTGCCCTTTACCGCCCGTTATAATCGGGCCCAACACTGCCCGGATGGCCTATGCTCCATTGAAACCCTCCTGGCCCAACGTGCTATACTGGCTGACAGCCGTGCTCCGTTGCCGCAACGGGCGGTGGCCCTGGCTTGGGTGACCCATCTTGTTGGTGATATGCATCAGCCACTGCACGCTGGGCAGTGGGAAGACCGTGGGGGCAATCTCACCTGTGTCGCGTGGATGGGGGAACCATCACAGCGTATCAGCAGCAACGGCAAGGTCACGTGTAGTGGCGCGAACCTGCACGCCGTGTGGGACAGTAAACTGCTGGAAACCGCCACGGGCTCTGTGCACCCTGACGATGCTCCGGTCTTGGCCCAGCAACTCCGTCCGCTCTTACGGAGGGTGCAAGACGCGGAACCACCTCTGACAGCCCGGACATCGGCTGAGTGGCGGGTCGTCATCGAACGCTGGCACAACGAGACGCAGGCACTGATTACACGGGAACATATGTATCCGTCGGATAGTACGATCGGGCTGGTCTATCGCCAGCGCCACTACCCCACCGTGCGCCTCCAGGTGTTGCGCGCTGCAGCGCGGCTGGCTGCCATACTCCGACAGTCCATGTAATGCCTCAGTGGAGGCTCGTATGACTACCTCTGTCTCCCAACCTATACGCGTCGTGATTGTCGATGATCACGCCGTGGTGCGCACAGGTTTGCGCATGCTCATCGAGAGCCGACCGGGGATCATTGTGGTAGGGGAGGCTAGCAATGGTGCCGAGGCCCTTGCCGTGGTCGCTCGTACCCAACCCGATATCATCGTGCTCGACCTCGATCTTGGGGGAGAAAGTGGCCTTGATTGTTTTCCCGAGTTACGCACTGCGGCCAGTACTGCACGCGTCCTCGTCCTCACAGGAGTGCGTGCTCCAGAGCTACACCGACAGGCGATACGCCTGGGCTCCATGGGGCTCGTCCTCAAAGAACAAGCGGCAGACGTGCTCTTGCAAGCCATCGAGAAGGTGCATGCCGGTGAGGTCTGGCTCGAACCGGCGATGATCGCTAGCGTCCTAGGTGAAATGACGGGGACACGGGCGTCTCAGCCCCTTGATCCTGAAGCTGCCAAAATCGCCTCGCTCACCGAGCGGGAGCGGGAGGTGGTGACCCTGATGAGTCAAGGATTACGGAATAGGCAGATCGGCGAGCGCCTGGGCATCAGCGAGACGACGGTACGACACCACCTTACGTCCATCTTTGCCAAGCTTGAAGTGACGGATCGTCTTGAACTGGTGATTTATACCTACCGCCATGGCCTCGCTGGTCCGTCTCACTAACCACTCTCTCTCCCACGCACGGCCTGTTGCGGCCCGGGATTTGGCCAAAATGTGCCACTGTGATATAGGCGCTTCCGCCTAGGCCAACCCTAAAAAAATGGGCGTCTTTGCCGATGTGGCGCACGGCGTCTTCGGTTATCTTTATGGCAAATATAGGTTTCCCTCAGATAGTCGGACTGCTGCTGGTGGAGACTCCCCTCCCTTCGCCAGCTGCATAGGCCGTGGGTTGGTAGGCCTATTGGAGGTCTACTGACCACGGCTGTCCTCCTCCTCTAGCTCTGCCTGTGTTCTCTTTTACCAAGCGTTGCACCCATCCTATAATAGCCCCACATCCGCCACCATCGTGGCAGCGGAAGTCCAGGTGCGCTGCAAGGAGACTATTATGCCAGCAACCCACACGTTTGTTGAACAACTGCGCCAAGCGCGCGATGCCACCCACAGCAAGAACCATCCGTATTTTCGGAAATGGGCCCAAGGCGAGTTGACGAAGACGCAGATGGGCTTTTACCTGGTCATGCATTACCACTTCGTGACCGAGTATCTGAACTGGCTGGCGCATATGTGGGCCCATTGCCCGGTCGAGGAGGTCAAGCACCACATCCTGGAGAATCTTGCGGAGGAAGAAGATCCCAGAGATCGCCATATGGATATGATTCTGGATTTCTGTGCTGCCTGTGGCTACACGCGCGCCGAGGTTCTTGGCGCCGCGATACTGCCCTGGACCGAGGCGCTCACCGATTGGGGATGGCGTGTGGTGACCCAGCGTCCCTGGCAGGTGGCCCTGACCGCTTTGATCATTGGGCTCGAATCGCAACCACCCGAGATCTACCCCCCTCTGGTGGCGAGTTTCCCCAAACACTATGGATGGTCACTCAATGACCCCGCAGTGCGCTTTTTCGCTGGCCATGTGGAGGCTGATACTGTACATGGCGCCCGGGGCTTCAAGATAGCGGAAAAATACTGTGACGCACTAGAGTTACAAGCGGCAGCAGTTGCCGCAGTCGCGGCAGCTTCCCACAAGCGCTGGCAGCATATGAACGGCCTGTACTGGTACACACTCTACGGCCGTACGGATGATACACCAACAGATGAGGGCTAGGAGTGGCGCTAACTGTGGGGGAAGCCCCCTCGGCGCCACTGTGTGGGCGCAGGGAGCGCAGCGACCTTCACCCCCTGCCCTCTCCCAGAGGGCAGGGGGCACGTTAAACTGTGCCCCCTCCGCCGACACAGTCGCGGGGAGAGGGTGGGGAGTAGAGGTGCGTCAGATTAAATGTCGAAATACAGCTTGAACTCATAGGGATGCGGCCGCAGGCGCACGGGATCGATTTCCTTGCCGCGCTTATACTCCAGCCAGGTCTCGATCACATCCTGCGTGAACACATCGCCCTTGGTGAGAAACTCGTGGTCGTTCTCAAGGGCGTTGAGTGCCCCTTCGAGCGAGCCAGGCACTGATGGCACTTTGCTCAATTCCGCCGGGCTCAGAGCGTAAATATCCTTGTCCAGCGGTTCGCCGGGATCAAGACGGTTCTCGACGCCATCGAGCCCGGCCATGAGCATGGCCGCAAAGGCGATGTATGCATTGCAGGCCGGATCAGGGAACCGCACCTCAATCCGTTTTGCCTTCGGGCTCGGTGAATACATGGGAATACGTACCGCAGCACTGCGATTGCGGCTCGAGTAGGCCAGGTTCACCGGTGCCTCGAACCCCGGCACCAGGCGTTTATACGAGTTGGTCGTCGGCGCCACGAAAGCGCACAGCGCTGGAGCGTGTTTGAGAATGCCGCCGATGTAGTGTAAGCACGTCTGGCTCACCCCAGAGTAACCATCCCCAGCAAACAGCGGCTGACCGCCCTTCCACAGGCTCTGGTGCGTGTGCATGCCGCTACCGTTGTCGTTGAACAGCGGCTTGGGCATGAACGTAGCCGTTTTGTTGTGGCGGCGTGCTACCTGTTTGATGATGTACTTATACCACTGGAGCTTATCGGCCATTTTCACCAGGGAGTCGAATCGCATATCG
>Ga0111538_10012390_pt1 | contig 11276 bp, 14 predicted proteins | sample SoiMethybrSBSTD1_FD_79669 | JGI IMG/M metagenome (GOLD analysis project Ga0111538, IMG submission 79669) | Bulk soil microbial communities from a Populus tree surrounding site in Tennessee, USA - Soil MetaG P. TD hybrid SBSTD1 (version 2)... | ecosystem: Environmental > Terrestrial > Soil >... | reverse complement strand
GCTGGAGCGCGGGGGCGTCGAGGTGCTGCGCAACCGGCACACGACGATCACGCTGCGCCACGAGCGCCTGCAGATCGTCGGGCTGGACGACGCGTACACCGGACACGCGCGCCGCGATGAAGCTGTGAAGGGGCTGCGTCACGACCTGCCGAGCATCGCCCTGTCGCACATCGCCGAGGAGGCGGACGGCCTGTGGCGGCACGGCGTGCCGCTGGTGTTGTCCGGGCACACGCACGCCGGACAGGTCACGCTCGCTCGCCTGCACGAGTTCGCCGTCGGCCGGATCGGCGGACACAAATACGTGCACGGTCTCTACGGATCGCGCCGCCACGTCGGACAGCGCGCGAACCACGAACCGGCGGGCGCGGTCTACGTCGGCGCCGGCATCGGCGCGGCGGTGGTGCCCTTCCGCTTCGGCGATCGCGGCAAGCGCGAGGTGACGATGTTCGAGCTCGGCTGCGAGCCGGGCGACTTCGTCGAGCATCACGCCGAGCAGGAGCCGCTGCCGGGACGCAAGCCGACGCAGCGAACGATCGCGAAGCGCGCGGCGGCGGTGCTGCGCAAACGCCTGCGCCGCGAACGCCGGCTGTAGCTCCGGGCGAGCACGCGCCGACGGTTCTGCTTGTAGGTCATCGGGTGATGGCCATCTTCAAGGCATGGCCAAATACACGTTGCCGGATCTGCCGTACGACCACGGCGCGCTCGAGCCGCACATCTCGGGGAAGATCATGCAGCTCCATCACGACAAACATCACCGCGCCTATGTCACCGGCGCGAACGAGGCACTGGACGCGCTGGCCGACGCGCGCGCGCGCAATGATTTCTCACGGACCGCGGCGCTCGAACGCCAGCTGGCGTTCAACGTCTCGGGACACGTGTTGCACTCGCTGTTCTGGCAGAACCTGGCGCCGCGCGCGGGCGGCGAGCCGACCGGCGCGCTCGCCGACCAGTTGAGGCGCGACTTCGGCGACTTCACCCGCTTCCGCGCCGAGCTGGTCAGCGCCGCGGCGACGATCATGGGTTCGGGCTGGGCGGCGCTGACATGGGATCCGCTGAGCAAGCGGCTGCTCACCGCGCAGATTCACGATCACCAGAACGAGATCACGCAGGGGGGCGTTCCGATCCTGGTGCTCGACGCCTGGGAACACGCCTACTACCTGCAGTACGGGCCCGAGAAGAAGACCTACTTCGAGGCGGTCTGGAACGTCTGGAACTGGGCGGACGCCGGACGTCGGTTCGAATCGGTTCGCGGCATCGACCTGGCGCTGAAGCAGGCGGCCTGACCGGCGCTTGCGCCGTGTTGTCAAAAAACCGGCTCAGATTCTTCCCTTAGGGGGAAAGATGAGCTAGCCTGCGCTCCTCATCCATTTGACAAGGAGCGTCGTCGATGTCGACTAAGTTTGCGGTTCCGTTTTTGGTGTTGGGCCTGGCGGTTTTCGGCTGCTCGTCCAGCGATAACCCCAACCCCGGCACGGGTGGTAGCAGCGGCGGCGGACGTGGCGGCACGACCGGCACCGCTGGCACGACGGGTACCGCAGGCACGACCGGCACCGCTGGCACGACGGGTACCGCTGGCACGACCGGCACCGCTGGCACGACGGGCACCGCTGGCACGACCGGCACCGCCGGCGCGGGCGGCGGCGCGGCGGGACGCGGCGGCTCCGGCGGCGGCACGGCAGGCGCAGGCGGCGCCACGGCAGGCGCAGGCGGCGGCGCGGCGGGACGCGGCGGCTCCGGCGGCGGCACGGCAGGCGCAGGCGGCGCCACGGCAGGCGCAGGCGGCGGCGCGGCGGGACGCGGCGGCTCCGGCGGCGGCGCGGCCGGCGCAGGCGGCGCCACGGCAGGCGCGGGCGGCGGCGCGGCGGGCGCGGGCGGCGGCGGCATGAACACGCTGGCCGAGGTCATGGCGATGTGCGGGACGACCGTCACGGCCACCGCGGGCACCTTCTCTGCTGAAGATTTCTGCACGCTGTACGCGCCAACCTGCAGTCCTCCTGCGACCGGGTACAACGGCCGGACGATGTGCGAGGCCAGCTACGCAGCGGGAACCGCGACTCAGCGTCAGTGCCGCTCGTACCACCTGTGCAACGCGGCCGGTGCCGGTCCGGCGACGACACACTGCCCGCATGCGGTCGGCGCCGCGGGCTCGCCCGCGATGTGCCTGTAGTCGGCCTCACGACCGTCTGAGAAAGGCGCCCCGCCTCACGGCCGGGCGCCTTTTTCATTTCCGGCGGACTGGTCTAATCTGGAGGGGTGCGGCCCCTCATCATCTGCTCGTTCCTCGTCGCCGCGGTCGGCGCAATCCTGATCGTCCCCGCCTGCGAGGACGACTCGAAGTACGTGAGCGATCCTCCGATGCCGCCCGATCCCACGGGTATGGCCGGGGATACCGGGATGGGCACCGGCGGCATGGGTGGTGACGCGGGCACGGGTGGCGCCGCGGGCACAGGCGGAGCGGCGGGTGGCGCCGGCTCCGGCGGGACGGGCGGAATGGCCGGAACGGGCGGGACGGGCGGCACCGGCGGCACGGGAGGCGTGGCCGCGGGCGGCAGAGGCGGCACGACCGGGACGGGCGGCACGACGGGCGCGGGGGGCACCACCGGCTCCGGCGGCGCGGCAGGCGGCCGGGGCGGCTCGACCGGCACCGGCGGCGCGGCCGCGGGCGGCAGGGGCGGCACCACCGGCACCGGCGGGGCTGCCACGGGCGGCAGGGGTGGCACCACCGGCAGCGGGGGCACAACCGGCGCCGGGGGTACGACCGGCGCGGGCGGCACCGGCGGCGCGAGTGGAACCGCCGGTACGACGGGCACCGCCGGCACGACCGGCAGCGGCGGCGGCGGCGGAACCTAGCGGCGACACAGGCGGCCATCGCCCATGCGGCCGCCGATTGCGCCGACCTTCGTCGGGTTCCGAACCTCCCGCGACGGGCTCGCGTCGGGCACAGCCCGCCGCTCCCCCACGCGAATTCGCCTAAATTTTTCCGGCTGTCATCCGACTGACGTACTCTGGCAACTGCCCTGTTGTTCCTCCCCGCGGCCCAGGAGCCCCAAGATGCCCGATAAGCCCGTGTCCTCGCATTCGGTCGGAAGGGCGGTCGTCACCTTTTTCCGATCGCTGGCTCTCGCCGGTTCGGTCGTGGGATCGGCGGCGCTGTTTGCGGCCGGCTGCACGGATGAAAGCGGCAACGGCCATTTCATCCCGCCCAGCTTGACGGGTGGCGCGGGCGGCGCGGGCGGCGACAGCGCAGGTGGCAGCGGCGGTGACGGCGCAGGCGGCGCGGGGGGCGACGGCGCAGGCGGTGACGGCGCAGGCGGTGCGGGCGGTGACAGCGCAGGCGGCGCGGGCGGTGACGGCGCGGGCGGCGCGGGCGGCGACGGCGCAGGCGGTGATGGCGCAGGCGGCAGCGGCGGTGGCAACGCCGGCGGCGCTGGCCGCGGCAACTAGTCCGCCCAGCGTCTAGCTAGGGCGCGAGCAGCCGGAGCTCGTCCGCCCAGGGTCTCGTTAGGGCGCGATCAGCCGAAGCAGAAAGCTGCCACCGTCTGTTCCGCTCTCGAGCCGGATCGCCGCGCCCGCGCCGAACGCAGATCCGGTTCCGAACGTGGCCGGCCCGTGATAGGTGCCGACCGCCCACGTCGTGCCGTCGGGCGCAGCGGTGAAGTCCGCGCCCTGCTCTCCTCCCGGACCGCCGCCAGCGTTCGCCCAGCGAAGCGCGCCGTCGCCGCCCAGCCGCACGAACAGCGCATCGGTGTCGCCGCTCGAGAACACGGTGAGCGGCACCGGCCCATCCGGATCGATGACGACGCCGCCGCCGAACCAAGCAGCGACCAGCAGATCGCCGTCGGGACTGCTGCGCATGCGCCACGGACGGATCCCGATGCCCGTGAGACGCCGCGCCCACATCGTCGCGCCGGTTGACGCGAAGGCGGCCACGTAGACGCCGTCCTTCCCGGGAGAATCGGCGGTCAGCACCGGCGCCGATGCGCCCGCGCCGAATCGCGCCTGCCCCTGGAACAGCCCGGTCGCGACGATCGCGCCGCTGGCGACGACGGCGATCGCGTCGCCCTCCCCCGCCGGCCCGCCGGCAGGCTGCGCCCACAGCAGCCGGCCGCCCGCGTCCCACCGGGCCACGAACGCGCGCCCGACGGCGGGATCGATCGACACCGGCAGGCCGCTGACGTCGTTGCCGAACGCCGCCACCCCGTTGACGTAACCCGTGACCGCGACGGCGGCGCCGTGGTCGTGCGCGACGCCATAGCCCTGCCCCGGCACGCCGCCCCCCGCGAACCGCGCCCACGCGAGCGCGCCGTCGCCGCCCAGGCGCGCCGCGAACACCGGACCCGCCGCGACCGGCGCACGCGTCTCGCCCCCTTCGCCCGCCCCGAATACGGCGCCGTCGGCGATGGCGCCCGTGATCGCTATCGATGTGGCCCCGCCCGTGTCCGCGCTCGCCGCCACGCCGCGCGCGATCTCGTCACCCGGGCCGCCCGCGCGCTTGATCCAGCGGACGCTGCCATCGCTGGCCAGCCGCGCGACGAACAGATCCAGCCCGCCGGCGCTGGGGACGACGATCGGTGAGACGTCGCGGCGCTCGGCCAGGGTGCCGTCGAACCAGCCCGCGACGGCGACCTCGTTGTCACCCAGCGACGCCATGTCGGCGACGACCACGCGGCCGTTCTCGGCGCCGAGCACGTGGACCCAGACCAGTCGCTGGTCGCGCCGGTAGCGGGCGACGAATCCTGCGCCGGGCGTGCCGTCGCGTATGACGTCCGCCGCGAAGCTCACGCTCCCCGTGAACGAGCCGGCGACGATCGCGCCGCCGTCGTCGGTGGCGACGGCCGCCTTCACCGAGGTCGAACCGGCCGCGGTCGGCGATGGCTGCGACCCGACCGAGACCGCCCAGTCCACCACGCCCGGCGCCACGCCCGCTTCGCCCGGTGGCGCGCCCGCGTCGACCGGCGGAGGGCCGTGCTCCGCGCCGGCATCGTTTCCAGACGGCTCCGCGCGGAGCGGCAGCGGCCGCTCGCTGCACGCCAGCGACGCGACGGCGCAAACCGAGGCGAGGTGGAGCCGTCCGCTGCGCATGTCCGCAAGGATACCTGGGCTCGGGGCGCGTAGGGCGTAAGGGTTCCCATCCAGGCTGGTACAATCGTGCTCGATGCCTGATGTGGGGCGCGGTCCTTTTCTCGTCGCTGTCGCCGACCGGCCCGCCGCGATCATCAACAGCGCGGAGCAGGAACGGTCGGCGCGCCTCTTCGACCTCGTCGAGGCGCGCGTCGATCTGTTCGCCCAGCAGAGCCTGGATGGCTGCGCGCATGACTGCGCGCGGTTGGAGGCGAGCGGCACGCCCGTCATCCTCACGATTCGGAGCGCCGCGCAGGGCGGACGCTTCGACGGCCCAGATACGGCCCGCCTGGCCGCCTTCGGCGCGGCGATCGCCGCCGGACATGCCTCCTGGATCGACATCGAGAACGACGCGACGATCATCGACGAGCTGGCTGCGTTGATCGCAGCGCGCGACGGCGCGCGGCTGATCGTGTCGCATCACGACTTCGCGCGCACACCATCGCTCGAGACGCTGCTCGACATCGTCGATCGCTGCCACGCGATCTCGGGTGCCATCGCCAAGATCGCGACCGCGGTACGGCGCGAGGAAGACCGGCACGTTCTGCTCGAACTCCTGGCCAGCCGCCCCGACCGCACCTGCGTCATCGGCATGGGGGCGTCGGCCGACCTTCGCATCGAGCTCGCGGCGCATGGGTCGATGCTGGCCTACGGCTACCTGGAACGGGCGACGGCGCCGGGCCAGATGTCCGCCGCCGAAACGCACGAGCGCCTGCTCGCCGCGTCACCCGCGTACGCCGCCCGCCAGGCCCTCGCGCGATAATTCACACCGCCACAAAGGCCACCGCCACGCCGCCCCAGGCGCGCGCCGCCGCGTCAGCGGACGAAGCAGCCGCCCAGCTGGGGCGCGCCCATCAGCGCGCCACGGCCGACGCACAACAGGGAGACGGGCCGGCCCTTGATCACGCCGACCATGGTCGGGTCGTCGCGCGTCGCGAGCTTCGCGTTCACCGTCTCGAACGCGTCGCCCGTCGACAGCCGCGCGACCATGCTGCCCTCGTAGTCTCGCTCGACGGAGCGCACGATTCCGTTCACGACGACCGATCGGTCCCGGTAAAGACGGTCCGCCTGGGCGGCGTTGCGCGCGTAGGCGGCCCAGAGCTCGGGCGCGGTCACCTGGGCGGATGCCTTGGGCATCGGCGGCGCGGCGGCCGTCTTCGGCCACGCCGGCGCGACGTCGGGCGGATTCGGTACCGTCAGCAACGCGCTTGCGCTCGCGACCGCGAACATCGCCGCCACGAGGCAGCCCGACAAGACCAGGAGCATGGTCCGCGGCCGCATGCGCTGCTTCTTGCCGCAGCGACGGCATACGAACGCGTCCCGCGACACCAGCTTGCCGCACTTCGCGCACTGCTTGTGGTTGCCGCCCAGAGGATATGGAGCGCGGCGAACGGACGCCGTGTTCATGCCCATGCCCGGTGCATCGGCCGCCCACGCCCAACCCTTGACGTAGGCGTTTTAACTACATGTAGGACCCGGGGAAATCCCCTGTGGCCGCCCTTGACAATTTCACGCTAGAGAAAAAGTTGTACAAACCCCGCCATGAGCTCCGGAGTTCTGATCGTCGACGACGACAACGACGTTCGCAGCGCATTGGCTGAGCTGCTCGAGGAGGAAGGCTTCTCCGTCGAGGGCGCCCCCAACGGGCGCGAGGCGCTCGCGTTGCTGAGGGGCGGCACCGTGCACCCCGCGGTCATCCTGCTGGACCTCATGATGCCGGGGATGGACGGGTGGGACTTTCGCCACGAGCAGATGCGCGATCCGAAGCTGGCCGCGGTGCCGGTGGTGATCGTCAGTGCGTCGGGCTTCAGCCGCGAATCGATCCGTACGCAATTCCGGCCGGCCGCCTACGTCGAAAAGCCGATCGAACGGAACGCGTTGCTCGAGGTGATCCGCAAGCTGATCCGCTCAGGCGCGCCAGGTCAGCTCGACGCGACCGATGGGACAGCTGAACCGTAGCGTGATCGCACCTGACGGGATGCCGGCGAACTCGCCGGTCGTCGGGACGACGAAGCGCACGCTGTAGGTCCTCGAAAACGGCGTCTTGGCCGGGAAGAACTCCATCTCGTAGGCGTCGGGCAGCTTCTCGACCTGGATCTTGACGGGCGGTAGCTCGTGGCCGAGCGCATCCAGCAGCGTCAGCCGCCAGGGCGAGCTCGATTTCTCGAGGTCGTTCCACTTGTAGTTCGCGCTCTGCGCGGTCACGTGAAACTCATAGGCCTTGTGCAGTGAGTCCCGCTGTGCGTTCCGCAGCGTCGCGCGCTCGGCGTCGGGCAGGCTGTAGACCGCGGCGTAGCGCTCGACGTAGGCCTCGCGGAAGTCCCAGCTCTTGAAGGTCGCCCACACCTCGAGCGCCTTCTCGACGTCGTGCATGACGAAGTCGTGCCGGGTCCACCGATCGTAGACGTCGCGGTAGTCCTTGGCGACATAGGCGCGCGGCGTCTCCGAGAAATCGACGCGCAACGCCTTGTCGCCCTGGCAAGCGGCGAACGCCACCGCAGCGACCACCAACAGCGCGGTCCGGCCCGGCACCATGATGGAGCCCATTATAAGAAATCGCTGTGGGGGAACAGCGTGACGCCCTTCCCACGCTCGTCGGCCAGGGACATTTACATGCCTGCGCGAACGAGCCCGGCCGTCACTTCAGATCGAGGCCTTCGAGCGGATTGTCGCTGATCTCGCGCTTGCCCTTGCTCTTGGGCAACTGCACCGGCTTGTCTTCGGTCTTCGTCGTCGAGTGCCGCGCCGACTGACGGTTGCCCTGGGCCACTGCCTTCGCCTCCGCGGCCGCGATGCGAATCTTCTGCCGTTCCTCTTCGGTTTTGGCCTTGGCGAGCTGATCGTTCATGTTCTTTTCGATGCCGACCAGCTTGGCCTCCAGCTCGGCGCGGTCCTTGCGCGCCTGCGCCTCGACCCGGGCGCGCTCGGCACGTTCTGATGCCAGCTCGGCCTGGTGCTGCGAATACATCTTGTAGCCGACGCCAGCGGCGACGAGCACGATCAAGCCGCCGACGGTCAGCACCGCCTTGACGGGCGAGTGCTTCTTCTTGTGCTGCATCTCGAGGCGCATGCGCTCCTCGTTGATGCGCATCTCGCCCTCGACGCGCGCGCGCCGCTCGGCCTCCTGCACGCGCAGATGGCCCTCACGCTCGCGCTGCTCTTCCTCTTCCCTGGCCGCGCGGGAGCGGTCGGCCTCGTCGCGGATCCGGCGCTCCTCCGCCTCCCGGGTGGCGCGGTCCGCGGCTTCCTTGGCCTGGCGCTCCGCCTCAGCTTTGGCGCGGGCGGCCTCTTGTTCCTTCTTGACCCGATCGTCCTCGATCCGACGCAGCTCGCGCAGCGAAAACAGGACCGAGTTCTCACGTGGACGTTCGCTCATAGACACGGCCTCACAATTTCCGTAACACGATTTTCCGTCGACTTCAACGCGGCCTCATTTTCGGAACGCTCGCCCGAAGTCACAGGCAGCGCGACCGCTGGAGACACACAACGGGTGGGAAACGATCTGTTCAGGGCTACTTGAACGACGCGAGCAACTTGTCGACGACGTCGTCCCCCTTCTTACCGCCCGACTTCGCAGCGGGCTTCTTGTCGTCACCGCCGGCCTTGGTGGCGACGGTGGTCTTCGAACCGCTCTTCGAGCTGTGACGACCGCTGTGCTTGCGGGCCGTCCCCTTCGCATCGCCCGCCGCCGGAGAGGGCGCCGCCTTGGCGGCGAGCTTCGCCTCCGCCTCGGCCTTGGCGACCGCGACCTTCATCTTGGCTTCTTCCGACCGCGCCTTCGCCTTCTCGATCTCGGCGTTGGCCTGCGCCGTCTTCGCGGCGATCTCGGCCTGCTTGCGCGTCTCCTCGGCCTGCTCCATCGAGTGGTGCCGCCAGAGCGCGCCGCCGAGGGCCAACACGGCCAGCGCCATCAAACCGCCGACCATCCACAGCAGCTTCACCGCGGGGTGAATCTGCTTCCCGGGCAGGTCGAACTTTGGAAGGACTACTTTCTCACTCATTTTTTGAACTCGCTCCTTCGGGAACGGAGATCAGCAAAATGTATTCCCCAACGGGATCTGTAGTCTAAGTCGCTGGAAACTCATATGCAATCCATTCTGTCGCCGGTTCCCACGCCACCTTAGCCTGGTGACAGTCCCCCCCATTTCGTCCCTCAGCGCCCCAGGTAAAAACAAAGTTCTTTCGCGCGCCTGCAACGCGCTATCTTGGCGCCAGCTTTCCGGCGCGCGTCGTGACCCACTTCGTCGACCTCCACGCCCACTATCTCCCGGCTCTCGACGACGGGGCGACCAGCCTGCAGATGTCCATGCAGATGGTACGAGCCGTGGCGGAGCTTGGATTCGTCGAACTTTTTGCGACGCCCCATCAGCGCAACGGAATGTTCCTGCCCGCCCGCGAAGCGATCGCGTCGGCCTTCGCGGCGGTGTCCGCCGATGTCGCGGCGCACGGGCCGGAGGTGCGGCTGGGCCTGGGAGCGGAGAATTTCTGGGATGATGTGCTCCACGGCAGACTGCGCGAGCGAACAGTGCCCGCGTACGGCGGCGGCCCGGCATTCCTGTTCGAGGTGAACCCGCAGCTCATGCCGCCCGGGCTCGAAAACGAACTGTTCCAGCTGCGCGTCTCCGGGATCTTGCCGGTCATGGCGCACCCCGAGCGCTACGTGGCGATCCAGCGCGACGTGGATCTGGCCGAACGCATCGGCCGCCACGCCGTCCTGATGGTCGATCTCGGCGCCCTCGACGGCGCGCACGGGCGCACGGAGATGAAGACGGCGCGCAAGCTCGTGGAAGAAGGGCTCGCGCATGCGGCCGCAACGGACATCCATCGTCCCGACGATGGCAAAGGAATCGCCGGTGGGATGGCGTGGATTCGCAAGCAGTTCGGACCGGCGGTGTTGCAGCAGCTGCTGGAAGAGAACACGCGGCGGCTGCTGACGGGCGAGATGCCCGACGCGCCCCTCGCCTGACCGGCTACTTCAACTCGACGACCGGGGCGCCCTCCTCGACGGAGTCGCCTTCCTTGACCAGGACCGCCGACACCGTGCCCGCGGCGGGCGACTCCACGGGCATCTCCATCTTCATCGATTCGAGCACGACGACCGTCTGCCCTTCCGCGACGGCGTCGCCGACCTTGACCTCGATCTTCCACACCGTTCCCGTGATGTGCGCCTTGACCTGAGCCATGGCGAGCGAGAGTAGTGGGCGGTCAGGCGCGCTTCAAGGATTTAGGCATCGACGCCGCCATGTGGAAGGCGAGCTCCGCGTCCGCATAGCGATGCTCCGGGCCACGAACGCACGCGATGCGCGCCGCGCACGACAGCCGGCAGGGCTCGGCAACCAGCCGGCGCGCGTGACAGGGGACGACCGCGAAACCCGCGCGGGCGACGGCGTGGGCGGGACAGGCGCCCACGCAGGGCGCATCGCAGCCGGCGCACCCGTCGCCGATCGGGTCGCGCGCCGGCAGCTCGCGATCCACGACGACCAACGCGCGGTATGCCCACCACGGGCCGAAGACGGGGTGGATCTGCAGGCCCAGCGGGCCCGGGCCGCCGAGCCCGGCCGCGCGCCCGAGCCGCTGGAACGGAATCAACGGCTCCGCCCCGTCGAACGGGAAGTAGACAGCGTGGGCGGCGGCAAGCGGCGCCAGCGCCTCGCCCACGATTGCGTCGGCGACGCGCTTCGTGAATCGGTCCAGTGGGTTCGGCGCGCCGTCGAGGGATTCCGGACTGCCGCTCGCAAAGCGATCGAAAAACGCGGGACCGCCCGAGCCGACCACGGCCGCCGCGCGCGCGCCCGCCAGCAGGCTGTCGAGTGTCAGCGTCGAGACGGGGGCGCACGCCGCATCGAACGCAGCGGCGGTCAGCGGCGCGATGACGTTGAGCCCCCAGGCGCCAAGCGCGCGTTCGAGCGCCGCGAGCACGACCGTGCCGCCCGTCGTCGTCGCCGTCCTGGACGTCGTGCGCCTACTTCAACTGGAACGGGTACGGCGTCGTGAACCCGTCGGACGGCGGGAAGGAAGCGGTCTTGACCGCCGCCTCCACGCAGGTGCCGGTCGGCGTGCCCGCAAACTTTCCGGTCACGGTCGACGAGGTGACCTTGCCGCTCTTGCCGATGACGACGGTGACCATCGCGGTGCCGGGTACCTTGAACTGGTTG
>Ga0111538_10012388_pt1 | contig 11276 bp, 11 predicted proteins | sample SoiMethybrSBSTD1_FD_79669 | JGI IMG/M metagenome (GOLD analysis project Ga0111538, IMG submission 79669) | Bulk soil microbial communities from a Populus tree surrounding site in Tennessee, USA - Soil MetaG P. TD hybrid SBSTD1 (version 2)... | ecosystem: Environmental > Terrestrial > Soil >... | reverse complement strand
TCGCGCGATGAAGCCGGCCGTGAAGCCCGGCACCCGGAAGGCGATCAATTGCGTCTTCGGACCCGAGCGCGCCTTCTCGGCCTGCATCGTCATCAGCTGCTCGTCGCGCTTGCGCACCTTCTCGGGATCGCGCTCATTGACGTGCTGGCCGACCCGCATGCTTTCGACAATGGTGGCGCGCGCGTTCGGTCCGCGCTCGGCTTCGTAGCTGTCGAGGAAGCCGTCGGAGGCGACCCCGCGCAGCACCCAATCGAGCTTCCATGAAAGGTTGTGAGCGTCGCGGAATCCGGAGCACAGGCCCTGCGCCAGAAACGGCGGCATCTGGTGTGCGGCGTCGCCGGCGAGGAAGACGCGGCCGACCCGCCAGCGTTCGGCATAGAGCGACTGGAACTTGTAGGAAGCAACGCGAATCAATTCGAGGTCGTCCGGAGTTGCGCCCTCCGGACGGTTGAGCCTGCGCCAAACGCTCTCGGGCTTCATCGCGTCCTCGGGCGACTCGCCCTTAAAGATCATGAACGACCAGCGCTGGTGATGCGGGCCCATGTGCAGCGTGACGCCCGGTTGCTCGGGCTCGCACAGCTGTCGCATCGCCGGCAGGTGGGCGTGGCCGCGCTTGGCCCGGCCGTCGATCACCAGCCAATCCTGATCGAAGCCGAGGTTCTCGTAGGGGATACCGAGCGCCGGCCGCAGGAAGCTGTTGCCACCGTCGGCGGCGATCAGGTAGCGGCCCTGCTGTTTGCGCTGATGGCCATCCTCGTCCTGGGTCGTGATGGTGACGCATTCGTCGTCCTGCTCGACGCCGATCACGCGCTCGCCCTGGAACACGTCCACTGAGGGCTGGGCCTTCACGACACGGTCAAGCTCGCCCTCGAATGCCGGCTGGTAGATCGAGATGTATTCGGGCCAGCCATGCGTCGCCATCGGCGCCACATCGCTGGACAGCAGCACCTTGCCGTTCTTGGCCATCTCGTAGACCGGCAGGAAATGCGTCGACGGCCAGATCCGATCGATGCAGCCGATCTCCTGGAACATGCGCAGCACGTCGTCGTGCACGATGCCGACCCGCGGCAGGTTGTAGAGCGTCTTGTATCGTTCGAATACGCCGATGCGATGGCCCGCCCGCCCGAGCAGCGCCGCGGCCAGCATTCCGGTCGGCCCGTAACCGGCAATCAGAACGTCGTACATGCGATAGGCCTTGTGCCGGTCATTGAGCGAAGTCCTACGCTAACGGCAAACCTGCGGATCGAGCAATCGGCGCCGTCATTGAGGCGAATGGCTGGAACCCGCTGGCGACCGAGCAATACAACGCCCTAAGATGGCGTCTCCAGATATGGGGGCGTCCATGATCCGGCTGTGTTCGATCGTCGCATCTCTGTTCGTCGTGCTGACGACGTTGTCGCCGACACAATTGCTTGCCCAGTCCTGGCCGCAGCGCAACGTCAGGCTGATCCTGCCGTTCGGCGCCGGCAGCGCCACCGACACCGCGGCGCGGCTGTTGGGCGAGCGACTGGCGGCGAAGTGGGGCAAGCCGGTGGTGGTCGAGAACCGGACCGGCGGCGACGCGCTGGTCGCGATCAACGCCTTCACGTCGGCGGCCGACGACCACGTCCTGCTTTACGCCTCGAGCGCCTCGTTCATGGCGCATCCGTATACGCAGGAGAAGGTGCCCTACAATCTCGAACGCGATCTGCTGCCGATCGCGCGCATCAGCCACACCGTTCTGTCGGTCAGCGTGCCGGCCGAAACTCCATTCAAGACCATCGCCGACTTCGTGGCGGCGGCGCGCGCCACGCCGGACAAATTCAACGCCGCGGGCGCCGCCGGCGTGCCGGAGTTTGCGCTTGAGGCGTTCCTGAAGACACATGGCCTGAAGGTCGCGAAAGTGCCCTACCGCGACGTCGTTCAGGGTGCGCGCGACCTCGGCGAGAACCGCATCCAGCTTTTGGTGTCGTCGTTCGCGATCGTGCGCGCGCTGGCCGAAGCCAACAAGGTGCGGGTGGTCGCGCTCGGCGGCCGCAGCAAGGTCGCGCCTGACGTCCCGTCGGTCGCGGAAGCTGGATTTCCGGAGCTCGCGGTGCAGACGACATCGGGCTTCTACGGCCCGGCCGGAATGCCGCTCGACCTGCGCAAGAAGATCGCGGCCGACATCATTGCGACCGCCAACGAGCCTGTCATCTCGGATCGGATTGCGGCCAGCGGCCAGGACATGGTGCCCGCCGGTCCGGAGGAATTGGCGCAGACCCTCAAGGCGCAAGCCGACCAAGCCGAGCGGGTGGCGAAGATTTTGGGATTGCAGCGCAGGAATTGAGAAATATCTTCGGTCCCGGGCGACCCGAGCAGGAGTGAGCCACATGGACACCAAGACCTATCCGGTTACGCGCACCGACGCGGAATGGCGCAAGCTGCTCACGCCCGAGCAATACATGATCATGCGCCAGCACGGCACCGAGCGGCCGGGCAGCTGCGCACTGCTGTACGAAAAGCGGCCCGGCACATTTCTCTGCGCCGGTTGCGAGCAAGCGCTGTTCGTCGGCAAGACCAAGTTCGAAAGCGGCACGGGTTGGCCGAGCTTCAACGATCCGGAGCCCGGCGCGGTCGAAAATACGGAGGACCGCAGCTACGGCATGCTGCGCACCGAGGTGCATTGCAGCCGCTGCGGCAGCCATCTCGGTCACGTCTTCCCCGACGGTCCGCCGCCGACCGGGTTGCGCTATTGCATCAACGGCGTGGCGCTGAAGTTCAAACCCGCCTGATGTCGGCCTACGCGGGCAACTATCCGATTGAGCATCGCAAGGGCGAAATCGAGCGGCTGCACGTTCAGGGCGATGCGATCGCGCCCGACACGCAGGCGATGCTCGATCGCATCGGCGTGCAGCCGGGTTGGACCTGCCTCGATCTCGGCTGCGGCCCGCGCGGCATCACCGACCTGCTGAGCGGGCGGGTGGGTCCCGGCGGACGCGTGGTCGGCGTCGACAAGGATCAGGATTTCATCGCCTATGCGCGGGCGCATGCGCCCGCCAATGCCGAATTCCGCCACGGCGACGCTTACGCGTCGGGATTGCCGGCCGGACAATTCGATCTCGTCCACATGCGTTTCATCGCCAGCACGGCCGGCGAGCCCGAGAAGCTGCTGCGCGAGGCAATCCGCCTGGCGCGTCCGGGCGGCGTCGTCGCGCTGCAGGAGCCCGACGTGGCGACCTTCGCGTGCCACCCACCGCACCCGGCCTGGGATCGCCTGATGGCGGCGATGCTCGAGGTGTTCAAGGCGGCCGGCGCCGATATCTTCCTGGCGAGGCGGCTGTTTCAGATGGTGCGCCAGGTCGGCTTGACCGACGTGCAATACCGCCCGTTCCTCTGGGGCATGCGCTCGACCGATCCGATGACCGACCATCTGCCGGCCACGGTGGAATCGCTGCGCGGCGCGATCGTGGGACGCGGGCTGATCCCGGAAGCCGAGTTGTCGGTCCTGCTCGAGCAATGCCGGCGTCATCTGCGCGATCCCGCCACCGTGACCACGTCGTTCATGGTCGCGCAGGTCTGGGGCCGCAAGCCGGACTAGCGCTGGCGGTCGTCGCCGATCAGCAGCCGGTCGGAATCGTCCTTGAGCCGAACGCCCGAGACGCCACCGGCGCGCATGGCGCGGAGCAGGTGAAGAAGCTTGAAGGCCGCATCGGTGTAGCCAATCCCGTCCGGCCGGATATTCGAGATGCAATTGCGGTCGGCGTCGGTGGTGCCTTGGTTCGGCCGCCAGGTCAGATACGCCCCCATGCTGTCGGGCGCCGACAGGCCGGGCCGCTCGCCGATCAGGACCACGACGCAGCCGGCATGCAACGTCGCCGCGATGGCGTCGCCGATCGCGACCCGGCCATGCCGGACGACGACCAGCGGCGCGATGCGCCAACTTTCGGCACGTAACGCCGGGATGACTCCGGCGAGCGTGGGCCGCGCATGGCTTTGCACGGCGCGCGCCGAAAGCCCATCGACGATCAGGCAGACGAGGTCATAGCTGCCGGCGTGACTGGCCAGGCTGGCCGCGGCCGCCGGTGCGAGCTTCCGCCCGAGGTCGGGACGCATCAGATAGCTGCGGCGATCCTCGGCGGCGCTTGCGGCCTGCAGCACGGGAAGACCAAGTCCGGCCAGGTCGGTCATCAGCTGCGCTTCGTCGAGCTCGGCATGGACCGCGTCGCGGGCGCGGGCATGCGCCAGGTTGAATTCCAGCAGCGGCCTGGTGGCAAGCGATGCGCCGGCGCGGGACAGGCCGATGCGGGCCGCGGTCAGGCGGCGCAGCGCAAGCCACGCGTCGGACGGCGATCGGTCCGGGGGCGACGTCATGCCGGCAACAGGGCGCGAAAGCGCGGCGGCATTTCACGCGGGCGGATGCGCGCGGCGGTGTCGGTGAGGCCGTGCTGCGCCAGCCAATGCTCGAATTCGGGCGCCGGCCTGCGGCCGAACAGATCGCGCATCGCCAGTACGTCGTGGAACGACGTGCTCTGATATCCGAGCATGATGTCGTCGGCACCGGGCACGCCCATCACGAAGTTGACGCCAGCCGCAACCAGCAGCGACAGCAGCGCATCCATGTCGTCCTGGTCGGCCTCGGCGTGATTGGTGTAGCAAACGTCGACGCCCATCGGCACGCCCATGAGCTTGCCGCAGAAATGGTCCTCCAGTCCGGCGCGGGTGATCTGCTTGCCGTCGAACAGATATTCCGGCCCGATGAAACCGACCACGGTGTTGACCAGGAGCGGCCGATAGCGACGCGCCACCGCATAGGCGCGCGCCTCGAGCGTCTGCTGATCGACGCCGTGATGCGCATTGGCCGACAGCGCGCTGCCCTGTCCGGTTTCGAAATACATCACATTGTCGCCAACCGTTCCCCGGTGCAGCGCGAGCGCCGCGGCACCAGCCTCGTCGAGCAGCGCGAGATCGATGCCAAAGCTTTTGTTGGCGGCCTCGGTCCCGGCGATCGACTGGAACACCAGGTCGACCGGGGCGCCGCTGCGGATCATGCCGAGCGTGGTGGTGACATGCGCGAGCACGCAGGACTGCGTCGGAATCTCGAGCTTGGTCCTGATCTCGTCGAGCATCGACAGCAGCCGATGGACGCGTTCCGGACTGTCGGTTGCCGGGTTGATGCCGATGACGGCATCGCCCGAGCCGAGCAGCAGGCCGTCGAGAATGCTGGCCGCGATGCCGCGCGGATCGTCGGTTGGATGATTGGGCTGCAGCCGTGCCGAAAGGTGGCCCGGCAGGCCGACGGTGTTGCGAAACCGCGTGACCACCGAGCATTTCGACGCCATCACCATCAAATCCTGCAGGCGGCTGATCTTGCTGACGGCGGCCGCCATCTCGGGAGTGATGCCGGCGGCGAGCGCGGCGAGCACCGCGGTCGTCGCCTGGTCCGACAGCAGCCAGTCGCGCAAGCCGCCGACCGTCAGATGTGCGACCGGCGCAAAGGCTTCTGCATCGTGGCCGTCCACGATCAGCCGCGTGACTTCGTCGGTTTCATAGGGAACGACCTGCTCTTGCAGGAAGGTCCTGAGCGGCAGGTCGGCGAGCGCGCACTGCGCGGCGACCCGTTCCTCGCCGCTTTCCGCCGCCAGGCCGGCGAGCTGATCACCGCTGCGCAGCGGCGTGGCCCTGGCCAGCAGCGTCTTCAGATCGTCAAACGTGTAGCGGCGAGCTCCGATCGTCGCGCTGTACATCGTCCAAGTCCTGACCGCTCGGTTGCACGACTATAGCGTAACGCCATCGCGGCATCGCCGGCGCGCGCCTTCACGGAGGTGTCGGCCCTTTGCGCCCCGAAGCGCCCATGCCATCCTGCCGCAGTCAACAGGAGCAGAAATCCATCATGGCCAACGTCGGACACAACCGCAGAATGCTGGGCGCCGAATGCATGGCCGACATGCTCGAGGCCTACGGCGTTACCCACGTGTTTCACGTGCCGGCCGTGCTGCGCAAGACCTTCGCCGTGATGGAGAGCCGCACCAAGATCAAACGCCTGCACGTGCACAGCGAAGCCACTGCGGCCTACATGGCCGACGGCTACGCGCGTGCCAGCGGCAAGCCCGGCATCTGCATGGCTCAGGTGATCGGCGCGCTCAATCTCGCCGCGGGCTTGCGCGACGCCTGGCTGGCGCATTCGCCGGTGATCGCTTTCACGGGCGGCCGCGAGCCGAAGACCAAGTTCAGACAGGTCTACCAGGAGGTCGACGACGTGCCGGCGTTCGAGCCGGTGACCAAGTGGAATGCCACGGTCGACGACGTCAACCGCTTCCCCGACATGGTGCGGCAGGCTTTCCGGGTCGCGACCAGCGGCCGGCCCGGACCGGTGCATTTGCAGTTTCGCGGTAATGAAGGCCAGGTCGACGGCGAAGAGGGCGAGATGGAGCCGTTGATTGAGCCGGAGTTCGCGCGGGTGCCACCGTTCCGGCCGGAGCCGGACCAGGCGAGCGTGCTGGCGGCGCTGAAGGTTCTGCAGGACGCGGCGCGGCCGGTGATCGTTGCGGGCGGCGGCGTGCGCGCCTCGGGCGCACAGCGCGAGGTGGTTGCGCTGGCCGAGGCGTTGCAGATTCCGGTCGCGACCTCGCTCAACGGCAAGGACACCATCCCGGGCAACCATCCGCTGTCGGTCGGCGTGGTCGGCACCTATTCGCGCGAAAGCGCCAACAAGGTGGTCAACGCGGCCGATCTCGTCTGCTACATCGGCACCACCACCGGCGGCATGACCACGCATTTCTGGGCGGTGCCGAAGATCGGCACACCGGCGATCCAGATCGACATCGATCCCGAAGCGCTCGGCATGAACTATCCGCTGCAGGCGCGCGTCAACGGCGACGCCAAGGTGACGCTGAGCAAGATGCTCGGGGCTTGCGACAAGGGGAGCGCCGGCAAGCGCAAGGCCTGGGTCGGTGAGGCGCAAGGCATCGTCAAGGCGTGGTACGCCAAGTACAAGGCGGATCTGGAATCCGACAAGGCGCCAATTCATCCGGCGCGCATCTGCAGCGAGCTGTCGAAGCACGTGCCGGACGATGCCATCGTTGTGGTCGACACCGGCCACGCCGGCATGTGGATGGGCGGCATGTACGATCTGCGCACCGCGACGCAGAGCTACATGCGCAGCGCCGGCCATCTCGGCTGGGCATTCCCGGCGGGGCTCGGCGCCAAGTGCGGCGCGCCGGATCGGCCGGTGGTGACGTTCACGGGCGACGCCGGCTTCTGGTACCACATCGGCGACGTCGAAACCGCGGTGCGCTGGAAGATCAACGCCGTCACGGTGGTCAACAACAATGGCGGCGGCAATCAGTCGAAGCGCGGCTTCGACCGTGTCTATGGCGGCACGCAGACCGAGCAGGCGCGCGAGCTCTGGACGTTCCGCAAGACCAACTTCGCTCGCCTCGCCGAGGAGATGGGCGCGCTCGGCATCCGGGTCGAGGATCCGAAAGGATTGCCGGCGGCGTTGGCGCAGGCGCTTGCCGCCAATCGGCCAGCGATCATCGACGTCGTCACCGACATCGACGCCTTGGCGCCGACTGCTGTCACCTGAGTCCGCTTCCGCGCCTATGCGCGGTGGCGGAGGAGCCGGCTCGTACGCGTGACCGAGGCGACGTCAGCCCTCAGGCACCAGCGGCGGCGGATACGGGTCCTTGCTGGAGCTCCACTCGGGGCGCAGCATCAGGTCGTCGTCCTGGACGAAGACGCCCGACGGGCGGCCGTTACGGTCGTCGAGATGCGCCAGCGCCACCGCGTCGCGGAAGGCGTCGCTCCGCCGCTGATAGGGTTCCGAGTTCTCGCCGTCGCACTGAATCTTCCAGGCGCCGTCGTCATAGATCACGTAGTAGTGGGATTGATCCATCGGAGTGCTCTCGAATCGCGCGTGTCGCGCCGGTTGGTAAGATGGGAAGGGAATGCGACAGGCGCGCGTCAGTTCCCGGACTTGTGATCGGCCCTGTGGGTTGCGGTGGACAATGTGGATAACTCGCCGGGCCGGGCTCTATCCCTCTGACTCGACCCGATTTATTGAAACATCCCGAGCGTGTGTGCTGCAGCCGACGGCCGGGTTCAGTGCATGGCTTTTCCACCGTCGACATTGATGGTCTGCCCGGTGATGAAATCGCTCGCCGCCGACGACAGAAACATCACGGTTCCGACCAGGTCCTCGGGGTATTGATCGCGGCCCAGGGCCCGGCCGCCGGCGCGGGTGGCGACGTAGTTGTTCGAAGTGGTGGCGAGCTGGGTCTCGCTCAGCGTCATGCCCGGCGTCACCGCGTTGACGGTGATGTTGAATTCGCCGAGCTCGCGCGCCAGCGCGCGGGTGAAGCCGATCACGCCGGCCTTCGACGTCGTATAGTGCAAACGGTTCGGCGTGCCGTCCCACACCCGGCTCGATGAGATATTGACGATCTTGCCGCGCTTCCTCTCGCGCATCACCGGCACCACGGCGCGCGCGCACAGAAACAGGCCCCGCAGGTTCACCGCCATCACGCGATCCCATTCGTCGATCGGAATCTCGAGCCAGGAGCGGCGCGGCAGCACGCTCATCAGCGATGCGTTGTTGACCAGGATGTCGATCGCGCCGAAGCGATCGAGCGCAGCCTTTGCCATGGCATTGGCCGAGACCTCGTCCGCGACGTCGGTCTGCAATCCAATGGCTTCACCGTTGGCGCGCACGATGCCCTGCGCCACCGCCTCGGCGGCTTCCCCGTCGATGTCGGCGGCAACGACTTCGGCGCCGGCGCGGGCGAACTCCTGGGCATAGACCTTGCCGATGCCCTTGCCGCCGCCGGTGATGACGGCGACACGGCCTTCGAGGTCGAAACGCGGATTGCTGGACATTTCTGGCCTCCCCACCGGGCAGTCTAGCGGGAGCACCGCGCAAAGGGCAGTTCAGGGGCGCTCAGATGGCGGAACAGCGGCAATGGCCAGAGCGTTATCCAGCAAACAAAACCATGGAGGCAGTCATGCAAGTCGAGGCAGCCACCACTGAGAACCCGATGGAGCGGGTGAGCCACAAATTGATCCCCAGCGATCGGGTCGAAGGTACACCGGTGCGGCGGTTGAACGGCGAACGGATCGGCACCATCAAGCGCTTGATGATCGACAAGGTCACCGGCCAAGTCGCGTATGCGGTGTTGAATTTCGGCGGCTTCCTGGGGCTCGGCCAGAAGCACTATCCGATCGCCTGGAGCCGGCTGAAATACGACCAGGAGGTCGGTGCCTATCAATTGGATCTGTCTGACGTCGATCTGAAGGCGGCCGGATTGGGTACGGATGATTTCGACTGGGGCGATCGTGAGGACCCGATCGTCGTTTCGAACTATCCCCACAAGCCGACCTATTGGGGCGCGTTCTGACGATCAGTGGCGGGCGCGTTCCTGCACGCCTTGTTCATAGTGTTGATTGGAACCCGGGCCGCGGGACAGGAACCTGCGGCCTTGGCTTCGCGTTCTCCTGGCGCGGCGCGAGACGCCGCCATCCCCGAGTTTGACCAGGAGGACTTCATGACGCGCACGCATTTTCGCACAGCAACGCTGGCGCTCGCGCTTGCAGCAATGGCGGGAACTGCGTCGGCGCAGACCGTCATCACGACCGAGCGGCCGGCCGTACTGGCGCCACCCGCCGTCGTCACGTCGCCGCCGGCGGTCGTCACCACGCGCCCGCTTGATTTGACCCCGGCGCAGCGCACCACGATCTATCGGACCATCGTGCCGCGCACCGGCAATCGCAAACCGATCGTGCACGAGAAGATCGTGCGAGAGTCGGTCGGCCGTGCGCCGGCAGTTGCGACCGAACGCGTCGTGCGGCCGGCGCCGGCCGTGCAGTACGTCGTCGGCGATCGTGTGCCCGCGGAGGTCGAGCTTGCGCCGATTCCGCAGACCGTCGTCACCGAGGTGCCGGCAGTCAGCAGCTACCGATACATGGTCGTGAACGGCCGGCTGTTGCTGGTCGATCCGGTGACCAGCACGGTGGTGGCCGAGATCCAGGACTAAAGCGCTGACATCGACCGCCAGACGCGCCGCCGGCAGACGCCGGCGGCGCTGTCGTTTGCGCCCCTAGCAGCGCGCGATGCGCGCTATGGGCCGAGGTGATCAAGGCCGCGAACCTGAAGCTTGAATGATTTGCGCGGGTTGTGGCCTCTGGCCACACCGGAGGTATCGCACTAACGTTGGTCCGTGTTGTGGTGAGGGCAGGAACATGCGCCACGCGATTGCCTTGGGAGTTGTAGCTTGGGTGCTGGCCGCCAGCGCACCGGCCGCAGCGCAAAACTATCCCGATCATGCGGTCAAGATCGTCGTGCCCAGCGCGCCCGCGGGAGGCTACGACATCCTGGGCCGGATCGTTGCCGATCCGCTGACAAGGAGGTTCGGTCAGTCTTTCGTGGTCGAGAACCGGCCGGGCGCCGGCACCATCGTCGGGACCAAGTCAGTGGTATCCGCCGCGCCGGACGGTTACACGCTGCTGGTCGGCGGCCTGAGCAACATCATCTTCAACGCCGGGCTTTACAAGAACCCGCCCTACGATCCGCTGAACGATCTCGTTCCGGTCGCTCTGGTCATGAACACCTCGTACTCGCTGGTCGGCTCCAACAGCCTTCCGCACGGCTCGGTCGCTGAGGTCATCGCAGCGGCGAAGCGCAATCCCGGCAGCATCAGGCTCGCCAATGCCGGCATCGGCACCGGCCAGCACGTGGTGGGTGCCGCGTTCCAGATCGCCACCGGAGTGAAATTCCTCGAGGTGCCGTATCGCGGATCGACGCTGGTCTATCCCGACCTGCTGCCCGGACGGGTCGATTTGTTCGTTGATGCCACGGCGGCGGCGCTGCCCTACGTCAAGTCGAGGCAGGTGAAGGGCCTTGCGATCCTGACCGCGAAGCGGCATCCCGACGCGCCGCAAATGCCGACCTTGACGGAATCCGGCGTCAAAGGGTTTGAAATCGATTCGTGGATCGGCATCTTCGCGCCGGCCAAGACGCCGCCCGCGATCATCGCCCGCCTGCGTCAGGAGATCGCGGCGTCCGGTCCGGAGATGCTGCCCAGGATCGCCAATGCCGGCGGCGAATTGATGGATCTTCCTCCTGAGAAGACCAGCGCGATGATCAAGGCCCACAGCGACATGTGGATCAAGGCCATCAAGGATGCCGGCATTACGCTGGACTGACGTTCACAGAACGCCCGGGACCCACCGCTTCACCTGCCGGCAGTAGGCTGCATAGCTGTCGCCAAACCGCGCCTGCAACCGCTGCTCATCATTGAGCACACGGCGATGAAACCAGATGG
>Ga0111538_10012385_pt1 | contig 11279 bp, 10 predicted proteins | sample SoiMethybrSBSTD1_FD_79669 | JGI IMG/M metagenome (GOLD analysis project Ga0111538, IMG submission 79669) | Bulk soil microbial communities from a Populus tree surrounding site in Tennessee, USA - Soil MetaG P. TD hybrid SBSTD1 (version 2)... | ecosystem: Environmental > Terrestrial > Soil >... | reverse complement strand
CGGGCTGGGCCAGCGTGCCGCCGGGCGCGGGGCGGCGGGGCGGCTCGACGCGCTCCACGCGCCGCAGCACCAAGGGCAGCTTGTAGACCGGGGCGAAGCCGTCGGGCACGACGCCGGTGAGCGTCTTCGCCGCCGCGTCGTACGTGAACGCGAACGGACCGAGGCGGACGTCGCTGCCCTCGACCTTCGCCGCGACGCGACCGAGCGGGGTTTGCACGAGATGGGCGGTCGGCACGGTCGCCTTCAGCAACACCTTGCCGTCGGCGCCCGGCTCGAGCTCGAGCGCGAACGGCGTCGACTCGCCGTCGTGCGTCGCCGAGCCGGACCACGCGCCGGCGAGCTCCGCGGGCAACGGACTCGGTGCCGGCTCGGGCGCAGCGGCCGGCTGGGGAAGGAGCGCAAGGAAGAGCGAGGCGCCGAGAGCCGCGGGCACCGGGCTAGCCCTCCACGTCCACGGCCACGACCTCCTCGTCGTTGCGCACGAAGATGCGGCGGCCGACGACGCTCGGCGGCGTCTCGGCGCGCGAGCCCGGCTCGAGCACCTGGAGCCGCGCGCGCTCGCGATAGGCCTGCGGGTTCGCCTCCACGATGCGCAGCAGCCCGGCCGTGATCGAGAGCGAGACGATCTGCCCGTCCACGAGCGCGACCGATCCCGGATAGGTGCGCTCCTCCCACGCGGTCGTGCCGTCGCTCGCCTTCAGGCAGCGGAGGAAGTCGCCGCCGTGGCCGTAGAGATAGCCGTCGCGATACACGGGAGCCGCGACGTACGCGGTGAAGGCGGGGCTGCGCCAGAGGAGCGACGCGGCCTGAGAGCCCGACGGGGCCTTGACGAGCGCGACGTCGTTCCACGTCATGAGCAGCACGCGGTCGTCGCCCACCGGCACCGGCGTCGCGAAGGACCAGAACTTGTCGAGGTCGTACTGCCACACGAGCTCGCCGTCGGCCGTGCGCAGCGCCGACACGCCGCTGCGCGGCTCGCCCTTCGAGGTGTCGGTGTGGTTGATCAGGAGCTCGCGCGAGGGACTGCCGCCGCGCAGGTTCGGGCTGCTGTAGTTCGCGCGCGCGGCACCCTTCACGGCCCAGGCGACGGAGCCGGTCGCGCGGTCGAGCGCCGCCACGCGCTTGTCCTCCGGCGCACCGGTCTGCACGAAGAGCCGCTCGCCCTCGACGAGCGGGGAGCTGGCGCAGCCCTGGCGCGGGCTCGCGCCGAACTGCGCCTTCAGGTCGACGTGCCACGCGACCTTCCCGGTCGCGAGATCGAGCGCGCGCAGCTGGCACGCCGGGCTCAACGCGTAGGCGAGCCCGCCCGCGATCACGGGCGTGCTGCCGGGCCCTCGCTCCTCGTCGGGCACTCCGGGATCGAGCGCCACGCGCCACGCCACGCTGCCGTCGCGCGGCGACAGCGCGACGGCCCAGGCGCCCTTCTCGTCCGAGTCGAGCGTCACGAGTCGGTCGCCCGAGACCGAGAGCCCCGAGGTTCCGGGCCCCACCGGTCGGCGCCAGGCCACCTTGAGCCTCACGGGGCCCGAAGCGGGGAAGACGCCGGTCGAAGGCGAGCGGCCGTCGCGAGACGGGCCGAGCCACTGCGGCCAGCTCGCGTCGCTCGGCGCCGGCGGTGGCGGAGCCTGTGCCGGCACGGCCAGCAGGCTCGAAAGCAGCGCAGCTGCGAGAAGCCTCATGGATTCACCCCCGCCGTCGCGTTGGCCTGCAGCCCGTAAGCCACCATCTCCTCCACGTTGCGGACGAAGATGCGCCCGCCAGCGTAGCTCGGGCCCGTCGTCGATTGCGCGCCGGCGTTGAAGGCCGGCGTGCGGGCCAGCTCGTGGTACGCCGCGGGCGCCGCGTCGGCGAGCCGCAGCAGGCCGGACTGGTCGCCGAGCACGACGAGGTGGCGGCCGACGCGGATGAGCGAGCCCGAGTTCGTCTTCTCGCGCCAGCGCGGCTCGCCGGTGGCGGCATCCAGGCAGAGCAGGTACTGCCCGCCGAACCCGTAGAGCGAGCCGCCGTCGTGCACGGTCGGGCTCAGGCCCTTGAGCCGCGCCGAGCGCCAGGTCTCCGTCGGCTTCCAGGTGCCGCCGTCGCGCGCGAGCTTCAGCAGGATCGCGCCCGTGCCGCGCTGCACCAGCACCTGGTCGGACGGCAGCACGAGCGGCGAGCGAGTCGGCTCCTCGGCCTCGCCGAGCGCGTGGCTCCAGGCGATCGATCCGTCCGAGACGCGCACGGCGAAGACGCGGTCGTGCGCGGTCACCACGAGCTGGCTCTCGCCGACGAGCGTCGCAGGCACGGCCGTCGCGTAGCCGGACGAGTCGTCCTTGGTGTCGGAGGGCATCGCCTTCCACGCGAGCGCGCCCGTCGCCGCCTCGAACGCCGCGAGGCCGCTCTTCTCGGCGCCGCCGACCTGCAGCACGACGCGTGCTCCGGCGACGATCGGCGAGGCGCCGAACCCGTAGAACGGCAGCTTGACCTTCAGCTCGGCCGGCAGGTCCTTGCGCCAGAGCTCGCGCCCGCTCGCCGCGTCGAGGGCCACGAGCGTGCCGCGCGGACCCGGGAGGAAGACGCGGCCCGAGGCGACGGCGGGCGTCGCGATCGGGCCGTCGCGCGAGCCGTCGTGGCCGCGGTACGTCTCGCCGAGCGGCGCCTTCCAGAGCGTCTTGCCGGTGCGTACGTCGAACGCGATCGCGTGGTCGGTGGTCCCGTCCGACTCGCCCGTGTAGCCGCGCTCGCCGACGATCGTGATGCCCGAGAAGCCGCTGCCGATCGGCCTGCGCCACAGCTCGCGCAGCCCGGCAGGGCCGGCCGGGCTCTGGGCCTCGACCGCAGCCGTCACGCTCGGGCCCCACAGCTGCGGCCAGTCGTCGGCCGATGCTCCCGCCGCGGGCAGGGCCGCGCACGCGAGCGCGAATGAGACGACGCGTCGTCCACGATGATGGATTGGCAAGCGAACCCCCTCGGATGACGTCTTGCGAGCAGAGTACGTAAGCCACGCCGCGCCGTTCACTGTTTCGTGACTTCGCGGGTCACGCGCGGGCCGGAGTCGAGCTACAGTCGAAAGATGGGCCCGATCGACTACCGCTTCGGCAACGATTTGGATCTCGACCAGGTGCTTGGACTCTACCGGGACTCGACGCTCGGCGAGCGGCGGCCGATCGACGACCGCGAGATCGCGGCCGCGATGCTGCGGCACGCGAACCTCGTGGTGACGGCCTGGGACGGGCAGCGGCTCGTGGGGCTCTCGCGCACGCTCACCGACTTCCTGTACGTGGGCTACCTGTCCGACCTCGCGGTGGCGCTCGACTGCCAGCGGCTCGGGATCGGCACGCAGCTCATCGCGAAGACGCGCGAGAAGATGGGCCCGCGCTCGATGCTCGTGCTGCTCGCGGCCCCGAAGGCCGTGGACTACTACCCGAAGGTGGGCTTCACGCGCCACGACAGCGCCTGGCTGCTGCGGGCGGGCGACGCCTTTCCGGCGGCGCCGTGAGGAGGAGGGTGATTCCATGATCTCGGAACGCAAGGCGAAGGACCGCGGCCGCACGGACTGGGGCTGGCTCGACAGCCGGCACACGTTCTCGTTCGGCGAGTACTTCGACCAGCGGCAGATGGGGTTTCGCAGCCTGCGCGTGATCAACGACGACCGCGTGCAGGCGGGCGCGGGCTTCGGCACCCACGGTCACCGCGACATGGAGATCCTGTCGTACGTGCTCGAAGGCGCACTCGAGCACAAGGACAGCACGGGCGGCGGCGGCGTGATCCGCCCGGGCGAGATCCAGTTCATGCGCGCGGGCACGGGCGTGACCCACAGCGAGCACAACGCGTCGAAGACCGAGCCCGTGCACTTCCTGCAGATCTGGATCGTGCCGGACGCCCGCGGGCTCGCCCCGCGCTACGACCAGCAGACGTTCGACGCGAAGGCGGCGCACGAGGGGTTCGTGCGCCTCGCGGCGCAGGGCGGCGAGGGCGGCGCGATCGAGCTGCACCAGGACGTGGCGCTCTGGATGACGCGACTCGGCGCCGGCGACACGCGCGTGCACGCGCTCGCGCCCGGACGCCACGCGTGGCTGCACGTCGCGCGCGGCTCGCTGGCGTTGAACGGGCACGCGCTCGAGGAAGGCGACGGCGCGGCCGTCTCGGGCGAGCCGCAGCTCGAGCTTTCGGGAAAGGGCGAGGCCGAGGCGCTGCTCTTCGACCTGGGCTAGGGCCTCAGGCGCCGGGCCACCAGTTGTAGCGGCCGGCGAGGCGCAGGAGCGCCGGGCCGATCGCGAGCCGGATCAGCGTCGCGTCGAGCAGCACGGCCACCGCGAGCGCGAAGCCCAGCATCTTCATCACCACGAAGCCGCCGAGCATGAACGAGGCGAAGACCGCGATCATCACCGCGGCGGCGTTCGTGATGACGGGCCCGGTGTGGGCGACGCCCTCGACGATCGCCGCGCCCTCGTCGCGTCCCGCGCGGCGCTCCTCGCGCACGCGCGCGACCAGGAACACCTCGTAGTCCATGCTGAGGCCGAAAACGGCGCAGAACACGAGCGCCGGCACGATCGAGAAGACACCGCCGGTCGCGCCCTCGAGCCCGACGAGCCGCGCGCCGTGCCCGTCCTGGAACACCACGACCAGCGCGCCGAAGGCCGCGCCGACCGAGAGCAGGTTCAGCAGCACGGCCTTGATCGGCACCAGCAGCGAGCGGAAGCCGACGAAGAGCGCGCCGAGCGTCGCCAGCACCACGGCCGCGATCACACCGCCGAGGCGGCCCTCGCCCGCGGCCTCGTAGTCGGCGCCGAACGCCGACAGCCCGCCGACGGCGAGCCGGACGCCGGGCAGGCCGGCGAGCGCGGCGGCGTCGAGACGGCGCAGGTCCCGCACGAGCGCGATGCGCGCCCGGGCGTCGAGCGTCTCGCGCGGGACCACCTCGAGCAGGAAGGCGTCGCCCTCCTCGGCGAGGAAGCTGCGCTTGGCGAACGCCGGCACGAGCGCCACGGCCGAGAGCTCCTCGGCGGCGTCGCCGGTGGCGCGCTCGCCGAGCAGGCTGCGCAGCGAGCGCACGGCGGCCACGCGCGGGTCGGCCGCGAGCGCCTGCGCGAGCTTGCGGCTGGCCTGCCAGCCCTCGACCGAGAGCACCTGCGTCTCATCGGGCAGCGACACGAGCACGCGGCACGCGTAGAGCACGCCGCGCCGTCCCATCGCCTCGAGGTCGTCCTCGGCGCGGGCCGACTCGGTGGCGGCCGGCAGCCAGCTGCCCTGCGGCTCCGCGGGATTCAGGCGAAGGCCCTGCGCGGCGAGCCACAGCAGCGGCGGCAGCGCGAGCGCGAGCACCAGGCGGGGGCGGGCGACCACGACGCCGGCCCAGCGCCTGTAGCGGGCGCGCTCCGCCTCGCTGTCGCGCCGCCCGAGCCGGCCGGCCTCGAGCCATCGCCCGAGCCATCCGAGCAGCGCCGGCAGCAGCGTGGTGGCGAGCAGCACCGAGACGAACGTGACGACGAGCCCGCCGATCGCGGCCGCCCGCAGCTCGTCGAGCGGCACCAGCAGCAGCGCGAGGAATCCGATCGCCACCGGCAGGCCCGAGAGCGCGATCGTGGCGCCGGCCTGGCGCGCGGCCGTGCGCGCGGCCTCGGCCGGAGTCTCGCCCGCGGCGCGCGACTCGCGGAAGCGGCTCACGCTCAGGAGCGCGTAGTCGATGCCGAGCGCGAGGCCCAGCATCGAAACCACGTTCAGGACCAGGATCGCGAGCGGCAGGCGCAGCGCGAGGAGCGACACCACGCCGAGCGAGAGGCTCACCGCGAGCGCCCCGGAGACGACCGGAAGCAGCGCGGCTCCGGCCGCGCCGAACGCGATCAGCAGCAGCACGAGCGTGAGCGGGAGCGTGCGCCGCTCGGCGTGGGCGGCGTCGTCGGCGCTCGTGCGCCAGATGTCGTAGTTGATCGGCCCCGCTCCGGTGAGCCGCAGCGCGGCGCCCGGGGCACGCGGGCGGAGCCGGGTCTCGAGCCGCGCAGTGGCTTCGCGGAGGGAAGGCACGAGCCGGTCGACGCGCTCGACGCCCGGATCGAGGCCGAGCACCACGATCGTGCCGCCCGGGCCGACGAGCAGCGGGTCGGCGTGGTCGAGGTACGAGAGCGTCTGGCGCACGCCGCGCACGGACCGCAGCTCCGTCACGGCCGTTTCCAGGAGCGCGCGGCCTTCGGGCCGGTCCGGGGACGGGACTCCGGTCGCGACGAGGAGCGCGGTGGTGGCGAACGGCGAGGCGAGGCGGTGCTCGAGCGCCTCCTCGACCGCCGCCGACTCCGAGCCGAGGATGCCGGACCCGACCCGCAGCCGCTCGGGCGCGCGGAGCGCCTGAGGCAGCAGCGCGGCGGCCGCGGCGATCCAGGCGAGCACCACCGCGGCGCGCCGCCTCGAGTCGCCGGGGCGCGCGTCCACGAGACGATGCTACAGCGCGCCCACTCGTCGATAATCGGGGGGTTCCATGAGCCAGCCAAAGTCCGCCCTCGTCTGCCGGGGCCTCGTCAAGAGCTACGGCTCCGTGAAGGCCGTCGCCGGCCTCGACCTCGAGGTCCGTGCGGGCGAGTGTTTCGGGCTGCTCGGCCCGAACGGGGCCGGGAAGACGACGACGGTCGAGATCTGCGAGGGCCTCAACGAGCCGGACGCCGGCGAGGTGAGCGTGCTCGGCCAGAGCTGGTCCGGCGACTCGCTCGCGCTGCGGGCCCGGCTCGGCGTCCAGCTCCAGGAGACGAAGTTCCCGGACAAGCTGCGCGTGCGCGAGGTGGTCGCGCTCTTCCGGAGCTTCTACCCGCGCGGGCTCTCGGTGGGCGAGACGCTCGCCGTCGTCCAGCTGCAGGAGAAGCAGGACGCGTTCGTGAAGACGCTCTCGGGCGGGCAGAAGCAGCGGCTGTCGCTCGGCTGCGCGCTCGTCGGAGACCCCGAGCTGCTCTTCCTCGACGAGCCCACGACCGGCCTCGACCCGCAGTCGCGGCTGCAGAGCTGGGACATCGTCGAGCGCCTGCGGGCGCGCGGGCGGACCGTGCTGCTCACCACCCACTACATGGAGGAGGCCGAGCGGCTCTGCGACCGCGTGGCCGTGGTGGACCACGGCAAGCTGATCGCGCTCGGCACGCCGCGCGAGCTCGTGGCCTCGCTCGGCGCCGAGCACGTGATCGAGTTCGCGCTCGACGCAGGCGCCCGCGCCCTGCCGCTCGAGCTGCTGCGCGCGCTGCCGAGCGTCGAGGGCGTGGCGCAGGAGGACGGCCGCTGCCGCCTCACGGTGCGCGAGGTGCACCGGACGATCCCGGCGCTGCTCAAGGCGCTCTCGGACCAGGGCGCGTCCTTCTCCCAGCTCACGACCCACCACGCGACACTCGAGGACGTGTTCGTGTCCCTGACCGGACGCACGCTGCGCGATGCCTGAGGGGCGCGAGGTGCGAGCAGCGTCCGAGGTGCAGGTCCGCCACCCGCTCGTCGAGCTCACGCTCGCGCGCGTGCGCGAGCTCGTGCGCGAGCCCGAGGCCGTCTTCTGGGTGTTCGTGTTCCCGATCCTGCTCGCGGCGATCCTGGGGCTCGCGTTCCGCAGCCGTCCGCCGGACGCGCTGCCGGTGGCGGTCGTCGAGGGCCCCGCCGCGGAGGCGCGGCTCCAGGCGCTCCAGGCCGAGTCGAGCCTGAAGCCCCAGCGGCTCGCCGAGGCCGACGCGCGCGCCGCGCTCGTCCGCGGCCGCGTCGTGCTGGTGGTCTCGGCCGGCGAGCCTCCGGCCTACACCTACGACCCGACGCAGCCCGAGAGCCGCGCGGCCCGCATGGCGGTGGACGCCGCGCTCCAGCGCGCCGCCGGCCGCGCCGACGCCTTCGCACCCGGCGCCGTCGAGGTGACGGAGCCCGGCGCGCGCTACGTCGACTTCCTGGTCCCCGGCCTGCTCGGCATGAACCTGATGGGCACCGGCATGTGGGGCGTCGGCTTCTCGCTGGTCGTGGCCCGCAACGGCAAGCTGCTGAAGCGGCTCGTCGCGGCTCCGGCGCGGCGCTCGCACCTGCTGGCGGCGCAGCTGCTGTCGCGGCTGATCTTCCTCGTGCCGGAGGCCGGCGCGCTCCTGCTCTTCGCCTGGGCGCTGCTGCACGTGCCGATGCGCGGGTCGCTCGTCGCGCTCGCGGTGGTGTCGTTGCTCGGCGCCCTCGCCTTCACGGGGCTCGGGCTGCTGACGGCCGCGCGACCGCGGACGATCGAGGGCGTCTCCGGGATCATGAACCTGGTGATGGTCCCGATGTGGGTGTTCTCGGGGATCTTCTTCGCGACCGAGCGGTTCCCGGCCGGCGCCCAGCCCTTCATCAAGGCGCTGCCGCTCACGGCGCTGAACGACGCGCTGCGCGCGGTGATGCTGGACGGTTCGGCGCTCACCGCCCTCGGCCCGCAGCTGCTCAACCTGACGGTGTGGGGCGTTTTGAGCTTCGCGGTCGCGCTCCGGATCTTCCGCTGGCAGTAAGGCTGCGTCATCGTCCACCCACCCTGGCGGGGGGTGCTGGGTGGCTGAACCGATTCCTGGACGGTGGTGTCTAGTTTCATAGGACGCCCGAGAAGCATGAACGAGCGGGCATTGGACGCCACAGTCCATGTGACACACGAAGCCGACCTTGATCGCGAATTCGAAGCGCGTCTGGCCGAATCGGCGACGCTTGCGTTTCGCGTGGCGTACCGGGTACTGCGCCAGCGCGCCGATGCCCAGGATGTGGCGCAGGAAGCCATGGCCCAGGCCTATCGGAACTTCCCGAAGCTGCAGGACCGCGAGCGCTTCCGGGGCTGGTTGGTGCGAATCGCCTGGCGTCTGGCCCTCAATCGCCGACGGGCGGAGGAGCGTCGGACGCGTCGGGAGCTCGCCGCCATCCTTCCACAGCTCTCCCCGAGCGTCGAGGAGTTGGTCGTCTCGCGCCAGTTCCAAGCGCAAGTCTGGCGGGCTGTGGATGAGCTGCCGGAGCGTCTGCGATCCGTGGTGACGCTTACGGCTACGAATGGACACGACGTTCGTGAGGTAGCCGAGCTGCTGGACGTTCCCGAGGGCACGGTGAAGTCGAGGCTGCACCAGGCCCGCAGGGTCTTGGCGGAGAAGCTGCGATGCCTTGTGACTCTTACGAAGCGATCCTGAAGGAAATCGCGCTCGGCGCACCGGCGACCCCGGAGCTCGACGCGCATCTCGACGAGTGTGTCCGATGCCGCAACTGGTTGGCGGACGAGCGGCGCCTGCTCGCCGCGGTACTGTGGACCCTCGAGGGTCCGCTGGATGAGCAGCCCGCGGAGGACTTCCTGGACCAGGTTCGCCAGCGCCTTGCGCGTGAACGGAGGGTTCGGAGCTGGGGTTGGCCCGCATGGACGCACGCCGTAGCCGCTACGATCGCGATTGCTCTAGGCGTGACGGTGTACCGGGGCATGACTTCCGGGCGGGTCGCTCCATTCGCCGCGGCTGGCTCGGTGGCACTTCAGCGCGGCGCCGAGCCCGCCAAGCGAGAGCCACCTCCGCGTGCCGTGGTGACGCCGCAAGAGTCAGCCACACCCGTCACAACCGCCGGCCATTCACCGAGTCGCACGTCTGTCCGCAGGCATGCCGGATCGGCTGCGCCCGCCTCGAGAGTCGCGCTCGAGGTGCTCGTCGAGCCCGGTCAGGATGAGGCTCTGGCCCAAGCGGTCCAGGCCGTCAGCGACGGTCGAGGTCGGCCGACGCTCGTGGTCGTAAGCCTCGATTCAGACGCGCCGCTTCCGTCCCTCCGAGCCCAGGATCTGCCCAGGTTCGAGACAAAGCGGCTCGAGGTGAAGTCCTTCTTCGATGGGAATGAAAGGGGTGGCTTGTGAGCGGGATTCGCGCGCCATATGCAGGTCTGTATCTGCTGCTACTCGCCGGTGCCGTGGGGGCGGAGGAAAACGCCCAGCTGGAACCTACGCAAAAATTGGCCGCGCCAGTGAAGGTAAAGCTGGTGCTCTCGAGCCAAGTGGACGGAAAGAAGGTCACCAGTCTGCCGTACGTGTTCCCGTGCGGCGACCAGAAGTCGACTTTCAAGATGGGTGTGGAGGTGCCGGTCGCGGTATCGATGGCCGAGAAGGCCGAGATCACGAGCATTCAATACAGGAACGTTGGCACCAACATCGATTGCAGCGCATCGGCCTTCGCGGACGGCCGCATTCGGCTTGAACTCTGGGTCGAGTATTCGTCCATTGCCAGCGTGGACGGGAAAGTAGCCTCGAGTGCCTCTGGCGAGTCCGCATCGGGCCCGGCCTCGGCGTGGCTGCGCAATCCTCCGGCGTTTCGCACGACCTTTGGCCACTTCCAGCTCGACTTTCGCGATGGTCAGTCGGCCCAGGCATTCCTGGGCGCTCGGCCGGCTGACGGCGAAGTGGTCACCTTGGACGTGACGCTGAGCCCACCGAAGTAGACAGCGCGCGGTCAGGGCCATTCCCGGGTTCGACCGCCACCGCGGAGGGAGCTTCAGCGCGCGGGTGGCGGGGGCAGGTCGTTCCAGTTCAGGATCGCGTTCCAGACCAGACGGAAGTCCGACTCGGTCTGGTAGCGGTGGATCGGGTCGAAGCCGAAGGCGATCACGCGGCCCTTGCCGACCTCGATGTCGAGGAGCGCCGGCTTGCCGACCAGGTCGTCCCCGCCCTTGATGCCGCCGCTCACCACGAGCGGCGGCTCCTTGGGCTTGTCCTTCTTTTCGTCGGCCTTCTCGTCTTTCTCTTCGTCGTCATCGTCCTTCGGGATCTTCGTGCCCCACTGCAGCACGATGCGTCCCTCGTCCGGCTTGCGCACGGCGTAGAGCTGCTCGTCGGCGCGGAACACCGACGTGGTCTCCGGATAGCCGTAGGCGAGCGGGTGATCCGGCCGCCGGAAGCGCACGCGCAGCTCGCTGCCGGGGTTGACGAGGTTGCGCGCCGTGGCGCGGCGCACGTCGCGCGCGATCCCGCCGTCGAGCGGCAGCGTGGTGGCCCCGCCGAGCGTGACCAGCACGCCGCCCTTCCTCACGAACTCCTCGATGTTCTGGATCCCGGTCCAGCCGAAGCCGCCCGTCATGTCGGCCGTCGAGGTGGGCGTGCCGTGGCTCGGGAACTGGGGCGTCTTCGTGAAGGCGAGCGGCGAGTGGCGCGGGTCGATGCCGATCGCGATGTCCTTGAGCGCGCGCCCGGTGTCGGGGTAGAGGATCAGGTCGAAGCGCTCGCGCAGGCCGCCCTTGCGCACGTCCTCGTCCATGATCAGCGTGTACGGGATCTTCTCGTCGTCGAAGATCATGCGCACCCAGCCGGCCGACTGCGTGTCGCTCCAGGCCTG
>Ga0111538_10012384_pt1 | contig 11279 bp, 10 predicted proteins | sample SoiMethybrSBSTD1_FD_79669 | JGI IMG/M metagenome (GOLD analysis project Ga0111538, IMG submission 79669) | Bulk soil microbial communities from a Populus tree surrounding site in Tennessee, USA - Soil MetaG P. TD hybrid SBSTD1 (version 2)... | ecosystem: Environmental > Terrestrial > Soil >... | reverse complement strand
GGGCTCGAGCATCACGGTGCCCGCGGGAGCCAGCTACGTCCCGGGGCTTTCCGCGGCGCTGGCACCAAAAAAGCCCTGAATAGACTTCAAAACGCGCCGCGCACGCCGACGAAACGCGCGCCGAGCAGCGGCTCGACGCGGCGCGCCCTTTTGGCTGTCGGCTCGCGTCCCGAGGTCACGAGCGCGTAGACGCCGACGGCAACGCCGGCGATCCCGACCCCGAAACCGATGTTCGATACCGTCGCCAGCGTTTTTGCACCGTCGATGTCGTCGCCGGCCGAGGGCGGGCATTGGTTTTCTCGGCACTGGTCCTTCGCGTCGGAGGCCTTGCTCAGCGACATCACACCCGCTACCGAGCCGACCGCGATGCCCGCGGCGCCGACACCGAATCCGACGTACGCGAGCGGCGTGATTTTCGACGTTCGAGCGGGCTCACCGCCCGCCGCGCCAGTCGCGGCATGGCCCGGCTCCGACCAGGTTTCCGTGGTCGGGCCGACGCTGGGCTCGAGCTCCAGGTTAAGCTCGCGAGAATCCGCCTCCGCGAGCACGACTTCTTCGCGCTCCTCGCGGAAGCCGGGAGCGGAAGCGACGAGCGTGTACTTCCCGGGATTCAGCTTGCGCCGGACGCGAAACTGACTGCGCGGGAGCTCGGCGCCGTCGATCGAAACGCGCGCCTGCTCCGACCCCGAGACGTCGACCGAAAGCGAGGGAATCCGAGCTTCGAGGGCTTCGGCCAGATCGGCGGCCGCGGCGCGGGCTTCAGTGAACACCACCGGCTCGGCAGGCTGCACCGGGATCCGCGACACCGCGAGCGCAGTGTTCCGCGCCTCGACCAGAAGCCCGAGCTTGTCCTGCGCCCTGGCGAGCGCGATGCCCGTGCTCGGCACCTGCATGATGCCGTGCGCGGTTTCGTAGGCTTTGAGCGCCGCGCGGTAGTCGGCCGCTTCGAACGCGGCGTCACCCTGCTTCATCAGCGAGCGGGCGGTTTCGCGATCCGCCGCGGACTGCGCGCTCGCCAGGGGCGCGACTGCCGACAGCGCCGCGGCGAACAGCACGGCCGCGAACCACCGGCACCGCTCAGAATCCATAGTCCTTGTCCTTTCTGGTTGTCGCAGGCGCGGCGGGTTTGCGTGGGCTCGAGGCGCTCGCGGGCGGCGGACCGCTTCTCGAGCGAATGGGTCTTTGCACCGGTTTGGTCACGGCCAGCGCGCTCGCGGCGGGTTCAGGCGCGGAACTGGCCAGCGGGGCCGGGGCGCTGCGCGTCGGCGGCGGAGCCGGCGCCGGTTTGGGCCGAGCGCTCGGCTCCGCGCTCGGCGGCGGCGCGGGCGTGCTCGCCGCAAAGCCGCGATCGGGTGGCTGCGCGAGCCTCGAGGCCACGCCCCCGGCGATCGCGACGGCGCCTAGCACGCCCGCAACGGCTGCGAGCGCCACTCGCTTGCGAGCCTTCGGCGTGCCGGGTTGGGTGACCGTCGCTGCGAGCAAGGTGGTCGGGTGAAAGCCGGGCGGCGGACTGCTGACGGCGCGCGCCATGCTCACGCTGCTGACGCGAGCCGGCTCGAAGCCGCTCACGCCCGCGGCCTGCGCGAACGTGTCGGCGAGCTCCTTGGCCGAAGCGAAGCGCGCCGTCGGATCGCGGGCGAGCGCGCGCTGAAACCAGCCGTCGAGTGCCGGAGGCAGCTCGGGTGCTCCGTGCGTCACCGGCAGGAACTTCCCCGCGTGAATCGCGACGCACAACGCGCCCAGCGTTTCGGCAAAAAACGGTACGCGCCCGGTGAGCGCGTTGTAAGTGACCACGGCGAGCGACCACAGATCGGAGCGGAAGTCGGCGTCCTTCGCGCTCATCACCTGTTCCGGGCTCATGAAGTAAGGCGTGCCGACCATGGTCCCGGTGGAGGTCATGTTCAGCGCGGCATCCGCGCTGCGCTTCGCGATGCCGAAGTCGAGCAGCTTGACGAACGATTCGCCCCCCGTGTCGACGAGGTAGATGTTGTCGGGCTTGATGTCGCGGTGGACGATGCCGAGCGCATGGGCGCGCCCGAGCGCCTTCGCGGCCTGGCTCACGATCGCCGCCACTTCCAGAACCGGCAGTTTCCCGGTGCGCCCGATCCGCGTCGCCAGGTCTTCGCCCTCGAGCAGCTCCATCACGATGAACGGCAGGCCGTCGGGCGTGACGCCGTGATCGAGGATCTGCACCACGTGCGGGCTCTTCAGCTGCGCGGCGGCGGTAGCCTCGCGCTTGAAGCGCGCGACCGCCTCGGGAACCGCCGCGATCTCGGGTGAGATGAACTTCACCGCGACGTCGGTCTCGAGCGCTTCATGCTCGGCGACCCAGACGCTGCCCATGCCGCCGCGACCGAGCAGGCGCTTGAGCCGCACGGTGTGGCCCACCAGCGTGCCCGGTCCGACGCCGTTCATGCCGTGTTGAGTCGTCATTGGACGCACGTGCAGCTGACGACTCCGCAGCGCTGGCCGTTGACGCATTCAGCCGCCCCAGCCGGGTCGTCCGGCACCCCAGTGCCCGAGCGGTAGTTGGTGACGCCGCCGACCATGCCGCAGTAAGTACCGTTGGCGGCGATGCAGGCGTTGACCTGCGACGGACACTCGGAGTTGGAGCAGGCACTGCAGCAGTTCTGCGTCGAGTCGTAGCGTGGCGTGCCGCAGTCGCACTGCTGGACGCCGGTGCAACCGTTCTGGCCGTTGCACGCGCGCCCGCCGGTGCACTCGTTGCTGGGGTCCTTGCCGAAAGCGACCGGAAAGCAGTAGCCCGGCGGCAAACCACCCGCGTCCAGACCATTACACGTGTTGCAGAACCCGGTGCACGCGCTCTCGCAGCAGACCCCGTCGACGCAGAAGCCGCTGCTGCATTGCGCATTGCCGCTGCAGCCACTGCCGATCCCCTGCTTGGGCTGGCAGCTGCCGACCTGGCCCGACGCCGAGGCTGTGCAGTAATAGCCGCTGATGCAGTGCGAGTCCGTGGTGCACGCCGCGAGGCAGGCCGTCGCGCCGCAGATCAGCGGGCTGCATGACTTGCTCCCGGAGTCGCGGCACGCGCCGGCGCCGTCGCAGTAGTCCTGCGGGCGCTCCACGCCGCCGGAACAAGAAGGCGCCGGGCCGCAGGGCGTCGAGGTCGAGCGCGGACTGCTGACGCAGGTGCCGCTCGCGGCGTCGCACGACCAATCGGTGCACGCCGTGTCGGCGGGACAATCGCTGCTCGAGGTGCATCCGACACAGCGGCCCGCACCGTCGCACTTGGTGTTGATGCCGCACGGCGTGTTCACCGGCTCGGGGGGATTGGACGGAACACCACTGGTGCAGACGTTCTTCGTGCAGACCTTTCCGTCGTCCTTGGGATCGGTGTCGTCGTTGATGCTGATGATCCCGCCACTGCCGTCGCACACCCGGCGCTTGCAATCGCCGGCGGTCTGCTGACTGACGGCCGTGTTCCGGGGTTCGGGCTCGAGGGTGCAGTCACCGCTGACGCAGGCGCGGTTCGCGCACTCGTTGCTTTCCGCCGGGCAATCGGTTGCCACGCGACATTCCGGAAGCGGGCCGCTTCCTCCCGTGCCCGCACTGCCTCCCCTGCCCGCGCTGCCACCCGTGCCCGACGTCCCCCCACGACCGGCGCCCCCGGCCGTTCCGGCGGTCCCGCCTGTCGCGCCCGCGTCCGCTCCCGACGTGCCGCCAGCCGTCGACGTGCCTGAAGCTCCCAGCGTCCCGCCGGCGGCCGAGGTTCCGCCTTCTCCCGACGTGCCGCCTTCTCCCAAAGTGCCGCTGTCTCCCCACGCACCGCCCCCTCCAGAAGTACCGCCGGCTCCAAGTGCGCCGCCTTCTCCCGCCGACCCTGCCGCGCCTCCGCTCGTCCCGCCGCGACCGGACGATCCGGCCGTTCCCGCCGCCGCGTCGCCGGTGCCGGCGCCGGAGCCATTTCCCGCCGGATCGAAGGACACTTCGAGGTCATCCACGCCCGAGAGTGCCTGGCACGCCGCAGCCACGGCCATCGGAAGCGCCAGCAACAGTGCCGGCACGCGCCGTGGGGATGCGCTGACCACGGTTGTGGACCGAGAGTCCCCAGTTTGGCGGAGTTTTGGCATGTCGGGGCACCACTAGGCACACCGAATGCCAATGCCGCCCCTCGACTCGCTCAGCTCAGTAACAAATACGGTTGCGGCCGGAGCGCTTGGCTTCGTAGAGCTTCTCGTCCGCCCGCTGGATCAAGTCGGTCGCCGTCTTGTCGTCGCCGAGCAGTGCGCAACCCACGCTGATCGTGACCGCGATCCGCTCGCCCTGAAACGTGAACCCGTGCTCCGAGACGCGCTGGCGCAGATTCTCCGCTAGCGCGGCAGCGCCTTCGAGCGGCGTTTCGGGAAGCACGATCGCGAACTCTTCACCGCCGTAGCGAGCAAAAACCTCGTCGCGGCGGATTCGATCCTGGACCACGCGCGCCAGCTCGCGGAGCACGTAGTCGCCCGCTAGATGCCCGTACTGGTCGTTGATGCGCTTGAAGTAGTCGATGTCGAACATCAAGACGCTCAGATCGCGCGAGTGACGGCGGGCGCGAATCACTTCACGTTCCAGCGCCTCGTAGAGATAGCGCTTGTTGTGGATCTGGGTGAGCCCGTCCACGATCGTCATTCGGTAGATTTCTTCGTGGTACTTGGCCTCGGCATCGGCGCCGGAAAGAAACTTCAAAATCGTTGGACCAATTTTGATCCGGTCGCTGTTGTTGAGCAGCGCCTCGCGCTGGATCTGCTCTTCGTTGAGATAGGTGCCGTTGGTCGAGCCGTCGTCGACCGCATACCAGGCGTTGGCTCGGCGCTCGAAATGTGCGTGGCGCCGCGAAACGGAGTCACCTTCGAGCACGATGTGATTGTCGGCGCCGCGTCCGACGCGCAGCGGATTGCGATCGAGGACGAAGCGCTTGCCGAGCAACCCGGTCTCTTTCGAATAGATGACGACGAGACAGTCGTTCCCTCCGCTCTCTTCGACGGCAGGCCGCTGCACCACCTGGGTGACACGCGTCTTTTCGTCGAACTCGCTCACGTCCGAACCGCCTCAGTCCCCCAACGCGAAAGAGCCGTGTCGGGAAGTGAGCTCATGCTGATTTCCCAAAGGGTCTTCGACACTTGTCTTCAGCTTCATGCAATACCCTGATGCCGTCTCTCGCGCAATCCCTCACGGCGGCCCAGTCTCGTTCCTGGCCGCGAGGCCGCGGAGCTAAACCCCGTGTGATCTCGCCGTCAAGGCAGCTATCCCGTTGTCGGTTGGGGCCGCAGTCTTGTTTGTCGGTTGGGGCCGCAGTCTTGTTGTCGGTTGGGGCCCCGACCCCAACCGCCCCAACCGGGCGTCCTGATACGATCGGCCCCCGGGACCGGCCGCACGGGGCCGGGGCGAGGTTCCGGCTCACGCGGCTAGCGAGCCGGTCGGAGATTCCCGGCTCCACCAATATTTTGACGCTATTGTCCGAGCGGGACGCCAGTGCTCACGGGAGTCGACGGCACTATCGAGGTTTTCACCTTCCGAGAGGGTGTGCTTTCGGGCTTCGGTCACGACCTGTCTCTTCGGCTGGAGCGCTTCGAGATCACTCACACGGAAAGTACGGTCGAAGGTCGGTTTTGGCCCGAGTCCCTGGTCGTACAGGGGGCGGTCGAGGACCGCAGGCTCCGTCCGGACGCTCTCAACCCCGCGCAAAAGGCGGAGATCCTCGACAACGTCCGGCGGCGGATCCTGCACACAGACGTTCACCGAGAAGCCCGACTGTTCGCGCGAGTGTCACCCTTACCGGATGGTCACAAGCTCGCTGGAACTTTCGAGCTCCTCGGCTCAGCCCGGCCGATCGAGCTCATGGTTCACGCGCGGGACGGCCGCTTGGTGGGCGACGTCGAACTTCGCCCGAGCGACTGGGGAATCAAGCCGTACCGCGCCTTCCTGGGCGCGATTCGGCTCGCCGACCGCGTGCGTGTGCGTTTCGATTTGCGCGACGAACGCTCGTGACCGATGGCGGCTTCGGGCCGCTGTCAGGCGCGGGCGATCTCGGATCGGCTGCCGGTCAACGAAGACGCGGTGCGTGAAGCAAGCATGGTTGCGCCGTGGCTGGTGTTCCAGAGCGCGCGCACGATGCCGAGCGACACACCTTCACCGGCGTTGACGCCCGCGACCGCCACGTCGTCGAGACGCTGGTTCAACGAACGCAAGATGCGCGTCATGCTCTGTTGCGAAGCCTCGAGCCAGTCGATGAGCCCGCTCGTCCGCTGATTCACTTCACCTCGCACGTCGCGCAGCATGCCGAAATAGGCGATCACGGTTTTCTCGCCGAGCTCCGCAGTCGAATTGACCGCGATCGCCAACAGTCCCTCGTCATCCGATTTTCGCGTTTCGATCTTCTCGGGCATGACACTTCCTCCTGCCGGAATGGGCTCCGGTATTGGGCACGCAAGGTTTGGTAGCGCGCGCCGAGGTGTCAAGTCACGACGTGCAGATCGATCGCGACTCTTGTGCCTGATGGTGTTGCGAACTGTCACGCTCGTGGCGGCGAGATGACGTAGTGTGCAAGATCACGCAACACGTGCGCGATTTTTCGACACGAGCAGGCGCTGCGCGAGCTTGAGAGCGTTCGACATTCCGGAAGCATCGGCGACACCTTTCCATGCGATGTCGTAACCGGTGCCGTGATCGACGCTGGTGCGCACGACCGACAAGCCAATGGTGACGTTGACCGCGGCGCCGAACGCCACGAGCTTGAGCGGAATCGTCGCCTGATCGTGGTACATCGCGACCACGCCGTCGTAGCGCGCGCCGCGCGCTTTGCGGTAAGCGGTTTCCGCGCCGATCGGCCCCTCGATGCGGGCGCGGCCGTGCAAGCGACGGCGTGCGGCGCCGATCCCGGGCACGATTGCGCGCCGCTCTTCGTCGCCGAGCAGCTCGCTCTCGCCGGCGTGGGGATTGAGCGAGCATACGGCGATCCGCGGCTTCTGCCGTCCTAGCCCGCCGAGCAGCGTGACGAGGCCGAGCGTCGCGTCGCGCACACGCTCCGGCGTCAGTACTTTTGGCACGCGAGCGAGCGGCACGTGCGTCGACGCAAGGCTGGTCACGAGCTCGTCCGATGCAAAACACATCACGCTCGTCTTGGCACCGTCGCGCGCGCACAGCCACTCGGTATGACCGAGAAACGCCTTGGCTCCCGGAGCTCCGGAGCCGGCGATCGCGGCCTTGCTGACCGGACCCGTGACCAGTGCGCGGCCGGGCGCTGCCCGCACCAGATCGTAAGCGGCGTCGATCCACGCCAGCTGCGCGGCGCCGGCACGCCGGCTGGGCCGCCCCGGCAGGCGATCGGCACGTGCGAGCTCGGGGCCCGCCGCGACAATCGCAATCTTGCCCGGGGCGCGCGCGGCGGCGTCGAAGCGCGTGAAGCGCCGGCGCGGAACGCCGACCAGGTCCGCGGCGGAAAGGATCGTCGCCTCGTCACCGACCAGCACGCACTCTGCCCCCCGAAACCTGGCAGCCGCAGCGACGCTGACTTCCGGCCCAATGCCGGCGGGGCAGCCAATCGAGACCACGAGCACGGAGGGAGTCTACTCCTCCTCGACGATCTCGCCTTCTTCCCCGCTCTCCGGAACCCTGAGCTTGTAGCCGGCTCCGCGCAGGGTCTCGAGCGGCAACGAATCGCCGAGCTTCGCCCGCAGCCGACGCACGTGAATGTCGACGGTGCGCGGACCGCCGTCGTAGCGGTTGCCCCAGACCCGCGCCAACAGATGCTCTCGCGAAAGCACCTTGCCGCGACGCTCGCACAGGTAAGCGAGCAGCGCGAATTCCTTCGCGGTCAGCGAGATCGGGCGGCCATCGACGCTGACCTCGTGGCCGGCCTTGTCGATCACGATGTGGCCGACCTTGTGGCGCTCTTCGGTCGCAAATTCGCTGCGCCGCCATTCGAGCGCGCGAATCCGCCCGTACAGCTCCTCCGGAACGTACGGATGCAGCACGAAGTCGTCGAAGCCGCTCGACGGCTCGATGCGCGCGATCTGCCCCACGGTGACGGCGATCAGCGCACCGGTGTTGTCGAAGTACGGCTCCTTGCGCACGGCGCGCAGCGCCGCCACGGCGAGGTCTGGCCGATCGAGCGCCTCGAATACCAGTGCGCGAGGACGGATCTCGAGCTCGTCGTCCTCGTCCTGGAGCAAGTTGACCGGATCATCCCAAAGATCGAGCGTGCGCACGGTGGCACCCAGCTGGCGCAGGGTCGCCGAAGCGCCGTCCTCGCGCTCCAGCAGTGGACCGTGTCCGATCACCGCGACGTAGCTTTTGGCGCGGTTCGCCGAAGCGTCAGCGGATTTCGGTCCCACCCACTGTGATCCTTGCGATTTTGATGGTCGGACATCCGACGCCGACCGGGACGCTTTGCCCGTCTTTTCCACAGGTCCAGATTCCGTCGGAGACTGCAACGTCGTTACCGAGCATCACTACATTGCGCAAAGTTTCTGGACCGTTTCCGATGAGGTTCACGCCCTTGAGGGGGGCGGTGATGCGACCATCTTCGATCAGGTAGCTCTCGGTCAACGAGAATACGAAGTCTCCGTTCGAGATGTCGACCTGACCGCCGCCGAAGCTCTTGGCAAAAACTCCACGTTTCACGCTGGCGATGATCTCCTCCGAGTCGTGGGGGCCCGCGAGCAGCACGGTGTTGGTCATGCGCGGCATCGGCGCACAGGCAAAACTTTCACGCCGGCCGTTCCCGGTCGGCGGCGTCTTGAACCAGCGCGCGCTCAGCCGATCCTGCAGGTACCCGCGCAGCTTTCCGTCCTCGATCAACACGCTCTTCTGCGGCTCCACGCCCTCGTCGTCGACGTTGATCGAGCCTCGGCTCTGCAGAAACGTCGGGTCGTCGACCACGGTGCACAGCTGGCTCGCCACGTCTTGGCCGACGCGGCCGGTGTAGTTGCTGGTCCCCTTGCGGTTGAAGTCCGCTTCGAGCCCGTGACCGACTGCTTCGTGGAGCAAAATTCCGCTGTCGCCCGGCGCCAGCACGACCTCCATCTGCCCGGCCGGAGCGCTCTTCGCGTCGAGCAGCACCAGAGCCTGACGCGCGGCCTCGGCGGCATGCCATTCCGGCGACTTGTCCTCGAAGTAGCCGAGCGTCATCCGTCCGCCGCCGCCGCTGCGGCCCGACTCGCGCTTACCGCCTGCTTCCGCGATCGCGCGCACGCCGAAGCGCATCAGCGGTTGAAAGTCGTGCGAGAGCTTTCCTTCGCTGGTGACGATCAGGATCTCGCGCACCTCTTCCGCGAAGCTACATTCGACCTTGACGATCTTCGAATCGAACGCGAGCGCGGCCTGGCTCGCACGCTCGAGCAGCCTCCGCTTGTCGAGCCCCGGGACGTCGATGGTGGGCCGGTCGAGCTCGTAGCGCCGGGGCAGCACCGCCGGCTCGACGGCCTGGGGCGGCGCGGCGGCCCCGCCGAGCGCGATCCGCGCGGCGGTCTCGGCTGCGCGCTTCATCGCTTCCCAGCTCAGGTCTTCGACGTGTGCGTAGCCGGTGGCATCGCCGCGCTGGACCCGCACGCCGAGCCCCATGCTCACCCCGCGTGACGCGCTGCGCGTGATCCCTTCCTCGAAGCTCATCCCGCCGGCGGCGCGGTACTCGAAAAACAGGTCGGCATAGTCCCCACCCCGGCTCAGGGCCACTTCGAGGAGCCTCCGGCAGGTGTCGCCGTCAATCCCGGACGGGGCCCCCGGAGCAAACGGCGCGCGGTAGGTGACGCTTCCTGTCATCGCGCGAAAACATGCTCCTTTCGCGGTCTTCCCGCAAGCCGAACCTACCCGTCCGGGCGCCACGCAGGCTAGCGTCGCGCCCATGGATCTGCGCGTCCTCCTGGTGGTGCTCCACGTCGTCGCGAATCTGGTGTGGATCGGCTCGATCAGCGCCGTCGCGCTCGTCCTGGGCGGCACGCACGGCGACCCCAAAACGCGGGGAGCCGTCGCGCTCGACGTCTATCGCAAGCTGGCGGTTCCCGCGTTCGTGATCTCGTTCGCGAGCGGGCTCACCCGTCTCATTCTGGACACGAAGTTCTACCTGGTCGTGACCCACTACATGCACCCCAAGCTGACGCTCGCGCTGGTGGTGATTGCCCTGCACCACGTGATCGGCGCCCGCGCCAAACGCATGGCTTCCGGCGCGAGGAGCGAAGCCGGTCCGATACCGCTTCTTGGCGGCGTGCTGGTCGCCGCCGCTGCCGGCGCGGCTTTCCTGGCGCTCACCAAGCCGTTCTGAGCTTCACTGGGCGCAGCTTGTTGCGCAGCCGCTGTTGTCCATGCAGCCCCGAACCTGCTGCAACAGGCCCACCGCCGACGAGTTGGCGTCGATCAGCTCGGTGCACTGCCGGGTCGGATCCTGCACGCAGTCCAGGATCGGCTTGCAGTACTGGTCGGTGGCGCATTTGATCAGCACCTGCGCGCAAGCCCCGCAGCGGCAGTCCGCACAAGCGCCGGGGGACGGTGTGTTCGCAACGCAGAGGTCGACCTGGGCCTGGGCCGGCTTGGGGAATCCGCTCGGTCCCACGGCGTGGCCGATGCCCGCGTCGTCGACGTAGGTGATCTGGCAACTCTGTGAGGGGATGTCGCGTTCGGGCCCCGCGTTCCACGCCAGGCCGAACAAGATGCACATCTCGTCGGTAGCGCTGGTGCCGAAGCGCAGCGCGCGATCCTCGGTGTTCTGATAGTTGCACTGAAAGCGAAAGCCCTCACCGGCCTTCATCGCGATCGGCGCGTCGAACCGGAGGTTCACGTCGTGCTGCCAGTCCGTGCTCGTCCAGACGTGCTCGCCGTCGCGGGCGCCGCCCTCGAACCACACCGAGTAGTCGGTACCCCAGCGGTGAGTGTGGCGCGTCAAAGCGCCCAGCATCACGTCCTGCTTGAACCTGCACTCGCTTGTGAAGCTCCCGGCTTGCTGCGCCGGGGTGTCGATGGTGTAGTTGCTGAAGTTGAAGCCGCGCGCGATGTGCTCGATGTCCTCGAGCTTGCCGAGGTGAACGTTGAACGCGCTTCGCGCCGGAACCTCGTCGCGACTCGTGTTGTAGTAGTGGTAGTCGAAGACGATACGCTGGCCGCCGTGGTACTCACGCCCGACGCCGTCCGGAAACTTCAGCTCCCCGTACGGCTGCTGGATGCCCCCCACCCCCTCCATGCCCTCGTTGCCGAACGCGCCTTCGGCGCTCAGGCACGGCACCTTGTCGCCGATCGCGTACGCGCGAAGCTTCTGGTCCGCGGGGCTGCCCGGCACGGCGGCCGAG
>Ga0111538_10012383_pt1 | contig 11279 bp, 9 predicted proteins | sample SoiMethybrSBSTD1_FD_79669 | JGI IMG/M metagenome (GOLD analysis project Ga0111538, IMG submission 79669) | Bulk soil microbial communities from a Populus tree surrounding site in Tennessee, USA - Soil MetaG P. TD hybrid SBSTD1 (version 2)... | ecosystem: Environmental > Terrestrial > Soil > Tree... | reverse complement strand
GTGCTTGCCGTCCTGCACCAGCCAGCCGGCGGGCTTCGGCCCGTGGCCGAGCGCCTTGATCAGCTGCGTCATCGCCGTGAACGAGAGGCGCTTGGGCGCGTTCCCGTTGTTGCCGGCGATCAGGCCGAAGGGGCCGGAGTCGCCGTCGATGCCCTCGAACCAGTGGATGCGCTTCACGCCCTGCGCGAGGCTCAGCACGAACGCCTTCACCAGCTGGTCGGCCTGGCGCTCCTGGGTGACGCCCTTCTCCACGGGCTGCCCGACCTCGGTGATGATGATGGGAACGTCCTTCTTCGTCGGGCTCTTGTCGGCCAGCATCTTCCGGATCGTGGGCACGATGCTCAGGTACTGCGCTTCCCAGCCACGCTCGACCATGTCCATCACCTCGTAGGGATGGACCGTGACGTAGTCGAAGTTTCCCGCCGCGCCGGCGTCGAGCGCCTGCGCGAGGAAGTTCAGGTTCACGCTCTGCGCCGCGAGGCCGATCTGGAGCTTGGGATCGACTTCCTTCGCCGCCTGGTAGGCCGCGACGACGATCTTGGCGTAGTCGGCCGGCGACTTGCTCTCGCTGAAGTTCGGCGGCTCGTTCCAGACCTCCCAGTAGCGGACGCGGCCCTGCGTCTTCTTCAGCAGCTCGGTGATCCACGCCTTCCATTCGGGGATGTGGTTGACGGGAAACGAGAACTTCGTGCCTTTCGGGCTCCACGCGAGGATCCCGGACATCCGGTAGCCGTTCTTCTCCGAGATCGCGAGCACCCGGTCGGGCTCCGACTGATAGAAGCCGCGGCACCAGTGGATCCCGGTCTCGGCGATCGTGGGGCACCACGAGCCGATGCCCCACGAGGCGGCATGGGAGGGAGCGACGCCCCAGGGGCTTTCGTCGAGGTCCGGCTGCTGCTGCTGCGCCGCCAGGCAGGCGAGAAAAAGTAGGTGAATCATGGGGCTTTTATAGCGCACGCCGCCGGAAACGTGAGGGGATTCCGCTCAGTGTTCGACTTCGACCTGAACGGTCGTTTCGCTGCCCGCAGCGCCCGCGGTGATGTCGTTTTCGAAGCTGGGAAACCGAAGGTCCCGTCCGGGGGGGATTCCGACCAGCGTGAATCGGCCGTCCGCATCGGAGGAGAGGGAGAACACGAAGGGATCCCGCGCCCGGTTGAAGGGCTCGATCTTGGCATAGAGGGGCTTCTTGACCGGCATGGCTTCCGTGTCGACGACCCGTCCTTTGAGGATCGCGCCCGGCACGAGGTTGACGCGGAGCTCGTTCCGCTGCCCGTCCTCGACCCGGAGCCTGGCCTCGGCGAAGTAGTTCTGAGCGGCAACGCCGGTGCCCGACCGGGTCAGGACCAGGACCGTGTAGTTGCCGGGCGGAACGGTGCAGGGTACCGACGACTCCTTGGACGCGCCGGCCGGCGCGGGGATGGCCGGCCCTTCGAATCCGTACTGGGTCAGGCCGTCGGGGAAGAAAAAGACCTGAAGCGGGCAGGACGGCTGATCGGTCGGATAGGCTGCGGTCACCCGGATCGAGGTTTCCTGCGTCGCTTCCAGGGTCAGTTCGATCGGCCCGGCCGCCGGAAGGGTGAACTTCAGCATGCCGGACTTCTTCCAGCGGACTCCCGGCGTCTCCTTCCGGATCCAGGCCTCCGCCAACAACTCTCCGGCGGGGATTCCCTGGACGACCTTCGGCTCGTCGATGTTCAGCACCATGGTTTCGTTGAAGAGGTTGGCCGGGAGCGCGCCGCCGCTCGACGCGCGGGTGGAGAAGCGGATCACCGCTTCGAGGGGTCCCGACGCGGTCAGCTCCGAGCGCAATTTCTCGTCGCACTTCACCCGGACGATGATGGGAACGCTCAATTCCTCGACCCCTCGGAGCGTGCCGAGGGATTTCTCCTCGCCGGGGTGGAGATCGAATACCCTCATGTCGAAGCCCGCTTTCCCCCGGTCCTGCCACTGGGCCACGACGCGTTTGTTTCCGGGTCTCAAGGAGCGGAACTTGAACGCACCCCCGCGGTCCGTCCGGACGATCGCCTCCAGGATGAGCCGCGTCGACTCGACCTTGCCGTTGTCCCCGACATACTCCCGCAGATGGTAGACCTTCGCCCAGCCGGACGCCCCCGGCATTCCCGCCGGCGCCAGAATCCCGGACACGGATCCCGATCGGGAGACGATCGCCGTCAATCGGACCTCAACGCCGGGCCGGACTTCGAACGGGCTCGAGCGATGATCGGGGATCGTATCGCCCCGCTCATCGGGCGTGTTGGACCTGGGCTCCTCGAGTCCCATCTCTTCCGGCATGGAGCGGCCCACATAGTGGGGCGAGTGAAGGGTCCAGCGGCAGCCTGCCCCCGGGACCAGCTCCGGCCAGGTCGCCTGCCCGTCCGCATTCGAGGTCTGGCGCCACGCGACCGGCTGCGACAGCAGCTCGGCGCTTTCCCGTCCGTCGCCCGGGAGGACGTCGACTTCGACCCCGGGAACCGGACGCTCATCCCTGTCCGTGAAGCGGATGACCAGCGATCCGGAGGGAACGAGGGTGACGCGGCCATCGGCGCGGCTCCACGGCAGCGAGTTGACCGCACCGACATGGCCGGCGGCCTTGATCACCAGCGACCCGTGCGCGCCTTTCGGCAGCACCGCCATTCCCTGTCGATCGGTGGTGACGCGGGCTTCAGCTCCTGCTCCGTCCTTGAAGGTCAGGACCGCTCCGGAGATCGGAGAATTGTCTCGCTCGGAGATCACCTGAAGGGGGACGTCATCGCGGGTGGAGGAAGGAGGCGCCGGGACGCCCGGGCGCGGGGCGCCGGTCACCGGCGTTTCGGACCTCGAGCGATGGACGAGGGCGACGACCCCCAGCGCCAGGAGCAAGGCCGCTCCGCTGATCAGCGCATTCTTCATCCCGCCGTTGGATCGCGGTTCCATGTCCAGCCGCTCCTAAAACAGCTTCCGGATCACCGCGCGGCACACGACGAAGGCCGCTCCCAGTATCCCCAGGTAGAGGGTGTAAGTCCAGATCGTGGGGGTCGGAGGCTCGGGCGCCGGAAGCGGAATGGGGGCGCCTTGCGCCACGGCTCGGTCGGGCCCGTCCGCGAGCTGGGCGTACGAGTCGGCCAGGAAATAGCGCTTGAGCGCCAGATGCTCGGCGGAATAGGTCTTCACCGTGACGTTCCGGCTGGCCGTGAAGAGCTGGGGGTTTCGCGACATCCTCCAGAGCGAAACGTCGAGGGTCTTCATGGCGGGGCGGAAGGCGTTGGGCGTCGGACCGTGGCACCCGCGGCAGGTAACGGCGAGGGGAGCTCGCAACGCCGGTTTCATGGCGTTCGGCATGTTGGGAAGGTCGATCTGGGCCCAGGCCTCGGCATCTTCAGGCGCGCGAAGGAGGGCCTCGTCGGACAGGGTCGCCGCCTTCCGATCCATCCGGAAGAGCGAGAACTCGAGGAGCGGTCTCTCTTCTCCTCCCGACTTGATCACGCGGTACACCTTGAAGAGAGCGGGAACCGACGTGGGATGGATGGACCCGTCCGGGGCCACCGCAAACAGGTTCTCCTGGAGAACCGCCACGGAACCCTCGCTGAGCCTCAGCCAGCGCTTGCTCAAGAGGTCGAGATCTTCGGCGGACAGCGACATGAAATCGCGGGATGGATCCCAATAGAAGAAATGGTTGGACCGCCGGAAGCGATGAGAGGCGTCGTGGTAGACGAAGGTCTCGGCGGTGTAGTACTCGACGGTCCGCGCCTCGGGCGCCCCGCACCGGCGGAGCACCTCCCGTAAGAGCTGCGACGACGTCGGGAGGCGACGGATCTCCTCCGGCGACAGGGCGACGTGTCGCATCACGCCGGCGATCTCCTGCAGCAGCCGCCGCCACCGTTCGTGAGCAGGCCCCTGGAGCGCTCCCGGTTGGGTCCCGTCCAGGAAGAGGCCGTCGAAGACCGCCCATAGGTCGGACTGCAGATGCAACCGTTCGAAGGGAGTCCTGCGGTCGAGGGGTTCCTTGCGGGCCAATTGCAGCAGGTCGATGGTCTTCGCGAAGAGCGGGTCGTCGAGGAGGAACAGGCTTCCGGAATAGATGGTGGGCCACTCCTCGGAGTCGTGAGTCATCGTGAGTGGAAATCGCAGCCGGGTGAACTCGAGCTCGTTCTCCGTCTGAAGGGCGGACTGGGACTCGGGGACCTGGTAGGTTTTCAGCAGGGAGCGGTGAAGTTGGGCCTCGATCCGCCGGGTGAACAGGACCTGGAGGAGACGATCCCACGGATCCGCTTCGGGTCCGCCCCGGGCAAAGAGGCAAATCCCCGCCAACCACGTCACGTGCAGCATGTATTCTCCGTCGCGGAGCGGCTTCAGCCCCCGGGCCCGCAGGACCGGAAGATCCGGTCCTGCGGGCGTCGAAGGCAGGAAGCTTGGAGCGGCAGGTCAGCTCTTGCAGTTGTTCCGGGTATCGGAGGCGATGGTGCAGATCGCGAGGCCGCCGCCTTCGCCGCACCACGGATTGCCCTCCGCCGGGACATTGCACCCGGCCGGGTTATTGCATCCCGAGTCGGCGACTGCGCCCTCGCAGGCCGCGGTCTTGCAGGCCGGGTCGAGTTTTGCGACGGTGCCGCAGCAATCCCAGTAGTCGAAGATGTGGCCCGGATGCGTCGGATTATCGATGCACTTGCAGCAGGCCTGCCACTGGACGGGCCCCCTCACGGTGCCCTTCGGGCAGCCCTTGTTGCCCATGCAGTTCCGGCACTTCCCCTTGGACGTATCCTCGCGCTTGTACGCGGCACAGTCCACGAGGTTGCCCATGCCGCACTGCCGCCCGGCGAGCGAACAGGGGCTCTTCTCGTCGTGGTTGCAGATAATCTTGCCACCACCGCCGGCACCGCCGCCGCCGCCGCCACCCGCCTGCGGAACCGGGGCCCCTTCGGCCTGGGGCATCCGGATCAGCGTGTCGACCACGTGCGGAGCCGCGAACTTGACTCCGACCACGGCCGCCACCCCCGCCGCCAGGTTGTGCAGGATGCTTCGGCGGCTGAACCGCGCGGCCACCTGCTCGGCGACGTCGCAAACCGTCTCGTCCACGACTCCACGATCCTTCCGACTACCGGGCGCTCGCATGATTCACCCCTCTTTCGAAAACTACGGGCATAAATTCCCGCAAAATTTCCACAAGGTCTTCAAAGGCATAGATCGGATTCGCTTCCTGGATGAGGCCGTCCGCCCCGACGACATAGAGGAACGGGGCGTGCTGGACCTTGAAGTCCGCGACGATGGGCGATCCCTCCACCCACGGGAACTCCAGGCGCTCCAGTCTCTCGATCTCCTCCGGGAAGCCCAGCCTGGGATTCCCGTCCAGGATCATGAGCACCAGCCTTCGCGTCACCTCCGCCGGAAGACGCTCGAACTCTTCCAGGACCACCCGACAGACGGGACAGCTGAACGACAGGAAGAGCAGGAACGACTCCCGCGTCCCTGCCATCGGAAGCTTCAGCCGCTCAGAGCCGCCGGCGAGCGGGAACTCCAGCGCCGGGCACCGCGTCCCCACTTCCAGCGACGGCTCCGATGGAGGCGAGGCCTGTCCGAGCCGGTACGACAGGAGGCCGACCTGCCGGACCATGAGGAAGAGCAGGAGCGAGAGCCCCACGAGCGCGACGAGCAGGACGCCTTGAAGAATCATCATCGGAGCAACTGGGGGTAGGAGGATTTCAGCGATGCGAGCTGAAAAACGGACAGGAAGACGAGAACTCCCGAGAGGGCATACCCGATCGACCAGAGCCGCGCGGGGTCGAAGCGGTCGACGACGGATCCCGCCGCCGCAGCCCAGAACAGCGCCAGGCCGAACACCGCCACGAAGATCAGGTTTCGCGCGAGCGTCAGCCCGGTGACCTTGCTTGCCTTCTCGCCGAAGCAGAAGCAGGAAAGCCGGCGGCCCGTGGCGAGCGTCCAGATCACGAACCCCGTGAAGACCGCCATCAGGACGAGGCCCCCCGACAGCGCCGCGACCAACGCGACCCTCGCGATGATGAGGAGCCCGACGGCGACCTCGACCGTCGGCAAAAGCGCGCCGAACGCGTCGGACAGGGCGGCGTTCATCACGCCCATCGAGCGCACCTGTCGCTGGAACTGCCGGACCGCGGTCGCCTTGACCACTCCCGAAAAGAGCAGGACCAGCGCGGAGAAGTCCGCAAGCCAACTCCCCAGGACGCCGATTCCCGGATCCATCATCGCCTCACGTGCTCTTCCGGGAAAGCAGCAGGCTTTCCAGGTGCTCCGGATTGTTGACCACGCCGTAGTCCTCGACCTTCCCGTCCCGCGTGCGGATCGCATACGGCTCCATGCTGAGGCCGATGTCGCGGATCAGGGGCTTGCTGTTGACCACCGACAGGCGCCCGGTCTGCCTCCCCGCGAACGGACTCCAGTCCGTGTCCGTGAAGAGCACGAACTCCACATCGCGGTACTGTGCCGACATGGGGGGAAGCGCCGGGATCAGCGACCGGCAGAGGCCGCACGTGGGGCTGCCGTTCACCAGCAGCGCGTCGCCCGTCGACACCCGCCGCGCAAGCTCCGGCGGCAGGAACATCACGGGGAACTCGTCGCCCACCCGCAGCCGCGACGCGACGCGACGCGCGCCCGTGGCGGGAATGTGGCGATCGAGGCGCTGCAGCGTCTTCAGTCCGAAGACCACCGCCGAGCCGAGCGCGACGACGAGCGCGCCCTGAAGAAGGTTCCACGACAGCGCAACCGTGTTCATCGAACGGACAACCTCTTTTTGCTATGCACTAGGAGCCCATATGCAGTAGAGATATGGGTCGCGTCAACGGAATAAGGATTTCTCTGATCATTTTTTCGAGTTCCGGGAACGCCGAACATGGAAAAAGGAATGACCGAGCTCAGCGCCGCGCCGCCGGCGGCGGCCGGAGAGGCGTACGGGTTCCCCGGGCTCGACTTCCTTCCGGCGGGCCGGGCCCGCAGCCTCGCGGTTCCTCCCGGAACGGAGGGGGCGCGCCTCGTCGACGCGCGAGACGCGACGCTCCTGCAGCAGTGCCGGACCTTCAAACCCCTCCAGGACCACGCGCGGGAAATCTGCCGCCGGCTCGGGTGGGATGCGGGACACGAGCCCGCCGTCCGGGAACGCCTGGAGCGACTGGCCGGCGGCGGTCTCCTGCTGTCGCGCGGCGAGCTCTCGCGCCGATGCGCGGAACTTCCGCGTTCCCAGCCGCCTCCCCCGCTGGAGCAGATCGCGGTCCTCACCCGAGACCGACCGGAAAGCCTCGCGGCCTGCGTCGAAAGCATTCTCGCGAATCTCCGCGATCATGGACGCGCTCCGCGGATCCTGGTCGCCGACGATACCCCGGACCCGGCGCGGCGGACCGAGACCCGGGAAATGCTCGCCCGCCTGGGAACCCGTTTCGGACTCGGGATCGCGGTCGCGGGACCCGAAGAGCGGCAACGGTTCGTTCGAGAGATCGTCCGGAGGGGCGGCTTCCGGCCGGAGGCCGCGGAGTTCGGCTTCGCCGATGTCCAGGGATCCGGGTTCGCCCCGGGCCTGAACCGGAATCTCCTGTTCGCGGAGACGGCCGGAAGCCTGTTCGCGTGCGTCGATGACGATACGGTCTGCACGCCCGCGCCGGTCCCGGAGAGCCGGCCCGGGCCCCTCGTCTACGGTTCGACCTCCGATCCGAGCGCGTTCTGGTTCCACTCGTCGCGCGACGAGGCGTGCCGAGCGGTCCGGCCGGAGCGGCGCGACTACCTCTCCCTTCACGAGCAGCTTCTCGGGCGGCCGGTCCTGAGCGGGTTCGTTCCCCTGTCGCCCGAGATCGACGGCGATCTGTCGTCCATCCTCCGATGGTTGACGGCCGGAGAAGGACGCGTGAGGGTGACGCAGACCGGACTCTATGGCGATTCGGGGCTCGGTTCGCAGGTCGGGCTCTTCGCCCTCACCGGCCGGTCGCGCGAGCGCCTGGTCCGGTCCGAGCAGGACTATCGAACCGCTCTTTCCTCGCGCGAGATCGTTCGGGGAGTGGCGGCTCCCACGCTCGATCCGGGCAGGAGCTTCATGGCCTACTCGGTCGCCTTCGACAACCGGGAGTTCCTGCCGCCCTTCATGCCGGCGTTTCGAGGAGAGGACGACGTCTTCGCGACCCTCTTCCGGCGCTGCCTCGACCGCGATCGTATCGGCCACGTTCCCTGGACGATCCTCCATGCCCCGCGTCGGTCTCGCGCTCTTTCCCCGGATCAGTTCTGGCCGTCGGTCCTCGCGACGCCCCTGCGATCGCTCGTGGTTTCCTGCATCGCGTCCGCGAGCGTCTTTCCATCCTGGGATCCGCGGAAAAAGCTGGCCGTCATCGGACGCCATCTCGAAGAGTTGGGAGCGATTCCCGCGCGCGATTTCCGGGAGTTCCTCCGGCGGATGCAGTGGGACGATCTGATGCGGTGGAGGCGGACCCTGGAGGCGATGCTTCAGACCTCGCAAGGCGCTCCCGTGTATTGGGCCCGCGATGTCGAGCAAGCCCTGGAACGGAGCGCCGAGTTGCTGGGGACCGACCGGTTGATCACGCCCTGCGAGCTCGGCCTGGACGCCGCCCAGGAGTTCATCCGGCGGTTCGGAACGTTCCTCACGATCTGGCCGCAACTGTGGGAGGCGGCCCGGGACGCGCGCGCGGCCGGCGTGTCTGCGGCCGTGCCGGTGCGCTCATGAACCCCAGAGCGAGCGTGCTGACCCCGACCTACCGGAGGCCGGAGTGCCTTCCGCTCCTCTACCGGACGTTCCGCGCGCAGACGTATCCCGACAAGGAGCTTCTGATCCTCGACGACGGGCCGGAACCGGTGACCGATCCTCCGTGGCGGGAGGACCCCTCCGTCCGTTACTTCCACTCCCCTGTCCGCCTCACCATCGGAGAGAAACGAAACCGGCTTGCGGCCGCGGCGACGGGAGAGGTCCTGGTCCACTTCGACGATGACGACTACTACGCCCCCGGATACATCGACGCGATGGTCACCCGGATGGGGGACGGCGACCTCATCACCCTGGGCACCTGGTTCGTCGTCGATCGCGCTTCGGGCTTTCTGTACTACTGGGATGCCGGCCGCGTCCTTCCGGTCCACTATCGGATCGATCGCGACGGCGTGGTGCCGGTGCCGATGGACCCCAAGACGAACGCCCAGGCATGGATCCATCAGAACTACTGGGGCTATGGGTTTTCCTACGTCTATACGAAACCGGCGTTCGAGCACGTCCGGTTCGACGCGACTCGGAACAAGGGGGAGGATTACGACTTCGTGCAACGGCTGATGAAAGAAGGGCGTCGTGCGATTGCCGTTCCGGACGAGTCCGGGCTGGCGCTCCACGTCCTTCACCGGAAGAATACCGCGTCGGTGTTTCCCAACCACCTCTTGCCCGGCTTTCTCCTCGAGCGGATCTTCGGCCCCGAGGTCGTCGAGTATCTATCCGCCCTGCGGTGCGGGGAACTCTGGACCGATTCCATGGCGGGGACTAAGCTGCCCCCTGGATGAAGATCACCCGACTGGAAACCTTCGTCATCGCCGACGGCGCCGGCGTGCACCCCGACAAAGGCGGCATCGAGCCGATGGCCTGCATTCGCGTCCACACCGACCAGGGGCTCACCGGTCTCTCCGAGGTGTTCCGCGTTCCTCCCGGCGTCGTGCCGGCGACGGTCGGCGACCAGAACTCGCACTTCGGGCGCCTCCTCATCGGCCAGGAACTGACGCATCCCGAGCGCCTGTGGCAGCACCTGTGGGATTCGATCATCCACAGCAACCGCCGCGGCTGGCAGGTCATCATCCTGGGCGCGCTCGACGTGGCGTTGTGGGATCTCTACGGCAAATCGCTGAATCAGCCGGTGTGGACGCTGCTCGGCGGCGTGCAGCGCGGCGAATATCAGACCCACGCCGAGACCCGCGTCGCCGAAGTCGTCCCGTACTGCACGCTCGTCTCGGATCAGTTCGGCGACGACACCATGATCCCGCAGCAGGTCGCGCGGGCGGAGAAGCTGGCGTCGCTCGGCTACCGCGCCTTCAAAGCCGAGCCCTTGAAGTCGACGCCGACGCAGATCGTCGAGATGGCCCGGCGGGTGCGCGCCGCCATCGGGCCGAAGCTCACGCTCATGATCGATGTCGGGTACCTGTTCAACGACGTGCCGACCGCCGTGCGGGTGGCGCAGGAGCTCGCCGAGCACGACGTCTTCTTCCTGGAGACGCCGTTTCCCGTCGACCATCCGGCGTCCTACGCGGCGCTCGCGGCACGGTCGCCGATTCCGCTCGCCATGGGCGAGCACGGCGTCACCCGCTGGGAGTTCCTCGACCTGATGGATCGCGGCGGTGTCCAGGTGGTCCAGCCGTACATGACGACGTGCGGCGGCCTGACGGAAGCCAAGCGCATCGTCGAGCTCGCCCAGGCGCGCGGCGCCCTCGTCTGTCCCGGCAACTGGTCGACCCAGATCCTGGGGGCCGCGACGGTCCATCTGGCGGCCTATTCGCCGGTCACGCCGTTCGTCGAATTCGCGGCCGCGGAGGTATTCTCATCGCCGCTCCGGTCGGCGTTGCAGGAGGCGGGACTCCCGGTGCGCAAGGGAGCCATCGCGCTGCCGACCGCGCCGGGAATCGGCTACGACCTGCCGGAGGAGATCGTCCGACGGTTCAGGGCGTGACGGTCACCCGCCTCGGCCGGTCGTCTACTTCTTCTGCCGCTTCTCCCAATCCGCGCGCCAGAGGTCCGGGTCCCAGAAGTGGTCCTCCCGGTTCTGGAAAATGTACGCATGCATGAACGAGCGCGGGCGGCGCCGTTCGGGGGGCAGGTCGTAGGTCGTCCGGTCGAGCTCGAGGGCGAACCCCAGGGCGAGCGGGGCCTCGGCCGTCGCCGCCTTCCATCGCTCGTGGCCCGTGAACCACTCGCCGGTGTAGTCTCCCAGGGCCGCCGCGTCGAACCGGACGATCTTCTTCTGCGCGCGGTCGATCTCGATCATGCCTTCGAGCCGCGCGTCGTAGCGGGTCTCGACCCCCTTGAATCCCTCGTGGGCGCTCTTGCCCACCAGGAGCATCGAGCCGTGCAGGCGCAGACGCAGGGACTCCGGGGTCATCTCCTCGACGACCAGCGACAGGTCGCCTTCGCGCGCCGAGTCGGGCATCCAGCCGTTCTCGACCACCCAGAGCGACTGCGGCACCAGGCCGTAAAGCCAGATCCGCCGCGCGAGCTTGGGATCGACGGCGTGGACCGCTCCCTTCTTCGGATCCGACGGGATGAGCGACGCCGCCTCTTCCGCCTTGAGCCAGAGCGAGCTGCGCTGGCCGCT
>Ga0111538_10012382_pt1 | contig 11280 bp, 6 predicted proteins | sample SoiMethybrSBSTD1_FD_79669 | JGI IMG/M metagenome (GOLD analysis project Ga0111538, IMG submission 79669) | Bulk soil microbial communities from a Populus tree surrounding site in Tennessee, USA - Soil MetaG P. TD hybrid SBSTD1 (version 2)... | ecosystem: Environmental > Terrestrial > Soil > Tree... | reverse complement strand
GGTCATGCAGTGGGAGTTCACGCCAACGCGGTTGAACGGCGAGCCGGTGCCGGTGCTCATGACGGTGACCATCCGGTTCACGTTGAGCTGACTCTTCCTGGCGCTTTTCAGATCGAGCTCTCGCTCTTGGTCCTTAGGTAGTCCTTGGTCCTTGGTCCGCCACACCACGGAGGGCCTAAGGCCCAAGAACGAAGGACGAAGGACAGTCAGGAGTTCGGGATGCACAGGTCGGGAAGGTGAGTTTCCCACCACTGACGCGCCCGGTCGTCGTCCCACGCGCGTTCCGTCCGACATGCCCGCACGAGCAGGCGCAGTTGCCGCGCGTCCTGCGGCCGGCGCGCCGGGTCCTTCTCGAGGCATTGCAGGATCAGGCGGTCGAGCGCGGCAGGCACGGGGAACTCCGTACGTTCGGAAGGCGCCACCGGCGGCTCGTGAACGTGACGCACCATGATCTTCATCAGCGTCTCCGCTTCGAACACCACCGTGCCGGTCAGCAGGAAGTACGCCACACAGCCAACCGAATAGATGTCGGCGCGCGCATCCACCTGACTGCCGCCGAGAATGACTTCTGGCGCCATGTACGCCGGCGTTCCGGTGACGTGGTCGATCGTCTGCTGCGTCTCCTTTGACGGTCCCGCCCGGCGATCCTTGGCAAGGCCGAAATCGAGCACCTTGACGAAGTCGTAGTGCAGCCCCTCGCGGCACACGTAGACGTTCGACGGCTTGATGTCGCGGTGGACCAGCCCGGCGGCATGCGCCTCGGCGAGCGAATCGCAAATCTGGTCGAGCAGGTAGAGCACCCGCTCGGGAGGCTGCTGCCCGAAGCTGCGGACGAGAGACTGGGCGTCCTGCCCGACCAGCAGTTCCATCACGTAGAAGAACGAACCTGTATCGGAGATGCCAAAGTCGTACAACTCGATGGTGTGGGGCGATCGCAGCGAAGCGGTTGACTGCGCCTCCCGCTCGAACCGCGCGAGCGCGATGCGGCGAGCGCGCGCGTCGCCGCCGAGCGCTTCCGGGCGAATCAGCTTGATGGCCGCCCGCCGCGCGAGCATGTGGTGCCTGGCGCGCCAGACTTCGCCCATGCCGCCCTGCCCCAGGCGCTCTTCCAGTTCGTAGCTGCCGATCCTGCGGGCCTGCTGCTGTGCGTTCCAGACGAGATGCGAGAGGATGACGCTCAGGATGCACGACGACAGCACGAAGACGTAATTGCCGACGAACACGATCATGGCGTCGCGGGCCATCCAGGCCGAGCGGGCGTCGGGCGAGACTGCCGCCCCTACGCCCATGACGAGCGGGAACGACAGGCCAATCTGAAGAAACGTCGGCAGCCCGCGCCGCCAGTTCGTCGGAACCAGGGCCGCCCACACCAGCGCGACGATCGAGATCCCGTGCATGTACGGACTGCGCACGCCGCCCAGGTGGACGGCCATGAGCGCGATGGTGAAGCTCGCCGCGGTGAAACAGGCGGTCAGCCAGCGGAACACACGCGTGACGTCGGTCGTTTCACTGCGGCTGGCGCGGTAGGCCGCGAACAGCACCGCCTCGATTGCCACTCTGTAGACAAGAAAGAGATCGAACGGCGCGTCCGGGTACGCCACGAAGCACATGTAGGCGTCGAGCGCGGTGAATGCCGGCCACGTCCAGAGCCCGGTCCGGATCGCGCGCTCGACAACGCCCCGGTCCGCCGCGCTGCCGAGGCTGGCGAGCGCCTCCGGCGCGACTCGCAGCGTCCCGCTGCGGTGCGCCTCACGCGCCGGCACAGGCCTCACCATGGGTGCGGGAGGAGACGCACTCATCCTCCGAAGGCTTATATCACCCGGCGGCGAACGCCCAACTTCCAACCTCCAACTCCCAAGTGCGGCCAAGGGACGCAGGTTGGGTGTTGTGTTGGAGTTCGGGAGCTGACACCCGTATGGCCGCGCCGGGCGCAGGCTTCAGCCTGCGCCATCAATCGAGCGTGGGAACCGTGTAGAACTCGTCGAGGACGTCGCGCCACGGTGGTGAGCTCGCGGTCCCGCTCAGGCCAACTCCCAACCTCCAACTTCCAAGTCCCGAGGCATCCGGTCATTTGGGAGTTGGGAGTTGGTAGTTGGGAATTGACAGGCTCTGCTCTTTAGAACACGTACTGCATCCCGATCTGCATCGTCCGGTTGCCCGTGAGCGAGGTGATGTAGCCGAAATCGGGCAGCGTCGGGTTGGTCACGGCATTATCGAGGCGCGGCCGGTTCAGGATGTTGAACGCTTCGACTCGGAGGTCCAAGCGGTGGGCGGTGCCGGTCACGTTGAAGCCCTTCCGGAACGACATGTTGATGTCCCAGAAGCCCGGCTGCCGCAGCGTGTTCTTCTCCTGTGTGGTGGCGAACGTGCCTACAGCCGGCGCCTGGAACGCGTTGCGATCGAACCAGGTGGCTCGCGACAACTCGGGATCCCAGTCTGTCCTGACCGCCGTCGGATCGCCGATCACGTTGTAGAACTGGTTGCCGCTGCCCGGTCCGACTCCGGCGATATCGACCGGCGTTCGTACTGAAAACGGCACCCCCGACTGCGCCTGGAGAATCCCCGACACGTCCCAGTTCCCGAGCACCCACCGCAACGGCGCGGCCGACGATTCGAGCCGCGGGAACGCGTACCGGACCTGCGACACGAGAACATGCGGGCGATCGAGATCGGAAATGCCGTAATACCCGCTGTCGTCGAACGCGTTCGGCAGGAGATCGTTCCGACCGGCGCCGTTGTCCGTCGTCCGCGAGAACGTGTAGGCCACGCTGAATCCGACGCCACGGGTGGAGCGCCGCTCGACCTGCGTCTGAAGACTGTTGTACCTGGATCGACCGGTGGTCTCGTAGAGCGTGACGGTGCTGAATCCGAGGTAGGGTCGCAGCGCGTTCGCGTTCACGCCGGGATTCGCCTGGATCGTGCCGGGCTGGAGCTGGTTGATGTTGCGGGCTCGTTCGAGCCGCGACGCCGAGCGCCCCACGTACGAGACCGTCCCGCGCATCGCCCACGGCAGCTCCCGATCGACAGTTGCGTTCCACGCCCACGACACGGGATTGGTGAAGTCAGGAGACTGCATCGCGCCCACGAGCGGGAAATTGCGTGTCGACGCTCCGCCTGGCGAGTCCACGACGCCGTTGATGACCGTCTGCATCTCCGACAACGGCGCGTTGAACCCGTAGGCCGCCGTCGTGTTGATCTGCACGCGGTTCAGGAACCTGCCGACGCCAGCCCGGAACGTGGTCTGGTCGTTGACCGCATACGCCAGCCCGAGACGGGGCTGGAACCCGTCCTTCGGCGTTTCCGAGAACCCGTTGGGCACACCGTGATACAGCCTCGTCAGGCCCGCCAGTTGCGGAAAATCGGCGAGCGCCTCCTCGGTCGGCGCGTCTCCAGGCAGCACGACGCCGTTGAACCGGTCGCCACTCACCACGAACCCGCCTGCACGGTCGATGACGGGTGCGATTGCCGGGTCGTAGAACTGCGATTGGAAGGACGCCATCGCCATGTTCGTCGTGCCCCAGGGCTGCCAGAGCGAATATCTGAGCCCGAGCTCGAGCGTCAGGGCGCGCCCCGGCTTCCAGCTGTCCTGTGCGTAGACGTCGTAGCCCATCGCCAGCCACTTCGTGTTCGGCTTGTTGCCGAACTCGGTGTAGTCGTCAAACAGCCCCAACAGGGCATTCGACACTGAATATCCCGTTCCGCTGGGACGCGTATCGAAGAATCGGAACGATCCGTTCTGGTTGGTCGTGGCAGGCGCCGTCGCGAAACTGAGCTGAATGCGGTCGTTCATCCCGGAGCGTTCGATCATCAGGCCGGCTTTGAACGTGTGATTGCCCGTGATCTTGGTGACGTTATCCGACCAGAGGAACACGAAGTCGTTCCATGAGCCGGGATAGGCGGCATTGTTGATCGCCGGGTTGAAACCCTGCAGGGAGATGTTGGGAATCTTCTCCGGGTCGAGCTTCGTACCCGGGAACAAGTACGGATAGTTGATGCCGACTTCGCTCTGCGTCGGATACAGGAACGCGGTGGTCCCGCCGGGGCAGTAGTCGCAGTTGCGCTGCCCGAAGTACTTGGACGGGCTCGTCGAGCCCCACGAGAACGAAAACTCGTTGATGAGCGAGGATGAAAGCGTGCTGGTGAGCGTGGCGGCCAGCGTGCGCCCCGGGTAGTCCCAGATCGTCGAATACACGCCCAGCGGCTCGGGGTCGTTCCAGACATTCGGCGCCCACGTGTGCCGCACCGCGACACGATGGTTGGACGTCGGCACCCAGTCGATCTTGATGCTGTCCTTCCGCTGGTTGTTGAAGACGGACGGATTCCCGATGTAGTTGTTCGCCCCCTGCTGGAACCCGGGAGTCGGCAACGGGAACGCGTTGAGCAGCGCCAGCCCCTGCGGGCTGATGCGGTTCTGCGGAATGATGTTGCCCTGGAACGGCAAGCCGGTGAGCGGGTCCCGGATCACGCGTCCGGGCAGCAGCGCGCTGAAATCGCCGTTCTTCATCGCCGCAGTGGGCACGTTGCCCGTCTGTGTCAGCTCTTCGACCGTGCGATCCCGCTGCCACTCCTGTCCCCAGAAGAAGAACAGCTTCTGCCGATCCGCATTGAACGTCCCTGGTATGTAGAGCGGCCCGCCGAGGGTGAACCCGTACGCGTTGTAGTTGTGCGGCGACTTCTCCAGCCCCGCCCGCTTGCGTGTCCACGTGTTGGCGTCGAGCGCATCGTCCTGGTGGCTCCAGAACACGTTGCCGCGGAAGCTCTGGGTGCCGCTCTTCGTGACGAGCCGCAACTGCCCGGCCGACGCGCGGCCGAACTCCGCCTGATAGTTGGTGGTCAGCACCTGCACTTCGGCGACGGTATCGAAGTTCTGCGCCCCCATCATGAAGCCACCCGCCTGGCGCACGCGAATCGACGGCGCGCCGTCAATCGTCGTGATGAACTCGTCGGCGCGGCCGCCGTTGATGGAGGTCACGCCGGTCGCGAACGTGCCGGTGCCCGTTGGGACCGGGCCTCCCATGTTGTTACCGACCACCCCAGGTGCGAGTTGCGCCACCTGGGACGCACGGCGTCCGCTGAGCGGCGTTTCGGCGATCTGCTCGGCGCGAAGCGTGCGGCCGATCACCGACGTGTCCACGAGCGTGGTCGCCGCCTCGACCTGAATCGTTTCCGACAGCGCTCCCACCTCGAGTGACACGTCCACCCTGATGTTGAGCCCGGCGTTCACCTGCACGTTGGACTTGGTGATTGGCTTGAAGCCGGCCAGCATCGCGGTGATTCGGTACTCGCCCACCGGCACGGTGGGGAAGGTGTACAGGCCGGCCTCATTAGTGACGGCCTGGCGTTCGATGCCGGTGCCAACGTTCACCAGCGTCACATCGACACCGGGAAGCACGGCGCCGGTGGTGTCCTGGACCACGCCGGAAATCTGGGCCGAGTCGAACTGGGCGTGCGCCGACGAGGCGCAGAGCAGCAGGACGCACGTGGCGGCAACAAGGCGCCAATTCATGACTCCTCCATTCGTCAGGGATCGTCGAGAGACGGACTGATATGTCTTTGGCGGACGCTTTAATAACAACAGCCCGGTTCGGCGTCAAGCGGGGCCGCCGATAGCTGCTTGAAACTGCGCGGTTTATCCAGCGGAGGAAATGGTCAGCGAGGGCGAAGGGAGACGAACCCTGGTCCGGTTGCAGGAATTCAGTTTGCTACTGGGACAGCCCTTCCCGGTTTTGCGCACAAGACTTGCAGCGAAATGTGGTAACCCCGCCGCTGCATGCCGTGCCCATCGCAGCAATCCTCGAAAACGGGACTCGAGCGCACGTGAAAGTACGGACAGGATTCTCCAATGAACAGAACGAAATGCGTGGCCTGCGGCCAGGCGAACACCACTGCCAGCGACGTCTGTGACGGCTGTGGCGCCGGGCTTCTCCAGGTGGAATTCCGTGTCGAACGATCGTCAGTTCGTGTGCCGGGCCGTCACCGTTTCGGCCGCTGGGCCCGATGGACGCTGCGGCTCCTCACGCTGATTGCCATCATCCTCATCGGGGCCTATGCGTCGCTCCTCTTCAGCTCGGACGCGCTGAATACCACGCAACGCCAGGCCGTAAACGCAATTTTTGATTTCTGATCTTTGATTGTTGAATCGTTGTTGATTGAAGATCGTAGATCTTCGATTTATTCCCTGATTCAGCGATAAATCACCAATCCCAAATCGACAACGAATCACCAATCAAGAATCCTCAAATCAACAATGCTCTTCAAGCCCGTGTTTTGAGAGCAGCGAGCACACGAGCATCCCTGAAAGGCACCCGGCGGATCCGCACCCCGGTCGCGTCGAAGATTGCGTTGGCCACGGCGGCGAGCGTCGGCTTGCACATCGTCTCTCCGGCGCCGTAGTGAGGGAGATCGGGACGGTCCGGGTTCGGGTCGCCGTTGACGAGCACGACGTCGAGCGTTTCCGGCGTATCGGCATGTGTCAGCGTCGGAGACGACACCCAGTCCACGCTGGTCACCTTCTCGGTATCGAACCGCACTTCCTCGTGCAGCGCCCGACTCAAGCCGTAGAGCGTGCCGGCTTCCACCGTCCTGCGCAGCGCCTCCGGATTGACCACCAGCCCGCAGTCGTGAGCGCACACCATCCGTTTCACCCACACGTGGCCGGTGCGACGATTCACTTCGACTTCCGCGATCTGGGCGACGACGGTCTGATTGCGGAAGGCGTACGCGATCCCGCGGCCGGTCAGAATGTCGCCGCCGCCGGCGCGTTGGGGAGAGGGACGCGTGTCCCACTTGAACTTCTCAGCCGCCGCCTTGATCACGGCAATCGAGCGGACGCGCTTGAACCCGCTGTCGTCGTCTGTTGCTGCCATGAGGAGCTTCAGGCGGAACTCCACCGGGTCGGCGTTGGCGGCCGCCGCCAGTTCGTCGATGAACGACTCGGACGCGAACGTGGCCTGCGGGCCGTTCGGGTCGCGTAAGTTACCGGTCCGCACTGGTGTTTCCCATACCAGCGGCAGGCTGACGACGTGCGCGGTCATCCGGCGGTGCGGGATGGCGTACATCTCGTTCGGCGTGGCGGCACTTCCGCGAGCGGGCATGGCGCGCCGCGCGCCGAAAAGCTGGGAAATGAGCACCGTGTCGTGCTCGTTGTAGCCCAGGTGGTTGTAGTCGGCCGCGCGCGCGTCGTACTCGAAGGCCGTGAGGTTCCCGTTCGCGTCCAAACCGCCGCGCACCTTCACGGCAAATGCCGGCCCTTTCGTGTCCCAGGCCGTCTCCTCGTTCCGCGTCCATTGCACGCGAACCGGCCGTCCGAGCTCCTTCGCCAGAAATGCCGCCTCGAACCCGGCATCGTCGGCCGCCGTGCGGCCGTACGCCTGCGGCCCCTCCAACCACACCACTCGCACACGATCGCGAGGCATGTTGAGGAATTCCGCGACCCCGTCGCGAAGCCCGTATGACTTCATGTCGTTGGAATAGATCGTCAGCTGATCGTTGGACGGATCCGCCAGCGCGTGCGCGGGACCAATCGAGGTGTGTCCCTGGAACGGGATCTCGTAATCGGCCTCGATGACCTTTGCTGCTTGCTTCATCCCGGTGTCGGGGTTGCCGACCACGATTGGCGCGGCACTCGACGTCGGCATGGCGCCGCGCATGTACGAGAACAGATCCTCCGAGCTCGGGAATGGCGCCGTAGCAGGTTTCTGCCAGTTCACCTTGATCTGGCGCGCCGCCTGGATCGCCTGCTCTTCCCGCTCGCAGACGACGGCAACGTAGTTGCCCTTGCTCACGACCTTCACGAACCCGGGGAGCCCCTTCACCGACGATTCGTCGATGCTCACGAGCTTCGCGCCGGCCACCGGCGGCTTCACGTTGCGCGCGTGAACCATGCCGGGCACCTTGGCGTCGACCGCCCATTTGAGGGAGCCGTCCACTTTCGGGGGAATGTCGTACCGCTGCGGTGACGTGCCGACAATCCTGAACTGCTGTACGTCCTTCAGCTTCGCAACACCTGTCGTCGCGTTGATGTTGCTGCCCGTCAGCGTGACATTGAACCTCTTGCCGCCGATGAGTTCTCCGTAGGTGACCTTCTTCGACGGGTCGGCGCCCACCGAGACGCTGCCATCGCTGACCGTGAGCTGGCCGACGGGCACGCCAAGGTGCGCCGAGGCCATGTCGAGCAGCACGCGCCTCGCTTCGGCCGCCACGCGGCGCATCGGGTACCCGTCCGTCTGAAGCGCGTCGGAACCGCCAGAGCCTCCCTGATCGACGGTGACGTCGGTGTGGCCCATGACGCAGCTCGTCTTCTCGTACGGCATGTCGAGCTCGTCGGCCATGATCTGCCGGAACGCCGTTCCAGTCCCCTGCCCGAGGTCGGTCTTGCCCACGAAGAACGTCGCGGTGTTGTCCTGGCGGATCACGATCCAGGAATCGAGCTGCCTGAAGTCGACGTCCGGGTACGGACCAGCGCCCGAGCCTTGAGCGAGGAGGGGAAGGTCACCGGCGACGCTGAAACCGACGACGAGGAAGCCCGACGTCTTGATGAAGTCTCTGCGAGTCGTCATGCGATCACCTCGCTCCCCGGCGTGTTGCGAGCGGAGGCAATCGTCTTCGATGCACGCTTGATCGCCGCCTGTATGCGGTAGTAGGTCATGCAGCGGCACAGCGTACCGGCCATGCCCTGGCGGATTTGTGCGTCAGTCGGGGCAGGGTTCTTGTCGAGCAACGCCTTGGCCGTCATGATCTGGCCGTTCTGACAGTAACCGCATGCTGGCACCTGCTCGTCGATCCAGGCCTGCTGCAGCGGATGCAGTGTGCCGTCCTTCGCGAGCCCCTCGAGCGTCGTGATGTCGGCGCCCTGCACCGAGGAGACCGGGCGGATGCACGACCGCACCGCTTCGCCCTTGACGATCACCGTGCACGCGCCGCACTGGCCGAGTCCGCATCCAAACCGTGGCCCGTGCAGATCGAGGTCGTTGCGGAGCACGTACAAAAGGGGCGTCGCTGGATCGACGTCAACCGTGTGCGACCTGCCGTTCACCCTCAAGCTGAAGTTGGCCATTTCCTATCGTCTCCCTATCGGTCCGCGTCCCCGACCCCGCTCCGATTCCCGATCCGCGATCCGACGCCCTGATCCCTGATCCCTGATCCCCCATCAGCCAGGCCACCAATTGTGTCACCAATGTCTCTACGGCAGGCTCGGTGTTTTATTTACTCAGCGACGCACAACTCTGCCGGGGTGCACCTCGGCGGCCACTCGAGAGTCTCGTCAACTCCCAACTCCCAAACGAGGTGAGACAAAGCGATGGGGCGAATCAGACAGGGAGGGCGGTGCGCTCGAACACCGGCACCCAGCGTCGATCGCGAGGGCCGGTATATTCCGACTGCGGGCGGATGATGCGGTTGGCGCGGCGCTGTTCGAGGGCATGCGCGATCCAGCCGCTCACGCGGCTGATCGCAAATGTGGGCGTGAACAGCGACGCCTCGAGGCCGAGTCCGTGCAGCAGCAAGGCGGTGTAGAACTCGACGTTGGTCTGCAGCCGGCGCCCTGGCTTGTACTCGTCGAGCAGGCGTATGGCCGTGGCCTCGACCGATCGCGCCAGCGTGTAGAGCGACATGTCGCCGGCGCGGGTGTACATCCGCTCGGCGGCCTTCGCCAGGACATCGGCGCGCGGGTCGCGCACCTTGTAGACGCGGTGCCCGAATCCCATCAACTTCTCGCCTGCTTCGATCTTCTGGCGCAGGATCGGTTCGGCCCGAGACGACTCGGCGATCTCGAACACCATGTCGAGCGCCGGTCCGGGAGCACCGCCGTGCAGCGGTCCCTTGAGCGCTCCAAGCGCTCCAACGACGGCCGACACGACATCGGAGCCCGTGGACGTGATGACACGCGCCGTGAACGTGGACGCACTCAACCCGTGATCGACGACGGTGTTCAGATAGGTCTCGAGCCCGCGCTCGATCTCGGGATCCGGCGTCTCGCCGCGCAGCAGGAAGAGGAAGTTGGCGGCGTGGCCGAGGTCCGATCGGGGCACGAGCGGCTGTTCGCCGCGTTGCAGGCGCCAATACGCGGCAACGATCGTGGGAATGCCCGCGGCGATGGCGGTGGGGGCGTCGCCGCTCAGCGAAATCGTACCGGCCGCCGCGCGCAGCGCGTCCATCGGGTCCAGGCCCGCCCGCGCACATTCGCGCAGCAGCTCCACCGTCGCGGGTGCGAGGGCGCGGGCGCCGGCAAGCGCCGCGCGAAACGATTCGAGCTGCGGCGCCGTCGGCAGATCGCCGTTCCACAGGAGCCACGTCGTCTCCTCGAAGGTCGCGCGCTCGGCGAGCTCCCCGACCGGATATCCGGCGATCAGCAGTTCTCCCCGCTCACCATCCACGTAACTGAGGCGTGTCGCCGCCGCCACGATGCCGTCCAGACCGCTGTTGACCATGGCTTCACGCTACGCGGCTGTGTATGATCATGTCAACATTGATTCGTCAATCAATATGACTCCCCGCGACCGCCCGTGGATCGCAGCGGGCGAGGCGGCGCGCCTGTTGCGCGTGAGCCGTGCCACCCTCTACGCCTACGTGAGCCGCGGCTTCGTGCGGTCGCAGGCGACAGCCGGCCCATCGCGCGACCGGCTCTATTCCCGCGACGACGTCGAGCGGCTCCGGCGGCGGGCCGAGGCACGGCGCGATCCCGGCAAGGCGGCGGCGCGGTCGCTGCAGTGGGGCCTGCCGGTGCTCGAGTCCTCCATCGCATTCATCGACGGCCGCAGCCTGTATTACCGCGGCCACGACGCCGTGGTCCTTTCGCAGTCGCGGCCGGTTGCCGACATCGCCTCACTGATCTGGACCGGGCAATTCGGCGGCGCCTGCTGCGCCGCGCCGCCACGCCTCTCTGCAACGCCCGCCGCGCTGGACAAGACGCTCCCGTTCGTCGCCCGCGCCCAGGCAGTCCTGGCGGCCGCGTCGGTCCGCGATCACGCCGCGCTCGATCTGAGGGCCGACAGCGTGGCGCGCACCGGCTGGCGCATCCTGCATCTGCTGACGCGAACGGCGATGCCGTCGCCGACGTCTTCACCGACGATCGATCGTGCGCTCGCCGGGGCGTGGGGCGTGAAGGCACGCGGCGAGGACCTGCTGCGGCGCGCCCTCGTCCTCTGCGCCGACCACGAGCTCAACGTCTCGGCGTTCACCGCGCGCTGCGTCGCCTCCGCCGGGTCGCACCCTTATGCGGTAGTCATCGCCGGGCTGGCGGCGCTCGAAGGTACCAGGCACGGTGGTACCAGCGCGCGGGTC
>Ga0111538_10012381_pt1 | contig 11280 bp, 8 predicted proteins | sample SoiMethybrSBSTD1_FD_79669 | JGI IMG/M metagenome (GOLD analysis project Ga0111538, IMG submission 79669) | Bulk soil microbial communities from a Populus tree surrounding site in Tennessee, USA - Soil MetaG P. TD hybrid SBSTD1 (version 2)... | ecosystem: Environmental > Terrestrial > Soil > Tree... | reverse complement strand
GTGCCGTCGTGGCTGCGGTAGTCGACCCGCAGCCGAAGGCTGTCGCGGCAGGCGGCCGCGACGGTGCTCAGCAGTTCGGCCGCCACCGTCGCCTTCGGGCGGTGCGTGGTCACGGTGACCGCGTTCAACGCGCTGACCCGGTGCCGCAGCCGCGGCGGCAGGACCTGCTCGAGCTTGGTCAGCGCGCGCAGCGACGTCTCCTCGATGCCGGCGACGGTGCCGCCGGCCGCGGTCCGCAGGCCGACCGCGACCGCGACCGCCTCCTCGTCGTCGAGCAGCAGCGGCGGCATGACCGCGCCGGCGCCCAGCCGGTAGCCGCCGGCATTCCCGGTGGTGGCGTGCACGGGGTAGCCGAGGTCGCGCAGGCGCTCCACGTCGCGGCGCACGGTGCGGACCGTGACGTCCAGCCGCTCGGCCAGCTGCGGGCCGGACCAGTCGCGACGCTGCTGCAGCAGCGACAGCAGCCGGAGCAGGCGCGCCGACGTCTCCAACATGCGGCTCATTCTGCCCGTCAACGAGGACCGTAGCTGTCCTCGTTGGGTGCCAGGATCGACTCATGAGACCTTTCCGGATCGACGTTTCCCAGGCCGACCTCGACGACCTGTTCCGCCGCCTCCGCGACGCGCGCTGGCCGAGCCAGGTCCCCGGCATCGGATGGGACCGGGGCGTGCCGGTCGACCATCTGCGCGATCTGGTCGAACGCTGGACCACGACCTACGACTGGCGCGCGGTCGAGGCGCGGATCAACCGGCACTCGCAGTTCACCACCCGCATCGACGGCCAGGACATCCACTTCCTGCACGTGCGCTCGCCGCACGAGGGAGCGCTGCCCCTGCTACTGGCCCACGGCTGGCCCGGCTCGATCGCCGAGTTCCTCGAGGTCATCGAGCCGCTGACCGACCCCGACGACCCGGCCGACGCCTTCCACCTGGTGATCCCGTCGCACCCGAACTTCGGGTTCACCGGGCCGGCCGGGGCCGGTTGGGACTCCTGGCGCATCGCCACCGCCTACGCCGAGTTGATGGCCAGGCTCGGCTACGACCGGTACGGCGCGCAGGGCGGCGACTTCGGTGCCTTCATCGCGCCGGATCTCGGCCGGGTCGCCCCGGACCACGTGGTCGGCGTCCACGTGAACGCGGCCACCGTCGGCTTCATCCCGTTCGGCGACCTGCCGGAGGGCACGGTCCTCACCGATGCGGAGAAGGTCCGGCTGGACCGGATGCAGCGCTTCCTCGCCGAAGGCAACGGCTACTTCCAGATCCAGGCCAGCCGGCCGCACACCCTCGGCTTCGCCCTGGCCGACTCGCCCGTCGGGCAGCTGGCCTGGATCGGCGAGAAGTTCCACGACTGGGCTCACCCGGCCGGCTCGATCGACGCCGACCACGTGCTGACCCACGCGACGCTCTACTGGCTGACCAACACCGGCGCGTCGTCGGCGCAGCTGTACTACGAGTCGATGCACACCCGGCACTGGCCGACCCCGTCGACGGTGCCCACCGGCGTGGCGAACTTCGCCGAGGACATCGCGATCCGCCAGTTCGCCGAACCGCTGAACAACATCACCCACTGGGCCGAGTACGACGAGGGCGGCCACTTCGCCGCGCTCGAGGTGCCGCACCTGTTCACCGAGGAGGTACGGATCTTCTTCCGCACCGTCCGGTAGCCGCTACCGGAACGGGCGCGGTAGCGGCCAGACTGATCGGCGTGACGAGGGCAGTTCCGACGGTGGGTACCGAGCTGACGGCTCGCGAGTCAGAGGTCCTCGCCCTCATCGCCCGGCATCTGACCAACGCGCAGATCGCCGAGGAGCTGTTCATCTCGCAGCGCACCGTCGAGACCCACGTGTCGGCGATGCTGCGCAAGCTCAACCTTCCCGATCGGCGCGGTCTGGCCCGTCATGCCGAAACGATGCCGGCCCTGCAGGTCCGGGCCGGCCGGCACGCGCTGCCGGTGCCGCTCACCCCGTTCGTCGGGCGCGTGGCCGAGCGGGCCGCGCTGGGGGCGGCGCTCGCCGAGCAACGGCTCGTCACGGCGACGGGTCCGGGCGGCATCGGCAAGACCCGGCTCGCCCTGAGCGTCGCCGCCGACCTCGCGCCGACCCGCCGCGACGGCGCGTTCTTCGTCGACCTGGTCCACGTCACCGATCCGGCTCTCGTGGCCGCCGTCATCGCGGAGACCGTCGGCGTGCCGGAGCAGCGGACCACCTCGCTCGACCGCGCGCTCGTCGCCGCGCTCGCCGACCGCGACGCGCTGCTCGTCGTCGACAACTGCGAGCACGTCGTCGACGGCGTCCGGGCGTGCGTGGAGCTGATCGTGGCCAGCTGCCCGCGCGTCACGGTGCTCGCGACGAGCCGGATCCGGCTGCTCGTCCCGTACGAGCGGGTGTTCATGGTGCCGGGGCTGTCGGTCGACGCCGAGGGCGGCGACGCCGTCGACCTGTTCGCCGCCCGGGTAGCGGCGGCGAGCGGTGACACGGCGCTACCCGACGCCGCCCGGGTGGCGGCGCTGTGCCGGGCGCTCGACGGCATGGCCCTGGCGATCGAACTCGCGGCGGCCCGGTTCCCGGTGCTGGGCCTCGACGGCTTGGAGTCGGCCCTGGACCACCGGCTGCGGATGCTCACCGCCGGCAGCCGGCGCGACGACCGGCACGCGTCGCTGCGCTCGGCCATCGCCTGGAGCCACGGCCTGCTCTCCGACGGGGATCGCGCGCTCCTGCGTCGCATCGCGCCCTTCGCGTCGTGGTTCGACGTGGACGCCGCGCACGCCGTGGCCGGCGCCGCAGACGCGGCCCGCCCGGCCGGCGCGGCCCGCCCGGCCGGCGCGGCCGGCGCGGACGCCAGCGACGGCCACGCGCGGGCCGAGATCGCCGACGGGCTGGCGCGGCTGGCCGAGCACAGCCTGCTCGTCGTCGAGCGCGGCGAGCCGACGAGGTACCGGGCGCTGGAGACGATCCGCCAGTACGGCGTCGAGCGCCTCGCCGAGGCTGGTGAACTCGACGAGATCCGGGCGGCCCACGAGCGGTTCTGCCGGCTCGCGCTGGCCGCCCTGCGCGACACCGCACCGGCCGACGTCGACGACGCGTGGTGCGCCGGGTTCGACCGGATCGTCGACGACGTGGGCGCCGCCCTCGCGTGGTCCGCCGCCGACGAGACGCGACGGCCACAGGCCGCGACCCTGGCCGCCGAGCTGGCCGGGGTGCTGTTCCTCCGGGGCCGCCCGGCGCAGGCGCAGCACCGCTACGAACGGGCCGCCGCCCTTGCCGTCACGCCCGCCGAGCGGGCCACCTACCTGCGGCTGGCCGCCGGCGCCGCCGCCAGCCGGTTCGGCGGCGACGAGGCGCTGCGGCTCTACCGGTTGGCCGCCGACACCGCCGCCGCGGCCGGCGACCGGGCCGGCGCGGCCCGGGATCTGGCGACGATGGCGATGTACATCAACCGGGCGCCGGGCATCATGAGCACGCAGCACCCGCCCGCGGAAGCCGACGCGCTGACGGCCGAGGCCGTGGCCCTCTCCGACGGCTCGCCGGCGCTGCGGGCGGCGCTCGAGCTGACCGACTGGAGCGACATGAACGCGCTCGACCGGGCGCGCCGCAGCGCGGCCCTGGCCGAGCCGGCCGGCGACGGCATCCTGCACAGCATCGCGCTGGACCTGATGACGTCGGCCGACCTGGTCGAGAGCGACATCGCCGGCGCCGTGCGGGTCTCCCGCACGCGGCTCGCCGTGCTCGACAGGCTCGCGGTCGGGCCCCTCGCGGGGTTCGAGCACGCGGACGGCCGCCTGATGGCCGCCGAGGTCGACCTGGCCGCCGGCGACCTGGCCGGGGCGGCGGCCAACGCCGAGATGCTCGCCGCGCTGCCCTTCTTCCGGGACGAGCCACACCTGGCGATGTCCCGGCGCCTGCTCGTCGACGCGCTGGCCGGCCGCCACGACGACGTGGTCCGGTCGGGCGAACGCTTCCGGGTGGGCTGGGAACGGGCCGGCCGACCGATCGCACCGAACCTGGCCCGCGCGCCCTATGCCGTGGCGATGGTGCACGGCATCCGCGGCGACGAAGAGCGCCGGGCGGCGTGGGTGCGCATGACCGTCGAACTGGGCATCGACCCCGAGCGGCTGGCCAGCTGCGCGCTGGGCTGGCCGCCGGTGTTCGACGGCCTGCTCGCCCTGCACCGCGACGACCCGGCGGCGGCCGTCGAGCGGTTCGCGGTCGACGTCGACGACGTGGCGTGGCTCCGGTACTGGGCCGTGGGGCCGTGGCGGCCCTGGTACGCCGCGCTGTGGGCCGAGGCCGCGGTGCTGGACGACCACCCCGAGGCGGCGACCCGCGTGGTGCGGGCCCGGCACGTCGCGCGCGACAACCCGATCGCGGCCGCGATCGTCGAGCGCGCCGACGCGGTCGCGCGCGGCGACCGGTCGGCACTCGCCCCGCTGGCGGCCTCGTTCGCCGAACTCGGTTGCCCCTACCAGCAGGCGCGCACCGGCCGGCTGACGCACGTCATCGGACCGGGACGCCGGTGACGTCGACGGTGTCCGGGTACTTGATTCCGGCGCCGGTGTTGAGCACCACGACCTCGTCGTTCTCGCTCAACCAACCCCGGGCCCGCAGCAGCCGGGTCGCGGTCAGGCAGGCCGCGCCCTCGGGGCACAGCAGCAGCCCTTCCCGCGCACCGAAGGCGTGCAGGTCGGCGAGGAGGTCGGCGTCGTCGACGGCGACGGCGGTGCCGCCGGTCCGGGCCAGCGCGGCGAGGATCAGCTCGTCGCCGAGCGGCGCCGGGACGTTGATGCCGAAGGCGACAGTTCGCGCGCCGGCCCACGGCTCGATCCTCGTCGCGCCCGCGTGGAACGCCCGCACGACCGGCGCGCAGCCCGTCGACTGCACGGCCACGAGCCGCGGCAACCGGTCGCCGACCCAGCCGAGCGCTCGCAGTTCGGCCAGGGCCTTGTCGATGCCGATCAGCCCGACGCCGCCACCGGTGGGATAGACGATGACGTCGGGCACCCGCCAGCCGAGCTGCTCGACGATCTCCAGGCCCATCGTCTTCTTGCCCTCGACGCGGTACGGCTCCTTCAACGTCGACGCGTCGAAGACCGCGCCACCGCCTTCCGCGACGAGGTCCGCGACCACCCGGCCGGCGTCGCCGATCAGACCGTCCACAAGGGACAGTTCGGCGCCGGCCGCCACGCACTCGCGTCGGGTGATGACCGGTGCGCCGACGGGCATGCAGATGCTCGCCCGCATCCCGGCCCGCGCCGCGTACGTGGCCCAGGCCGCGCCGGCGTTGCCGTTCGTCGGCATCGCGATGTGCGCGATCCCCAGTTCCCGCGCCCGCGACACGCCCACCGCGGCCCCGCGCGCCTTGAACGACCCGGTAGGGATCAGCCCTTCGTCCTTGACCAGCAGCCGCGGCACCCCGATGTGGGCGCCGTAACGGGCCGCCGGCAGCAGCGGCGTGAAGCCCTCCCCGAGGGTGACGACTGCGGCGTCGTCGCCCACCGGCAGCAGTTCGCGGTAGCGCCACAGGTTCGGTTCGCGCCCGCCGATCACGGACACGTCGACGGCCTTCCGGATCGCGTCCAGGTCGTAGCGGGCCAGCAGCGGGGAGCCGCAGGCGCACAGGTTCTGCGGCTTGTGCGCGTCGTAGCGCGATTCGCAGCGGGGGCACGAAAGGTGGCTGAGGAACGTCACGCTAGGGAACCGTAACGCGGGCGGGGAACGAGCGGCCCGACTCGCCGGCCCGGTTCGTCGCCGTGACCACGAACTCGTAGTCGTGGCCGGGAGCGAGACCCGTTGCGAGCGCGGTGGTTCCGGCGACGGTGAGCCGCCGCTCGGTGAACGTCGTTTCCGCCGCCGTGACGTCGCGCTGGTAGACGCGGTACGTGACGGTGCCGGGCGGCGCCGTCCACGTCAGTTGGGCCGAGCCACCCGGCTGCGCGGTGGCCGTCAGGTTGGCGGGCGGCTGCGGCAGGCCCTTCCACGCCAGGACGCGCACCCGCGTCCACGGGCCGGCGCCACCGCCGCCCATCGCGCGCACCCGGAACTCGTACTCGTGCCCGTGCGTCAGGCCGCGCGCGGTGAGCATCGAGGCGGCAGCCTTCGGATGGTCCAGGCGGGTGAATCCGGTTTCGCCCGCGGTCACGTCGCGTCTGTCCACGACGAACCACCAGGAGCGCCGCGGCGCAAGCCACGCGAGGGTCACATCGCCGCTGCCCTCCGCGACCGCGGCGAGGTCGGTCGGCGGGCCGGGTGGCGCGACGGTGGCCGTGGCCGCGGCCGGATCCGACATCGGGCTCTCGCCGGACGGGCCCTCCGCCGTCACCCGGTACTCGTAGCGGTGCCCGTTCTTCAGTAGGTCGAGACGCGTCGATGTGCCGTTGACCGGCTCGGGCAGCCGGACCCACTGCATCTGCCCGGCCGTGACGTCCTTCTGGTACACCCGGTACCTGCTCGCCGGGCCGGGTGATGCCCACGACAGGTCGACGCGGCCGTCCTCGTCGGGCCGGGCCGTCAGCGCCCGCGGCGGCGGGCCGGCCGGATTCCGCCGCACGGGCGGCCAGGCGACCTCGACGAACCGGGGCCGGTACAGCGTCGCGTCGGCGTACGCGTCGGCGTGGTTGAGGCTGTTGACGTTGTAGGAGAACAGCATCTTGCCCGGGCGGGCCAGGTTCGGGTGCATGGTGGCGTCGTAGGCGATCACCGGCCGCTGGTCGGTGACCTCCGGGGCGCGGAACAACTCGACGGGATCGGTGAACGGTCCGGTAGGTGTGTTCGCCGTGTAAGCCACGACCGCGGGGTTGAAGCGCAGGTGCGACTCCATGCTCACCAGCACGAAGCGGCCCTGCACCCGGTCCACCGAAAAGCTCGTGCCGACTCCGCTCGCCAGCCGGGCCGATTTCGCCTCGTCGGGCGACCACCCGGCGCCGTCCCAGAACTGCCACGCTCCGAGCAGCCCGCCGGCCGGCACCCGCGCCAGGTGGACGAAGTTGAAGTCGTCGGTCGGCTCCGAGCCGTAGACGTACGTGTAGCCGCCGTCGTCCACAATGGACTGTCCCCACGCGACCGTCGAGGCGAGCGGAAGGTCGCGCGTCTCCCACATGCCCAGGGCCGGCAGGGCCAGCGAGACGAGCGACGTCTTCGTGCGCCGAACGTCGAGCAGGCCCGGACCGGTCTTCTCGTAGTGGTTCACCAGGATGCGCAGGTAGCCGCCGTCGACGGTCGCGTCGCCGATCCAGCACCCGATCCCCACGCTGTCGTCGCACATCAACGACTTCGGGAACTCCGGCGAGCCGCCGTACAACGTCTCGGTGAGCCCGGTACGGGTCTGCACGACGAGCGTGTTGTGGACGAACGGGGAGTCGGCCGGGCGGGAGCCGTCGAGGTTGACGGCGCCGAGGAACGTGTCGGAGAACAGCCACCCGAGCCGGTCGCCGGGCAACGCGACGGAGACCGTCCGGTCGCCGCCGGTCCAGTGGAAGCCCGGCGAGCCGGCGTACCTCGTCCACATGGAGTTGAGCTCGGCGGCCGACATCGGCCGCGGCCCGGACCGGCCGGGCGACGGCGCGGCGCCGGGCGCGGCCTCGTCGTCGCCGGCCCTGACGAGTGCGACGAACCCGGCCATGAGCACGAGGACGACGAGGCCCGCGGCTACCCACAGCCATCCCCGTCGGGCCACGACACGAACGATAACGGGTGTCCGCGACGCCCGGATCCGTCTATGCCGCGCTGATGCAGAACGGATGCCCGGCCGGGTCGGTGAGCACCACCCACCCGTCGCCGGGTTGGAACTCGGGCCGGGTCGCGCCGGCGGCGACCAGTTCGGTGATCGCGGCGTCGACGTCGGCAACCTTGAGGTCGAGGTGGGCCTGCTTGGCGGGGTCGGGCCAGGCCGGCGGACGGTACCCGGGCACCCGCTGGAACGCGAGCTGGATCGGGCCGCCGTCGCTGAGGTACACGAAGTCGTCGTCGGCGGAGGCCACCTCCCAACCCGTCGCCTTGCTGTAGAACTCGCCCAGGGCGCCGGCGTCGGCGCAGTCGAAGATGATCGTGCTCACGGTGGCGGTCATCGCTCTCCCCTTCTCGGTGTCGGCTCGAGCCTGCCCCCCACGGGCCCCGGGCGGCTTGGACATCCTTGCGCGCCGACTCTCCGCGATCTTGGACGTCCGCTGGTGCCAGGGCACCAGCGGACGTCCAAGATCGCGGAGAAATGTCGGACCCCGGGCGTAGCGTGCGGCGCGTGTTGTCAGCAGTGCGGGTGGCCGCCGTCCCCGGCCTCGACATCTCCGCGGTGACCTGCGGCCAGCACCACGCCGGCTGGTCGCCGCCGGAGGAGCAGCCCGACTACCGGGTGGTGCTGGTCCGCCGCGGCCGGTTCCGGCGGCGGGTGGGCGGGCAGGCCGCCGACCTCGACCCGAGCGTCGGCTACGTCGGCCTGCCCGGCGACGAGGAGCACTTCGCGCACCCGGCCGGCGGCGACGTGTGCACGTCGGTGCGGCTGCGGCCGGCGCTGTGGCACACGCTCACCGGGGGCGCCGATCCGTCGGGTCGCACCGTCTACGTCGACGCCCACCTCGAACTGGCCCATCGCCGGCTGCTGCGCGCAGCCCGCTCCGGCGACGCCGAGTACGCGGTGGTCGAGCGGCTGGTGGTGCTCCTGTCCGCGGCCGTTCGGGCGGCTCCACCGGGGTCGCTGTCGCCGGGCGACCGCGCGCTGGCGCTCGCCGCGCGCGACGCCATCCGGGCCGACGATCCGGCCGCCGCCGGGTTGCTGCCGCTGGCCGCCCTGCTGGGCGTGTCACCGTTCCGGCTCAGCCGGGCGTTCACCCGGCAGCTTGGCGTGTCGCTCACCCGCTACCGCAACCGGGTCCGCGTCGAGCGGGCCCTCGACAGGCTGGAAGCCGGCGCCGACGACCTGGCGGCGCTCGCCGCCGATCTCGGCTTCACCGACCAGTCGCACCTGTGTCGCACCATGCGCCAGCACGTCGGCGAACCGCCCAGCGCCGTGCGAACCCAGCTCACCTGACCGCCCGCGCACGCCTCTCCGCACATAGACCGCGCTCCATGGGTGTGGGACGCGCGTCACACTGGCGGCCGAGAGCTATACGCGCGTATAGTTCGCTTCGAAGCTGAGTAGCCTGCCATACGCTTGTATAAGGAGCGCAGGTTGATGGAAGATCCGGCCTTCGAAGACCTCACCGGTCGCGCGCGGATCCGGGACGCGGCGATCCGCCTGTTCGCCGAGCGCGGCATCGACGGCACCACGGTCCGCGACATCGCCCAGAAAGCGGGCGTGTCGCCGGGCCTGCTCCGGCATCACTTCGGGTCAAAGGAGGCGCTGCGCCAGGCCTGCGACGCCTACGCCCTGGACCGGATCGTCAAGATCAAGGAGGAGATGGTCTTCGACGACAAGCTCGTCAACCCGGGCTTCCTGCCGTCGGTCCATCCGACGATCCTGCTGCTGTACAAGTACATCACCAGGGCGCTGCTCGACGGCTCGCCCAGCGCCGCGGCGATGTTCGACGACATGGTGACGCTCAGCGAGCAATGGATCAGCAAACACATGCCGGACGTCACCGACGACTACCGCGGCTTCGCCGCCGTCATGGTCGGCATGCAGTCCGGGATGCTCGCGATGCACGAACACGTGTCCCGCGCCCTGGGCGTCGACATCTTCACGGCCGAGGGCCACGTGCGCATGGCGGGCGCGCTCACCGACTTCTACTCGCACCCACTGCTCGACTCCGACCTGTTGACAAAGATCCGCGGCGCGATGGACGCGCTGCGGGCAGCCACCCCCCGAACCGCCGCCGGGACCGACCCCGCGGCCGAAGGAGCATGAGGATCATGACCGAGGCGATCCGCACAGACGCACTGGTCAAGACGTTCGGGCGCACCCGCGCGCTCGACGGGCTGGATCTTGCCGTCGAGACCGGGGAGGTGCACGGCTTCCTCGGGCCCAACGGCGCCGGGAAGTCCACCACGATCCGGATCCTGCTCGGCCTGCTGCGCGCCGACGAAGGCGCCGCCCGGCTGCTCGGCGGCGACCCGTGGCGCGACGTCGCCGGCCTGCACCGCCGCCTGGCCTACGTGCCCGGCGACGTCACGTTGTGGCCCAACCTGTCCGGCGGCGAGGTCATCGACCTGCTCGGCCGGCTGCGCGGCGGGCACAACGCCAAGCGCCGCGCCGAACTGCTGGAGCGTTTCGACCTCGACCCGACCAAGAAGGGCCGCACCTACTCGAAGGGCAACCGGCAGAAGGTCGCCCTGGTCGCCGCCCTGGCCTCCGACGTCGAACTGCTGATCCTCGACGAGCCGACGTCCGGCCTCGACCCGCTGATGGAAGAGGTCTTCCGCCAGGTCATCCGCGAGGAGCAGCAGCGCGGCGGGCGCACCGTCCTGCTGTCCAGCCACATCCTCGCCGAGGTCGAGGCGCTCTGCGACCGGGTCACGATCATCCGGCAGGGCCGCGCGGTCGAGACCGGCACGCTCGCCGAGATGCGGCACCTGACCCGCACGTCTATCCAGGTCGACCTCGCCGGGCCGGTGAACGGGCTGGAGTCGTTGCCGGGCGTGCACGACCTGCAGACCCACAACGGCACCGTGCGCTTCGACGTCGACACCGCCGCGCTCGACGCCGTCATGCGGCAACTGTCCACTGTGGGCATCCGCAGCCTGACGAGCCAGCCGCCGACGCTCGAGGAGCTGTTCCTGCGGCACTACGACCGCGCCGACGGCCAGCAACCGGCGGGGGTGGCCCGGTGAACTCGCTGACCGGCACGCGCGCCCTCATGCGGTTGGCGCTGCGGCTCGACCGCGTCCGGCTGACCGTGTGGGTGCTGGGCCTTTCGGTGATGCCGATGGGCACCGCGGCCAACTACTTCAAGCTCTACCCGACCGAGGCCGACCTGCAGGCGGTGAGCGGCGTGCTCAGCAACCCGTCGCTCGTCGCGTTGAGCGGCCCGCTGTTCGTGGTCTCGATCGGTGGGATCACCGTGTGGAAGATCGGGGTGACCGAGTTCATCCTGATCGGGCTGATGAGCCTGCTGACCGTCGTGCGGCACACCCGCACCGAGGAGGAGACCGGCCGGCTGGAACTCATCCGGGCCACCGTGGTCGGGCGGTACGCGCCGCTCACCGCCGCTCTCGCCGTCACCGGCCTGGCGAACCTGGTTATCGCGGTGCTGATCGCGCTCGGGCTGATGGCGACGGGGCTGCCGGCCGCCGGATCGGTGGCCTTCGGTCTCGCCACGGGCCTCGTCGGGATGCTGTTCGCCGCGGTCGCGGCGGTC
>Ga0111538_10012380_pt1 | contig 11281 bp, 8 predicted proteins | sample SoiMethybrSBSTD1_FD_79669 | JGI IMG/M metagenome (GOLD analysis project Ga0111538, IMG submission 79669) | Bulk soil microbial communities from a Populus tree surrounding site in Tennessee, USA - Soil MetaG P. TD hybrid SBSTD1 (version 2)... | ecosystem: Environmental > Terrestrial > Soil > Tree... | reverse complement strand
TGAAGCAGAGCCGGCAGGGAGGGAGATCCTGGCCGTTGAACCGGACCGGCGGGCCGTAGGTCCTGCAGGAGATCGGGCGGTGGGCGTAGAGATCGCAGGTCTGGGTCGCGGGGTCGAGGACCGGGCACGGCATGTCGGAATGCCGCTCGAGGAGGCGATCCTCCGCCTTCTCGTCGCCGCGCAGGAGACCGCGCTCGGCGTCGCCGGGGAAGTCCTCGCGCAGCCGCTCCACCGCGGCCCGCGCGCGCTCCTGGATGACGGCGGCACGCGCGGGATCCGATTGCCTCAGCGCCTCCAGCCCCTCGCGCAGGCGCCACGCGTCGAGGCGGGTGATCGGGAGCGGGCCGATGCAGCACTCGCTGCAGCCCGCCCGGCAGACGAGCTGCGGTCCGGCGCGGCGCGCCGCGCCGGCGATCACTGCGTCCACGGCGCCGGTGAGGTCGGCATCAGCGCGCAGCAGGTTGCGCCGGGCGATCGTGCCGTCCTGCGGCGTCGCGGCGGCGGACGGCCTGGGGCCGCGCCCCCCGGGAAGGGGTCTCATGCCGCGGCTCCGGTGCTCTGCATCATGCCTTCCCTCTCTCGAGGGCGGCGACGACGCGGCCGAGGACCTGCGTCCCTTCCCGGCCCCAGCCGCGATCGTGCGCCGCCTCGAACAGCCGCCGCACGGTCGCGGTCGCGGGGAGATCCGCGCCCGAGGCCGCGGCCGACTCCGCGAGGAGGCGGAGATCCTTCAGCATGAGGTCCACCATGAAGCCCGGCGCGACGTCGTCCGCCAGGATGCGCGGCCCGAGGTTCGAGAGCTGCCACGACGCCGCCGCTCCCGCCTCGACCGCGCGCAGCATCACGGCGGGATCGAGACCGCTCTTCCGGGCGAAGGCGATCGCCTCGGACACGCCGAGGAGCGTCACGCCGACGAGGACCTGGTTGCACAGCTTCGCGAGCTGGCCGCTGCCGACCGGCCCGCAGTGGGTGACCGACTTCCCGAGCCGCTCGAGCACCGGCCGGGCGCGCTCGAGCGCCGCGGCCTCGCCGCCGGCCATGATCGCGAGCGTCGCGTTCTTCGCCCCGACGTCCCCGCCGGAGACCGGCGCGTCCACGTAGTCGGCCCCGCGCTCCCGCAGGAGCGCCGCCATGCGCCGCTCGGTCGCCGGGGCGACGGTGCTCATGTCCACGACCACGGCCCCCTTCCGCACCCCCTCCGCGATCCCGCCGGGACCGGCCACGACCGCCTCGACGTCGGGGGAATCGGTCACCATGAGGACGATGACCTCGGAGGCCCGCGCCACCTCCGCGGGGGTCGCGGCGACGCGCGCCCCGGCCGCCTCCAGATCGCGGGTCCGTTCCGGCGTGCGGTTGTGGACGGTGAGCGGAAACCCGGCGCGCAGGAGGTGCCCGGCCATCGGCCGCCCCATGATCCCGAGGCCGACGAAGCCGGCCGGCGCCAGGCCGCTCATTCCTTCCCCACCGTCCGGCTGCGGCGCTCGAGAAGCAGGACGTCGCGCCAGCGCCCGCTCATCCTGCCGATCTTCTCCCGGACTCCGACGTCGCGGAATCCCAGCGCGCGGTGCAGCGCCAGGCTGGCGGCGTTCTCCGGGAAGATGCCGGCCTGCAGCGTCCAGAGGCCGGCCGCTTCCGATTCACGGACCAGTGCTGTCAGCAGTGCCCGGCCGACCCCGCGGCCATGCGCCTCGGGCGCGACGTACACGCTGAGATCGGCGACGCCGCCGTAGACGCAGCGCCCCGAGACGGGGACGACCGCGGCCCAGCCCACGACCGGCGCGCCGGTCCCGGCGCGGGCGACGAGACGGGGCTTCGGGAGGTGATCGCGATCCCACGCCTCCCACGCGGGGGCCTTGGTCTCGAACGTGGCGTCGCCGGTGGCGATGCCGGCTTCGTAGATGGCCCGCACGGCGGGCCAGTCCTCGGCGCGCATCGCCTCGATCAGGGGATTGGCCTCGGAGCCGACGGGTCGCGGACTGCTCATAGGACTGGGCGCATTTTACACGCCGGGCGCAGGAGATCGGGCGATCCGCACGCGCGACAGGAGCAGGGCCGAGAGGGCGCCGCACAGGGCCGCCCCGGCCCACAGGGCCCGCGGCGACCACAGCTCCATGGTGCGCGCCCCGAGCCAGGGGGCGACCGCGAAGGCGCTGCTGAACGACATGGAATAGATGCCGAGGTACTCGCCGCGCCGCTCCGGCGGCGCCGCGTCCGCCGCGAACGCGGCGCTTCCCGGCAGCAGGATCATCTCGCCGAAGGTCCAGACCACGACCATCAGGGCGACCCCGGTGGCGCTGCCGACCAGCCCCACGCCGCCGAACCCCAGCCCGGTCAGGAGCGCCCCGAGCGCGAGCGTGCGGCGATGCGGCCAGCCGGAGGTGGCGCCGTTGAGCGGCACCTCGAGCAGGATGATGATCGCGGTGTTGATGGTGAACATCATCCCGTAGATCGACTCGGTGAGACCGAGGTCGCGCACCAGGTAAAGCGGCAGGGTCGAGGCGTGCTGGAAGAAGACGATCTGCACCGGCAGGCACCCCAGCAGGAAGTACAGGAAGGCCGGGTCGCGCAGCGCTCTCCGGGCCGGAGGCGACGCCGCAGGAGGCGCCTCCGGCCCGGGTGAATGCCGCGCCGGCAGCGCCTCGCGCGTCGCGAACAGCAGGATCCCGCCGGCGGCGATCGATGTCAGCGCGTCGAGGATGAAGATGGCCGCGAAGGAATGCGCCACGATGAACCCGGCCACCGCCGGGCCGATGCTCATGCCGAGGTTGACGGCGAGCCGGTTCAGCGCGAAGGCGGCGCGCCGCTGCGACGGAGGCACGACGCCGCTGATCCACGACAGGCTCGCGGGCCGCAGCGCCTCCCCCGCCACCGACCAGGCGAAGGTCAGGCCCACGATCGCCCAGTAGGAGCGCAGCCAGGGGTAAGGAAGCAGGAGCAGCCCGGCGCACACGAGCGACACCGTCACGATGCGCCGCGGCCCGATGCGATCGGCGAGGCGCCCGGCGAGCGGCGCCGTCGCCACCGCGCCGATCCCGTACACCGCCATCGCCAGCGCCGCGCGCGACGGCGACACCCCCAGCTCGCGCGTCAGGTAGAGGATGAGGAACGGGATCACCATCGTCCCCATCCGGTTCACCAGGACCGCGCCGCAGAGGATCCAGGCCTCGCGCGGCAGGCCGCGCAGCGACGAGTACGGGTTGTAGTCGTGCCAGCGGCTCACGTGCCGTGCCGCACGACGAGGAACCGGCGCAGCGGCACATTGGCGCGCCGGCTGGTCGTCCCGTCCGGCCAGATCACTTCGACGGCGTCGGCGACCGCGGCCTCCCCCAGGCCGAAGTGGGACCTGGGGTCGTGAGACGACGCGTAGGAGTCGCCGGCGGTCACGTCGCGGACGTCAGTGCGGCCCCCCGCCGTGACGCGTACGACCGTCCCCGGCGGCGGCGGACCGCCGTGTTCCGGTTCGGGGACGACCGTGAGCCACGCGCCTCCGGGGCTGTCGTTGCGCAGCAGCGCCGGGGCCGCGTCGAGACGGAGCACCAGGATGTCGAGGTCGCCGTCGTTGTCGTAATCGCCGGTCGCAAGGCCGCGGTGCGCCCCCTGCTCCGCGAACCCCGGGCCGGCAACGGCGCTGACGTCGGCGAAGGTGCCGCCGCGGTTCTCGAGGAGCGTCATCGCCTGCGCGTACGTGCCGACGAGATCGGGATGCCGGTCGATCTGTGGATAAATGTGCCCGTTCGCCACGACGAGATCGAGGTCGCCGTCGGCGTCGAAATCGCCGAAGGCGGTCCCCCACGAGAGCGCCTTCCAGGTGGCGGGGCCGACGCCGGTCTCCTCGCTGACGTCTTCGAAGGCGCCATTCCCGAGGTTGCGGTAGAGGGTCGAGTAGTCCTCGCTGAAGTTGGTGACGAACAGGTCGAGCCGACCGCTCCCGAAGGCGTCCCCCGCCGCGATCCCCATGCTCGCCTGCGCCGCCCCGCCGGCGTCGAGGGCGCAGCCGGACCAGACCCCGACCTCACGGAAGCGCCCGCCTCCCTCGTTGCGATACAGGTAGTTCGGGTCGGAATCGTTGGCGACGAAGAGATCCGGATCGCCGTCGCCGTCGTAGTCCCCCGCCCGCACCGCGAATCCGAACCCGAGGCCGCGATCGGTGCAACCGGCCTCCCCGGTCGCGTCCACGAACCGCCCCGCCTCCTGCCGGAAGAAGTGATCCGGCGCCCCTTCCAGGCCGAACGGGCCGAAGGCCACCTTCTCGACCCCCTTCCAGTCGAGCGTCGGAGCCGCCTTGAGCTCGTCTTCGACCGACGCCTCGATGTACGCCGCGACGTAGAGATCGAGATCGCCGTCGGCGTCGGCGTCGAAGAAGACGGCGGCGGTGTTCCACCCGGGGGCCTCGACGCCGACGCGCCCCGCGACGTTCTCGAAGCGCCCGCCGCCGAGGTTGCGGTACAACAGGTTGGCGCCGAAGCAGGAGACGAACAGATCGGTCCACCCATCGCCGTCGTAATCCGCCGCGACGACACCGGTCCCCCAGCATCCCTCGCCGCTCACGCCCGCTTCGTCGGTGACGTCGCGGAACACGCCGTCGGGCAGACCGCGGTAGAGGGCGTGCCGCCCGCGCTCGGCGATGCGACCCGACTCGATGCGCCACCCGTTCGGAAGGTAGACGTCCAGCCGGCCGTCGCGGTCGTAATCCAGGAACGCCACTCCCGCCCCCGCCGAATCGAGCAGGTGATCCTTGCCCGGCCGTCCCGCCAGCGTCACGCGGTCGAGCCCCGCCTCCTTCGCGACATCGACGAACCGGAAGCGTCCCGGCACCCCGGCGCCGGGACCCGATCCGGCGGCGGACGTCTGCGACGACGGTCCGGCGCCCGGCCCGGCCGGCGGCGCGCCCCGGGAGGCGCACCCCGGGCTCGCCGCGATCGCGGCGAGAAGGAAGGCCGAAACGACGAACGCCGCCACATCGTGGCGGCGCCCCCGTGACTTCAGCACGACGAAAGGGACCGCGGCTATTTCATCAGCGCCGCCCAGGCGGCCTCGACCTTGGTCCACTCCGCTTCGAGGGCGTCGGCCTTCGGCGCCTTGGCGAGCTGCCCGATCGCCTTCGCGGCGTCGAGGAACTGCGTCTTGGCCGTCTTGGTCACGATGACGAACCCCTCGTCGTAGATCCCCTTCGCCTCGCCGTCGGCGTTGTGATGGTGCCCTCCCTCGAGGAGCCGCTTGCGGATGGCGCCGACCGACGAGTCCCCTTCGGACCCGATCTGACCGACCGCGGCCGCCACGTCCTCGATCGCATCCTGCGCCCCTTTGGTGTCGTTCCTCTTGAGCGCCGCCCGCACCCTCCCCATCTCCGCCTCGGCCCGCTCGTGGGCCGCCGTCAGGATGCTGCGCACCAGGTTCGCCTCGGTCTTCTTGACCGCGAGGATCGCGTCGGCCAGCGTCTTGTACGACGCCACCATGGCCGACGGCGTCTCGCCCGCCCCCTCCGCCGCCCGCGCCGGGACCGTCCCGGCGAGCAGGACCAGCCCGGATCCCACTGCCGCCACGATCCCGCCCCGCCACAGCTGACTTGCTTTCATCGTCCCTCCTTGAAGGGTGTTGGTGCAGCGCCGGGGAGTCTAACGAGGAGGAGAGCGCCTTCGCAATGGCCGCCCGGCCGTTCCGCTCAATCCCACTCGAAGGCGGCCATCGAGAAGGTGGAGAAGGTGAACGCCGCGTGGATCCGGCGGCCGGGGCCGGTGGCGGCGCCGAGGGGCACGAACAGGGGCATGAAGTGGTCGGGGGTCGGATGGTTGCGCAGGGGATCGGGGGCCCGCTCGCGCCAGGCGAGCAGGTCGTCGGTGCGGTTCGCCTCGATGGCGGCCCGCAGCCACTCGTCGAAGGCGCGCGCCCACGGTTCCGCGGGAGACTCGACCGGGGCCCGCCCGAACGTCCCGAGGTTGTGCGTCGCGCCGCCGCTTCCGAGGATCAGCACCCCGTCCTGCCGCAGCGGGTGCAGCGCACGGCCCATCTCGAAGTGATGCCGCGCGTCGAGGTGCGACTGCACCGACAGCTGCACGACCGGGATGTCCGCCGCCGGAAACATCAGCAGGAGCGGCACCCACGCGCCGTGATCGAGCCCGCGCTTCGGGTCCACGGCGGCCGGGCGGCCCGAGGCCCCGAGCAGCTCCACCACGCGCTGCGCCAGGGCCGGGTCTCCCGGCGCGGGATAGCGCAGGGAATAGAGCGCCTCGGGGAAGCCGCCGAAATCGTGGACCGTCTCCGGCGCCGGCGACCCGGTGACGCGCGGCGACTGGGTGTCCCAGTGCGCCGAGACGCAGACCACCCCCGCCGGCCGGACGAGCCGCCGGCCGAGATCCTTCAGGAACGGTCCGGTCGGACCGGGATCCAGCGGCAGCGTCGGGGCACCGTGCGAGACGAACAACGCGGGCATCGGGCTAGAAGCGCTGACCGATCAGGAAGTAGATCCGGTCGCGCCCTCCTTCCGTGTATCCATACCCAAGATACACCGGCCCCAGCACGGTGCGCGCTCCGAAGAAGAACGAGCCGCCGGTCAGGAGATTGTCCCAGGCGATGGCGTCGTCGCGCAGATAGACCTGGCCGGCCTCGAGCGAGAGCCCGAGGTACACCCCCTGGGTCAGGGCCCCGAGGTCGAACTTCTTGAGCGCGTAGTACGCGATGAGGTTCCCGAAGACCGACTTGTCCCCGAGCAGCTCGTTCTGCCCCAGCCCGGAAAGTGCCAGGAAGCCGCCGAGGGCGCACGCCGACCCGATCGTCGCCGGCTCGTCGAGGTTGATGCAGCCCTGTCCCACCGGGTAGAGCGTCACCTTGCCGACCTCGAAGGCGTGCCCCGCGCGCAGCGTGGCGCGGGTCCGGTCCAGGTCGGCGCCCCACGCCTCGCGCGAGTCGTACCAGCGCGCCTGCACGTTCGTCCCCTCGTGCGGAAACACGACGGCGTCGAGCGTGTCCACGTTGAACGCGAAACCGTAACCGGCGTCGCTCTCACTGTACGACGGGAAATCCGGATCGCCGACCCGCACCGCGCCGTCCTCGTGCGCGTAGAAGGCGCCGACGCGCGCCTCCCCCCAGCGTCCGAAGACCCGCCCGAAATCGACGTGCGCCGAGTCCCGGTTCACGCGGAACTCGGCGAGGATGTCCCCCTCCGACCAGATGTCCCAGTTGGTGCGGCGGACCTCCGCCCCCACCGAGGTGAACCACTTCATGCCGGCGTCGAACGGCTGGTAGAACTCGGTCCGGGCCAGCCCCACGTCGCCGAGCTGTCCGATGTTCTCCCACTCGCCGCCGCGCCGGTTGGCCGCGATGCGCAGGTGCCGGAACGACAGCGCGTAACCGTTGTCCCCCTTGAAGTCGTCGATGAACGACGCCCCGAACTGCAGGCTGTTGTGTCCGTAGGGCTTCTCGGGGACCTGGAGGGCCAGCGTCCCGCCCCCCGGCGCGCCATTTTCCTTCTTCCCATCCTTCCCGTCCTGCTCCAGCCGGACGTCGATCGTCCCGCTGTAGTCGAGGCCGTGCAGCCGCATCACCTGCTCGGTCACCTTCGCCTCGTCGTACGGCACGCCGGTGGGGATGTTCACGTGCGCCCGGACGATGTCGTCGTCCACCCAGGAGTGGTTGTCGATGGTCACGGCGTCGACGCGGTACTCCTGCGGGTCGCGCAGCACGTGGCGCTCCTGGAACTTTTTCCAGGTGGCGTCGTCGGTCGCGAAGCGGCGCAGCTCCGGGATGATGGCGCGCGCCGCCGCCTCGCCGAGCGCCATCGCCTCCGGCGCACGGTCGAACCCGATGAAGCTGATGTCTCCCAGCTCCGGCTGGATGATCAGGTCCCCCTTCTTCAGCCGCTTGAGGTCCTCGCGCCGGTTCCCCTCGGTGACGTAGCCGGTCCACTGGCTGTAGATCTGCACCAGCGAACCGAGGTTCTCGATGTCGCCGAGCGGCGAGGTGATGTCCACGGCGATCACCCGCTCCGCGCCGAGCGCCTGGGCGATGCCGATCGGCAGGTTGGCGGCGGCGCCGCCGTCGATCAGCTTGAGACCGTCCACCTCCACCGGAGGGAACAACCCCGCGATCGCCATGCTGGCCCGCATCGCGGTCGCCAGGCTCCCCCCTTCGAGCACCACCGCCTGGCCGTCGACGAGGTTCGCCCCGACGGCGCGGAACGGGATGGTGAGGTCGTCGAAATCGTCCGCGCCGGTCGCCTGGATCTCCAGCGACCGGAGGAGCAGCGCCATGCGCTGGCCGCCGAGGAGAGACGACGGCAGGTACGGCTTCCAGCCCTTGAAGCGCAGCCGCAGCGGGATCAGGAAGGTGGCGTCGTCCTGCTTGCGCCGATAGGACCGGTCGGTGCGATCGACCTTGTCCACGAAGATCTGCTTCCAGTCCACCGTCTTGAGGATCCCCTCGATCTGATCGGACGAGTAGCCGGCGGCGTAGAGCCCGCCGACGATCGAGCCCATGCTGGTGCCGACGATGAGGTCGGGCTTGACGTGCAGCTCCTCGAGCACCTTGATGACCCCGATGTGGGCGGCGCCGCGCGCCCCGCCGCCGCTGAGGACGAGCGCCAGGCGCGGGCGGGGCGAGATCGGCTTCAAGTCCTTTCCGAGGATGCAGTGCTTCCCCTGCCCCGGGACCGCCTCGGCCGCGATCGCGTCCACCTCGGAGCCGGACGGCGGGGCGGAGGAGGTGGGCTTCGGAGGCGGATCCTCGCCGCGAGCCGGCGCGACGATCGCGAGCGCCGCGAGAAGCGCGCATCCGGCTCCGGCGAGCCTCGAGAGCGGCATGGCCGCGGATCTTAGTCGATCGTGGTCGTTCCCGATCAGGCGGGCGCCGTCGCGCGGTCGATGACCAGCCGCGCCTCGGCGACGATGGCCTCGAGGTGCTGTGCGCTCCGGAACGACTCGGCGTACAGCTTGCAGACGTTCTCGGTGCCGGAGGGGCGGGCGGCGAACCAGCCGCCGGCGGTCGTCACCTTGAGCCCGCCGATCGGCGCGTCGTTGCCGGGAGCACGGGTCAGCTTGTCCTGGATCGGTTCGCCGGCGAGGGTCGTGGCCGCGACGTCCGAGGGCTTGAGGTTCTTGAACGCCAGCTTCTGGGCGGGGGTCGCGGGCGTGTCGATGCGGATGTAGTACGGCGATCCGTGCCTGGCGCGCAGGGCTTCGGAGCGCTTCCCCGGGTCGTCGCCCGTGACCGCGGTGATCTCCGCCGCCAGGAGCCCGAGCAGCAGGCCGTCCTTGTCGGTCGTCCAGGCGGTGCCGTCCTTGCGGAGGAACGCCGCCCCGGCGCTCTCCTCCCCGCCGAAGCAGCACGACCCGTCGAACAGCCCCTTCACGAACCACTTGAAGCCGACCGGGACCTCGAAGACCTTTCGACCCGCCGCCGCGGCCACCCTGTCCACCAGGCCACTGGTGACGAGGGTCTTCCCGACCACCGCCTGCTTCGGCCAGTCCGGCCGGTAGGACGTCAGGTACTCGATCGCCACGGCGAGGTAGTGGTTCGGGTTCAGGAGCCCCGCGCCCGGGGTGACGATGCCGTGCCGGTCGGCGTCGGCGTCGTTGCCGAAGGCGACGTCGAAGCGGTCTTTCATCTCCACGAGCCCGGCCATCGGGTAGGGGCTCGAGCAGTCCATGCGGATCTTCCCGTCGTGATCGAGCCGCATGAAGCGGAAGGTCGGATCGATCGCCGGGTTCACCACTTCGAGCGCCAGGCCGTACTCCTCCCGCACCACGTCCCAGTACGGGGCGGCCGCGCCCCCCAGGGGATCGACCCCGATGCGGACGCCGGCGGCCCGCACCGCGTCGAGATCGAGGACTTGCGCCAGATCCCGTACGTACGGGCGGATGAGATCCTCGCGGCGCACGCAGGGGGCGCGGCTCGCCCGCTCGTAAGGCAGCCGCTGCACATCCCGCAGCTCCGAGCCGAGCAAGGCGTTGGCGCGCGCCTCGACCCAGCCGGTGACGTCGGTGTCGGCCGGCCCGCCGTCCGGGGGGTTGTACTTGAAGCCGCCGTCTTCCGGCGGGTTGTGCGACGGCGTGACGACGATCCCGTCGGCGAGGCCGCCCGTGCGGCCGCGGTTCCAGGCCAGGATGGCGCGCGAGATCGACGGCGTCGGGGTGGGCTGGTCACGCTCCTGCACGACCGTCGTCACCCCGTGGGCCGCCAGCACCTCGAGGGCGGTCCGCTCCGCCGCCGGCGAGACGGCGTGCGTGTCCCGGCCGAGGTACAGCGGTCCGTCGATCCCCTTCCCCTTGCGGTACTCGCAGATCGCCTGGGTGATGGCGGCGATGTGGTCCTCGTTGAACGAGGCCGAAGCGGGTGAGCCGCGGTGGCCGCTGGTGCCGAAGGCGACCCGCTGGGCGGCGATCTTCGGATCGGGACGCAGCGCGTAGTAATCGCGCTCGAGGCGCTGCGGGTCGATCAGGGTCTCGGGCGGCGCGGGCTTCCCGGCGAGCGGATGAAGAGCCATGTCACGAACGGTACGCCAAGGGGGCTGCCGTGGCGAGCCTGCCGCCGCGACGTCCCCGTCCCGGTCCCCGTCAGAATGCGAAGTTGAGGTAGAAGGAATACCCGCGCACTTCGTAGCGGAAGCGCGCGCGGGTGTCCCCGGACTCATACGACTTCAGGTCGATGCTCTCCTTGTCGAGGCCGCCGGAGATCCCGGCGTGCTTCGAGTACCACCAGTGCAGCCGCGCCGCCGTCTCGCCGATGCCGCCGTCGATGCCGGCGATGTTGTTGATGTAGATCTGGCGCACGTACAGCAGCACCGCGAGACGCTTGGTCAGGGCCCAGTCGAGCTGCAGGCCGAATTGCGGCACCGGGGCGCTGACGCTCCCCTTCTCCTCGACCTCGCCGGCGATCGCGGGTCCTCCCCCCGCGGGGGCGGCGGTCCCGTTGGCCTTCAGGCTCGCCCCAATCGAGAGGTAGTCGATGCCGGCGGAACCGGAAATGCGCACCTGGGGCAGATCGAGGAACGAGTACCTCCAGGCGACGTACGGGAAGTTCGTGTCGAAGCTGGCGGTCACCTTGCCGTTCGCCAGGAAGACGAAGTCCCCCCAGTTGATGTCCTGTTCCACGACCTTCGAGCCGGAGCGGTTGAGCCTGAAGTAGCCGAAATCGAGGAACTGCCGCTTGTTGATCCGCCAGTTGAGCTCGATGCGCCCGGTCTCCTTGCTCTCCGGGAGGTCGAAGATGTCCTCGAAGTTGATCGACGCGCCCAGCCCGGAGGTGGTCGAGCCGAGGGCCGCGTCGGTGTAGGCGTCGGCCGCCAGGC
>Ga0111538_10012379_pt1 | contig 11281 bp, 9 predicted proteins | sample SoiMethybrSBSTD1_FD_79669 | JGI IMG/M metagenome (GOLD analysis project Ga0111538, IMG submission 79669) | Bulk soil microbial communities from a Populus tree surrounding site in Tennessee, USA - Soil MetaG P. TD hybrid SBSTD1 (version 2)... | ecosystem: Environmental > Terrestrial > Soil > Tree... | reverse complement strand
TCATCGGACTCGATCCGTTGAGCAACCTCGATCCGGCAGTCAAGGAGCTCGAGCAGACGCGCCTGCTCGCCGAGCGGACGATCTACTATCTGCAACGGGCGCCCGGCCTGCTCGACATGCAGATCGAGCGGCTCGCCTATCAGCTGGCGATCATGCCCGAAGCGAAGCAGACGCTCGCCGGCGTCGAGCGCGTCAGCATCGCAGCTGCAGCACTCGGCGACCTCACGGCTGATGCCCCCACGATCATTGCGCGCGAACGCCATGCGCTCGTCGCCGACCTCACCGCGACACTGCATACGGAGCAAGAGCGCCTGCAGGTGCTTCTGGTTGAAGCGCGGGGAGTGCTGCAGGCAGGAGCGCAGACGTCGGAGTCCGTCGGCGCGACCGTAGCTGCGCTCGACGCGTTCGTCGCACGCTTTCAACGGCAGGATGTTCAGCCCACCGCCTCAGTCGCGCCGGCGCGTCCCTTCGACATCACTGACTACGCACAGACAGCACGCGAGCTTGCGTCGGCCGCGCAAGACCTGCAGGCACTCCTCGTGCAACTCGACACGTCGAGCACAGGCGTCGAGCGCTTGGCGGGCACGACTACACAGGCTCTGCAAGACGTTGTCGATCGTGCATTCTGGCGCGGCCTCGTGCTGATCGGCGCGCTGACCATCGCCGCCTTGTTCGCGACGCTGGCGTACCGCTACATCACTGCATTCCTGCCGCGCGCGCGTGCATGAGATTCGTTAGTCAGCAGAGCGAGGACGCGCTGTGATTCGATGCCAGCGTCAGCGCGACGCCATCAGCTCGCGCAGGCGCAGGACGTTGGTGCCGACGCCACTGGTGCGCTCCATGTCGATCGGAATGTGGAGCTCGCGACCCTGCTCGAGCGTCAAACCCGCGCGTTCCAGCTCGAGCAGCGAGTAGCCCGCCGCGCGAATCGGCTGGGCCCGTCGACCGACCAGATCGATCGGCCCCGCGGCCAACGACTTCGCTTGCGCTGTCCTGGTCTTTATCATGCGAGCTCCTCCAAGGCCTCCGTCACCAGTTTCTGCACCAGCGCGACTTTGTATTCGTTCAGCGCCAGAGGCTCCGCGCCGTGCACGGCCGCCCGCGCGGCTGCGTGAATCACGTCGCCGTTGAGCGCGTGGCCCACCACGATCTGCTCGGCGTCCCGCGCACGGTAGGGCGTGGCCGCTACTGCACCCAGCACGATGGCGCACCGATTGACGCGACGGCTGTCGCCTTCGCGGTCCAGAACTACGGCTATGCTGGCCAGCGCGAAATCGAAGGCGTTGCGCATCGCGTATTTGATGAAGACCGAGGAGAAGCGCTGCTCCAGCGGCAGCGGCCCGATGCTCCCCCGCAGACCTCGGCCGCTGCCCAGCGACACCTGCGGCTCCTGCGGCTCGCGTACGCGGAACTCCACGGCAGTCAGCACCTCGCCTTCGTCCAGCGAGTGCATGCGCGTCAGGTTCTTGCTCGCTGGCACGAACAGCGTTTCGGCGGCCATCGTTCGCGGTCCACGCAGCCCATGCACGTGCACGATGGCGTTGCCGGCAACGATCACCGGAGCCAGATCCGATGGCGACACGACGAAGCAGCGGTCACCCTCGAAGATGGCGTGCTCGCGGTTGAAGCCATGGCGGGCGTAGCAGTGCATCCCCCCGTGGCGGTAGCAGTGCCATGGACCTCGATAGTAGGGACAGCGGTTCTCCTGAAGCAGATTGCCGCCAACTGTACCCACGTTGCGGATCTGCGGTGTCGCGACGCGTGCAGCCGCATCTGCGAGCGCAGGCAGGTAGCGTCGGACACGCTCGTCCTCTGCTACTTCACGCAGTGTCGTGAGCGACCCCAGGGTAAAGCCCGGCTCCTGCGCTGTGAGGTTGGCGCTGATGCCGCGCAGTCCGGGGATGCGCTTGAGGTCGATGAGCACCGCGGGTCGACTGAGCTGGCGTTTGACCACATCCAGGACATCGCCGCCGCCCGCGAGATACATCGCTTCGCCGCGACGGTCGTGCCACAGCTTGACGGCATCCTCGACAGTTGCCGGCGCAGCGAGCGTGAAGGGACGCGGCTCGTCTATCTGGAGCTTCATGACCGGCCCTCCTCGGTCGTGAGCTTGCCCGCGGCTTTCAGGGCGACGTGGACACGGTCCCAGGTGTAGGGCAGCTCGGCAATCAGCACGCCGGTCGCATTGAGGATCGCATTGCCGATCGCAGCCGCGGGTCCCATGATCGGACTCTCGCCCAGACCCTTCGCACCGTAGGGCCCGCTCTTGCCGGGGGCCTCGATCAGGATCGGAATCATCTGCGGGTAGTCGAGGGAGGTCGGCGGCCGGTACTCATAGTAAGAGGTGTTCACCGGGACACTCGAGTGCGGATCGAGCACCAGGTCCTCGGTCATCGCCCAGCCAAGACCCTGCAGAGCGCCGCCGTGAATCTGTCCCTCGGCCCCGAGCGGGTAGAGCACACGCCCGACCTCGTGCGCGACAACCAGGCTGAGCACCCCGACCTGTCCGGTTGCCATGTCAACTTCGACTTCCGCGAAGCACGAACCCCATGCGTTGGTGGTGAGGTCGAAGACGTAGCGTCCGAGCCCGACGATTCCACCGCCCTCGTCCAGCAGCTTCTTCGCTATGGCCTGCGTCTGTTCGGTGACCACCATGTCAGGTTTCGGATCCGTCTTGCCCGTGGCCTGGATGAACAAGGGGTTCTGGTCCACCGGCTCCCAATAGGGCCGGAACTCGGTGCGCGGCGTCGCCAGACGGGCCAGCGTCCTGAAATCGACGCCGCCGCCCCCGCCGCGCCGGCTGACGACGCCGCCGCTGACTTCGAGCTGGGCTTCGGTAGCACCGAGCTGCCGCGCTCCGAGCGTCAGCAGTTGTCGCTCGCAGTCCTTGGCCGCGTTGTACACCGCTTTTCCGTCGCAATGACACGAGCGAGACGCGTCGGTCACGTACGTCCACGCATCGCGATCGGTGTTGGCCCACGTCACATCCATGTCATCGATCGGCACTCCCAGCACTTCCGACACGATCACCGCCATGCCGGTGTGCGAGAGATTGCCCATGTTGCCGGTACCCAGGCGCACGTGAACCTTGCCGTTGCGATCTATCCAGACGAGACCGTCGCTCGCTTCGCGCCCGCTGGGCATCGGACCCTGCATCATGCCGAGACCGCGACGCACGCGGCCCGTCTTGAGCGACGGTGGCTGCCAGCGCTGCCAGCCGATTCGCTCGGCCGCACGCATGACGGTCGCATCGACGTCGGTGTGCGCGTAAGGGATGTCGTTGTTGATGAGATCGCCGGGTCGCTTCGAATTCTTCAGCCGGAACTCCAGCGGATTCATCCCCAGCTCCTGTGCGACCTTGTCCGCGTGCAGTTCCTGAGCGAACGTCCCCTGCAATCCACCGAAGCCACGAAACTCACCGGCCACCTGGTTGGTGGTGTAGACCCCGTAGGCCTCCACGGTGTAGTTCGGCGTACGGTAGCTGCCGACCAGACGTTGACACGCGATGAGGACGACTGCGGGCCCGGACGAGGCGTAGCCTCCGGTGTCGGCGACCACCTTCCAGTACTGTGCAGTGATGGTGCCGTCCTTCTTGACGCCCCATCGCGTCTCGAAGATGAATGGATGGCGAGTATCGCCAGCGCCCATCTCCTCATTCAGCGTGTACTCGTATCTGACCGGCCGGCCGGTCTTCCGGGCAAGAATCGCTGCGTAGAGCTGATAGAGATCCTCATCCGGGTAATCGAGGCACTTGCCCCCGAAGCCACCGCCGACGTAGTCGGCGTAGACGTGGACCTGCGTTTCCGCCAGGCCGAGCGTTTCCGCCAGGATCGTTCGCGCGGTGAAGACGCTCTGCTGGGAATCCCACAGATGCAGGTCCTCGCCCTTCCACGTCGCGATGCAAACGTGCGTCTCGATCGGCAAGGTGACCTGCCGACTCGTCCTGTAGCGTCCGGCAACGATCACGTCCGCGTCGGCGAATCCCGCCTCGAGGTTGCCGACCCGCGCCTCCCACGTCGGCACGTCGGCCGGCTGAGGACCCGCAAATCCGCAGACGCTGCCTTTTGCGTGGATGTGCCGGTTGTCGACTCTCAGGTTCTCTTCCACATCCGGAAAACGCTCGTACACTTCCCACCGGACGTCGATCAGATCGAGAGCCTGCTGAGCGATGTCCTGCGTGTCGGCAGCCAGGACAGCGATGGTCTCGCCGACGAAGCGCGCGTTTCCCGACATGAACGTGCGCTCGACGCGAATCGCCTCCTTCACGTCACGATAGGTGACGATTGCCCGCACGCCTGGCAGTGCCCTCGCCTTGCTGTCGTCGATGCTGACGATCGACGCATGCGCATGCGGGCAGCGCACGGCCTTCGCAAACAGCGGCTGACGGACCGGATCGTCCAGATGGAAGCCGATGTCTCCTGCGTAGAGCGCCAGCCCAGTCGCTTTGGCGTGAGCGTCGAGGGGCCGGTGTGCACGCTGGAGCTCGGTGAGCGCCTGGCTGGCAGCGTCGCGATGAATCTCTACAGGCGCATCCACCTCATTGCGGGGATAGGGTTGGTTGCGGCCGCCCACGAACGGACGCGCGCCATGCTCCTCAACCGCGGCGCTCGCGTCGGCGCCGCTACCCGCAGCCGCGAGAATCGCTGCAACCTCGTGGGGATAATTTCCGCATCGACACACGACGCCGGAGATCGCCATCCGCACCTGCTCGGCAGTCGGATGCGGATTCTCGAGCAGCAATCCGGCACCGCTCATGATCATGCCCGGCGAGCAGAAACCGCATTGACTGCCCGCGTGATCGATGAAGGCTTGCTGGACGGCGTGCAGTCGACCGTCTTTCTGCAGCCCCTCGATCGTCGTGATCTGCTTGCCGACGGACTCCTTCGCGAGCTTCAGGCAGGCGTAGATCGGCCGCCCGTCTTCGAGGACCGTACACGCGCCGCATTCGCCGAGGTTGCAGCCTTTCTTTGTTCCCGTGAGACCCAGGTCTTCGCGCAGCACCAACAGCAGAGAGCGATGATCCGGAACGGAGACATTGACGCTCTTGCCGTTGACCTGGAGCGTGATGTCCGACACCGCGCGAGACGCGGCGAGATCTCCAGCCGTCGGCTTGCCGCCCGGGTGGCGCATGGCAAGCCCGGCACCCGCCAGGCCGACTGCCGACACGCCAACACCAGCGACGCCGGTCAGGAACGATCGTCGCGACGGAGACACTGGCTCAGCGGGCTTGGTCGGATCGTCACTTGCCATGGCTGACCTTCCCTGAATCCGCGGTCTGCGAAACAACGTGGGGCTTCCAGCGATCCCAGTCGTGATTCGAGCTGAACGTGTCGGCGGCAATATTGCCGGTGACCATCGACTTCAGCTGGGCGCGCTTCTTCAAGAGCTGCCAGAACACATGCGCGACGACGAGGGCCAGGAATCCATAGGTTCCGAGGTCATGCAGCAGCCGCTGCTGGCGATGCGTGTTCTGATCGATATCCTTCCAGCCCATCGTGTCCAGGGTCAGGATGATTCCCGAAACGATCATGGTCAGCGCCAACAGGATGAGCGCGACGTGAAATACCTTGCTCCAGACTCCGTACTTGCCGAGCTTCGGCAGCTCGTACGGTCGGCCCAGGTAATAGCGGGTGCTGGCCACCAACTCAGGCCAGTCGTGTCGATTGAACAGCATCGAGCGCAGGTCGACGTAGCCGGCTTTGACGGCATGAATCACGATGCCGCCCATGAACATTGCGGCGAGAATGAGATGCGCGTAGAGCCAGGTCAGCCCAAAAGGCAGCGGGCTGAATACGCTGCCGGGCGCGAAGAACGCCAGGCCAGAGAACCCGAGCGCCGCAATCAGTCCGAACACGCCGACGTGCCACAACCGTGCGCCTATCTCATAGCGTTCGACTGTAGAGACACCCGGCGGCGGGAGGGCACCTTTCGTGCTACGACGCGGCGCGCCGAAGGCGCGGCGTATCAGCACCACCCCAGCCATCACCGCAACGAGCGAAAGCAGGAAGATCGCCAAAGCCCATGTCAGCTGCTGCGGCAGGGCGACAGTGTCGTAAAAGTTCTTTGCGTAACGAAATGGATCCATGGCGAATCACCGCAGCGTCGGTGAGTAGCGCAGTGCCGAGTGGCGATAACCTTCGCCGGGACCCGGTCGAGTTGCACTACGTGGTTGGGGCATGGCGCCAGCTCCCTCAAAAGTGATACTTCAAGATCAGGCTCACGGCCGCTTGATTGGTATCGAACGCCGCGGAGTCGGGAATCTGGAATTTGTTCCACCAGAAATCCAGCTCGACGCCGCCATAGAGCTTGCCGGGACTGCGCGAGAACTTGCCGATGTCGAGCGTGATCTGCGGGTTCAGATGAAAGCTCCACTCTTCGGAGCCGATTCCCAGCACCCAGTCGAAATAACCGTCGACGAGAAAGTCCGCGGAGCCGATCGCGAAGGCGCGAGCTGCGACCATCGTGATCTGCATGTCGCGGATCCCGTGCTCGACTCCCTTCGCGAGCTCGGCTCGCCCATACAGGTTCAGCTGGATGTACTTGAACTTGCCGAGCCGGCCCAGCAGCCCGGCCTCGCGCACGTCGAGATCGAAGCCGACGCCCAGCAGCGCCGCCTCGGCAACGTCGGCAACCTCGCCGCGCTCGTACTGCGCCGCGATGAGCACGTCCTTGAGCTCGAACAGACTCTTGCGGAAGAGCGAGAACGAAAAATCCTTCTTGAGCGTCTTTCCCAGGCTTAGGCGTGGACTGATCTCGCCATACCACGTGCTGGCATCGGCACCGCTGGCGCTGTCGTGGAACTTGATCGCATCCACGAACACAAAGAGGTCGCCGATGGCGGAGTCGTGCGCATGCTCGAACGTGAACGCCGACTGCTCACTGGGGTCGACCTCGAAACCCCAGCCATACGGCAGCAATGTGACGCTGTTATCCGACCAGTTGAAGAAGTGTTCTGTGGCAGGTGCCGCCGTCTCCTGCGCGCGTGCAGCTTCCGCGCTCAGTAATGCAGCGACGCATAAGGTTGCGGTCACCAGAGTGCTACTCACGGGCCCTCGTCACAGTGCGAGCGTGATCCGCACACCATACGTGCGCGGCGGCTCGAGGAATGCGTCAGCGTACGACCCGAACTGGCCTGTCGTCGTGGCCGCGAGCACCGGCTCGTTCTCGATGTTGCGTATCCACAAGCCCGCGCTCCAGCGCTCGTTCGCGGCGAAGTATGTGATCGACGCGTCCGATTTCGTATACGCCTGCTGCTGGGTGGCGCGTGCGTGATTGAAAGTGCCCCAGAATTCGCTTTCGTACCGCGAGTGAATGCGGGCGCGAAGGTAGCCGCCGCCGACGATGAAGTCGTGCTGCAGTCCTGCGGTGACCGTCAAGTCCGGCGCGTACTGCAGCGAGTAGCCGGCAAAATCGCGCGGGCCCGGGCCGATGTCGATGCCGTCGGGCACGACGAACTCTTCGTTGCGAGCGTGCAGATAGCCGAGCGACAGTGACAGCTGCGTGTGCTGCGACGCGTTCCAGCGCACATCGAGCTGATCGCCATAGATCTCCACGGACTCTGCATTGAAAGTCGTCAGCAGGGCGGTGTTGAGGTTGAACGACTGCACGAACAGATCTCGGTAGTCGTAGTAGAAGAGCTCGTTGTTGATCTGTAACCGTCCGTCTGCGAAGCGGCTCTTCGCGCCGACCGTGTACGCAATCAATTTCGCCGGCTCGACCAGGTTGTCGTTGGCCGCAGTGCTGGGGAACAGATTGTAGGTGCCGGGTTGGTAACCGGTCTGGACCGTGGCATACAGCATGGTGTCCGCCGGCACGTCGATCTCGAAGCCGAGCTTCCAATCGAGGTGGTCGAAGGATTCATCGGCAGCATAGGGCTGGCCGAAAGCGGTGAGCCCTTCACCTTCGCGATGGTCCGCGCTGTAACGGGCGCCCAGCGTCAGCCGCGCTGCCTGGCCCAGGTTCCGAGTCGCTTCGCCGAACACGGCGACGCCCTCGAGGCGATTGCGCAAGATGTTCGCCAGCGGAAAGCCGGAGACGATGAACTGACCGTCATTCGTTACCTGGTAGCCGTAGACACCGCTGAGCCAGCGCCACTTCGCGCCGAATTGCCCGCTCGCTCGCAGTTCCTGAGTAATCTGGTTGTAGTGTGCAGACAAAAATGACGGCAGGTTCTCCAGCCAATAGTTGCCGGCCCAATCCAGGTACAGATAACCGGGCAGGTAGCTGAGAGTCGTGTCGCCAAGCCTGTAGTCGACCTGCGCAGCGACGATGAGATTCTCGTAATCCTGTTCGGCCGCGGTGGGCGCATCCGGCGTGATCACGTCGTTCCACGGGTCGGCGGTATCGAATGCATTCGGATCGCCGTCGAAGGTTCCGCCGTTGAATCCCTTGCGCACGAGATTCGGCGATCGACCCTGCTTTTTCGCGCCCTGCGTCCAGACGAGCACGCTCAGAGCGTCGTTCGGCTCATACAGGCCGGACAGCCGTGCGGAATAGTCGTCGTGCGAATCCGCGCCGGTCTTCTGCATGCCGTCGCGCTCCAGGTAATCGAAGGCACCGCGCAAGGCGAACTGTTCCGAGACCGGCAGGTTCTGCACGAACCCGCCATGAAAGAGCGCGTCGCTCCCGCCCTCGAGCAGCGCGCTCGACTCCAGCTCGGAAGTAGGTCGCTGCGCCGTGACGTGTATCGCGCCGCCCAGCGAACTGCGGCCGTACAGCGTGCCTTGCGGGCCGGGAAGCACTTCCAGTTGCGCTATGTCGAAAGCAGCGACGCTGGTCGCTTCCCGCGGCACGTAAATGCCATTCATATTGTAGGACGTCGGCGGCTCGATATTCGGCAGGTCGAGCGTGGAGCCGACGCCACGCACGTAGATCTCGGTGGACGCGTTCTCTGCCTGGAAGCGCACGGACGGTACGAAGTTCTGCGCGCCGCGAATGTCCGTGATGCCGGCTGCTACCATCTCTTTCCCGGCAACCGCCGTGATCGCAGCAGCGGCGTGCTGCAGATTCTCGCTGCGCTTCTGCGCGGTCACGATCACTTCTTCGAGTGTCGGGTCTGGCGGGGTCGGCCCATCGCCTGGTGCAGCGAGCGCATTGACGGCAAAGCTGCCCGGCACCGCAGCGGAGAGCGCCGCGGCGAGGGGCAACAGCGTTGCGGTTCGCATCGCGCTCTCAGGGCATGACGAAGCGAGCAATCAGCACAGCGCTGACGAGCAGGAGCGATCCGGTCAAGTGCAAGGCGAGCGTCGTCTCGATGGCGCGAGTCAGGCGGGCGCGGTCTTCACGGACATCGCAGATCGAACGCACGCCGGTTCGCAGCTGCGGCAGCAGCAGTAGCGCGGCCAGTCCCAGCCACCACGGAATGAGTGCAAACACGCCGCATGCGATGAAGGCGAGGATTGCCGCGACCTGGATGGCCGCATAGAGACGTCGGGTCGCCGGCACGCCGTAGCGGACGACCAGCGTGTACTTGCCCGCAGCGGCATCCGCGCGAATGTCGGGAACCTCGTTCACGAGCAGGATCGCGGCAACCCAGAACGTTACCGGCAGCGCGATCGCGAAGCTTGCGGCATCGATGACGCCGCTCTGCAGCCACGCAGCGCCGACGACCGGCAACAGGCCGAAGGCCGCGGCGACCGCAGTCTCGCCGAGGCCACGCGCCGACAATTGCACCTTCGGCAGCGAGTACAGGACGCCGAGCACGATGCCGATTGCTCCTAACACGAGAACGGTCGGGCCGTGCAGCCATGCCAGGGCGGCACCCGGCACGAGTGCCAGCAGCAGCAACGTGATGCCCCACGTTTTCATCTCGCCGGCGCTCATCACGCCGTTCTGGATGAAGCGCGAGCCGCCGGTGTACGGGAAGATGCGCTCGTCGTTCATGTTGTCGGTGCCGCCGATGTCGTCGCCGACGTCGTTCAGCACATTGCTCGCCGCATGGACCAGCAATGTCGCCAGCAACGCGAGCGCGAAGCTGAGCGCATCGAAGCGGTGCGAGATCCGATAGCCCCACGCGGAGCCGACCAACACAGGCAGCATGGATGCAGTCAGGAATGCGGGTCGCGTCGCGAGCCACTGGCGCCGCACGACCGCCGCCAGGGAGCGCTCCCGCAGCAACACTGCGTTGGGTTCGGCGGGACCGACTGCGCGTGATCTTGTCATCCGGTGTTCTCCGTGTCAGCCGGGGCTTCCTGAGCTTGCTCGGGCTCCGCAGGCAGGTTGTGCGCGATGCCGCGATGACAATCGATGCACGTCTTGCCTTCCGTAGCGGCTTTCGCGTGTTGTCGACTGGCCATCTTTCCCTGCTGTTCGGGATCCATGGCGGCGCGGTCGTGGCAATTGCGGCACTCGCGGGAATCGTTCTGCTTCATGCTGGCCCAGACTGTCTGCGCCATCTCCTGACGATGCGCCTCGAATTTCTCCGGCGTGGAGATCGTGCCCGCGATCTTGCCCACGACGTCGGTCCAGCCGGCCTGCGTCTTGCGGACGATCTTGGCAGGCCACGAGTGCTGCGGGATGTGGCACTCGGAGCAAGTGGCGGTGACGCCTGTGGCATTGCGGGCGTGCACCGACCGCTCGTACTCGGCGGCCACGATGTTCATCTCGTGACACGCATTCGAGCAGAAGCCATTCGTGCCGGTCTGTTCCATCGTGAATACGAAGCCACCCAGCAGGGCCCACGCACCCACTGCGCCGATGAGCAAGACCGCACCAAGCGACAGGCTCACGGGCGGACGCCTCAAAGCGGCCCACATGCTTCGTACACCCACGATGGTGGCCTACGCCGGGCTGCTCACTTTCCGGCCCAATACGCCGCGATGTCCGCAATCTCCTGGTCGGTCAACGTCAGCTTCTTCGCGTGCTTGGTCGTGCCGGCGACGACGCCCTTGATCTTGGCCTCGATCGCAGCGGCATCCTGATCGGCCCAGTCGGCCTTTTCGTGGCATTCGGAGCAGACTGCCTCGACCTTGGCCTGTCCCGCGGCAGCGTCACCGAGCGCCGCGCCGGACACCGCCAGGCTCAGCGCGCCCAGCCATGCGAGATTCGTCATGTGCATATCGAGCTCCCGACGTCTTGTGATCGAGCGAGCGTGACCCACACGCGATGGAGCCGACGCAAGCAGTACGCGACGGCCGCCCAACTGTGTTACGGCGTCGCTCGTCAGGGGAGTAGTAGTTCGGGCAGTCCGGCCGACACCCCTCGCAGCGCTCAGGTCATCAGCGGCGTCGGGTCGATGAAGATCTCGTAGCGGGATACCAGCCCGTCGCGCATCGTCAGGACG
>Ga0111538_10012378_pt1 | contig 11281 bp, 9 predicted proteins | sample SoiMethybrSBSTD1_FD_79669 | JGI IMG/M metagenome (GOLD analysis project Ga0111538, IMG submission 79669) | Bulk soil microbial communities from a Populus tree surrounding site in Tennessee, USA - Soil MetaG P. TD hybrid SBSTD1 (version 2)... | ecosystem: Environmental > Terrestrial > Soil > Tree... | reverse complement strand
TCGGGCTCATCACCTACATGCGCACCGACTCGGTGCGCACGGCCGACGAGGCGCTCGTCGCGGTGCGCGATCACATCAAGACGACCTACGGCGAGCCTGCGCTGCCCGGCGAGGCGCGCCGCTACAAGCAGAAGAAGGACGCGCAGGACGCGCACGAGGCGATCCGGCCCACGACACTCGAGCTGCCGCCCGACGCCGTGGCCCGCTACCTCGAGCCCGACGAGCTGAAGCTCTACCGACTGATCTGGAACCGCTTCGTTGCGTCGCAGATGAACCCGGCGGTGTCCGAGAGCACGACAGTAGACATCGAAGCTCGGCGCGAGGGCTCGCCCGACCTCGCGCTGGTGCGCGCGACCGGGTCGGTGCTCAAGGACCCGGGCTTCAGGCGCGTCTACGGCCAGGTCTCCGAGACCGAGGCGCAGAACGCCCCCGAGGACGAGGCGGACGGGGACGACGCCAAGGTGCGCCTGCCCCCGATCGCCGAGGGCGACACGCTCGTGCTCCGCGAGGCGAGCGTCGGGGACCACGAGACGCAGCCGCCGCCGCGCTTCAACGAGGCCTCGCTCGTGAAGTTCATGGAGGAGAACGGCATCGGCCGGCCCTCCACCTACGCCGACATCCTGCGCAAGATCGAGCAGCGCGAGTACGTGCGCAAGCAGGACCGCCGCTTCATCCCGACCCCGCTCGGCCGCCTCGTAGTCGACCTGATGAAGGAGGGCTTCGAGGAATTCTTCCAGACCGAGTACACGGCGCGCATGGAAGAGGAGCTCGACGACGTCGAGGAGGGCAAGATCGACTGGCGCCAGGCGCTGCGCGACTTCGACGGCAAGTTCTCGAAGGACCGCGACGCCGCCAAGAAGAAGATGCACTCGGTCAAGGCCGGCCTCACGATGCCGGTCGTGCGCGAGGCGTTCACCGATTTCCGCCTGACCAACGACCCCGGCGACAACTGCCCCGAGAGCGGCCACCCGCTCAAGCTGCGGATGGGCAAGGCCGGCCTCTTCATCGCCTGCAGCGGCTATCCGGAGTGCACCTGGACGGTCGACATCCCCGAGACCGAGGAGGACCCCGTGGACCCGAAGGATCTCGAGGGCCAGATCTGCGAGGAGTGCGGCAGCCCGATGCGGCTGCGCACGGGCAGGAACGGCTCGAGCTTCCTCGGCTGCACCGCGTACCCGAAGTGCCGCAACGCGATCTCGGTGAGCGTCCAGGGCGGCAAGGCGGAGGCGAAGCCGGACGAGCCGACCGGCGAGAAGTGCCCGGTCTGCGGCCACGACCTCGTGAAGCGCCACGGCCGCTTCGGCGAGTACGTCTCCTGCTCGAACTACCCGAACTGCCGCTACAAGCCGCCGAAGCCGGTGACGCTGACGGGTGTGACCTGCCCGGAATGCCACCAGGGCCAGATCCTCGAGCGCAAGGGCCGCTTCGGTCCGTTCTACGGCTGCTCGCGCTACCCGGAGTGCACGAAGAACTTCCGCGCGCGGCCGGTGCCGAAGCCCTGCCCGAAGTGCGGCAACGCCTACCTGCTCGTGCGCGAGAGGAAGGGCGGCAGCTTCTACGTCTGCGAGGCCGAGGGCTGCGACTACGACGAGTCCGCGGGCGATCTCGACAAGTACCCGCTCGCGACCGAGGTCACCGAGGAGGCGCGCCAGGCCGCGCTCGTCGCCGCGACGACGAAGGTCGCCGCCAAGAAGACGCCGAGGCGACGTAAGGAGCCGGCGGTCGAGGCGGCACCCGCCGCCGAGAAGCCTCCGGCCGCGAAGCGGCCGAAGGCCGAGCCCAAGCCGAAGCCGGAGCGCAAGCCCAAGCCGCGCGCGAAGGCAGCCGCGAAGCGCGCGAAGTAGCTCGCGCTACGGCTTCACGAGGCGCGCGGTCTTGACGAAGTCCAGCTTGGGGAAGCGGCCCTTCAGGTAGGCGTTGCCTTCGGCCTGGGCGCGGCCCTGCTCCGGGCCCATCCCGCCCGGGGCGCCCTCGCCGTAGCCCGAGTAGAGCGAGTCGACGACCGTCAGGCCCTCCACCACGTGGCCGAACGGCGCGAAGCCCTGGCCGTCGAGGCCCGCGTTGTCGCGGAAGTTGATGAAGAGCTGCGTCGTCCGCGTGTCGGGTCCCGCCGTCGCGAAGGTCAGCATCCCGCGCTTGTTCGACTGCGTGACCGGGTCGTCCGGGATCCTCGCCTCGCGCCACACCCGGTTCACGGCGGGGTCGCCGTTGATGCCGAACTGGACCATGAAGTTCTCGATCACGCGGAAGAAGGCGACGTCGTCGAGGTAGCCGACGCGCACGAGGTTGTAGAAGCGGTCGGCGCCGCGTGGCGCCCAGGCTCGCGTCACCTCGACGACGAACGGGCCCTTCGTCGTCTCGAAGCGGACCCGGAAGCGGGCGGGCGCCTGCTCGGCGGCTCGAGCCGGGTCGAGCAGCGGGCGAAGGCTCGTGGCCGACGGCGAGGCGGCGGGCGTGGACGGCGCCGCCGGCGTGGACGTCGGAGCGGGCGCGGCCGCGGTCGCGGTCGCCGCTGGAGCGGGGGCAGAGGTCTCCGTTCCGCGGCAGCCGCCCGCGAAGGCCGCGCCCAGCACCAGGAGGACGGCGAGTCGGGATCTCATCACGCCGCCAGTATATAGTCGTGAACCCGATGAAGATCACGAGGCTCGGCGCGCGCGACATCCGCTTCCCCACTTCGCGCGAGATGGACGGCTCCGACGCGCTCAACGTCGGCGACTACTCCTGCGTCTACGTCACGCTCGAGACCGACGGCCCGCTGACCGGCTTCGGCTTCACCTTCACGAACGGGAAGGGCACCGAGATCGGCGTGGCCGCCGCCCGGGCACTCGCGCGGCTCGTCGAAGGCCGCGAGCTCGAGGAGATCACGGCCGACTTCAGGGGCTTCTACCACCGGCTGACCCAGGACCCGCAGCTGCGCTGGATCGGACCCGAGAAGGGCATCGTCCACATGACGACCGCCGCGGTCGTGAACGCGATCTGGGACCTCTGGGCGCGGCGCGAGCAGAAGCCGCTCTGGAAGCTGCTCGCGGACCTCACGCCGCAGCAGACCGTCGACTGCGTGCCCTTCACCTGGATCACGGATGCGCTCACTCCAGACGACGCGCTCCATATCCTGGAGAAGAACGCGGCGACGCGCGCGGCCCGCGAGGCCGAGATGCGGCGGGACGGCTTCCCCGCCTACACGACGTCGACGGGCTGGCTCGGCTACCCCGACGAGAAGGTGAGGCGCCTCTGCCGCGAGGCAATGGCGCAGGGCTTCACGCACTTCAAGATGAAGGTCTCGCAGGACACCGAGGCCAACCGGCGCCGCGCGGCGCTGATGCGCGGCGAGATCGGCCGCGAGCGCCGGCTGAGCGTGGACGCCAACCAGTGCTGGGAGGTCGCGGAGGCGATCGAGCAGGTGAAGGCGCTCGCGGAGTTCGACCTGTGGTGGGTCGAGGAGCCGACCAGCCCCGACGACGTGCTGGGCCACGCGGCGATCGCAAAGGGAATCGCACCGATCAAGGTCGCGACCGGCGAGATGTGCCAGAACCGCGTGATCTTCAAGCAGCTGCTGCAGGCCGGAGCGCTCGGCTACTGCCAGATCGACGCCTGCCGCGTGGGCGGCGTCAACGAGGTGCTCGCGATCCTGCTGCTCTCCGCGAAGTTCGGCGTGCCGGTGTGCCCGCACGCGGGCGGCGTCGGCCTGTGCGAGTACGTGCAGCACCTCGCGATCTACGACTACGTCGCCCTCAACCCGTCGCACAAGGACCGCTACTGCGAGTACGTCGACCACCTGCACGAGCACTTCGTCCACCCGGTGCGCGTGGTGGACGCCCGCTACCAGGCCCCGCTCGACCCCGGCTACTCGGCGGAGATGAAGGAAGCCTCGCTCGCCGCCCACGAGTTCCCGGGCGGCGCCGTCTGGCGCTCGTAACCGCCGGGCCGCGCTACTCGGCGCGCGCCTTCTTGAGGATGTCGGGGGCGCTCTCGCCGAAGTATTTCACCGCGAGGCGGCTCCAGGTCGCGGTCTTGCGCAGGTTCTCGATGTAGGCGTCGAGCGCCTGCACGAGCGCCTCGTCCTGCTTGCGCGCGCCGTAGGCGAGGCTGCCCGGCGGGCCGAGGAACATCCCGAGCTCGATCTTCGGATCGTCGCGGTGGGCGGTGATCGCGCTCTCGACGCCGAGCACGACCGCCTTCACCCGCCCGGACACGAGGGCCGCGGGCAGGCCGCCGGGCTTGACGCCGTCGTCCACGTTCGACGCGGGCACGCCCGCGCGCGCGACCGCCTCCGCCATGCTCGAGCCCGCGATCGTCCCGACGCGGAGCGCGCGCAGGTCCTCCAGGCTATTCACGGGCGGCGTCGGCGCGCGCGTCAGCACCACGTTGCGCGTCGGGAAGGTCTCACGCGTGAAGGCGATCTTCTGCTTGCGCTCCTCGGTCACCGTGAAGCGGCCGGCGATCACGTCGCCGCGGTCGGCGACGAGCGCCGGGACCAGCTCGTCCCAGCCCGAGACCGGAACCGGCTCGAGCCGCAGCCCGTGGAGCTTCGCGAAGCCCTCCAGGATCTCGCGGTCGAAACCCGGACGGCCCTGCAGCTGGAAGAACTCGTCGGCCTGCTTCATCTCGACGGCGAGCACGCGCAGCGAGCCGCGCGCCTTGACCGCGGCGAGGTCCGCGGCGTCGGCAGTGGCGGGCCGCCACGCGGTGAGGAGCAGTGCGACGACCGAAAGCCGATTCAGCAACTGCACGCTGAACCCCCAGGCACCAGAGTGGAGCACGAGCTAGATCTGCGAGTAGTCGGTCGGGCGCAGGATCGAGGCGTCGATGCCCGACACGATGTCGGCGTAGGGTGGCTGGTCGCGCAGCTTCACCCAGGCGGGGTCGTCGCGGAAGGCGGCCCACGCCTTCTCGCGAGCGGCGACGTCCGCGAACGCGAGCATGTAGGTGAGGCTCGGCAGCCCCGCCCCGACGAGGTCGCGGCCGAAGAAGACGGTGTGCATGCCGAGCCTGCGGAAGATAGAGAGCTCGCCGCCCGCCTCGAACATCTCGATCTTCTTGCGGCCGGCGGTCTCGCTCGGGCTCCTGTAGGTCCGCAGCTCGAAGAGGCGGGCCGCGCCCGCCGTCTCGCCGGCCGGCTTCTCGACGCCGGGCTGCGTGGGCACGGCGCCGATCAGCGACGAGTCGCAGCGCTCGAAGGGCGGATCCGAGGCCGGCAGCCCGACGAGCGACGCGGCGGCCTTGGCGTAGTCGGCATCGGCGGCGAGACGCGACTCGAGCGTCAGCAGCGACTCGGCGTCCTTGTGCGGCAGCAGCAGGTGCAGCGTCGGGCTGTTGCTGCCGAGGCTCACGGTGAAGGCGCCCACGGGCGCCACGCCCGCTCGGCCGAGCGCCGGGACGAGCGCGTCCCTTGCGTAGGCCGAGAAGCGCGCCTGCAGCGGTCCGTTGCGCAGCCGGTAGCGGCGCAGCTCCAGCAGTAGCGGCTTGCCGCCGGGCGCTTGTGCCGAACCGTCGCGCGGATCAGCGGCGGCCTGGTCTTTGGAATGCGCGAGCGCCGCCGTCGTCGAAGCCGCCAGGAAGACGCGACGTTCCATGTTCCTTCCTCCAACTCTGGTGGAATTGGACCGTGAGCGTAGCACGCAGGCCAATCCATAGAAGAGCTTGCGGTTGGTGTACGAAAAACCGGAGCGTATATCCTATACACTCCATTGACCCGTAGTGCGCTGCGGGTGTAAGGTCGCCCCGACGGCACCCATGGACCCCACCCTGAGCCGCAACCAGCAGATCACCCTCGTCGTCCTTCGCACGCTGATCGGCTGGCACTTCCTCTACGAGGGATTCACCAAGGTGCTCACGCCGGCGTGGAGCCGGGCGGGAGCGCCGATCGGCCGCTTCACCTCCGCGGGCTATCTGCGCGGCTCGAGCGGTCCGTTCTCGGACGTCTTCCGGAGCCTCGCGGACTCGAGCCTGCTGCCGTGGCTGGACCTGGTCGTGGCCTGGGGCCTCGTGCTGATCGGCCTCGGGCTGATGCTCGGGCTGTTCACGCAGCTCGCGTGCGCCTCGGCCCTCGCGCTGCTCGCGCTCTTCTACCTGTCCGCGCTGCCTTTGAGCGGCGTGCGCGATGCGGGCGTCGAAGGCGCCTACCTGCTCGTCAACAAGAACCTGATCGAGGCGGCTGCAGTCGCCGTCGTCCTCGTGTTCCGCACCGACCGCATCGCCGGACTGGACCTGCTGCGCGCGGGCGACCGTGCGCGCGTGGCTGCGGTCGCGGAGGCCACCCGATGAGTCTCACCCCGGAGCAGCAGGAGCTCGGCCGCCGCAACTTCATGCGGGTCCTCGCGGGGACTCCGGCCGTGGCCGCGCTCGCGGGAGCCGCGGCGCTCAAGGGCCCCGTGCGCGGCGGACCCGTGCGCGTCGGCTTCATCGGCACGGGCGGCCAGGGCCGCACGCTGCTCGAGCAGACCGACCCGCAGTTCGCGGAAATCGTCGCGATCTGTGACATCAACCCGCTGCAGCTCGCGAAGGCTGACGCGTCCCTCGCGCAGACGAAGCACCCGCCCGCGAAGCACTACGCCGACTGGCAGGAGATGATCCAGAAGGAGAAGCTCGAGGCGGTCGTGCTCGCCTCGCCGCTCTTCACGCACGCGGACATCGCCGTCGCGTGCCTGGAGGCGGGCCTGCACGTGCTCTCCGAGAAGATGATGGCCTACGACGTCGCCAGCTGCGAGCGCATCGCGGAGGCGGCGCGCAAGAACCGCCGCGTCTACGAGGTCGGCCACCAGCGCTTCTACAACGGCGTCTACCAGGCCGCGTACGAGGGGATCGTGAAGGCCGGCCTGCTCGGCGAGCTCTACCACGCGCGGCTGGTGTGGCACCGGAACGGCAACTGGCGCCGCCACGCCGAGCTGCCGTCGCCCGACTACGACGCCTCGCGCTGGGGATATCCGAGCTACGACCACCTGATCAACTGGCGGCTCTACAAGAAGTACTCGCGCGGCCACATGGCCGAGCTCGCGAGCCACCAGGTCGCGGTCGCCGAGTGGTTCTTCGACGCCTCGGCGACGGCCGCCTCGGGCAGCGGCGGCGTCTACCGGTTCAAGGACGGCCGCGAGATCCCCGACCACACCTACGTGACGCTCGACTACCCCGGCGGGCGCACGGTCGTCTTCACCTCGATCGAGTCGAACGCGTTCGACAACTACTACGAGGCGTACTACGGCACGAAGGGCACGCTGGTCCTGAGCGGCGAGATCGACGCCTTCTTCTTCGAGGAGCCCGCGGCCGGAGAGAAGGCCGCCCCGAAGGCGACGGCGATCGAGGTCGCCGCGAAGGGCGCGGGACCGGTCGGCTCGGCGTCCGAAAGCCGGGCGCGGGACGCCGCGGGCAGCGGGGCGGGCGGTGGTGCGGCGTCGCGCGGCGGCGACCGCAATCTCTCGTACCGCAACGAGATCTCGGGCTTCTGCGCGGCCGTGCGCACGGGCGCGCCGCTCAAGTGCGGTGCGCTGCGAGCGCAGGGCGCGGCGCGGTCGTGCATCTCGGGATTCGAAGCGATGGACACGCAGACCAGGATCGTGATCAAGGCCTAGACAAGGAGGTCGGCTTGGCGCTCGTCACCAGCCCCGACGTCCGCTTCCGCACCAAGCAGGAGTACGTCTACCAGTCGCTGCGCGGAGCGATCATGCGCGGCGAGCTCCCGCCCGGGCAGCGGCTCGTGATCGACGACATCGCGCGCCGGCTCCAGGTGAGCGCCATCCCCATTCGCGAGGCGCTGCAGTCGCTGCAGTCCGAGGGCCTGGTGGTGAACGCGCCGCACGTCGGCGCGACCGTCGCCTCCATCTCGCAGGACGAGGTGCACGAGGTGTTCGCGATCATGGAAGGGCTCGAGACCGTCGCGGTGCGCGAGGCGGCGGCGCGCCTCACCGACGCCCAGGCGCAGAAGCTGTCGCAGATCGTCACCGAGATGGACGCGGCCGTCGCGGACCACGACTACGAGGTCTGGGCCGCGATGAACGGCACGCTGCACCGCACGATCGGCGAGGTCGCGGGAATGCCGCTGCTGCAGGAGATGACCGACCGCGCGCTGTCGCGCTGGGAGCGCCTGCGCCGGCACTATTTCCAGGGCGTTCTCGTGCCTCGCGTCGAACAGGCGCAGCGCGAGCACCGGGAGCTCCTGGGCGCGCTCGTCGCGCGCGACGCCGACGAGGCCGAACGCGTGGTCCGCGGGCACAACCGAAACGCGCAGGCGGCCTACGCAGAGTACCTTCGCACGGCCTCGCAGAACGCGACCGCATGACCTTTGCGCCGAGTGACTTACACGCCAAGGCTGATCGCCGACGGCCTGGCTCTATATCATATATTTCGATTGACTCGGACTAGGCGTTCGCCTAGGCTCTCGGCGACTCGGCGCCCATGAGTGACCCGGGCTGGGCTCGTATTGCGTCTTTCCGCACGGTCGAGGCCTTCCGCACCCACCTCGCGAAGGGCGGGATACCGCTCGAGCTCGACGACACGCTCGCAGGGCCCGGCGAGACGCCGTTCGCGCAGAGCATCGAAGCAGACGGGCTTCGCGCTGGAAATCGGCTGTGCGTCCTGCCGATGGAGGGCTGGGACGGCAGCGCGACCGGCGAGCCGAGCGACCTCACGCGAAGGCGCTGGAGGCGCTTCGGAGAGTCGGGCGCGAAGCTGATCTGGGGCGGCGAGGCCGCGGCCGTGCGCCACGACGGCCGCGCCAATCCCCGGCAGATCGTGGTGACCGAGGCCACCTGGGAAGCGCTCGCGCGCATGCGCGACGGGCTGGTCGAGGCCCACGAGCAGCGCTACGGCACGGGCGCGGCGAGCGATCTCGTCACCGGCCTGCAGATCACGCACTCGGGCCGCTACGCGCGCCCGAACGACTGGGACAAGCCCGAGCCGCTCGTGGCGTTCGCGCATCCGGTGCTCGACAAGCGCTTCCCCGGCGGCGTGCGGCTGCTGAGCGACGACGAGCTCGAGCGGCTGGCCGCCGACTACGTGCGCGCGGCCGCGCTCGCGAAGCGCGCCGGCTTCCAGTTCGTCGACTTCAAGCACTGCCACGGCTACCTCTGCCACGAGCTGCTCGCGGGGCGCGCGCGCAAGGGCCGCTTCGGCGGCGACTTCGAGGGCCGGACACGGTTCCTGCGGACGGTGATCGCCGGGATCCGCGCCGAGGTGCCGGGGCTCAGGATCGCGGTGCGCCTGTCGGCTTTCGACACCGTGCCCTTCCGCAAGAACGCCGACGGCCGCGGCGAGCCGGAGCGCGAGGACGCGGGCTACGGCTCGGCCTTCGGCCTGCTCGCGGGCGAGGCGCTCGACGAAGCGCTCGCCGAGAGCCGCGAGCTGCTCGGCCTGCTGCAGTCGCTCGGCGTGCGCTGGATCTCGATCAGCGCCGGCAGCCCCTACTACAACCCGCACCTGCAGCGCCCGGCGCTCTTCCCGCCGAGCGACGCCTACCTGCCGCCCGAGGATCCGCTGCGGGGCGTCGCGCGCCAGATCGAGGCGACCGCGCGGCTCAAGGCCGACTTCCCCGAGCTCGTGTTCGTCGGCTCCGCCTACAGCTACCTGCAGGAGTGGCTCGCGCACGTGGGCCAGCGCGTGCTGCGCGAGCGGCGCGCGGACCTCGTGGGCCTGGGCCGGATGGTGCTCTCGTATCCCGAGCTCGCGGCCGACGTGCTCGCCGGCCGGCCGCTCGACCGCAAGCGCATCTGCCGCACCTTCAGCGACTGCACGACCGCGCCGCGCAAGGGCCTGCCGTCGGGCTGCTACCCGCTCGACCCCTTCTACGCGGAGCGGCCCGAGGCCGCGGAGCTGAAGGAGATCAAGCAGGCGCTTCGCGCGTGACCGGCGCCCCTGCCCCCGACGTGCGCAAGGGGCAGGCGCTCGCCGTCGCCGCGGCCTTCTTCTCGCTCTTCTCGATCGTCGGCTTCGCCTTCTACGGCCTGCCCTTCTTCTACGACTTCTTCGTGCGCGAGCTGGGCTGGACGCGCGCGCAGGTCACCTCCGGCAACGCCTTCGCGAAGCTCGTGATCGGGCCGCTGTTCGGCTTCTTCGCGGGGATCGTCGTCGACCGCTACGGCCCGCGGCGGCTGATGCTGGTCGGCGTCCTGCTCGCCGGGCTCGCCCCGATCGGCCTCGGCGCCACCACGACACTCGCGGCCTTCTACACCTTCTACCTGATGAACGCGACGGGCTACGTCACCGGCGGCCCGCTGCCCAACCAGGTGATGCTGTCGCGCTGGTTCGGTGCTTCGCGCGGCAAGGCGATGGGCTTCGCCTACCTCGGGATCGGCATCGGCGGCGCGCTGGTGCCGCTCATCGCGCACGCGCTCACCGAGGCCTACGGCTGGCGCACGGCACTGCAGATCCTCGGCGCGCTCATGATCGCGGTCGCGCTGCCGTTCGCCTACTTCGTGCGCGAGCCGGATGCCGAGCCGAAGACCGCCGCGGAAGCCGCCGACCCCAGCCAGGACTCGATCCTGGACGTGCTGCGGCAGCCGGCCTTCTACCTGCTCGCGATCGGTAGCATGGCCTCGATCGGCGCGGTCGGCGGCACCACGCAGAACCTGAAGCTCTTCTTCGCGATGGACCGCGCGATGGCGCAGCGCGCTGTCGCCGAGCTGATCTCGCTCGTGCTCGTCGGCAGCATCGCCGGGCGGCTGCTGATGGGCTGGCTCGCCGACCGCTGGCCCAAGAAGCGGGTGATGCTGCTCATCTACTCGATCGTGGCGACCACGATCCCGCTGCTCTGGGCGGCCGGCTCCGAGGACGCGCTGCGTCTCGCCGCCGTCGCGTTCGGCATCGGCCTCGGCGGCGACTACATGATCATCCCGCTGATGGCCGCCGAGCTCTTCGGATTGCGGCGCATGGGCCGCGTGATGGGGATCGTCCTCACCGCCGACGGGGTGGCGGAAGCCGTCGTCCCGATGGCGGTCGCGGCGCTGCGCGACCGCACCGGCAACTACGGCGCGGGCTTCGTGCTGCTCGTGAGCCTGGCCGTCCTCGGCGCCCTCGCGGTGTCCTTCCTGCCACGGCCAGAGGGCGGCTCAGGCCTGAGCCGCAGCCGGTTTACAAGCCCGCCTCGAGTGTAGAGAATATCGGCCGTGGCTCACGCGCGACCGTCGGTCAACAAGCGTCTCCGCGAGACGCAGAAGAAGGAAAAGCAGGCCCAGAAGGCCGAGCGCCGCGCCCAGCGCGCCGAAGAGAAGAAGACGCGCCCCCACGAGAAGGGCGAGGTCGACCCGGACATCGCCGGCATCGTCCCCGGCCCCCAGCCGGTGCCCTGGGCCGA
>Ga0111538_10012376_pt1 | contig 11282 bp, 7 predicted proteins | sample SoiMethybrSBSTD1_FD_79669 | JGI IMG/M metagenome (GOLD analysis project Ga0111538, IMG submission 79669) | Bulk soil microbial communities from a Populus tree surrounding site in Tennessee, USA - Soil MetaG P. TD hybrid SBSTD1 (version 2)... | ecosystem: Environmental > Terrestrial > Soil > Tree... | reverse complement strand
GCCGCCACGCGTGCGACTCTTCCAGAATCTTCGCCGCGAACTCGGTATGCAGCGCGTGACCGGCGCGGTGCGCGACCAGGTGGCCGATCACCGGATAGCCGACCAGCGCCAGATCGCCGACGGCGTCGAGAATCTTGTGCCGCACGAACTCGTCTTCGAAGCGCAGCGCGTTGTTCAGCACGCCGGTCTCGCCGAGGACGATGGCGTTCTCCAGCGAGCCGCCGAGCGCGAGGCCGTTCTGCCGCAGCATTTCGACGTCCTTCAGGAACGTGAACGTGCGGGCCGGGGCCACTTCCTCGACGAACGACTCCTCGGTGATGCGCAACGTCCGCGACTGATGCCTCAGCAGCGGGTGGTCGTAGCTGATGCTGTAGGTGACCTTGAAGTGGTCCGACGGATACAGCGAGATGCGCTTGTCGCCCTTCGAGATGGCAATCGGCCGGACGATTTTCAGATACTTGCGCGTCACCGCCAGCTGCTTCACGCCGGCTTCCTGGATGAGGTAAATGAACGGCGCGGCGCTGCCGTCCATGATTGGTACTTCCGGTGAATTCAACTCAATCAGCACGTTGTCGACGTTCATGCTCACCAGCGCGGCCAGGAGGTGCTCGACGGTCTCGACCGACACCTCGTTGCGCGCCAGCCCGGTCGCCAGTTGAATGCCGGCCAGATGGTGCACCGTGGCGGGCACGTCGTGGTCGCCCAGATCGGTCCGCCGGAAGCGGATGCCGAAATTGGCGGAGGCCGGTTTGAGTGAAAGGTTAACCTTGTTGCCGGAATGAAGTCCGATTCCGACACACGAGATTTGGCGACGTAGGGTTCGCTGTGCGTCCATTAGCCTCTCGGGCAACTGGGGACGTGCGCAGATAAGCTCAGCAAACTCGATGCCTGCTTTTCCTGAACGAGTCGCCCGCGTCTAAGCGTAGAAATCACAGCGACTTAGAATCGACTTCCCAGCAAACCTTACCCTCGATGACCGTCGGTTTGTGGCCGCTCCGCCACAGGATTACACGCCAAAATTGTGGCAATCTTACCACAGCCGATCAGACCGCCCGGTGCCGTACCGGGCGATTGTGTTCATGCTCGAACAGCTGCGTCAGAAACCGTCCCGTCGCCGAAGCCGGATTGGCGGCCACTTCTTCCGGCGTGCCCTCTGCAACAATCCGGCCTCCGCCCGATCCACCCTCAGGCCCGAGGTCGATTACGTGATCGGCTGACCGTATCACGTCCAGGTTATGTTCGATCACGACAATTGTATTGCCCTGCTCGACGAGCTTGTCGAGGACGTCGAGCAGCTTCCGCGTGTCCTCGAAGTGCAGCCCCGTCGTCGGCTCATCCAATATATAGAGCGTCCGGCCAGTCCCCCGTTTCGAAAGCTCTTTCGCCAGTTTCACCCGTTGAGCTTCTCCACCCGACAGTGTCGTCGCCGACTGACCCAGGGCAACGTATCCGAGCCCGACATCTTGCAGCGTCCGGAGCTTATTGGCAATAGCCGGAAAATTCTCGAGGAACGGCAGCGCTTGATCGACCGTCAATTCCAGCACATCGGCAATCGACTTGCCTCGATACGTGACCTCGAGCGTCTCCCGGTTGTAGCGCCGCCCCTTACATTGCTCGCAAGTCACATACACATCGGGTAAGAAGTGCATCTCGATGGCGATGACGCCGTCGCCCTGGCAGGCCTCGCACCGCCCACCCTTGACGTTGAACGAGAAGCGACCGGACCGGAATCCCCGGGTCTTCGCTTCGGGCATCACGGCAAACAAATCCCGGATGAAGGTGAAGAGCCCGGTATAGGTGGCCGGATTCGATCGCGGCGTCCGGCCGATCGGCGATTGATCGATCTCGATCACTTTGTCGAGTTGGCCGGTGCCTTCGATACGGTCGTGCGCGCCCGGTTCGGTGGCCGCGCGGTAGAGCGATCGGGCCAGCGAACGATACAGGATGTCGTTGACCAGCGTGGACTTCCCCGAGCCGCTCACGCCCGTCACCGTCGTCAACACCCCGAGCGGAATGCGCACGTCGATGTCTTTGAGATTGTTCTCGCGCGCGCCGCAGATGACGAGCTCGCCCTTCAGCGCCGGCCGTCGCGCCTTGGGTGTCGGCGTTGCCCGCGCGCCAACCAGGTAGGCGCCGGTCAGTGTCCGATGGCCGCCGGCCGAGGGGGCGTCTTGGGCTTCCTCCTCTGCACGCTGCAGCAGTGCCGCCGGCGTCCCCTGGAAGATCACGTGCCCGCCGAGATCGCCGGCGCCCGGACCCAGGTCGATGACGTAGTCGGCCGTCCGAATGGTTTCCTCGTCGTGCTCCACCACGATGACGGTGTTGCCGAGGTCGCGGAGGCGCGCCAGCGTCGACAGCAGCTTGCGATTGTCCCGTTGGTGCAAGCCAATCGACGGCTCGTCGAGCACGTACAGGACGCCGGTCAGATTGGCGCCGATCTGCGTCGCCAGCCGGATGCGCTGGCCCTCGCCGCCCGAGAGCGTGGCGGCGCTGCGGCCGAGCGTCAGATAGCCCACGCCGACGTCGTGCAGGAACCGGACACGCTCCTGGATCTCGCGCAGGATGCGCTCGGCGATGATCGCTTCGCGATCCGAGAGCTTCAGCCCCTCGAAGACCTCGAGCGCTTCTGAAATCGGCAGATCGACGTAGTCGGCCATCGTCCGGCCCTTGACGCGTACGGCCAGCGACTGCGCCTTGAGCCGGTGCCCGCCGCACATCGCGCACGGCCGCAGCGCACGGAACGGATCGAGATCGGCCTGCTCGGCCCACGTGCCCTCTTCGAACCGCCGGCGCAGGTTCGGCACGATGCCCTCGAAGCTCGCCGATCCGGCTTTGCCCCCCGACAGCAGCACGTCCCGCTGTTTCCTCGGCAGCTTCGCGAACGGCACCGACAAGTCGATGCCGAAGTCCCTGCTGAGCGACTGCAGTGCCTCACGAACCAGCTTGCGATCGCCTCTGGCCCACGGCGCGATCGCTCCGTCGGCCAGCGACTTGCTCTCGTCGGGCACGATGAGGCGCGGGTCGAAATCGATGGTCGAGCCCAGGCCCTGGCATCCGGTGCAGGCGCCGTGCGGCGAGTTGAACGAGAACGCGCGCGGCGTCATCTCCGGCATGCTCAGCCCGCAGTCGACGCACGCGAGACGCCGCGAGAACAGCCGGTCGCCTTCGTCGTAGGAGTTGATCACGACGATGTCGTCGGCGAGGCCGAGGGCGACCTCGACCGATTCGGTCAGCCGCCGCTCGACGCCGCCGCGGACGATGACCCGGTCGACGACGACGTCGATGTTGTGGTTGCGCCGGCGGTCGAGCGCGATTTCGTCTTCGAGCGGGCGGAACTGGCCGTCGATGCGGGCCTTGGTGAAGCCCCGCGCCCGCAACCCGGCCAGCTCTTTCTTGAACTCACCCTTGCGTCCGCGGACGACCGGCGCGAGGACGTTGATGCGGGCGTCCTGCGGGTAGAGCATCACCATGTCGATGATGCGCTCGAGCGACTGGCTGGCGATTTCCTTGCCGCAGTTCGAGCAGTGCGGCACGCCGATGCTCGCGAACAGCAGGCGCAGGTAGTCGTAGATCTCGGTGACGGTCCCGACGGTCGATCGCGGATTCGAGCCGGTGGTCTTCTGCTCGATGGAAATCGCCGGCGACAGGCCGTCGATGAGGTCGACGTCGGGCTTCTCCATCTGCTCGAGGAACTGGCGGGCGTAGGCCGAGAGCGACTCGACGTAGCGGCGCTGGCCTTCCGCGTAGATCGTGTCGAAGGCGAGCGACGACTTTCCTGATCCCGACAGCCCGGTGATCACCACGAGCTGGTGCCGGGGAATGTCGACGTCGATGTTCTTCAGGTTGTGGACGCGAGCGCCTCGAACGGCAATCCAGGGACGGGACATGGGTTACAGGGAATTGCAGATTGAAGATTGAAGATTGCAGATTTGGGGTGCTTAGTGCTTGGTTCTTCGTTCTTGGTGCCCCAGGCCCCAGCTCCGAGCCCCCAGCCCCGAATTTGTCGCTCCGCTCAACCCTACGAGATTAGCAGATCACGGACACGCAGGCCGACTCGTTGCAAACCGCGTCTAATCGGCCAGTGCTGGCCAGGACCGGTTTCCACGCCATCGTGCTCCTCAGCCTCCTGGGCCAGGTCGCGTTCGCCCAGGCTCCCCAGCCTGACCAGGTGCCGAAGCCGGATGAGGTTCGAGAGGACTCCGGACGATCGCTCAAACTCCGCACCGTTCCCGACGCCGCGCCGCCCGAGAGCGTGGAGGGCACAAAGACGAGGCCAAAACTCGAGCTCTCCATCGATCCGGCGCAATGGTGTCCGACGTGCCCCGGCGCCACCGGCGCGCGGGCGCCGGTGAACCGGAACGCGCCATCGATGATCCGCGGCGGTGTGAGCTACGCGCCTTCAGCGGCGAGCCGGATCAGCGTCGGCCTTCTCGGCTACAGAAACGGTCGGCTGCCCGCGTACATGCTGCTGCCCATTGCCAGCCAGTCCGCCGTCGATATCGCGCCGGTTGCGGCGCTGACCGACGTCTCCAACAGCGCCACGCAGTGGCAACTCTCCGCTGGCGTCGAACGGGCGATTCGTCGTCCGGCGTCGGGCCTTCACCTCGATCTCGTCGGAGACGTCTTCGTTCCGCTCAGCACCACCGCGGACAGAGATGGGCCGACTCCGAGCATCCCGTCCCGTGCGCTACGGTTTGGGGTGAACCTCGGCTTCTGAGGAACCCGGAGCGTCGCAACGGCATCCTCCACAACGAGCTGTACGGGCGCCTTGTCTGGAATCGACAGACCTCAACTCAAGAGATCTGTCGCTACTTGCATCTTCCAGACGAATCCCGAAGCACCTCTTCGTAGGCGGCGCGCCTGAGCTCTGGATCGTTGTCTGGGTTGAATGCCACGGTCCTGACTGCTGACGCGACCGCGGGCGCTCCAGGACCGGTGACAACGATTTCGTTGATGTTCCGTCGAGAGGGGTTGCTGAAGTCGACCAACTTTAGTCGTGCCGGTGTCATCGTGAGCTGCGCGATGACGATGACGATATCGTCCTGTCGCATTGAGGGCGGGAAGCAACACGTCGCGTGGCATCGGCAGCAACACCACATGGACTTTGAGATTCCCGGCCTTCAGCCTCTTGTTGAGCAATCCTCAGCCAGCATGGCGTACTCGTACGAGAGCCGCCGCTGGACGTCTTTGTCGATGAAGTAATACGTGCCGATGAACGGTGCGCCGACGCCGATGACTCGCCGCTTGAACCATCTCGTCGAAGTCGCCGGTGAAGGGGCTGATGAACGAGCGACCGCATCCCTCGGGTAGCCCTGATTCGTATGCGGGCGGCACGTCGTCCTCGCGCGGCTGACTGGCAGCAGCCTCGCCTGTCGGTTCGGGAGCGGCAGCCTGGCTCCCAGGAGTGGATGCGTAGCCGCCGACGCTTGCGCCGGGTGGCGCGCCTGCGGGCGGTCGTGCGCAACTTGTTTCGTGCAAGTTTCATCGCCCTTCAAAAATACAACCCGAACCCCACTGTCGGACCATGCGCGGTGAGCTTCAGGGTGAGATCCCTGCTCGCCACCGAATCGGTGACCTTCAGGTACAGGATGTTGTAGCCCGCTGTGAGACCGAAATGCGTGATCGGCTTCCAGTCGACGCTGAACGAAGCGCCCAGATCAACGTCTGCGCCAACACCGAAACCACCACCGTCAAACGCGGCATGCCACTCGACCTTCGGCCGCACGCGATGCCACCCGATCCCCACAATCGGATCCCACACTCCTGGCTTGCGTGAAAAGTGGGGGAGGTCACCCAGCGTGACGTCATAGTCGAGCGCGAGACGGCGCACGCCTCCGGTCACGTAAAAGTCGGGCGCGACTCGTCGGCCCAACTTGCCGGAACCGTAGATCAGATCGAGATCGACCGCCAGGAACGGCCGCTCCGGCCGATCGCCGCCGAAACTGGCCCATAGCCCGTAGCCCTCGATTCGCCAGCGGCCGTTCGACGCGGCCACGCCGCCGAAAAACGCCCCATCGAAGCGGCTATCGAGAATCTGCCCTGATCCGCCTCTATCGGTGTCGATCGGCGGGATGTCGACGTCAATCCCTATGTCGAGCGGCACCCAGGCGAGAACGGGGTACACCGTGACGTGCCAATCGTCGTCTGCGCCTGGAACATTCTGTGCGAACGTTGCTGCGACAAGACTGATGAGGCACACCGCTGTTAGAAAAGCGAGTCGAATCACCCGCATCATCACCTCCGTAAGCTTCTCGACTCCGCTATATCGGAGCGACATCCGGCCGCGCCCCCAGGCTTTGGAATGCGGCCGGCAGACGACGTAACGCACGGCAACGGCCGGAAACCCGGCTTCATCTTGCTGCGGGCGCCGCTGCCAGCTAGACGCCGTCGGTCACAAGCAAGCTGCACGCCACCCGTGGGTCAGCGAGGGTCGCGAGTGCGAGGGCTGTCCGCGACGGAGCGTCGAAAGAGCGCTGTGGCAGACGACATTTGTGAACGTCGTGTACGAGCCCGGAATCTCGTTCGCGGGCAGTGACGCGCGCCTCACGCCGGAGACGTGGTAGATCAATATCGACGGCATCGTGCTGACTCCGGAAGACGGGAAGCTCAAGATCGAACTGCAGCGCAATCTGGCGGCGATGCTGAACGCTGCGCAGGCGCAGAGCAGCAACGGAATGCTTGCGCCGCTCGGACGTAGGGAAGATGAGAGGTCGCCAGACACTGACGCCTCGTGCAGATAACGTTGGTTGCTGGGGCGTGCAACCAGCGGTACTTGCAACTGTGGAGCGGGGCCGCGTAGCTCGTCGTTGCCGATTTTGTTGACGTTGCAAAGCCGTGACGACGCTAATCCGAGCAACCTTCCGCGACCAGGCTTGCGCCGAATCACGAACGCGACGGCCTCGTCGAGCGCAGTCCACAGGTTCATGAGGCGTTCGACGGATAAACCCGCCAGCTTGTAGTGACGACGAAGCGCAGAGACCTTGGGAGTGTCACCCCCAGTACTTTGGCGACATCGGGCTGCGAGAGCCTGCGCGCTTCAGGTACCTGGTTCAGCGCATAGGCCAAGCGCAGCCTGGCCTGACGCTCGGCGGCGTCGGAAAACCCGAGACCCGCGAACACGTTTCCCAGTGCCGCGCGTGACCGGTCTCTCGTTCAGTGTTCGAGTTGCCATGGTGGTCCTCATGAAGTACAACGCGCGCGGAAAAACTGTCTTGGCGAAGGGCTTCAAGGGCTGCAACCTCAGCAGCCGTCCGAGATGATTTCGTTCCCGGCCCCTCAGAGGCAGAGATGGCGCTGGGACTGTAGCGTATGCCCCGCCGGACATCAGTTCACAACCAGGAGACGAAATGCCGACAGTTGTTGAACGCCGCGCGCACCAGCAAGCAAGACGCGCTTTTACGTCGGAATGTCCGTTGCAGCCGCCGTGACCGTGTTGGTCGGTTTTGCGCCGACGTTCTATTTGCGCGGTTACCTGCCAATGCGTCCTGATCAGCCGCCACTAACTCCACTCCTGCTCGTGCACGGCATCATCGGGACCGCGTGGATCGCTCTCTTCCTCGGCCAAAGTCTTCTCGTGGCGTCACACCGGATCCAGCTTCACAAACGACTGGGAATCGTGGCTGGTCTCTTGGCGTCTGCCCTGGTCATCGTTGGAATGATGACCGCCGTTGATGCGCTGCGCCGTGATGTCGGACCCTTTGGGATCGACCCGCGCACCTGGTTTCTCGGCGTCCCGCTCGCTGGCACCGTACTGTTCGGCGTCCTTGTCGCGGTAGCGCTCGCCAGGCGGCGATCCCCGGAGACGCATCGCCGTCTGATGCTGCTGGCGACGATCACGCTCCTGAACCCCGCGTTGGGCCGCATTGTGGGAAGTTATCTTGGCGTTGGCTTGTCCGGGTTTCTGCTTTTGATATTCCTGCTCACCGATGTCTTCGTGATCTTTGCCATTCTGCACGACCTGCGAATCCGTGGAAACGTGCATCCAGCGCTTATTCGCGGCGGCTTGGTGGTCGTTGTCCTTCAGCCGGTTGTGCTGGCGCTTGGAACGACATCTGCCTTTCTGACGCTTGCGAATCTCGTCCGCTAATGGGCGCACGGTGCTCGGCCTGCGTCGTAGCGCACACGTCGACGTAGTTTGGGTCGTCTCCAGGCACTTCGCGATGATGCGCTCGAGTTCCGGCGATCGATCGACACGCAGGCGGACGGCCGCCAGCGGCCGGGCACCGCTCGCCATCTCATAGAGCACGAGTCCGAGCGCCCAGATGTCCGCGGTGATCGGTGGTACCGCCGAGGGCCTGCTCGGGTGACATGTATGCCGCTGTCCCGACGCCGGTGCCCCGCCGTGTCGCGCTCGAGGTCACCGTGCTTGCCTCGGGATCATGCGTGGTCGCGCTTCTCATCTTGGCCAGGCCGAAGTCCAGAATCTTGGCGCGGCCGCGCGGGCTGACAAAGATGTTGGCCGGCTTGATATCGCGGTGGACGATCCCGGCGGCGTGCGCGGCGTCGAGGGCGTCGGCGAGCCCAATGCCGATCGTCAGCAGCGCCTCGATGTCGAGTCCGCGACCATCGGCAATGCACGCCTTCAGCGTGAAGCCCTCCAGATACTCCATGGCGAGGAAGGCGCGGCCGTCCTGTTCGCCGACATCGTGAATCGCGCAGATGTGGGGATGATTCAACGCCGACGCGGCGCGGGCCTCGCGCTGAAAGCGGTTCACCGCCTCGCTGTCCCGAGCCAGTTCGTCGGTCACGAACTTGAGCGCGACGAAGCGATGGTCCTCCGCGGCGTCGCCGATCGCCGTCTCGCCTGCCGCACGGGACCAGGTGCCCTTCAAGGGTACGTTCCAGGGGAGTGACACGGTCGCACCACCCACCATCACGACAAACGCCACCGGAACTGGCACCCATCTGGGTCAATTCGCATTTGCTCACGTCTTAACATTTCCCGCTCTCACCGGGTCTTCTCATTGGGTGGCGGCCAACGGGGACAGCATCGATACGACATCGGTCGTCGTCTCGTCGGTACTCGGTCCCGTTGTCCGTACCAATACGGAGAATCACACCATCACTGGTGGGACGGGGCGATTCTCGGGTGCGCAGGGGAGCTTTACGGTGGTCCGCACACACGTTCTGGCCCCCAGTGCCGATGGGACCCACGTCACGTCCGGCTCGTTCGACGGGACGATCACTTCCCCAGGCGCAGCCCACTGAGACGGCGACACGTCAAGGAGTATCCAACCATGCGACCGATTAAGACTGCGGCCTGCTCTGCGCTCGCGATCATGCTGACGCTACCCGTGCCCGTGAGTGCCCAGGTGTCTGACTTCATCACTATTGATGTCCCTGGGGCATCGTCCACCCTGCCACGTGATATCAACCCTGAAGGTGACATCATCGGCTTCTACGGTGTCGGGACGGTCTTTCGTGGCTTCCTGCTCCACCAGGGCATCGTCACCGACATTGTAGGCCCTGGAGGCGCATCCACTCGGCCCCGCAGCATCAACCCTCAGGGTGACATCGTTGGCTTCTACACGTCCGGAGGCGTCACTCACGGCTTCCTGTTGGTCGAAGACAGCTTCACAAGCATTGATGTCCCTGGCGCATCCTCCACCGCTGCCTCGGGCATCAACCCTCAGGGTGAGATCGTCGGCACGTACTCGGTCGGGGCCATCACGCACGCGTTCCTGGCACGATAGTGGACGGCCAGCCCGCGGTAGCGACAGTTACAGCGAATTGCGCCCGGTTCGGCGTTCGCGAAAAGTGTGGTGAGGCCGCTGCCCTCTAGAGGGCCGGCTTCAGGCGAATGGTTAAAGACCGCCCATTTCACCGATGTTCGAACGTCCTTCCGCGGTCCGAAACCTGGTCCGCAAATCGGTCGATATCAAGACGGGGCGGACCATACATTTTGCGGATCACAGGCGAGGCATTGAACGGCAGCGGTGCTTGCTGATGGTGCACTGTTGATGATTCGTTCTCGACTGATGCTCACTGTGGGTAGCAGCACGATCGGCTTGGTGTTCTCGCGCGCGGCGACTGGCTACTGGTATTTACGCGCAACGACCACCGCCTGCGTGAGCACGATCGGCCAGTTGACGAACAGCCGGAGGATTTGGCCGTGCCGCCTCACGGTGGCGGCAACCTCGTCGAGTCGAAGCGGCCGTTCGTCGGGGAACGCCCAGACCCCGGCGCGCTCGGCCGCATACCGCGCCAGGCGGTACAGCCACGTGGGCGTCGGAAACGTGATGAGGACAACGCCGCCTGGACGGGCGTGCGCAAAGTGTGCCTCGACGGCGCGGGCGGTCCGTTCGGGATCGAAGTGCTCGATCAGGCCCACGCTGTACACGAGATCGGCGCCGACCGGATTGTCCACCGGCGCCAGCACGTCGCGGTTGATCGCCGAGACGCGCGGGTCACCGCCGAGCTGCTCCTCCAGCAGGCGAAGGCTGAGCGGATTGGCGTCGACAGCCGTGAGCATGGCATCTGGAAACCGTTGGCGGAACGCGCGCAGGAACGGACTGCCGCCGCCGCCGAGCTCGACGATGCTCGCGAAGGCCGTCCGCGGTGCCGCGCGCGCCGACTCGCGCAGGATAACCCGCCTGGTGATCTGCCGGGTGAGCGGAGCGAACACCGCCGGGCGGCGATAGTACGCGTCCCAATCGGTTCGAGCCGGCATCTCACCAGCGCCGTGGTCGCGCTCGGTGAACACGATCAGGTCCTGCAGGGCGAACGAAGCCGCGAACAGGGTTCCTTCCGCGAGTAGCTTGCTCACGTACACCCCGAGGCCGACGATGACGACGAGCGTGGTGACCAGGCCGTAGGACACCAGCATCAGCGCCACGACAAGGATGGCATATCGAATCGCTTCACGTCCTACGCGGCCGCGCGATCGAAAGGCGAGCGTCCGATTCGCCGTGAAATTGAACAGGGCTGCAACCGCACGCGCCATGACCGTCGCCATCAGGACGCTGCGCGATTGGCTGTACGCCGCCGCAAACGTCGAGTAGTCGATCGCGGCGGTGACGATCGACAGAGCGACGAACCGCAGAAATACGAAAGAGATGCGCAGCGAATCGCGCAGCGGGTTGAAATGCGACTGCGCGGCACCGCCGTACACGGTCGCAATACGCAGCTCATCGATCGGCAGGCCACGGTCCGCCGCCCGCACGAGCATCTCCAGCTCGAACTCGTAACGGCCGGCCTCCAGCTGCAGCAGCTCGCCCAGGAAAGTGCGCGGAATGCCGCGCAGGCCGGTCTGGGTGTCTGAGACATGGCGGCCGATCAGCAGG
>Ga0111538_10012375_pt1 | contig 11282 bp, 8 predicted proteins | sample SoiMethybrSBSTD1_FD_79669 | JGI IMG/M metagenome (GOLD analysis project Ga0111538, IMG submission 79669) | Bulk soil microbial communities from a Populus tree surrounding site in Tennessee, USA - Soil MetaG P. TD hybrid SBSTD1 (version 2)... | ecosystem: Environmental > Terrestrial > Soil > Tree... | reverse complement strand
GACCTTGATCCACCCGGCTGGCACGGGGGATCGCATGTACGAGTCGGCGCAGGAGTGGCCGAATCCTGGTCAAGACGACGTGGCCACGCCCTTCGAGCGCTTCACGCCACATCTCGACTTCGCCGCCCCACCCGATGAGGACGGCGCGAACTGGGGACCGCTCGGCCCACCTGACGAGTTGGTCGAGGTGCCTCTCTCCATGCAGGAGCCGAATCCTGCGCTCAACCTGAAGCTTCGAGCCATCACGAGATACGTCACGCAGCTGGACTGCCGAAGGAGGGACGGGTCGTACCACGCGTCCTGCGGCTACCTCCGGGCCTTCGCAAAGCGGAGGGAGTTCTTCTGGACGCTGCAGATTGCTCGCTGACCCTGGTGAGCGAGTCCGGTTCGTCGCCTCCTGCCACCTCCGGCGAACGACGACGCTAAGGTACCCGCCTTCGCGACCGGGCCATGGCGTCAACACGCGGAGGAGCGCTGCTTCCGAATCTGATTGTGATCGGAGCGATGAAGAGCGGCACGACGAGCCTTCATCACTATCTCTCGCTCCATCCGCAGATCTTCATGTCCGAGGAGAAGGAGCCGAGATTCTTCACCGACGAGGCAAAGTGGAGTCAAGGCCCCGCGTGGTACGAAGCGCACTTTCCCGAGCCTGCGCCGATCCGCGGCGAGTCGACGCCTGACTACACGAAGTTCCCTGCCATCCGCGGCGCTCCGAAGCGCATCCACTCCGTCATCCCGGACGTGCGCCTTATCTACCTGGTGCGAGACCCGATCGAGCGCATCATCTCGCATTACGTCGACTCGTATTCGTTCGGCCGAGTGAACGGCACTCTCGACGAGGAGCTAGCGGACTTCGATTGCCACCTCGTGAATTGCAGCCGGTACTACCTGCAGATCGAGCAGTACCTCGAGTACTTCGACGCAGATCGGATTCTGATTCTGGTGAGCGAGGAGCTCCGCAACGACCGCCAGAGGACCCTCCGGACCGCCTTTCGATTTCTGGGGGTCGATGAGACCTTCATCTCTCCCGAATGGGAGATCACGCATTACGAAGCTGGGGGTCTGCGCCGAAAGACCGCGGTCGGCTACGGAATGCTGCAGCTTGCAGAAAAGGTCCGCGAGTCCCCTGTGCGCAGGTACCTGCCGCGGCAACTCATGACGCCGATTCACGCGTTCAACAGGGTGACGGCGCGGAGGATCGAGCGGCCGTCCATGGCTCAGCGGCTCCGAGCCGAGCTCGCGGCCTACCTGCGCGAGGACGTCGACAAGCTGGAGCGGCTCGCGGGGCGGCGATTTCCAGCTTGGTCTCTTTAGGCGCTGTGAGGTCGAAGTCGATGGTCGATCTGGATAGCGCTCGCTCGCCCGTGGAGGTTTCTCCATGCCAGGCTTGAACGACAGCTCCATGACGCTGCTCGGCCCGCCGATACTGGTCTCGCTTCTGCTCGGCTTGGTGACGGCGGTGATCGTGGCGGCCGCCTCGCCTGCCGCGAGCGGGCCAAGGCCGCACCGGGAGGCGTCGGCTCCCGTGATGAAGCGCGATCTCACGCTCTCGTTCGACGCCAAGCCTCCCTACTCCGAGTGGTGGACGATTCAGCCGGGGTACCCGTGTGTCAACGGGTCGGTCGATTCGTCGGCGCCGATCAAGCCCGCCTCGGCGGCCTTCGTGCGCGATTCCTCCCCCGGCGATGTGCGGCACGGCAAGTACTCGGCTCGAGTCGTCTTGAATCCGGGCGATCATGCTTCCTACAGCTGCAAGGCCGAAGCCGTCGGGGCGATCGAGCATCTCGGCGAGGGGGAAGGCCGCCAGTCGTGGTGGGCCTGGTCCTGGAAACTGCCGATCGGATGGCGCGGCACGACGTCGTGGGGCACGCTCTTCGAGATCAGACCGAATCACGTCCTCTGGCCGTCGTACGGGATGCTCCACTTCGACGCCGGCTCGAGAAACAGTCTGCGACTCGGACTTCACACGGGACTCACCCCCAATCCGGGCTCCCGTCTCTACGACTCGGCCTACCAACGATCAGTGATGCTGCTCGGGCCGGGTGCCCGCCGGCCAATGGTCTACGGACGATGGCTCGACTTCTACATGCACGTCGTCTGGCGGAGCCGAAGGAGCGGAGTCCTTCAGATCTGGTACCGCGTACAGGGGCAGCCGAAGTTCACCAAGCTTTACTCGGACGTCCCAGGAGACAGGGCGCTCGTGCACGTGCGGCCCCACCCGACGCTGCTCTACAACACCGCGCACGGAGCGCCCCGAGAGAAGCCCGGGCTCAACCTCGAGGGGGGCTTCTATCGCGCCAACGCGGATTGGACGAACACGTACTGGTGGGACGGCATGAGGCGTCGTGGCAGCAGGGCAGCCATCCTCCGGAGCTTCGGCCCTTGAATCCTGCGCGGCGGCGGATGGAGCGGCCGAGGCGGCCGTTGGCGTGCCTAGCTAGGGTTGCCGGCACTTGGCCATTCGGGGTCGAGCACAACTAGCGGCGCTCACCGCACACCGCGGGCAAACCGTTTGGCGGAGTCGAGGGCGTAGCCTCCCGCTCCACGAGTCTCTCGTTGCAGCGCTCGTTCTCCTGGCGTTCCTGTCGACCGGCTGCAGCGGGAAGACGAACGAGAGCACGGCCACTCGGAGCGAGACACTTACGGCGCCGGGCACGAATCCGGGAACACGGCTTGCGCCCTACCTAAAGCGAGATCCCGCCGGGTTTCCGAAGCTGGCCTCGCACCTGGCCTTCAACTTCGGCGACGGGAGCACGAACGCTCACTTTGCGCTCAACGTCGTTCGCGGCTGCAACCCGACGGTTGCTGATCGAAGCATTCGACTCAACCCGAAGCAGGTGAACTTCATCGTGCCTGGGACGACCGTCCCGGCGAAGGCATCGGTCTGCGGCGACGAGGACGGATTGGCCGTTACCTATGGGAACGGTTACTGGAACGACTCGTCCGTGATCCGCAGTCCTTATCCCGGGATCGGGACGATACGTGCCTTCAACGGCGAGAAGGACATCGCCCATTACGAGGACGGCGCGCGCGCCTTCTCGGGTCACGACTGGGTCCTGAACATGTTCTCCAGCGGAAGCCGCGATTCGACAGCCGAGTGGGCCGCCCGACTAAAAGCCCACTGGACATTGGCCGACCTCGGAGGGGGCTTGAAGCGGCACCCGGGTATCCAGGGTGTCTGGGGCGACAACTTCCTGTGGTGGAACGGTAGCTTCGAGAAGGCCGACTCTCCGGACGGCAGTCCGCTGGCCGGCACCGCAGCCCAGTGGAACGACGGACTCGTGCGGAACCACAAGACGCTCGGAGACCTCCTAGGTCCCGATTTCCTCCTCGGCGGCAACGGAGCAGGCTGGGCATGCTCGGGCTACACCCCCTATGTCGGCTCCTTCCGGGACGATCGTTGCACGGCGGCAGACGCCGCCATGTGGGAGGACGCCGGCGGGGTCGTGTACGACGCCGCCGCCTGGGATCGTTACATCCCCTACTTCGACGGCTGGATCGAGGCGGGCCGCGCGGAGGGGCGCCAGAAGTACGGGATTATGGCCCAATTCGGCACCTGCGGTGTCGGCAACCTCGGGCACCCGCTGAGCCCGACGGACGAGCGTTTGGGACTCGCGATGGCGACGATCGGTGGGATCGACCTCTGGGCCGTACGCGACTGCGATTGGGACTCGACGGTCGTCCCGGGGGGGCAGTTCTCGATCCCCGAGATGGGTGACAGCCCCGGCTACCCGCGCGGCTGGCTCGGCCAGCCGACCTCCGGACCCGCTCGCGTCGACCTCGGAAAGTGGAAGCGCACCTTCACCGGCGGCACCGTCTACGCCAACCTCACCGGCGAGACGTGGAATGACGGGCGTGTGTCGGTTCCTGCGCGTGACGCGCTGTTCCGAAACTCGTAGCCGGCGAGGCTCCCGCGCTGTGTCGCGTCGCCGCCGAGCCCGCTCCGTGCTCCGCCCACAACCTAAGCGCACGTCTAGTGAAGAGGGTGTGCGTGACATGACAGACTCCGCCTGGCAGCGACGAGGAGGAGGTTTTCCTGAGGCGTCATCTGGTGATCGCCGTGAGCCTGGCTCTGCTGACCGTGCTTGCCGCCGGCGCAAGCGCCACAAAGGTGGTGCGAGGAGCCAAAGCCGCTCGAACGCCTAATCCGGCAGGTGCGAACCCAGTCCCGAGAGAGAATCTTCGTCCTGGAGCGACCTCCTGGTCGCTCGACCAGACCGCCAGGCGGCGGAGAATCGAAGGGTACGCCAGCGAGGTAAGCGTCCTTCCAGGCCGCAAGGTTCACTTTCACGTCAGTACGTTTCCTGCAGCCCGATACCGGATCGTGCTCTACCGGTCGGGCTGGTACCGCGGCAAGGGCGCCCGCATCGTCGCCTGCATTCCGAGAGGCTGCAAGACCGATCGCAAGGGCAAAGCCCGCCGACGGCCCCGTCCTGCCCGCGGGACGGGACTCGTGCGAGCCCGCTGGCCCGTCACCGACACGTTCCGGTTTCCGCGAACCGCGGTCAGCGGAATCTACCTCGCGAAGCTCGAGCTCACGCGGGGCCGAGCTCGGGGAAAGGTCACTTACGTCCCTGTGGTCTTGCGCGAACGGCCCCCCCGGCGTTCGACGATCCTCGTTCAGGTGGCGGTAAGCACGTGGCAGGCTTTCAACTCATGGGGCGGCAAGAGCCTCTTCCCGGCAACCAGCACGCGTGGGATTCCCGCAACTCACATCTCCTTCAACCGGCCATACAACCCCCTGAGACCGGTTCCGCTCCAGTGGGACATCGGACTCGTTCGCTTCCTCGAACGTGAGGGATACGACGTCTCCTACACGACCGACGTCGACACCGATCGCAATCCTGGTGAGCTCAGGCGCCATCGTCTCGTCATCTCAGCGGGCCAGGATGAATTCTGGAGCAAGCGCACCCGGGATGCCTTCGAGGCGGCTCGCAACAGCGGAACGAACCTCGCCTTCCTCGGAGCCGAGATCGGCGAGTGGCAAATCCGGTTCGCAAACGCCAGGCGAACGATCATCAAGTATCCCGACGCAGCCTCCGACCCGGTCGCCGACCCGGCTCGCAAGACCGTGCGCTTCGCGAACCTGGTTCCCCCCCGCCCGGAGTGCCAACTGCTAGGCGTGGGTTACGGCGGTGGGCTCCGAGCACCAGATGACCCTCCGCGGTCGTACGCCGTGAATCCGGCTGCTCTAGGAGACGCCTGGTTCCGCGATACGGGGTTCACTGCTACGAGCGTGCTGCCCGATTCGGTCGGCTACGTCTGGGACTCCGTCCAGCCGGGCTGTGCGGTTCCTCCGGTGACAGTCCTGTTCCACTATGACGGCGTCGGGCCTCGAGGCCCGACGACTGCTGACACGGTTCGATACACGGCTCCCTCGGGCGCGCGTGTCTTCAGCTCGGGCTCGCTGTACTTCGTTTATGGACTCGACAATTACTACGGGCACCGGGAAGTTCTGCCCGACCCGCGCCTGCGACAGTTCATGCGAAACGCACTCGCAGACCTAACGGTCAAGCACTCGGCCAAGCTTGCTCTGGATGCTCGCGGAGGCGGGCAGTAGACGATCCCTGCTCTCCGTAACCGCTCGGCGTACCAGCGGGCGGACGTGAAACCGAGGCGACGCGACCCGCGTCGGATCGATCGCATCGATCCGCTCGAGCGAGATCCGAGCCGTTCCCGGGCCGCGGGCTACGAGCGGCTTCGATCGTGCACCCAGAAGGGATGATGAAGAGCTCGAGCCTTCGGTGGTGAGCGTCACCCACTCGCGGTCCGGGTCGCCGTGGCTTCCAGGAAGCTCGACGACGACGTGCTCGACGTCCTCGTCGAGCGCAAGCTCGACGCTGCGTGCAAAGGGCCGAACGTGCAGGACCCTGCCCTCGCGCCTCGTCAGGTAGCTCGAGCGCGCAAGACTCTCTGCGCTGCCCCATCGGACTCCGGGCTCACGATTGATGAAAGCGGCGGTTTCGACGAGCGCGCCGAGGCCGTCGACGAGGTCCTCGTGGTGCAGATACACGATCAAGGGCTGACCGAGGAACGATCGCAGCACCAGATCGTCCCGCGGGCTCGTGATCAAGAGCCGTGGAAAGACGGGAAGACCGCCGGCGAGCAGCTCGGCGGGCTCCCACCCGGCGAGCGGCCGACCCATCGAGCCGGGCGACGAGACGGCATGGCACAGACCCTCGAAACCAGTGCGCAGCATCGCGCGCATCACCTGTTCCGAGCACCGATTGTGCGGGGCGACCATGAGCCGGGAGACCCCGAGCTGCGCGCGGCGCTCGAGCACGTGGATCCTCCGAAGCGCCTCCGCGACGACAACGGTTGCGTCCTCGGAGGTGGGAGGCCGCTCCAGCTCTCCCCGGGTGTGATCGTTCCCGTGAAGCAGCAGCGAAAGTTCATCACGTCTCTCCCGGAATACACGCGCAACCCCCGGGTGCACGAGCCACGCATCGAGCGGAACCGTTGCGACCGCGAGGTGATAGCCCTGTTCGCGGGCGTCGTCGGCGATCCGCCGGAAATCGACGAACCCGTAGGACCACCAGTGCAGGTTTGGATCGTCGACGATGAAGGTCGCCCGCGTGGGCGGAGGCTCCCAACCGACCTCGGATGTCACCCTGCGGAGGAAATGAACCAGCGGAAGCAGGGAAAGCCAGCGACCCGGGACCAGGGCGTCACGTAGCCAGTCGTTCGGCCCGAGCTCGTCCGGCGGCAGAGCGGCCCGGTCGACGACCTCACCGGTCGTCCAGACGATTTCGCCGGCGCAGGAAGCGAGCACGGTGTCGCCTTGCGCCGAGAGGCCCTTGATCCCGCCGGCACGATGGTCGGAGAGCGAGCGTCGCAGCAGGCCGGGGTGGATCACCGGTGCCGACTGCAGGTCGACGATCCCCGCGACCTGTCGAAAGTCCCCTCCCGTTGCGACGAACGAGGGCACGCCCGCGGGGACGGGCTCGGTCTCCGGAGCGAAGAGAATGGCCGCGTCGACATCGCGATAGCTGCCGAGCTCGCGCCCTTCGAATCGAACTGGCAGCGCCTCTTCGAGGGCTCGAAGCAGCCGAGGCCTGCGTTCGTACTCGGCAGGCGGGCAAACGGCGACGACCCTAGGGAGCACCGCGGATGACCGTCACGATCCCGGATCCAGCCGGTCGAGCAACTCCACGTAGCGCCGGGCACTCACCGGCCAGGCGTAGCTCTCGTACCGCTGGCTCGCCGCGTCCGCGCGCGCTCGAGCCGCTTCAGGAAACGACGCAATCTCCCGTAGCGCGTCGGCCAGATCGTCGGAGCTACCCGCGCGGAAGAACCGCACTTCGTCCGCCGAGAAATGCTCGCGAATCGCCAGCAGGTCCGCGGTCGCGATGGGGACGCCGAGCCGCGCGTATTCGAAGAGCTTCGTCGGAATCGCCGTCTGATTTCGCTCCTCCGGGAGGTTGCAGATCACTCCGACGGAAGCCGAGCTGACGCGCTCGAGTACTTCCGGCTGGGGCAGGAAGCGGCCACTCAGGTGAACCCGGTCGCTCAGGCCTAGCTCGCTCACTCTCGCTCGAACTTCGGGAAGCTCGTCACCATCGCCGTAGATCTCGACTCTCAGGTTCGGGACATCGGGGACGATTTGCGCTGCTGCCTCGATCAAGAGGACGACCCCCCAGTAGGGCGTGATCGTGCCGTGGTAGACGACCCGGAAGCCGTTCTCCTCGTCCGTAGCGGAGGCCGAGCCGGACCTCGTGGCTGGTACGAGGCGCTCGTCGACGCTGTTCAGAACGACCGTGATCTTGCCGGACGGCACTCCGCGCGCTTCGAGTGCCCGCCGGTAGGGATCGTGCACCGTGACGATCGCGGTGGCAAAACGGGTCGCGAGCGCCTCGACGCGCTGCATCAACGCGTTCGCCACGCCGAACCCCCGCCGGGCTCCGAATCGCATGGCGAACAGCTCCGGTGCGAAGTCGTGGATGTCGAAGACGACCCGCGCTCCCAAGATCCTGGGCACGAGCGCGGCGGCGATCAGGAAATCCGGCGGATTGTGCACGTGGACGACCGTGTATCCGCGGCGCCTCGTCAGGACGGCGACCTTTGCCGTCGCCATCGCGGTGAAACCCAGGTACTCCCGGGCGACTGCTACGCCCCCGCCGCCCCATTCGTGCGAGAGCGGCAGCCGGTGGACATCGACTCCGTCAACCAGCTCCCGGGCCGGCTCGCCGACCTTGTGCATGGCCACAACATCGACCTCCCAGCCCGCGTCGAGCGCGGCCCGCGCCTCATTCGCGACTCGCCCTTCGCCTACCGGGTACGGCCCGTGCAAGACCATGCAGAGACGACGCCGTCGGTTCAAGCCGTAGCCCCGGCAACCACGCTCTCGTACAGCGCGATGGTCCGCTCGGCCATTCTGCGGCGAGAAAGCAGTTCCGCGCGCTGCCTCAGGATCGGATCCCGGCCGCTCGAGCAGGAACGGAGGATCGCATCCCCCATCTCGATGGGGTCGCGCGGCACGATCTCGCAACCCGGGAGGCCGCCCAAGAGCTGCGGAAGATCGCCGACCGGGACCGAGACCACCGGTGTCATGCAGGCAAGCGACTCCTTGGCCGCGACGGGCGAGCCCTCGAAGTTCGAGGTGACAAGTGTCACGTCGACGGCGTTCATGACGTTGACCACTTCCTCGCGCGAGAAGCCCTCCAGGCTCACGGGCGTGAGCTCGACGCGCTTCCGCGCCTCATGGACGGCGGCATCGAATAGATCGACCCCTTTGTCCGGATTCGAGCGAGCTCCTGGCAAGAGCACGTAGCGACCGTTCTCGGACCAGCCCAGCGCGGCGCGGGCCTCCGCGGTCGGCCGCGGCCGGAAGAGATCGAGGTCGACGCCGGCCGGGATGATCGCCGCGTTTGGGCAACCGAGTCGCCGGGCGCCGTCTCTGCTCACGAAGACCGGAGTGCTGGTGCGGGCGACGAGCCATGAAAGCCACCCCTGCCAGCGAACGCGTGGATTGCCCGTGTCGCTGCCGTGAAACGTGACGACGACAGGCACCGTCCGTTGGCCGACAGCCAGGAACCCCGTCAACCCGTAGTGAGCATGAACCAGGTCGAAGTTACCGGCCCGAATGGTGCGGCGAAAGGCCAGACCAGCCTCCGCGTAGGCCCGCCTTCGCTCCCGGCCGCTGAAGGCAAGTACGTGCACGTCCATTCCGAGCTCACGCAGGTCCTCGACCAGGTCGCGCACGAACGAGCCCGCCCAACGCTCTCTCGCCGAGGGGTAGATGTTCGTGAAACAGAGCACTTTCATCGTCCGTCGGCGCCTTGCTAGCGAAGGACCCGCGCGATGGCCGCAGGTGTTGGAGCTGGACGCGTCGCAACTCGTTCCTTCGACCGCACGGTCATCGGGAGCACCATCAGGACCCAGAAGACGAGGAGCAGGGAAGGCTGCGTGAGGATGATGCCCGTGAGGCTGTTCACCACGAACACGAACCAGAGCGAGACGACCCAGAAGATGAGATGGCGACCCTCGGTTGTCGCGGCCCTGAACCGGGCTAATGCTTCGAGCAGGAAGACGATCAGTAGCAGCACGAAGCTCCCGAAGAGGAGCAAACCGCCGCCCGCCCAAAGATAGAGGAACTGATTGTGTGGGTCCTGAGCGACGTTGTAGCGGATGCCGTCGGAGACGAACGTCACCGGTAGTCCGAATCCGACTCCGGTCAGCGGAGACTCACGGACCTGTTCCCAGACTGCGGCGTAGGCATCCAGACGCCATTTGGCGCTCGTGTCCGTGCTCGGGTTTGCCGTGATCCGATCGCCGAAGGTCGGCAACAGCGAGGGGTCCGCCCTCGGGACGAGGAGCGCTGCGAGCACGACGAACGGCGCCAGCAGTGGCAGGAATCCCACCGCACGCAGTCCGACCCGGCGGAATACGAGCAGCGCCAGTGGCACGAGGATGCTTGCCACGGCAAAGGTGGTCCGTTGGAAGGTGCTGACGAGCGCGAAGGTCGCGAGCGCGGCCATCAACAGGTGGAAGGCGGCCCCTCGGGCGGAGCGCTCGGTCTCGAGATTCAGCAGGGCGAGTAGGAGCGCGCCCGCCATGAACATCGCCGTGCTCCCGGCGAGGACGCGCTCGCCGCCGGTCGAGAGAAGGGTCTGGGTCGTGGCCGAGGTCCCTGTCGCGTAGCCGTAGATCGCGACACCTACTTGCCACACGGTCCCTGCATAGAAGACAGCGACAATCCACCGATAGGCATCGGACAGCTTGAGGTCGCAGACTGCGAAGGCGATGCCGGCGTACACCAGAAAGCGAAGCGGCAGGCTGAAGAGGCTTTCCCCGTACCGCTCGTGCCCCTGGATGATCGCCGCGAGCAACGCAGCCGCGAACAGCAGCAGCGGCCAACCAAGGACCTGGGCCCTAGGCAGGGAGGGCCGAGCGGTCTCCGGGTTGAGAAGCCACGCCGCCGCCCAGGAGACGAGTGCCAGCAACACGAGGAGGTCCGAGGGGTAGAGCTGAATTCCAACGTGAACCGGCAGCGGGTCGGTGACGGGCAGGGGGGCGAGCAGGCACAGCCCGAACGCGGCGAAGACGAGAACGGCTCGGTTCGATGCGATCAACCAGCCGATCGCCACGACCGCAACCGGCACCAGGCCGACGGACAGACCCTCGGCTCGGGCGTTCGCCGCCAACACGCCGAGGCCCACGCTCGCGGCCGCGAGACCTGCAGCCACCCACAGCGTCAAGAGCCGGCGAAGGGAGTCCTCGTGCACGTGGCCGGTTCCGGGCTAGAAGTCTCCTGCCAAAGCACCCTCGCGGTTGATGACGAGCCCGACGATGTTCGCTTCGGTCACCGTCAGCCTGCGGAGTGCGTTCACGAGTTGCCGCCTCTTCCCCGAGCGGTTGGTGATCATCACGACCTCCGTGCGAGCGTGAGACGCGAGGCCCGCCGCATCGGCTGCGGAGAGCACGGCCGGCGAGTCGAGCACGACGGCCTCGCACTCGTCGTACACCTTCTCGAGCAAGGCGCCCATGGCCGGCGAGGCGGCCACATCGCCGGGCCTCTGAAGAGACGAGCCGGCCGTCAGGACGTTGAGGCCGCCGAGACCAGGAAACGTGTGCGTCACTTCCCAGTGGTCGAGCCGGTCTCGGAGCACGTCCACGAGACCAGGCGAGAGCGGCAGGTCGAACATCGTGTGGAGGCTCGGGTTCCGCATGTCCGCGTCGATGAGGAGCACAGGCCGCTGGATGTGGGCCGCGACGAGCGCGTAGTTCGCCGAGATCGTCGACCTCCCGTCGCCGGGGGACGGGCTGGTGAACACGAGCCCCCT
>Ga0111538_10012373_pt1 | contig 11283 bp, 5 predicted proteins | sample SoiMethybrSBSTD1_FD_79669 | JGI IMG/M metagenome (GOLD analysis project Ga0111538, IMG submission 79669) | Bulk soil microbial communities from a Populus tree surrounding site in Tennessee, USA - Soil MetaG P. TD hybrid SBSTD1 (version 2)... | ecosystem: Environmental > Terrestrial > Soil > Tree... | reverse complement strand
TGGCATTGTAGGGGCCGTTGACGCTCACCTGGTAGATTGCGGGACTTAACCGCGGATGCCGATGCATATTAAACGCCGCGGAGTAAGGCTGCCGTTTGCGCTCGAGAAGTGAAGATGAATTCCGAAGGAAAGTCACTCCAACCTCGTGCAACCCGGCAGTGACCGGCACGCGAATCTTGAGCTTGCCATCGACACTTTCGTAATCCTTGTCGATCTTCGGCCGCGTCACGCTGAACAACTCGATTCGTTGGTTATCAATCAGAAGTTCGAGTTCATACGTTCCGTTCAAACCCTCAATTTCTTCGTTCCGATCACGCGCCAGCCGGATTTGGAACTCATACTCACCATCCTGCGGAAAAGTGTGCGGGATCAACATGCCCCCGCGCGTGCCAATCGGCAGCCCTTCCACATGCTCCTCCTGCGTCACATCTGCGGGGACGCGGTACGTGTCCCCGCCCGGCTTCTTCCGCGGCGCGCCAACGGCAAGCTGGCCGATCTTCTGCGCGGCGGTGATATAACGATCGAGCAGCGTCGGTGAAAGGGTACCGACCGTGACATTGTCAAATCCATGGCTGGCCTCGTCCTTCGGAAGCAACGCCGCGGCATCGATGCGGAGATCCAGCAAGTCTCGAATCGAATTCTGGTATTCGGTCCGATTCAACCGCCGAAACGTCTCCGTCCGCCCGGGATTTGGATTCGTCGCGGCCGCCCGATCCAACTCTGCCGTCAGTTCCGCGACTGATTTGTCGTAAGTTTTCTCATCCGGCCGTTTCTTTCCGATCGGCGGCATCTGCCGCGCGTTCATCTTCCGGACAACCTTCTCCCAAACATCGGAATGGCCTGCGACTTCCTTGTCCGCGATTGCTTCGAGATTGAGGTCACCCTTCTGCGCGTCCCCATCATGGCAATTATAACAATACTGCTTCACCACCGCCATCGCACCCGATTTATCGGCCGCAACGGCCGTCAAAGAAAGCGGCCCGCAAAGGAGGGAAACAAAAAGGGACCTCCGAATGATCAGGCGGATTATTTGCGCACCCAGGTGCTGCGCGTTTTGATTTCGGCGGGTGGATTCTGTCATTTGCGTGCTTATGGGACTGGATTCGTTCTTTCCTGCAACCAGGCAATGTCGCGGCTGTTTGGGGATGGATTGCTGTAGTTCAAAATAAGACCACGGTTCCAGACAGGCTTGGGTTTGATCTTGGGATCCACATACTTATGAATTTCAGCGTGACCGTCCGAAAAGGCAAGCGGTTCCGCATCGTTGTGATTGCTGGCCGGATAATCATGAATCACGGCTGTGGCGCCCCGTTGCCGGCAATTTACCGCCAGTGTTCCGCCGACAATGCTGTTGGCATGCTCGACAGTGAAGACCCAATGCATGGAGGGCGACGGATCGCCCAGGTCGGCAACCTTATAATAAACCTTATTCAAATACCCAAGCGCACCCGGGTTGCTGAAAGCGCTATTCATCGACACGCTGCGGACACGTGGCAGGCGCTGGCCTCCCTGTTGCGTGCTGCGATCTCCGGGACATTTGTAAATGCCCAAAGCGGGATTGTACTTCCACAAGTAACCGGTCTGGATGTACGTGACATTTGTCGCATCCCGATCGTTGGTCATATCGCCTCGGACCCAACGTTCGGGCGCATTGGCATTGCCATTGTAATTTTGCACCAGCGTGCCGTTATTGTCGTCGGGATACATCAGCCAGGAAAGCTGCAACTGCCTTAAGTTGCCTATGCACATTGCGGCCTGGCCCTTTACCTTCGCTTTGCTAAGCGCGGGAAGCAGCATCCCGGCAAGAATCGCGATGATCGCGATCACCACAAGAAGTTCTATCAAGGTAAACCCCTCGATACAATCCACCCGCGCCACCCTCCGCGAGCGGCTGGCTTTCACAACTTGCGCTGGAATCTTCATACTTGGGTGTGCCTGAGCATATCAGATATCGAGCGGATTGAACAACGTCACCTGTACGCTATTCGTTTTGAGCGCCCGTCTTTCAGTATGGCCGTCGAGAAAAACGATGGTTGTCCCGAGATCGTGGCGTCGGTCATTGGCTCGGATCATCCGAGGCTGAGAGTTTGCCAAGCCCCGTTTATTGAACGTCATCTGATCCGGATTCCAGATGTCCCATTCGCTAAAGCCTTTTGGGCGCATGCCGCCCTGCGTATTGATCTCGGTAATATAAGCCACCTGAGATGGGCTGCCCGGCACCTCTCCCAACTTGGAAGTTGCCACACCTCGATACATTTTCCGTTGGTCGAAATATTGCCAGTCGACAGAATTCACGGTGTACATCAGCACGAACAGATCCTGCCCAGGTCTCTTTGCCTGGCGAACCGCGGGACAATGGTAGATCGGCATTCCTTCAAATATTTTATAGATGTAATCCACATCCGTTTCCCTGTTCTCCGGGATTTTGGGGCCTCCCACGTACGGCGAAAACTTGCTCGCGAAAAACTGTTTGCTGCCAAAAATATCCCGCGGGATGTAGTCATCGAAATCCGTGGCGTACATGTATGTTGCCTGGCCAAGATTTCGAAGATTGTTCTGGCAATTAATCGTAGCCGCCTTTGCCTTTGCTTTGCTTAGAGCCGGCAGCAGCATTCCAGCCAGAATCGCGATGATCGCAATGACCACCAACAATTCGATCAGGGTAAAGCCAAGCGAGCGATTCGTTCTCAAGCGAGGCCACGAGGAACTTCCGGAAAAAACTGTCATACACCGTCTTCAAGAGATTTCGCAAAGAGCAGGAGGGATTGCTCCCTCCTGCCGTTATGCGACCCAATCCTACCTGCGAACTCGGAAAAACATCCGGACATCCGTAGCGGTGACTGGGTGTGGGCTGCTCGCGTTAGCAACCGGCGCCCATGCGGTTGGTGTGGAAATTGATGAGACGCTTTCCAAAGTGCCGCCTCCGGTCCATGAAATCACCAGACCATTGCCCTGCCTTGTGATCTGCATCTGGATGTCGTTTTGATTGCTGGCTCCAAGAGCCCAGTTAATCGCGGCATCGAACAATTTCTGTCCGTCTGCGGTGGCCGTGGTGAACGTATTGTTGCCCAGGAAAAATCCGACGCGTCGCGCTGGCGCGGTGGCGAGGCGCGCCGGGTTCAGCGCATCGCCCGTCTCAATCGCGAAGAGGACCGGGCGGCTAGTGCCATCAGTTGCAACCGCAACAATCTTTGCGCTGGGCATAATCGCGCCGAGGGAAGTGATGTCGCCAGCAGCTGTGTAGACCCCATTTGTTCCGGCTGGAAGCCCCGCGGCAAGTGGGTGAGTCGCATCCACAATCTCAATGGTCGTCTGGCTCGCAATGGTCACCCCATTGACATTGTTGGATTCGATTCCGAAGTCGTCGTAAACGGCCGACTCCCAGTTCACGATCGGAACGGCGGCTGGTGCAAACTTCGCTACGTCGCCTGAGGCAACTGTGGAAGAGATCACGAGCAGATCCTTCCCTGTCGTATCCCCGGTTTGGGAACCGGGCGCGGCCAGAGCAGTGACGGCGAAACCGCCGTTACGCAAGCGCGCGATGAGCGAATCGTCGGACGCACTCGGAGTTGCGCCGTGCAGGTATAAAACCTTTTTGGGATTTCCGACGAGGACATCCACAGCGGAGGACAATGCGCTGATGCCGGCGTTGTCGAACGCTTTGGCGGTGAGCGAGAGCCCCCCGGCTGGAACATTGGTCAACGTGAACGAGAAGGGCGGCGCAGTGCTTTCACCAATTTTTACGCCGTAGTTAAAAAACTCCACGCGTGCAATCGTCCCGTCGGAATCAGCGGCGTTGACGGTGACGGTGAGATTTGCATTGGGGGAAACGACTTGCCCGGCCGTTGGGCTGGTAATCGAAATCGTCGGAGGATTCTCCCCGACCCGGCTGTTTTCGTCTGGTCCAGCCCCTGTTGGGGTAAAATTGATGTCCGTTGTGATGAGGAACTTATCCACGATCTGCCCATCTTCACGCATCCAAACATTGATCGTATGGACTCCAGTCTGAGTGATTTCGAACTGAGACCTGCCTTCCGGGGTTGCATCAATTCCTCGAACCCAAGTGAACGTTGTTCCGCCGGGAACAAGGCGTGTCCCGCAGCAACCCTCATCGATATTGTTCATCGTGTCGCCCGGACTATCGCCATCCAGGCCCGCGTTGATCGAGTTGCCGCCACCATCCGAACCACGGAACCAGAAATAATGCGTGCCGGTCTTCGTGAAACTCACTTTATAGTCCAGACGCGGGCTGGTTGTGAGGGACTCCGGATAACTGATTGTTGCACCGGGTGCGTCAGGAAGAGCGTACATAACCCCCGCTCCGGAATAACCGGCAGGCGTCCTGTCAAACTCCCAGTTGTGAACACCCTGCCCTACGTTCGCGTCGAAATTCTCGGCTTCTATGACCACCAGGCCGAGAGAATTCTGCAAGAGTGGCTGCGAAGTTATCGGAGGACGCACAGTGGTAAATGTAAACCTGTTGGTTGAAGTCGCACCGCCGCTTTCCGCATAAATGACTTCCGCCGTTACCAGTTTGGTTCCGGCGAGATTCACAGCCGGGTCAGCAATAACCTGGGCGGTGTTTCCAGAGCGAGTCACGAGCGTTAATGGCGCGACCTGACCATCAAGCCGAATTTGAACGGAATTCGTATCCAGTCCGGCAGCGTTTGTGAAAGTAAGCTGAATGGTTGCATCCACCGGAACACGCACCGCACCTGGAAGAGGTGATGCCGCGCTAACAAATGGACGCGCCGGAGCGGTCACCCGTTGGTACGCCTTAATCGCCTGGGGATTGGACCGATCATTCACGAGAATTTTAGTCCCCGTGACTGGATCAACAGAGAAAACTTCAATATTCGCACCTCCGCCTCCTTCGTACCAGAGCACTCGCGCCGGATATAGGCCAGCGACCGGTGCGACAAAACTAAAGATTGAATCTGCCGCGCCCCTGCCTCCTTCAAACGTGCCCACAGGTGAGCGAAGTGCATCCAAAGGATGACTGCCAATGGCCAAGACAAAGCCATCATCGCTGTTCACACCAAGTGTATGTCCGCCGGCGGAAAGTTCGAGGTAGGTGAGAATCTCCGCCGCAACATTGTCCGTATTAATTCCGTCAATTCCGGGGATGCCAGGTATCGGTTCATCTGGCGCAGAAGGCGCTCTAAAATTCCCCTGTTCGGCGCCCAGACCTTGCGCCGCCTGGTTCCAGTTAATCACATCAGCATCGACAAAATAACCGTCCGCTCCCGCACCGGTCGTATTCGCTTCGTTAACAAATGGCTGGCCTGTCGCCGGATCAGTCAGCGTCCCGGCCAATTGTGCCTCTGCCCTTGCGGAGCTGGTAACCAAAGTTCCCGAACCGGTATTCGCTTGCACTACACGCGCCAAAAATCCAGGAGCAGCGCTATCACCCGTACTCGCTGGAAAGGCCACGCTCGGGGAGAGGCTCACGTATGGTGCCGTGACAAAGATGAAGGTGTTCGTAAACAACTTCGCTGGCGTTGCATTGTCGCTGTATGTGATCCGGGCTGTGTTGGTCGAGCCGGAGACAAACAACGAGCTCGGCTGGAGGGATACAGTCGCTACGGCTCCAGTCTTCGTGATCGCGGCGGTAACTAAGTTCCCGTTAAGCGAAAGTGCGATCGTATTCGTATTTACCTGGGTGGTTCCATCCTCAAGATCGATAATGATCGGTGCCTGTGGTGCTCCATTGATTGGCGCAGGAGAGCGCAGCACCGCTACTATCGGGAGAACCGCAGCCGGTTCCAGCGCCCAATTAATTGCCGCGTCGAAAAGCGCGTAAGCGTCCGTGTTATAGCTGCCGGGCGCGGTGCTCGCGTTGAAAAACAAGGCGACCTTTCGTCCCGCCGTGATGGTCGCATTATCCGCGAGTCGGGATCCACGTTCATGCGCCCACGTTGCCACGCGGCCAACATCGATGTCCGGAGTCGAATTAGTGGCGATCCAGATCGCGTCAACTCCAAGGGTAAGAGGAATCGCCGAAGAGCTGATCGTCGCGGCATCTCCGGCCGCAACGAGTTCGACAATGCCAGTTTTGCCCGCCGCGAGCGGATGAGTTTGATTCGTGCTGACAATGCCTACGGAGGTCTGTCCTCCGGCATTTCCAAACGTGTTACCAGTCTGGAGCAGAAGCTCGTCGTAAAGGCCAGGCTCGTAGGAAACCACCGGAAGACGCCCAGTCTTGAGCGTGCTCGCTGAAAGCGGATTAATTCCCGGCTCACCGCTTCCGGAACTGGACGAAATGAGCACCAAATCGATCCCAGTTAAATCGGCGGCGCCGACTGTTGTGTCATCGGCAAGAGTGACGGTATGCCCCTGACCTACGAGTCGATCGCGGACTTCCTGGTCATGCGCATTCGCCGTCGTGGATGGATCCGTAACGGTGTTGATGACAAAGAGGATATTCTTTGCGTAAGCTGGCGATGCGACAAGAAGCACGGTAAAAGCTGCGATCGCAAGGATCGCGCTTCGTAGTAGAGGTCGCATGGTGGTGGAATGGCTCATTACGTTCCTTTGTTCTCTGTCGGACGGGAGCACTGGAGCTACACAACTCCAATCTTCGCCGCCTGTGTCTGGGATTGAACGGATTTTGCCTGCAGCTAAGCTCTTGTCACTTAGTCATTAGTTCAATGGCTGGATAGACCGAAGGTTCTATTGTCCCGAGACTGGAAAAAGAGGCACTAATTGAGAAGCGCCGGCAACAAGGAGACTTACGTAGAAAAACGAGGTGTCGGTATTTAAAGGCTTCGGCACTCCTTGGCTTTCTGATGTTCCGCTCGTGAAAGCTGGCCTTTTGCGGAGGCGGCGAGGTGAGTGGACACGATTCAGTCCAAAGTAACGATTCCTCGCTTCAGTGCAGTCGTCACAGCCTGCGTCCGATCCTGGACCTGGAGCTTTGAGAGCAGGCTGTTGACATGATTCTTCACCGTGCTCTCGGAGATTCGAAGCTGATCCGCAATTTCCTTGTTACTGCGACCGCGCACAATCAATTTCAGAACTTCCATTTCACGTTCACTCAGTTCTTCCGCCGGTAGCCGCTGGGCCAGACGGGCCGCGACTTCCTGCGGGATGTAAAATTCGCCGCCCGCGACTTTTCGAAGCGCCGCGGTGAACTCATCTCGTGAGACATCCTTCAACAAGTAACCGTGCGCCCCGGCTTTGAGAGCCTGGTAAATGCTTTCATCGCCGTCATACGTAGTCAGCACCAGAATTTGAGCGTGCGCATCGTACGATCGAATTGCCGCCGTTGCCTCCACACCCCCCATCCGCGGCATTCGTAAATCCATCAACACCAGGGTCGGTTTCACCTTCTTATAAATCTCCAGCGCTTCGTCACCATTGGATGCTTCCGCGGAGACTTCCATATCCCCTTCGCTCTCGATCATGCTTCGAAGCCCCATTCGGACCACGACATGATCGTCTACAACCAAAACGCGAATCGGCTTTTCCGTTGCCATCAGTTCAATAATATTTTTATTTCCGTTCCCTTGCCGGGAGCAGTGTAAATCTCCAAAGTTCCACCCAGTTGTTTCATGCGCTCGCGCATTCCTTGTATACCAAAGTGGTATCCGTTACGCCGTTCAGCGACCGCCAGTTCAAAACCAATGCCGTTGTCTTTAATGATGATCTGCAGCGGTTCTTGCGCGAAATCAAAAAAGAAATCAATACCTGTCGCCTCGGCGTGTTTGATCACGTTTGCGAGCGCCTCCTGACAAATTCGCAGGATTTGTGTCTCCACTTCGGCATCCAACCGGTGTCGTTTTCCGTTCGTGCTCACCGTCATGGTCACGCCGCTTTCGGCCAGCATTCGTCGGCCGCTTTCAGAAACCGCGGTGACGATATCGTCGTTCTCAAGAAGCGTGGAACGTAAATTAAGGACCGCGCGCTTTGCCTCCGCGAAGCTGTGCCGCACCATTGTCAAAGCCAGGTCCAAATGCCGCTTTGTTGTTGCCGGTGCATCCGCCAGATTGCTGCGCAAAGCTTCCAATTGAAAGGCAGTCCCCGCGAAACCCTGCGCCATGGTGTCGTGGAGATCGCGCGCAATGCGCGTCCGCTCCGCGAGAATCATCGCAAAACGCTCGCGCTCTTTCGCAATGCGGAGCCGGTGGAACCCGAAACCGGCAACCAGAACCGATACCGCGCAAGTCAGATAAAACCAGCGCGTCTGGTAAAAATGCGGGTTCAAAACGAATTCGGTAGTTTGAACCGGATCGCTCCAGACATTTCCATCAACACTCGCCGCAACCTGAAAGGTATATTTGCCCGGACGCAGATTGTTATAGTAGGCGGTGCGGCGGCTGCCGGCAGGTATCCAGTCGCTATCCCGACCGAGTAACTGATAGCGAAACTGCACTTTTTCCGGGGTGATAAATCGAATCGCCGTGTAGGCAAATTCGAAGTCCTCGGTGCCGGCAGAGAAGCGATTCGGCACTACCGGCGAGAACTCCGCCCGATCCGCTTTCATCGATTCAATGAGCACCGGTGGCGGTTTGGTGTGCGGGTCTGGATTTGAAGGATCCGCTACCGCGACGCCATTTAAGGTCGCAAACCAAAGCCGCCCGTCCCGCGACTTGATTCCAGGACTTTGGCTGCCTCCCTGGCACTGCGTGCTCTTCAGCCCGTCCGCAGTGCCATACACTGTGTTTTTCACCCTGGGGCTCGTTCCATCCAAAACGGCGTGCAACTCGCTCTTTTGCACAGTCGAGATTCCGCGACTGGAAGCCATCCAAAGTGCGCCGTTCTGATCTTCCAGTATTTGGTAAATTGTTCCCTGAAAGCCCCCGTGAAGCCGATCCAGCGCTTTAAAAATCCTATTTCGATAGCGAGTGAGTCCCTGCTGCGTGCCAAGCCAGATCGACCCCTCATCGTCCTCATAAAAGGAGTAAACCGCTTCATGCGAGAGTCCCGCCTTGGCGGTAAAGACTTCTTCGACTCGATCCTCTCGGATAATACAAAGCCCTCCACTCGTACCCGCCCAGATTCTGCCCTGGCAATCCTGGCTGATCACTCGCACCGGTGTCTCTGGCACTCCAGCGATCGTGACGATTTTCCCATCCCGAATTCTGCAAAGACCACCATCGCCTCCCGCCCAAAGATTGCCGGCCTTATCCACGAACACCGCTCGAACACTGTATTCGGAGGATAAACCATCCTCCGTGCCGAAGATCTTCTCCACTTTTCCATTCCGAATGCCAGCAAGCGCAGCGGGTCGGCCCAATCCCGCCCAGATAGTTCCATCGTTGTCTTCCGCAACGCTCGCCGCAAAATCACTCGGAAGACCGTTCGTTCGAGTCAAATGCTGAATGTTATTGCCTTTGATACGGGCGAGCCCGCCTCCGTCGCTGCCGATCCAGATTGCGCCGTCCTTTGCCTCAAAAATGCAGCGCGGAAGCTTGCTTTGAAGTCCTTCACGCGTCGTGAAATTCGAGAACTTGGCATCTCGCAATCGTCCGAGACCGCCCCCGCGCATACCGATCCAAAGACTGCCGTCCCGGTCAACGAACAAAGCTTCGATCATCCCATTGATTCGCTCTCCGCTTTTCGGGAGCGAGCTTATCTGGTTGCCTTGGATGCGGCTGAGCCCGTCCCACGTGCCGACCCAAAGGTTCCCGTCGTTATCCTCAACCAGGGTTCGAATGCGGTTATCCGCCAGGCCCTGTGCCGTAGTGAACGTGCGGGCAGTGCCGTTTTCATACGCGGCCAGCCCATTAAGCGTTCCGACCCAAAACACGCCGTTCTTATCGATGTGGATCTTTCGAATGTCCCGGCTTCTGAAACCCCGCAGACTTGTGTCGACCTCAAAATGAGGTTCGACATACCGATGAATTGCTCTGTCGGTCGCGGCCCAAAAGGTTCCTTTTTGGCGGTCTTCGAAAAACGACCATCCGTTCTTGCCCACAACTCCTTCAGTACGCCGGTAACTCTCAAATCGTCCGCGATTGAACCGCGTAATTCCTCCCCAGGTCCCCAACCACAAGTTGCCGTAACTATCCTGGAATATTTCCAGCACCCCCGTCGGATTCAGTCCGTGTTCGGAGGAGTAAGCGCGAAACACCCCATTTTCCAGACAGCTCACTCCGCCGTTAAAGGTCCCGATCCAGAGCCGGCCGAGATTATCCTCGTGCAACGAGCGTATATCATCGGAGAGCAATCCCGGATGCTCGCTCCCACGATAAACGGTGAATTTCAACCCATCGAAGCGCGCCAGACCGTCACGAGTTCCCACCCATATATAGCCGTTTTTGGTCTGCGTAATCGCCTGCACAGACGCCTGCGGCAACCCATTTTCCTCCGTCCAAAAATCCTGGTGATACTGAGAAATCGTCTTTTTGCCATCCAATCCAAAAGCGCTTGGGAAGAGCATCGCAAAGATGCCCACGCTCAGCGCAATAATCGGATGCGAGCAGCATCGTTTCACGAAGTCAGGTGGGTCAGGCCAAATCTTCGCGCAGTTTTTCGAAGCTGCAAGCGATTTTGATGTGCAGGGCCCACCGGGTAATTTCCATCTCCAGAACCACTCGCAGAAGGGCTTACAACTCGAAAGATCTCACCCAGATTGATTGGCACCACTCCATTTTTGGTTAAGGGACGTAAAGCCATTGCTCGCCTGAACCGATAAGTACAAGGAGTAGTTCGCGCGAGCACCATAGACAGGCCGCTCCCGAAAGGGGGCGGCTTTCCCCAATTCGGGCGGGCTGGAGATCTTGTGGCGTGGACGCCCTTTGTCTCGAAGTCCCCGATACTTGATCAGATGCCAGAGTCACACACCGCAAGCAAACCGTTGAGAACAAAGACCGATCATTACTTTTGCTCCTTAACTCATTACCAACACTAACGGAGCCGAAAGTTTCTGAACGCTCCCCCCTTGCAATGGCATGGTTCATGGTAGAGCTTCCTCGTAGGAGCGAGCGAAGAACAGGGTGCCGATCTTATCGAAGAGCTGAAATCTGATTTGCCGTGAGCAGGTGAGTAGGACGGTATCGTTGTTGGTTAGGCAGCCCCCTTTCTGCAGACTTCCGTTTCTTTCGCAGTAGTTCCCGGAGCGACATTTTAAAAACCGTTTTCAGATCGTGGACCGCCACGATCAAGGGACCGTTTTGTCGCGGATCAGATTCCGAAAATTGAACGGCCTTCGAAAGTTCAAATCCATCTTCGCCTGCAAATAGAAAATCCGAGGATCGGTTTTTCAGAAGCTGAACAGGAAAAATCATCACCGATCCAAGGAAACGCAAAGTATGGAAACATCGAACAACCCAAACGTAC
>Ga0111538_10012369_pt1 | contig 11284 bp, 12 predicted proteins | sample SoiMethybrSBSTD1_FD_79669 | JGI IMG/M metagenome (GOLD analysis project Ga0111538, IMG submission 79669) | Bulk soil microbial communities from a Populus tree surrounding site in Tennessee, USA - Soil MetaG P. TD hybrid SBSTD1 (version 2)... | ecosystem: Environmental > Terrestrial > Soil >... | reverse complement strand
TCGCCATATAGGGTCTCGACGTGCAAAGTCACGCCGGCGTTGATGGTGAAGGCGTTGAACCATTCGCGCACCAGCTCGGTGTCAAATGTGCCTACCTTGTCGCGCGGGAATTCGACCTTGAACACCAGAACCGGGCGGCCCGATATGTCGATCACGACGCGCGACAGCGTCTCGTCCATCGGCATGTGGATCGAGGCATAGCGGGTGATGCCGGCCATGGTGCCGAGCGCCTGTTTCACGGCCTGCCCGAGCGCAATTCCGACGTCCTCGGTGGTGTGGTGGTGATCGACATGGAGGTCGCCGTCCGCCTTCACCGTGATGTCGATGCGCGAATGCCGGGCCAGCAGGTCGAGCATATGGTCAAAAAAGCCGATGCCGGTCGAAACCTTGGATACGCCTGTTCCATCGAGGTTCACGGCGACCTCGATGTCGGTTTCCTTGGTCTTGCGCTTGACGGACGCTGTGCGCATGAAAACTGCTTCCCTTTGGCCGCCTTGGGGGCCGAAAACGCGGTCCTTGTAACAGGCCGATGTCGCCTTCGCTACTGCGGGATGACGCCTAAAGGGCTGATCTTCGGGTCATGGTGAGTGGAATCCCGGCCGAAATGCCGCGATTGTAACCCTCCCCGCCAGCCCCTAAATCTGACGGGAACGAGGACAACCCATGCAAGCATCCGAGAATAATCTGCCGATCTGGCACGGCACCACGATTTTGACGGTCCGCAAGGGCGGCAAGGTGGTCATCGGCGGCGACGGCCAGGTCTCGATCGGCCAGACCGTCATCAAGGCGAACGCCAAAAAGGTCCGCAAAATCGGCAAGGGCGACGTCATCGGCGGCTTTGCCGGGGCCACTGCCGACGCCTTCACCCTGTTCGAGCGGCTGGAAAGCAAGCTCGAGCAGTATCCCGGGCAATTGACCCGCGCGGCGGTCGAACTCGCCAAGGACTGGCGGACCGACCGCTATCTGCGCCGGCTGGAGGCGATGATGATCGTCGCCGACAAGGACGTGTCGCTGGTCCTGACCGGGACCGGCGACGTGCTGGAGCCGGAAGCGGGCGTGATGGCGATCGGCTCCGGCGGCAATTACGCGCTGGCCGCCGCCCGCGCACTCGTCGACACCGACAAGGATGCCGAGACCATCGTGCGCCGTGCGCTCGATATTGCCGCCGATATCTGCGTCTACACCAACCGCAACGTCACGATCGAATCGCTCTGAGGAAGCCGCCGATCATGGCGCCGGACTATGCCTTCCGCCCGATGACGTCCGACGATCTGCCGGTGATCCGGCAGTGGCTGGCGCGGCCGCATGTCCGGGAATGGTGGGGAGATCCATCCGAGCAATATGATTTGGTTAGCGGCGATCTCGACGAACCCGCGATGGATCAATTCATCGTCTCGGTGGGGAGCGACGATTTTGCCTATCTGCAGTGCTACGACCTGACGGCGTGGAATTCAGGATTTGGCGCACATCCGCGCGGCACCCGCGGCATCGACCTCTTCATCGGAGAACCCGACATGATCGGGCGCGGCCATGGATCGGCTTTCATTCGCGCCTTCGTCGACGAGCGGCTGAGGAGCGGCGCACCACGGATGGTCACCGATCCCGATCCGTCGAATACCCGGGCCGTTCGCGCCTATGAAAAGGCGGGATTTGAAAAAGCTGGTATGGTCGATACACCTGATGGTCCCGCTCTATTGATGGTGCGCAACCCATGACCGCCGAGACCGTCACCCGAAAGTCAACGACCACTGGGGTCGCAACCCGGCATTGGCTGCTGATCGCGGCCGGCATCGTGATGCTTCAGGCTGCCATCCTGTACGCGATGGGCCGGCTGCCGATCTGCGCCTGCGGCTATGTGAAACTCTGGCATGGCGTGGTGCTCAGCTCGGAGAATTCGCAGCACATCGCCGACTGGTACACGCTGTCGCACATACTGCACGGCTTCCTGTTCTACGGCGTCGCATTCCTGGCGTTCCCTCGCCTCGCCTGGCAAGGCCGCCTGATCCTCGCGATGCTGGTGGAAGGCGGCTGGGAACTGGTCGAGAATTCCAACTGGATCATCGACCGCTACCGCGCCGGCACCATCTCGCTGGATTATTTTGGCGATACCATCGTCAATTCGGTCGCCGATATGTTTGCCATGATCGGCGGTTTCCTGCTGGCTAAGAAACTTCCGGTCGCTGTCACCGTCGCGCTCGCGCTGTTGTTCGAACTGGTGATGGCGCTTCACATTCGCGATAATCTGACGCTGAACATAATCATGCTGATTCATCCCTTCGAGGCGATCAAGCAGTGGCAGTCCGGACCCCCGATCATTTGAGTTGCCCCGATCTCCGACTTGCTCTCGCTGCATTGGAGCCCTACCTAGGAAAACATGACCGACTTTTCTCCCCGTGAAATCGTCTCCGAACTCGACCGCTTCATTGTCGGGCAGTCCGACGCCAAGCGTGCCGTATCGATTGCGCTGCGCAACCGCTGGCGGCGGCTGCAGCTCACCGGCAGCTTGCGCGAAGAGGTGTTGCCGAAAAATATCCTGATGATCGGGCCGACCGGCGTCGGCAAGACCGAGATCGCGCGGCGGCTGGCAAAGCTTGCCGGCGCGCCATTCATCAAGGTCGAAGCAACAAAATTCACCGAAGTCGGCTATGTCGGCCGCGACGTCGAGCAGATCATCCGCGACCTCGTCGAGGTTGCGATCGTGCAGGTCCGCGAGCGCAAGCGCAAGGACGTGCAGGCCCGCGCGCAGCAGGCCGCCGAAGAACGCGTGCTGGACGCACTGGTCGGACCGGCGTCGAGCCCGGCCACCCGCGATTCCTTCCGCAAGAAGCTGCGCGCCGGCGAGCTCAACGACAAGGAAATCGAGATCGAGACGCAATCGTCCGGCGGCATGCCGATGTTCGAAATTCCGGGCATGCCCGGCGCGCAGATGGGCGCGATTTCGATCGGCGATATCTTCGGAAAGATGGGCGGACGCACCAAGACCCGGCGCCTGACGGTCGAGAACTCGCACGAGATTCTCGTCAACGAGGAATCCGACAAGCTGCTGGACAGCGACCAGCTGGTGCTGGAGGCCATCAACGCGGTCGAGAACAACGGCATCGTGTTCCTCGACGAGATCGACAAGATCTGCGTACGTGACGGCCGTAGCGGCGGCGACGTCTCGCGCGAAGGCGTGCAGCGCGACCTGCTGCCCCTGATCGAGGGCACCACGGTCTCGACCAAGCACGGTGCGGTCAAGACCGACCACGTCCTGTTCATCGCCTCAGGCGCGTTCCATATCGCAAAGCCCTCGGACCTGTTGCCGGAACTACAAGGGCGCCTGCCGATCCGCGTCGAGCTGGAAGCGCTGACGCGCGACGACATGCGCCGCATCCTGACCGAGCCGGAAGCGTCGCTGATCAAGCAATATGTCGCGCTGCTGCAGACCGAAGGCGTCACGCTCGACATCACCGACAGCGCCATCGACGCGCTGGCTGACATCGCGGTCGCCGTCAATTCGACAGTGGAGAATATCGGCGCGCGGCGCCTGCAGACCGTGATGGAGCGCGTGCTCGACGACATTTCCTTCGCCGCGCCCGACCGCCATGGCGAAACCATCAAGGTCGATGCCGACTACGTGCAGAAGCACGTCGGCGACCTTGCCAAGAACGCCGATCTGAGCCGTTTTATTTTGTAGCGGAAAGCAGACGCCATGGCCCGGATGGAGCCAACGGGTCGCGCGGATGCGCGCCCGATGACAGGCTCCGCGAAATCCGGGACAGGTAACTCCTCTTGCTCAGCTACCCCGGATGACGCTGGTTCGTGCGACCGTTCTGCGAAATCTAGAGCATTATCGGTTCTGATTGAATCAGAACCGAAGCTCTAGATTCTTGTTTTGACGCGTTTTCTTCACGCGAACCGGTATCCACTTCGCTCGAAAACGCTCTAGATTCTCGCCCGCCGCACCCGGACATACAAAGCGCCCTCGCCGCCATGACCGATATGCGCTTCCTCGAAGCCGACCACCAGCGAGCGGAATTCCGGCAGGCCCAACCATTGCGGCACCTGACGACGTAACACGCCGCGTTCGGACTCGGACCCGATCTTGCCCTTGCCGGTGATGATGAGCACGAAGGTCGCCCCGTCATGGTGGGCGCGCTGCAGAAAGCCGAACAATGCACGATGCGCCCTCGTTTGGGTCATGCCGTGCAAGTCGACCCGGGCGTCGATTTCCTTCCGGCCGCGCGACAGATGCGATCGCTCGCGACGGCCGATCGGCGCCAGCGGTGGCGGCTCCGCCTTTGGCGGAACAACGATGCGCGGCGGCGCGACGTGCCTTGGTAAAGTTGCCGGTTTCGGCGCAGCATTCGTTTCCGGCGCCGGCGAAGCGGACGGCGGCTTCGCGCGGTGTCGTTTGCGCAGCGGCTTGACCTGCTTGGCGACGCTTTCCCACAACGTGCGTTCCTCTTCGCTCAGACCGCGCTTGCGCCGCGGCGGGACCGGCAATTCGGGGATCGAACTCGACGTCCGGCGTTTCATCTGATGTAGGGATGGCGGCGGAGGGGACGCTGGTGGGGCTTTGTCGAAACCGGCTTGATGATCGGCCGCGGTTCGGGCAGCGGCACTGGCTGCGCCGCAGCGGCCTGGATGGCGGAGGTTTGCGCCGGCCCGGCTGCCGGCGGTGTCGCCGGCGGAGCCACAGTCTTTGTGTTCGTCGCTGCGGTCACCTCCGGTGGCTTCGCACCGCCCTTCGGTTCCCTGGACGGATCCTTCAACGGATCGGTTTGTGGGAACAGCTTTGCGATTTTCTCCGACGGCCGATCGTCGGGCACCGGCATCTTGCGGCCGCGCGCCACCGGATCGAGGCTCTTCGGTACCAGCATGACGAAGCGTGCATTGTGGCGGATGCGGCCGGAAACCTTGCCCGCCTCTGCGCCGGCACCGAAATAGAGATCGGCGCGGGCGGGCCCGACGATGGCAGAGCCGGTGTCCTGCCCGATCATCAGCCTCCGAAACGGCGTCTTCGATCGCTCCGATTCAATCGGCAGTTCACCTTCGATGAAAAACGGCGTTCCGTAGACATGCAATGCCTTGTCGACCGCGATCGAGCGCCCCGGCGTCAACGGCACGCCCTGCGCGCCTACCGCCTCGTCCTTGTCGGAAAGCTGCACCTCGCGGAAGAATGCGTACGACTTGTTCTGCCGCCGCAGCTCGTTGGCGCCCTCCGGGTTCTGCTCCATCCATTCCCGGATCTTCTGCATCGACATCTGATCCTTGGGGATGATGTTGCGTTCGATCAGGATGCGGCCGACCGGCGTGTAGGGATAGCCATTATGCGCATCGTAATTGATCCGAACGGTCGAGCCGTCCGGGAGCAGAACCCGGGCCGAGCCCTGGATTTGCGAAAACAGGAGATCGGTTTGCTCTTTCAGCCAGCAGATTTCGAGGCCACGGCCGTCAATCGCGCCGTCCTCGATCTCGGCCCGATCATAGTAGGGCACCAGCTTGCGGCGGCCGATCTTGCGAAACACCTGGCCCTTGTTGGGAAGCCCTACCGAGCTTTGCTTGGTGCCGCGAACGAACAGATTGGAGGGCCGGCGATAGACCGGCACATTATAGACCTCGTTCTGGGTCCGCGAGCCGTCGACGATGGGCTCGTAGTAACCGGTGACAAACCCCTCGCCTTCGCCAAGACGCGAGATGCGCAAGGGAAGGAAATGCTCTTCGAAGAACGCCTTAGCCGTGCCTTCGTCGGATAGTTCGAGGCCCCTGGCGCTGCGGCAGGGATCGCGCAGCGACATGCCGAGCGCCTTCGGGTCGGCCGGCGGCTGTTGCTGGGCCGCGATCGGTTTGCAGCTCACGCGAAACGCGTTGTAGGCGGAGAGATGATCGTCCTCGTTCCAGCCGGCGATATCGGACCAGGCGACCGGCGCATATTGGCTGCCGGTGATCTGAAGCGGCAATTCAAGCTCGGGGTATGGCAGATGACGAACGGCAGGCGCCGGACGCAATTGTTTTTGGGGACGCGAATGGCGCGCCGACACGACATCCAGCGGAGCAATCGACAACGCCAAAGCGATGACGCCAAACGCAAGCCCTGCAAGGCTTCGCGTCTTAGGCGGCGCTTCCGGTGCCAACCAGCTTCCAGTTCGGATCGCGAGAACTCGTGTCGCGGGCGAATGTCCAGACATCGGTGATATCGGCGACCTTATCCGGGTTGCCATCGACAATAGTGCCGGCCTTGTCGCGGGTGACCGAGATCATCTGCGACACGAAACGAACCGTAAGCTGGGCCGCACGGTCGCGGGCTTCCGCACTCACGAGCTCAGCCTTGTCGATCGAAACAAACCGCGTTTCGGTTTTCTGCTCGTGCTTCTCGCGATCCTTGATCACGGACTCGAAACTCTCATAGACCTCGCTCGACAGCAGATCCTTCAGCGCGCGGCGATCGCCATTGGCGAAGGCGAGCACGATCATCTCGTAGGCGCTCCGGGCGCCCGACAAGAAGTGCCGGGGATCGAACGAGGAGTCCTGGGCGGCGATGCCGTCGAGACCCGCCGCGAGCGGCGTCCCCGGCTCGGCAATGTCTTTCCATCGATCGGCCGGCGCGACGTCCGCGGTCGGCGCCAGCGGCGTCTGATCGATCACCGCGCCCGGCATCGGAACGACGTTGTTGTTGTTGTCCTGCGTACGCTGCACGACGTTCGGCGCGGCGCGATCATAGGGCGGCCGTTCGCTCCCGGTGCGCTGTCCGAGGACGCTGCGCAGGCGCAGGAAGATGAAGACCGCCAGCGCCAGGAAGATGATGGTGTAAATATCCACGTCGTATTCGCTTTCTGGTTCTAACGCCGGCAACGGGCCCGGCGGTCGAGCGTTCCCTGGGGAGAAGCCCCCTTATGAGCTTTCCTTGAGAACGGTAGGAATTAGATCACCGATTTGAGTCTTCAGCATGTAGGCATGAAACTGCGCCCGGCCAATGGCGCGTTTTGGCGCGGTTGAATTGTAGCGCGTTTTGGGGGCGAGGGGAAACCCGATCGTGTCCGGAAATCACGCATCTTCAATAATTTAGAGTAAGCGCCGGGCGTCTGGCGCGGCGGTATTTGGCATATCCGCCACAATTCGCCGCCGTTGCGGTCCGCCAGCGGCCCCGTCGTCCTTGTGGAACGAGGCGGGGCTATGATAGCCACTCGCCCGGAAAAAGATTTTCCGTCCACCGAGCGAATTCAGACGAATCCGGGCTGCGCTCGCCAAGCTTCAGGAGAGAGTTTCATGACCAACGGCAACGGCGCGCCTCCCGAGCAGGCCCCTCCCCAGCTGAACGTGCTGGCGCAGTACACCAAAGACCTCTCGTTCGAGAATCCGAACGCGCCCTCCTCCCTGGCGCCGCAACAGCAGCAGCCGAATATCAACATCCAGATCAATGTTTCCGCGAACAATCTCGCGGAAAGCGAGTTCGAAGTGACGCTTTCCATCGAGGGCAAGGCCGAAAACGCCGGCAAGATGATGTTCAGCTTCGAGCTCGCCTATGCCGGCGTGTTCCGCATCGTCAATGTGCCGCAGGAAAACCTGCATCCGCTGGTCATGATCGAATGCCCGCGGCTGTTGTTCCCGTTTGCGCGCGAAATCATCGCGACCGCGGTGCGCGATGGCGGCTTCCCGCCCCTGATGCTGGACCCCGTCGATTTCGTCGGCCTGTACCGCCAGAACATGGAGCGACAGGCTGCGGCGCAGGCCGCTTCGGGCGCGAAGCCGAGCTAGCGCGAGTTCGTTCGGGCTAAGGCTGGGATCAAGGCAAGCCCAGCGGCCAATAGCCGCTAGGCCGCTCCCAGAAAATCGTTCCAGATCGGCTTGTCGCCCAGCGTGGCAAGGAAGGCGCGATGCGCCGCGCGGTCGTCATCGGTGATGCGCGCCGCCAGCGGCACTTCGCGCTGCCGCCGCGGCGTTTCGCCAAATCCGCCGGTCTGCGTGGCGCGGGTTTCCGAAGCCAGGATCAGTTGCGACTGCCGCGCCCCGATCAGGTCAATATAGACTTCGGCGAGAAGTTCAGCGTCGAGCAGCGCGCCGTGCTTGGTGCGACGGGAATTATCGATCGCATAGCGCGAGCAGAGATCGTCCAGCCGGTTCGACACTCCCGGATGCTTGCGGCGGGCGAGCAGCAGCGTATCGACCAGCCGGTCACGCAAAATTGGTTGCCGCTTGATGCGGTCGAGCTCGGCATTGATGAAGCTGATGTCGAACGAGGCGTTGTGAATGACGAGCGGCGCATCGCCGATGAATTCCAGGAACTCCGCGACAACTTCCGTGAATAGCGGCTTGCTGGCGAGAAATTCGCTGGACAGGCCGTGCACGGCAAACGCTTCCGCCGGCATGTCGCGCTCGGGATTGATGTAGCGGTGAAAGGTCTGCCCCGTCGGCATGCGGTTATAGATCTCGATGCAGCCGATCTCGACGAGCCGGTCGCCGCGCAGCGGATCGAGGCCGGTGGTTTCGGTATCGAGAACGATTTCGCGCATAGATATTTACCAACCGGAGGTTCGGCGAATCAGGTCCGCCGCTGCGGCATCTTAACGACCTCGGCCAGAATGTCGCGGAGGCGCGCGCGCACCGGGTCCAGTCCGTGCGACGTATCCACCACGAAATCCGCGCGCTCGCGCTTTTCGGCATCGGGCAATTGCCGCGCCAGGATGGCATCGAGCGCCTCTGACGTCATGGTGCCGCGCGCCAGGATCCGCTCGCGCTGACTTTCCGGCGACGTCGTCACCACGACCACGGCATCGACGCGTTTCTCGCCGCCGGTCTCGAACAATAACGGGATATCCATCACCACGACCAGGGCGCCTGCCCGTTCGGCATCAGCGAGGAATTTTTTGCGGGAGGCGCCGAGCATCGGGTGAACGATCTGCTCGAGCTGCTTGATGGCGGCGGGATCATGCACCACCTTGGCGGAGAGTTTTGCGCGATCCACCCTGCCCTCAACCGTCGTGCCGGGAAACGCGGCTTCGATCGCGGGCGCGGCCTCACCTTCATAGATTTTGTGAACGGCCGCGTCGGCGTCGTAAACCGGCACCCCCGCCTCGGCGAACAGTTTTGCGGTGGTGGATTTCCCCATCCCGATCGAACCGGTCAGTCCAAGGATCCGCATTTCACATCGCCGTTTCTTGAAAGAATCTAGACATTGAGCAGTTGCTCGCTTCGCAGGAACGCGAGCAAAGGCAAAAGCGGCAGCCCAAGAATGGTGAAATGGTCGCCTTCGATGCGTTCGAACAAATGCACCCCGAGCCCTTCAAGCTGGTAGGCGCCGACGCTGGTCGTTACCGCCTCCCCCGCCTGATCCAGATAGGATTCGATCTCGCTTTTGCTCAAGTGCCGCATCGTCATTCTGGCAATACTGACATCGGCAAACTTTACCTTGCCGTCGCGGGCAACGGCAATTGCGGAGTGCAGTTCATGTGTGCTGCCGGCAAGCAGGCGCAACTGATCCGCCGCCTGCGCGCGCCCGGCCGACTTGCTGAACAATCGTGTTCCCTGCGCGAGCGTCTGATCGGCGCCGACAACGTAACGCTCAGGATTTTTCGATGACACGAACAGCGCCTTCTCGCGCGCCAAGAGGCCTGCGATCTCGCCGGGCGCCGAAAGGCCTGAGTTCCGTTGCACCGCGCGCTCATCGATATCGGCAGGCACCGCGTCGAACGGAATGCCGGCGTTGGCGAGCAGCACCTGCCGCGCCCGGCTCTGCGACGCCAGAATCAGCGGATGTTTTCCACGCCAGAGGATCATCGCAAAAGCATCATTCGGGAAGCCGCTGGCGCTGGCGGTCGGTGAACAGTTTCAGTACGGCTGCTGCGGTTTCCTCGATCGAACGTCGCGTCACGTCGAGCTGCGCCCAACTGAATTTGGCGCTCAACCGGCGGGCATGGGCCACTTCATCGGCCACCGCCTGACGATCTATATAGTCATCATTGCCGGAATCGGCGCCCATGCTCAGCAACCGGTTCTGGCGAACCTGGATCAGCCGCTCCGGCGTCGCATGGAGACTGACGACCAGCGGCTTCTTCAGGTTTTCCAACTGGTGCGGCAGCGGAATGCCCGGCACCAGTGGTACGTTCGCGGTACGGACGCCGCGGTTGGCAAGATAGATCGAGGTCGGCGTTTTCGATGTGCGAGACACGCCGACCAGAACCACGTCGGCATCTTCCAGGCCTTCGACGTGCTGGCCGTCATCATGAATCATGGTGTAGTTGAGGGCGTCGATACGCTTGAAATATTCCGCGTTGAGAACGTGCTGGGCGCCGACGCGCCCCGTCGTGGCCGCGCCGAGATAGGCCTCGAACAATTGCATCACCGGGCCAATGATCGACAGGCTTGGGATGTTGATGTCCCTGCACTTGGTCTCCAGCCGGCCGACCAGATCCTTTTCCAGTAGCGTGAAAAGCACGATGCCCGGCGCCTCCTCGATCTCGGCGAGCACGCGATCGAGCTGCTTCTGGCTGCGCACCAGCGGATAGACATGTTCGACCGCCGTCACGTTGGCGTATTGCGCAGCGACCGCGCGTGCCACCGTGATCAGCGTCTCGCCGGTCGAATCGGACACCAGATGAAGATGAAAATAATTGCCGGTCGTGGGCACCAAAACCCCTGTGTATCCTGTGAATGCCTGTGGAGCTTAGCCGAGATATTTGGCCCTGGGTCGTCACGTCAGGGATAACCCGGACTTTTCTTCACAGGGCCCCATGCGAGGACAAGTCCGCCAGCTCCTCACCATGATAGTGAGAAGATGTGGGTTTGTCTCTGCATAAGCTGACCGCGAAACGGCGCAAGCTATTGATGCCCGTGACGTTATCGGGACGATGCAGCCTTCGGTCCAAATTGGGGACGGTTGTGAACAAGCTTCGCAAACATGCGGGATCGTTTTGTGTGAGTCATAATCACCGTCACTTAGACTCAAACCTAAGATTCTAAAATTATTAGTTTAGAGAAGCGGTGCTTTGCGGATATGTCTTGCGTCCCCTCGCCGGCGGAGCTTCTTCGCAACGCTGCGAGCATCGGAAGCGTTCCAGCGATGAGCAAGGTTGGCGTCTGCAATGTACGAGTGGATCACGATCACGGCATATCCGTGGATCAAGGCGCTGCATGTGATTGCCGTCATCTCGTGGATGGCCGGCATGCTCTATCTGCCGCGGCTGTTCGTCTACCATTGCGACGCCGAGATCGGATCGAAGCAGTCCGAGACTTTCAAGGTGATGGAATGGCGACTGCTGAAAGCGATCATCAACCCGGCGATGATGGTCACCTGGCTGGCCGGGCT
>Ga0111538_10012367_pt1 | contig 11285 bp, 8 predicted proteins | sample SoiMethybrSBSTD1_FD_79669 | JGI IMG/M metagenome (GOLD analysis project Ga0111538, IMG submission 79669) | Bulk soil microbial communities from a Populus tree surrounding site in Tennessee, USA - Soil MetaG P. TD hybrid SBSTD1 (version 2)... | ecosystem: Environmental > Terrestrial > Soil > Tree... | reverse complement strand
TGCCGTAGCCAAGCAGATCCTGTTCGTGTTCCTCGAGCGCCGCAGAATCCAGGCCTTCCAGATACGTTACTGCCGCTCCGAGCCCGATCGCGCCGGCGATGTCCGGGGTGCCCGCTTCGTACCGCTCCGGCAGCGGCGCGAAGGTCGTCTTTTCGAAACTGACGCGGCGGATCATGCCGCCGCCGACCTGATACGGCGGAAGATCGTCGAACACTTCGCGGCGGCCATACAGCACCCCGCTGCCGCTCGGTCCGTACAGCTTGTGCCCGCTCAGGGCGTAGAAGTCGACGCCCAGATCCTGGACGTCGACCGGCAGATGCGGCGCGCCTTGCGCCCCGTCCACGACCACGATCGCGCCGCGTTCGTGGGCGGCACGCGTGATTTCCTTGAGCGGCAGGATCGTGCCGAGTGTGTTCGAGGCGTGGGCGATCGCGACGATTCGCGTGCGCTCGCCGAGGCGGGCCTTCACTGCCTCGAGCTCGACGTCGCCGCTGTCCGTCACGGGGACCACCTTCAGCCGTGCGCCGATCTGCTCGCACAGGATCTGCCACGGCACGATGTTCGAGTGGTGCTCGAGCTCCGTGATCAGGATCTCGTCCCCGGCGTGGAGCCGGCTCTTGCCGTAGGTCTGGGCGACCAGGTTCAGCGCTTCGGTGGTGCCGCGCACGAACACGATCTCGGCCGCCTCGCGCGCGTTCAAGAACTTCTTCACGCGCTGGCGCGCCGCTTCGTAACCGGCCGTCGCGCGCTGCGAGAGCAGATGTACGCCGCGGTGCACGTTGGCCGAGTCGCGCTCGTAGAAACCGCGCACGGCCTCGATCACCGCCAGCGGCTTGAGCGCGGTCGCGGCGCTGTCGAGATAAACGAGCGGCTTTCCATGCACGGTCTGCTGAAGCGCCGGAAAGTCGCGCCGCAGGTTCTCCACCTCGAACCCGCGCGGACGCTCGCGCACTGCGCCCATCGAGACCAGCGTCGTCATGAAAAGAGCTCCCGCACTATCGCGCCCTGCGGCAGCCGTTCGAGCACGGCGCTGGTGACGCGCTCGCGCAGCTCGGTGCTCGGGATGCGCTCGACGATTTCCTGAGCGAAGGCGAAGCTCAAGATCGCGCGCGCCGACGCGGCGTCGATGCCTCGCGTGCGGAAATAATGGACGTGGGCGGGATCGAGCTGGCCGATCGTCGCGCCGTGACTGCAGCGCACGTCGTCGGCGTCGATCTCGAGGTGGGGCTTGGTGTTGACGATCGCCTCGTCGGACAAGAGAACGTTGCGGTTTTCCTGGTGCGCGTTGGTGTGCTGCGCACCCTTGTGCACGATCACGGTGCCGTCGAACACGGCGTGGGCGCGCCCCGCCAGCACGCCCTTGTATTTCTGGATGCTGGTCGCGTGCTCCGCGACGTGCTCGACCAGGGTCTGGTGATCGACGTGCTCGTCGCCGTCGGCCAGGTACAGGCCGTCGAGAGTGCACTCGGCGCCGCGGCCGTCGAGCGTGGCGTGCAGATCGAGCCGCGTCAGCGCTCCGCCCAGCGACACCACGCGCGACGCGTAGGCGCTGTCTTGTTCCTGATGGACTTCGAGCGCCGCGATCCGGTGCGCCAGGGGCGTGCCGTGGTGCACGAGCGCGTGGTCGAGCCGAGCACCGGCCTCGACGAAAATCTCGCTCACGGCGCTCGCCAGGTGCGGCTCGGAGCCGACCTCGACGTGGCTTTCCACGAGCGACAGCGCGCTTTGCGGCTCCGCGATCACGAGCAGCCGCGGGTAGCTCAGCGTCGGCTTCTCACCGGACAGCGCGACGTGGACCACGTGCAGCGGGCGCTCCACCAGCGCGCCTCGCTGAACCGTGATCACGAGCGCGTCCTCGAACAGCGCCGTGTTGAGCGCCGCGAAGCCGTGCGGAATGCCGGAGCGGCCGAGATACGGCTCGAGCCGCTGCGCGCTGCGCAGCTGGCTGAGCAGCCCGATCTCGACGCCGGCCGGCGCGCTGGCGTCCGGCAGCAGCGGCCGCTCGTTGACGACCACCACCCGGTACGCCGTATCGGCGCCGAGCAGCGCGTCGATCGCGGCCTCTTGGTCCGGGGTCAGCGCCGCGGCGTGGGCCGGCGCGAACGGGATCTTCGTGATCGGGCGCAGCGACGTGAAGCGCCAGCGCTCGTCCTTCGGCTGCGGCAGCCCGTTGCTGCGAAACCAGCTCGCTGCCCGTTCACGGCGCGAAGCGATAAAGCCCGGCTCGGCGACGGCACGCGTGCGGTCGAGCCCGGCGAGCACGCTGGTCAGGAGCTCGCTCGGTGGCTGGGACGAGATGCTCATGGCACCGTCGCTTTGTCCGGGATCGAAGGCGGACGGCTCTTGCGCGCGTCGAACGCCGCGTACCCATCGGCTTCGAGACGCTCGGCGAGCGTCTTGTCCCCGCTCGCGACGATGCGCCCGTCGAGCAGCACGTGCACCCGGTCCGGTACCACGTAGTGCAATAGGCGCTGGTAGTGCGTGATCAAGAGCGTCGCGCGCTCCGGGCTCTTCAGCGCGTTCACGCCGTTCGAGACCACGCGCAGCGCGTCGATGTCGAGCCCCGAGTCCGTCTCGTCGAGGATCGCGAGCTTCGGCTCGAGCAGCGCCATCTGGAAGATCTCGTTGCGCTTCTTCTCGCCCCCCGAGAAGCCGACGTTGATCGCGCGCTGCAGCAAGGTGTCGTCGAGCTCGACCAGCTTTGCCTTTTCCTTGGCGAGCTTCATGAAGTCGAACGCGTCGAGCTCGGGCAGCCCGCGGTGCTTTCTGACCGCGTTCACACTCGCCTTCAAGAAGTAGAGGTTGTTCACGCCGGGGATCTCGACCGGGTACTGGAACGCCAGGAACACGCCCTCGCGCGCGCGCTCCTCGGGGCTCGTCGCGAGCAGGTCCTTGCCCTGAAACGTGATGCTGCCGGCCGTGACCGCGTAGCCGTCGCGCCCCGCGAGCACGTTGGCGAGCGTGCTCTTGCCGGACCCGTTCGGACCCATGATCGCGTGGACCTCGCCGGGCAAAAGCTCGAGGCTGATTCCTTTCAGGATCGGCTTGTCTTCGACCGTGACGTGCAAATTCTCGATCTTCAACATGACTAGCCCTACTAGCCGACGGCGCCTTCGAGGCTCACGCCGAGCAGCTTCTGCGCCTCGACCGCGAACTCCATCGGCAGCTCCTTGAACACGGCCTTGCAGAACCCGTTGACGATCAGGTTCACGGCGTCTTCCTCGCTCAAGCCGCGCTGCCGGCAATAAAACAATTGGTCTTCACCGATGCGTGAAGTCGTGGCCTCGTGCTCGAGCGTGCTCGAGCCGTTCTTGACCTCGACGTACGGCACGGTGTGCGCGCCGCAGTCGCTGCCGATCAAGAGCGAATCGCACTGCGTGTAGTTGCGCGCGTGCTCGGCCCCCTTCTGGATCTTCACGAGACCGCGATACGTGTTCTGGCCGCGGCCCGCGGAGATTCCCTTGGAGACGATGGTGCTCTTCGTCCGCTTCCCCAGGTGGATCATCTTGGTCCCGGTGTCGGCCTGCTGGCGGTTGTTGGTGAGCGCCACCGAGTAGAACTCGCCCACGGAGTCGTCGCCCTGGAGGATGCAGCTCGGGTATTTCCAGGTGATCGCCGATCCGGTCTCGACCTGCGTCCACGAGATCTTGGAGCGCTTGCCGAGGCAGCGCCCGCGCTTGGTCACGAAATTGTAGATGCCGCCTCGGCCTTCCTTGTCGCCCGGGTACCAGTTCTGCACCGTGGAGTACTTGATCTCGGCGTCGTCGAGGGCGACGAGCTCCACCACCGCGGCGTGCAGCTGATTCTCGTCGCGCATCGGCGCGGTGCAGCCCTCGAGGTACGAGACGTACGACCCTGCATCCGCGATGATCAAGGTGCGCTCGAACTGCCCGGTCTTCGCGGCGTTGATCCGGAAGTACGTCGAGAGCTCCATCGGGCAGCGCACACCCTTCGGCACGTAGACGAACGAGCCGTCGCTGAAGACCGCTGAATTCAGGGTGGCGTAGAAGTTGTCGGTGTACGGCACCACCGAACCGAGCCACTCCTTGACGAGCTCCGGATGCTCGCGCACCGCTTCCGAGAACGAGCAGAAGATGATGCCCATCTTCCCGAGCTTGTCCTTGAACGTCGTTGCCACGCTCACGCTGTCGAACACCGCATCGACCGCGACGCCGGCGAGTGCCTCGCGCTCGTGCAGCGGAATTCCGAGCTTTTCGTAGGTCTTGAGCAGCTCCGGGTCGACCTCCGCCAGGCTCTTCGGGCGCTTGTCGAGCTTCGGCGCGGCGTAGTAGCTGATCGCCTGGTAGTCGATCGGCGGGTGGCTGACCTTCGCCCAGCGCGGCTCCTTGTGCTCGAGCTTCAGCCAGTGCCGGTACGCTTTGAGGCGCCACTCGAGCAGCCACTCGGGCTCTTCCTTTTTGCGCGAGATCAGCCGGACCACGTCCTCGCTGAGCCCGGGCGGAGCGGACTCCTGCTCGATGTCCGTTACCCAGCCGGCGGCGTAGTCGGACTGGATCAGTTCGTTGAGTTGTTCGTTGCTCTGGGCCATGAATCGGTCTCTAGGAGCCGCCGCCGGTAGTGCGTGCGGCGTCGCGAGGGCGGCTCAGGAGAATCAGGGGAGGGGACAGGGGCTTGGCCATGTCGGCCAGGCTGATGCCGCCCAAGGCGCGGCGAACCACCTGGTTGATGCGCAACCAGTTGGCTTCGACCGGGCACGTCCCGGCGTGCTCGCAGGCCTCGGGCTCGATGCTGCTGCATTCGGTCAGCGCCACCGGCCCCTCCACGGCGTCGATGATGTCGGCGAGGCTGACGTTCTCCGGCGCGCGGGCCAGCCGATAACCGCCCTGAACGCCGCGCTGCGAGACGACGATGCCTCCGCGGGCGAGCTCCTTCAGAATCTTGCTGACGGTCGGCCGCGGGATGCGGGTGCGCTCCGCCACGTCCCGCGCGTTGTGAGCGTTATCCGCATCCCCGCCGGCGAGGTGCGTGAGCACCACGATGGCGTAGTCGGTGAGCTTGGTGATGCGGAGCATGTGGAAACCGTACTGTTTCGGTCCACGCTTGACGAGGCGGGTTTTCCCGCGGGATGGCGCAAGCGAGAGAAAGAGTACCGAGCCAGTACTGATTAAAACTAGCTTCGTGAGCGCGGCGCGTCAACCCAACGTAACAAAAAGGTTCGCTTTATTGGGGGAGCCACACGCGGTCCGTCGCGGACGGCCTGCCCGGACCAGCCCTGAGCGGCGGGTTCCGAGGCCGCTCAGGGGGGACTCACGAAAAGAAACAACTCCAATCCCAATCCAGTCGAATGAGTGGCTGGTCATCCTTTTCCCCGCGCATGAAGAATGCGCCAAAGCATATTAGCTGATATGTCTAAGCATATGCGCACTTCGATGGATATCCCCGACCCCCTGCTGCGCAAGGCAAAAGCCGTCGCCCGGGCGCGCAAGACCACGGTGCGGCAGCTCGTGCTCGAAGGGCTGCGTGCCGTAGTCGAAGAGCGACCGACTCAGTACCGGCTCGAGGATCACTCCTTCGGCGGCAAGGGGCTGGTAGAGGGTCTGGGCTGGGACGATTGGGACGAGATCCTGCGGCGCTCGTACGAGGGCAGGGGCGGGTGATCGCGGTCGATACCAACGTGCTCGTCCATGCTCATCGGGCCGACAGCGCTCTGCACGCGCGGGCCCGGGAGGCGGTCCGAGCGCTGGCGGAAGGGCAGGCGCCCTGGGCGATCCCCTGGCCCTGCGCGCACGAGTTTTTGGCGATCGTGACGCACCCACGGATCTTCGAGCCAGCGACGCCCATGCCGCGGGCGATCGCTCAATTGCGGGCGTGGATGGGGTCCAGCGTCGTGCAGATTCTTGCGGAGCTACCCGAGCACCTCGACGTGCTGGCGGAGCTCCTGGAAACTTCGAAGGCAGCGGGTGCGCGCGTGCACGACGCAAGGATTGCGGCGCTTTGTGTTGCGCACGGAGTCACCGAGCTCTGGACGGCCGACCGGGACTTCTCGCGCTTCCCACGAGTGAGGACCAAAAACCCCCTGATCAGCCCCTGACCGGCCGGGCGCGACAGCGAGACCGGTTGGGGGCGGGGCCCCAACCAACAACGAGACCGAGGCCGGGGCCCCAACCAACGACGAAACATGCGGCGGCGGGCCAAGGGGCACGCGCCCCACTCGGAGAAGCCGACAAAGTCTAGGAGCGGTGCTGGTTTGTTTCGATTCGGTGACGGCCTCCCCGAAATCGCGCGGAGAACCGAGCGCATTCGCGGAGATGCTGAAGGGGGGAGCGGAGCGTCCGTTTATCGCGGTAGGATTGAGAGTTTGGAATTTCCTGCGTGGGTCGCCACGTAGGATTGAGGGAACGCGAGCGGACCATGACGTGTGAAAAGTGCGGTCAGAAGGTCGAGCCTGGCCGCTATTGCACCGTGTGCGGTACCGGCCAGTCGAAGGGCGGGGGAGCGAACGCCGATCCTCTCATCGGCCAGCAGCTCGCGGGCCGGTACCAGATCGTGGAGCTGATCGATTCTGGGGGCGGCGGACGCGTCTATCGAGCCGTGCAGGTTCCGCTGGAACGCACGGTGGCGATCAAGATCATCCATCCCACGTTGCTCGCTTCGGCGGAGGCGGTGACTCGGTTCGCGGAGGAAGCGCGCGCGCTGAGCCTCGTCAACCATCCGAACGTAGTGAGCGTGCACGATTTCGGCTGGTCGACCGGCGAGCCCATGCAGCTGTTCCTGGTGATGGAGTACGTCGCGGGTCCGAGCCTCGGGAGTCTCTTGATGGCTCCGGAACCGATGGCTCTGCGGCGCACGGCCAGCATCATCGGCCAGGCGCTGTCCGCGCTCGGCGAGGCGCATCATCTCGGCATTACGCACCGCGATATGAAGCCCGAGAACATCATGCTGCAGCCGACGCGAACCGGCGCGGACCACGTCAAGGTCATCGACTTCGGCATCGCGCAGCTGGCGCGCAACAAGCGGCTCACCGAATTCGGCGGCGCGCTCGGAACGCCGGAATACATGGCTCCCGAGCAGGTGCGCGGCGAGGAGGTCGGCCCGCCGGCGGACCTCTACGCGATGGGAGTGATGCTGTTTCAGATGCTGACCGCCCGGCTGCCGTTCCAGGGTGGTTCGGCGATCGAGACCATGGTGCGCCAGCTGGCGGCGCCGCGCCCCGATCCGCGCAAGGCGGCGCCGGGCCAGGAGATCCCCGCCGAGCTCGCGGCGGTGTGCATGCGCGCCCTGAGCGTCGACCCGGCCGAACGCTTTGCCGACGCGGCAGCGTTTGCGGAGGCGCTGGAGCACGCGCTGCCGCGCTCCGCGCAGGGCACGCGCGGTCTGTTTTCGGCTCGCTCGCGCAGCTCGATGCCGGCGCCGGCGATGGCGCCCGTCACCGCGCCGCCGGAGCCGCGCCTCTCGCGGGGTGCGCGCATGCGCACGCCCGTGGTCGAGGTCGAGGAAGGTCGCGTGCCCGATCTGGCCGGCGCGGAGCTCGAGCTCGAGCCGTCGCCCTTCGGGCTGCCGTTTCTCGGTCGCAGCAGCGAGCTCGACTGGGCGCTCGAGCAGGTCGTGCGCGACGGTGGCGGCGTTGCATTCTACGGTCCCGCGGGTGTCGGCAAGACGCGGCTCTTGAAGGAGCTGTGCGCGGCGGCGAGCGGCCTCGACATGGCCGTTGCCGCGGTGCGCGTGGAACCGCTGCCCCTGTGCGAAGCCGGTTTCTCGACGCTGAAGCGGGTGATCGCAGCGCTATCGGGGCTCTCGGCGATGGCGCTAGCGACCGGCACCGGAGTTTCCGATCCGTCCGCTGCCGCGGCGCTCCGCGGTCTGTTCGCTTCCGATGCGGCGCGGACGCCGGGCTTTTCGCCGGGCGCGGCGCTCGCGTGGGCCGTCCGCACGGCGGCCGAGCACAGCTCCGGCAAAGGCGTGTTGCTCGCGCTCGACGACGCCGATCGTGCGGATGGCGCCTCGCTGGCCGCGCTGGCAGAGCTGCTCAAGACCCGCACGGTGACCGGATTTCCGGGGTTTTCGGTGCTGATGAGCAGCGAGCGTCTGCCGGAAGCCGCAGTCGCGACCGGCGTTTCGTTGCGCGGGCTGCGCGGCTTGAGTCCGAAGCACGCCCAAAAGCTGCTCGCCGGCAAGGGCTTCACTCAACCGCTCGCTCGCAGCGACGATGTCGAGCCGCTGTACGTCGAGGGTCTGCTGCGCTGGCACGCCGGTGGAGCACTTTCCCCGGCCGAGAATCTGCGCGAGCTGATCGAACGCCGGGTCCGCGCGCTATCGCCGCCGCAGCGACGCGCGCTGTTCGGCGTCGCCGCGCTGGGTCGGGCGTCGTCGGCGGAGCTCGCGGCGGTGCTGGGCGAAGCGGTGCCGAACAACGCGCTCGCGATCCTGACCGACAGCGGGCTGCTTCGCTCGCAAGGTGGCGCGTTCGAGCCGTCACACGCAGCCTACGGCCGGATCGCGCTCGGGCTTGCCCCGGCGGAAGCGCGCGCCGAGCTGCACGTGCGGGCCGCCGATCGCCTCGCCGATCGCACCGACTCGGTCGAGCTCCAGGCATTTCACGCCGTGATGGGCCGTCCCGACGTCGAGGCGTTTCTGCTCGTCGACGAAGCGGCGCGCCTGCGGCGCTTGCGCGGTGACAACCCCGGCGCCGCGTCGGTGCTGCGGCTCGGGCTCGACGCCGCGCGGGCACGTCTTTTGGCCGGTGAACGCGACGCGGCCAAGCCGATGGCGGTTTTCGGCCGCAAGCTCGGCGCCGCGCTGCTCGACGCCGGCCGGGTGGACGACGCTCACACCGCGCTGAGCGAGGCGCTGGCGCTCTCGGCGCTGCCCGAGCTCGAGCGGGCGCTCTTGCTCGAGCAGCTGGCCGTGGTCGAAAGCACGCGGGGCCGCGTCGACGAGGCCGCGCGTTTGCGGCGCTCCTGCCTCGAAGCCGCGAGGCGCTGCGGCGACTCGGGGATCATCGCGCGCGTCACCAACGCAGGCCGCCCCGCGGTGCGCGAGCCGGTGCCGTCGAGCGGAATCCCGTTCTCGGCGTTGCGCCGCCTGTCGAACCCGGCGATCAAGGGTCCGCCCAGTTAGGGTGTAAGCGCCGGCCGCCGGCTCGCGTTCCTCCAGCCGAGGAACAAAAGCCATGCGAAAGTCGTGGGTTCGGTCGGGTTGGGTCCTTTCACTTCTGGCGGTTACGGCGGGCGGGTCGCTCGCGGCTTGCGGCATGGGTGGTGCAAAGTACGAGACCGTTGCGCCGATGGCGCCGCCCGCCGGCATGCCGGTGGCTGCCGGCGCGCCGCTCGAGAAGGCGCCGGCAAAAGACGCGAAAGAGCCCAATACCGAAGCCTACGACACCATCGTCGAAAACGACTTTCTCGACTCCCGGCAAAATCCCCTCTCCACGTTTTCGATCGACGTCGACACGGCATCGTACGCGAACGTGCGGCGCTTTCTGAGCGAGGGAAAGCTTCCGCCGCGCGACGCGGTCAGGATCGAAGAGCTCGTGAACTACTTTCCCTACGACTACGCCGAGCCGAAAGGCGATCAGCCGTTCGCGGTGAACACCGAAGTCAGCGCCGCGCCCTGGGCGCCCACGCACCGGCTGCTCCGGATCGGGATCCAGGGCAAACGGCTCGCTGTGCGCGAGCTGCCGGCGCAAAATCTGGTGTTCCTGCTCGACGTTTCGGGCTCGATGGCCGAGCCGAACAAGCTACCGCTCCTGCGAAGGTCGCTGAAAGAGCTGGTCGAGACGCTTTCCGTCAAGGACAAGGTCGCGATCGTCGTCTACGCCGGGGCGAGCGGCCTGGTGCTGCCGCCGACGCCGGCCAGCCAGCGCACCACGATCATGGCCGCGCTCGATCGGCTGGAAGCCGGCGGAAGCACCAACGGCGGCGACGGCATCCGGCTCGCGTACAAGACCGCGCGCCAGAATTTCGATCCCAAGGGGAACAATCGCGTGATCCTGGCGACTGACGGCGACTTCAACGTCGGCACGACCAGCGAGAGCGAGCTCGTCCAGCTGATCGAAAAGGAGCGAGCGAGCGGCGTGTACCTGAGCGTGCTCGGCTACGGCATGGGTAACCTCAAGGATTCCACGCTCGAGAAGCTCGCCGACAAGGGCAACGGCAATTACGCCTACATCGACAGCATCGCCGAAGCGCGCAAGGTGCTGGTCTCCCAGGCCGGCTCGACGCTGATCACGATCGCCAAGGACGTGAAGATCCAGGTCGAATTCAATCCGAAGCAGGTCCAGGCCTACCGGTTGATCGGCTACGAAAACCGCTTGCTGCGTTCCGAAGACTTCAACGACGACAAGAAGGATGCGGGCGAGATCGGCGCGGGCCACTCCGTGACCGCGCTCTACGAGATCGTTCCGATCGGCGTCGCGTCGCCCGCGGGCAAGGTCGACGCGCTGAAGTATCAAGCTCCCGCGGCCAGCAGCACGGCCGCTGCTTCGGGCGAGCTCTTGACGCTGAAGCTCCGCTTCAAGCGTCCGAACGCCGACAGCAGCGAGCTCGTCGCGCTTCCGGTCACCGACGGCGACACGCCCTTCGCCAAGACCAGCGAGTCGTTTCGCTTCGCGGCTTCGGTCGCGGCCTTCGGCATGCTGCTGCGCGGCTCGCCGCACAAGGGCTCTGCGACCTACGGGCTCGCGCGCTCGCTCGCCGAGGGTGCGCTGGGCCGCGACGAGCACGGCTATCGCCGCGAGTTTTTGGGTTTGGTCGGCGCGGCGCGGAACCTCGCGGGCGAATCCGCCGCGGCACCCGCGATCGTCGGCACGCGCTGAGCCTAAACCGCGAGCACGAGGTCGGCGCGAAACGCCGGGTTCGGCTCGCCGGGGAAGAATCCGGGGTATCCGTACGCGTTGCAGACGACGCGCGTGCTGCCGGCCACGTAGTCGGCGCTGGTGTGGGTGTGGCCGTGGACCCAGAGCGCGGCGCCGGCTTTCTCGACGGTCTCGGACACGTCGTGCAAAAAATAGGGATTGAGCTTCGAGCGCGCGAACTGCGGCGCGATGCTGCGCGGGTGCGGCAAGTGATGCGTGACCACGACGTCACCGGGCCGAACGTTTTCGGCGAGGAACGCCGCCGAAACCCGCGCCGTCTCCGGCAGCCAGCCGCGAATTCCGGTGATGGTCTGAAAGTCGGCCACGTGTTCGTCGAGCGGCCGGGGCGGACCGTCGTGCGGAAACCAGAGCGTGCAGCCTACGAAGCGCTGGCCCATGATCATGGCCGTCTCCCGCTCGAGCACGGTCAAGTTGGCGGCGCCGGCCCGCACGTCGCGGGCGCAAGCCAGAG
>Ga0111538_10012364_pt1 | contig 11285 bp, 8 predicted proteins | sample SoiMethybrSBSTD1_FD_79669 | JGI IMG/M metagenome (GOLD analysis project Ga0111538, IMG submission 79669) | Bulk soil microbial communities from a Populus tree surrounding site in Tennessee, USA - Soil MetaG P. TD hybrid SBSTD1 (version 2)... | ecosystem: Environmental > Terrestrial > Soil > Tree... | reverse complement strand
GCCGGGCCCGCCCGCCGCCGTGGTCCCGAGCGCCGCGGAGCAACCGCGGGATTGCTTGATGTCGATCGCGTCGTTCCCGTGGAGCGAGCTCTGGATCGACGGCAAGGACACCGGCCAGCGAACGCCGGTCGTGCACTATCCGGTCAGCTGCGGGGGGCACAAGCTCACCCTCAAGCGGCGCGACCTCAAGCTCGAACGCGTTCAGCAGGTGACCGTCGCGCCGGGCCACGAGCTCAAGCAGCACTACGAGCTCAGCGACGAATACGGCGACAACTAGGGTTAAGGGCCTCGGGCCTCGGACCTCAGACCTCCGGCGGAACATTTGCCGCCCCGGCCGAATAGGGCTGCGCTCGTGACCTCTCTCAACTCACCGGAGGTCCGAGGCCCGAAGCCCGAGGCCCGTTAACCGAACGGGTCAGAGGCGAAAGGCGAGGCCGAGGTTCAGGTCGGCGTTGGCGGTGAAGTTCGGGACGCCGACGAGCCCGCCGATCTGCGCGACGATGCCGACCGCGTCCGCCAGGTCATAGCGAAACCCGACACCGGGCCCGAACAGCACCGGTCCGCCGGCGACGGTGTCGACGCAAGGAGAGTCACCCCTCGGTCCACAGGTCTGCTCCGATATGACCCTCGAGACGTGGCGGATGGTACCGCCGCCTGCCGACAGCGAGAGGAAGGGCTGAAACGCGCTGCTCGGATCGGCGAGGAAGAAGGTGGCCTTGAGCAGGCCCGCGAACGCGCCGGTGTAGGGCGCGCAGATCTTGTCGGTTCCGCACTCGTCGCCCACCGGGTCCGACGGTTGATAGGGCGTCGCGCCTCTCACCAGCTGTATGCGGCCCTGGACGCCGATCATGAACCGCGGCGTGACGAGGTAGCCGATCTCGGGCACCACCTGCCCCATGACCGTCCAGTCGACGCCCGGCGACTCGACCTTGCCCAGCGTCGCCTCGCCCGTTCCGCTCGCCCACCCGAACCCGGTCCCGCCGAGGATCGCGACGAACAGTCGCTTGTCGGACGCGGCGGGGCGGGAGGCGCCGGTCTGCACGACGCCCGCCGCGACCGGCGTCGTGGGCCTGGCCAGCGCGACGACGATCGGATCCGCCGCGGTGCCGCGGCCCACCAGCACCGAGCCGTTGGCCCGGCGGGCTTCGATGAAATACGCCACGTGCTCCCCGGCCGTCGCCGACACCGGGATCGCCGCCTCGAAGCCGCCCGACGACCCCTTCTTCATCGCCATGTCCGTGAACGCTGAGGCCGTCGAGGCCCGGTAGCGCAGCACCAACGAGCTCGCCTCCAGATCCTTGTCCGGCACGACGAGGATCGGCACCGGCTTGTCGGCCTCTCCCACCCGCACCGGTTCGTGAACCAGGGCCTTCTCGGGCGGCAGATCATCGCCACCCGGCGTGCTCAGCCCGGCGATCGCCTCGTCGAACGCCGCCTGGATGTCGGGGTTGGCCAGCCCGGGGCTGAGCCGCACCTCCGGCTGGATCTGCAGCGCCCTGCGGAAGTACTTGACCGCCTGGTCCCGCTGCCTGAACCCGCCCAGCGAGACGATCCCCAGCGTCACGAACGTGCGCGCTCGGATCGGGTGTTGGGTCAGGCCGGCGCGCTCCGACTGATCGAGCGCCTCGTTCAGCAGCCGCATCGCGGTCTCGAACTCGAGGTGCTGGTAGGCCTCCAGTGCCTTGCGATTCAGCAGGGTGATCTTGCCGACCTCGCGATCGTTGTCGGCCAGCGCGGGCCGCGTCACCAGCGTCGCACCGATCAGGACAACGCCCGCGATCGACAGAGTTGCGCAGAAGCGCGCCGCAGACCCAGACGACGCCCTCAGACGTTGGTCGAGGGTAGACACCCTTCGACATTATCGTGAAACCGTACGTCTCGCCCAGTACTGAAATCGCGCGTGCTGCTGATCGACACGACGTTTCCCCACGCGGACACACACCGGCCCGCAGGGCCGAGCTAGATCTTTCCGACGCCCGCGGCCGGCGGAACGGCCGTCTTCACCTCATTGGTATTGGCGGTCAGCACATCCGAGTAGACGTACGGGATGGCGGCCGTGCAGTTGGGCGGATAGGCCCGGGTGGTGCGGCTGACCTCGACGTTGTCGATCCTCTCCGTGCTGCCTTCCGAATCGGAGGTCGTGTAGATCGAGAAGTGCAGGGCCTCGTAGTAGTTCTTCTCGACCCGAACGCACGTGCCCGCTCTGATCTCGGACGCGTCGGTCGCGCCCACGACGTAGTTGTTGAAGAAGTGGCCGACCGCGCCCCGGTACATCGGAACGCGCAGCTTCACCTTGTTGTAGTAGTTGTGATGGTAGGTGATCTTGCGGTCCGCGAAGAGGTCGGTGTCCGACGAGCCGACCAGGCCGCCCTTGTGCTGATCGTGGAGGTAGTTCCACGAGATGGTGATGAAGCCCGTCTGTCCCTTGACGTCGATCAGCCCGTCGTAGAGATCCTTGTTGGTCTGCGTGTCGGGGTTCTCCGCGAACAGCTCGCAGTGATCGATCCAGATGTTCTTGCTCGTTCCCTGGATGCCGATCGCGTCGCCGCCGTTCACCAGGATCTGGGGCATGCCTTCGTCGCCCGTCGATGAGTACACACCCGCCGTATCCGTGCGCGTGGTGACACCGATCAGCGAGATGCGCAGATTCTGGATGATGATGTTGTTGGCGTTGTTGATGTCGATGCCGACGCCGTTCAGGAAAGCGGTGCTGCCGACACCGATGATCGACTTGTTCGACTTGACGCTGATCTTGCCGCCGTTCGCGCCGTTCGAAATCGTGCCCGACACCATGATGACGTAGGCGGTGGAGCTCTCCGCGTAGGACTTCAGGTCGGCGTATGTCGAGGCGGTCACCGTCTGGCCGGCGCCGCCGCCGGTGGTCCCGCCGTTCAGCGTGGCGAAGCCGATCAGCTTCGAGACGTTGCTGACGCCGGTTCCGCCGGCGCCGCTGCCGCCGGTGCCGCCGCGACCGCCCGTTCCGATCGCGCCCGCCGCGCCCGCGGCGCCGGTGCCGCCGGTGCCGCCGCGACCGCCCGTTCCGATCGCGCCCGCCGCGCCCGCGGCGCCGGCGGCGCCGCTTCCGCCTCGACCCGCGGCGCTGCCGCCGGTGCTGCCGCCACCGCCGGTGCTGCCGCCGGTGCCGGTGCTCCCGCCCCTGCCGGCGCCGGCGCCCGTACCCGCGTTACCGCCGACGCCGGTGCTGCCGCTCGCGCCGTTGTTGCCGGCGTTGCCAGCGCTGCCCGCGGTGCCGGTGCTGCCGGCCGCGCCGGCACTCGTGCCGCCGGCGCCGCTGCCCGCGCTGGAGCCCGCGGCGCCGTTGCCGGCGGCCGCGCCGTTGCCGGCGCTCCCCGATGTCCCGGCGGTCCCGTTCGTGCCGGCCGTTCCCGGACCCGTGGTTCCGCCGGTCCCGTCGCCCGGCATCTCCTGCCCGGCACAGGCCGAGAATGACAGGACGAAGGCGACCCTGAGGCACACGCTGCGCATCGGCATGAAGTTTCCCTCTGATCAATGTGGCGGCAGCGCCGAAACGATCAGTGGAAAACGATCCCAGGATCGGCTCATCCCGGCATCGATTTTTCGATCAATCTCGCTGGTTGCGCCGCATTCACCCCCGACGCGATGCCAAAAATGCCGATACGGAGACTATCGATTGTCGGGGGCGCGCTGATCGCGCTCGTGGGATGCGCGGACCCTGATGGCTCGGGAGGAGGAACGGGCGGCGCGGATGGGCCGGGCGGCGCCACGGGCACGGGCGGCATGGCGGGCATGGCCGGCGCCACCGGCCCGGGTGGTGCGACGGGCAGGGGCGGCACGGGCGGCACGATCGGCGCGGCGGGCACGACGGGCGCGGCGGGCACGACGGGCGCGGCGGGCACGACGGGCGCCGCGGGCACGACCGGCGTCGCAGGGACGACGGGCGCGGCAGGCACGGGCGGCACCGTGGGGACGGGCGGCGCGCCGGGGACGGGCGGCGCGGCAGGAACGGGCCGAGGTGGCGCGGCGGGCACGTCGACCGGCGGAAGCGCCGGCGGTCAAGCTGGGGCAGCGGGCCGTGGCGGTGCTGGTGGCGGCGGGATCTCCGGAACCGGCGGCGCGGGCGCCGCTGGTCGGGGCGGAGCCGGCGGCGCGACCGGCGGCAGCAGCGGCAGCAGCGGCAGCAGCGGCTGCCCGCTGACCTTGATCGGCTTCGCGACGCGCGAGGGCGGCACGACGGGCGGCAGCACGACGGCGCCGACCACGGTCACGACGCAGGCGGAGCTGCGCGCCTGCGCGACCGCCACCGGGCCGCGCGTCTGCCGCGTGATGGGGACGCTGACGTTCAACCCGTTCGAGGAGATCCGCGTGGCGTCGGACAAGACCATCATCGGCGCCGGCGCCAGCGCGACGATCGTGATGGGCGGCTTCTTCCTGGCCAGCGGCGTTCACAACGTCATCATCCGCAACCTGACCATCCGCGACAGCTTCATCGAAGGCCAATACGACGCGGGCGGTGACGAGGGCGGCGATCGCGACGGCGTCCAGATGGACACCGCCAACCACGTCTGGATCGACCACGTGCGCTTCATTCACCTCGGCGACGGGATGATCGACAGCCGCATGGACACCACCTTCCTGACCGTTTCGTGGAACGTCCTCGAGAACCACAACAAGGCGTTCGGCATCGGCTGGACCGAAAACGTGACCGCGCAGATGACGATCCACCACAACTGGATCCACGACACCACCCAGCGCAACCCCAGCACCGACAACGTCCTGCGCGCCCACCTCTTCAACAACCTGCTGGAGAACTGCACCAGCTACGGCAACTACGCGCGCGGCGGGACCAACATGGTGTTGCAGAACAGCACCTTCGTCGGCGTGAAGGACCCCCACTACTACGACACCGGCACGCTGGTCGCGACCGGGAACGTCTACCGCAGCACCACCGGCATGCGCGAGTCGACGGGGACGACGTTCTCGTTCTTCGATCCGGGGACGTTCTATTCGTACACGCTCGACTCGGCGGCCGACGCCGAGGCGCTGGTGCGGCGCTGCGCGGGTCCGCGTGCGGAGCTCGGAAACTGATGCGCGCCGCGATACGCGTCTTCGCGAGCCTGCTCGTCGTCTCGTCGGTCACGATCGGTTGCGCGGCCGGCGATGCGACGGATCCGTCCGGCGCGGGCGGCGCGATGGGCGCCGCCGGTGAAGGCGGGGACGCGATGGGCAGCGCGGGGAGCGGCGGCGGTGGTGCGCCGGGCACGGCCGGCATCACCGGCGCGGCGGGCGTCACCGGCGCGGCAGGCGTCACCGGAACCGGCGGCGCCGCGGGCACGGCCGGCGTGACGGGCACGGGCGGCGGGATGGCCGGTGCCGGCGGTTCGACCGCGACGGGCGGAACGACCGGCACGGCCGGCGTGACGGGTACGGGCGGCGCCGCGGGTTCGGGCGGCGCGACAGGCGCGGGCGGCCGAGGCGGAAGCGCGGCCGGCGCGGGTGGCAGGGGCGGTGGTGGCGGCGGCGCGGGCACCGGCGGTGCGAACGCCGGGCGCGGCGGCGCGACGGCCACCGGCGGCGCGGGCGCTGGAGGAAGAGGCGGCACGGGCGGCGGCGCCGGGACCGGCGGCGCGGCGGGCGGCGGCAGTTCGGCGCTCTGTCCGCCGGGGATCGCGCAGACGATCACCGTGGCGAAGGACGGCAGCGGTCAGTTCACGACCGTGCAGGCGGCGGTCAACTCGATCGCCAGCGGCAGCGCCGCGCACATTCGCATCGACATCAAGGCGGGGACGTACACGGAGAAGCTGACGATCGCGAGCCGCAGCAACCTGTGCCTGATCGGCGCCGGCGCGACGACCACGATCCTCACCTACAATGACGCGAGCGCCACGGTGATGAGCACCAGCGGCAGCGCCAGCGTGCTGATCAGCGCGAACGACTTCTCGGCTGCGAACCTGTCCATTCAGAATAGTTAAGGAACGGGCTCGCAGGCGGTCGCGCTGCGCACGATCGGGCAACGTCAGCAGTTCTTGAACTGCCGCTTCGTCGGCTACCAGGACACGCTGTACACGCACAGCGGCAGTCAGTACTTCAGGAACTGCTACGTCCAGGGCAACACCGACTACGTCTTCGGCGGCGCGACGGCGGTGCTCGACAACTGCGAGGTCCGCAACGTCGAGGGCGGAAGCGCGGTCAGCGCGCCCAACACCGACATCGGGGCGGCCTACGGGATCGTGTTTCTGGGCGGGCGATTCACGGCGGCGTCGGGCGTGCGCGCGAACTCCGTGGGGCTGGGACGGCCGTGGGGTGCCGACGGCTTCGCGGCGTTCCTGCGCGCCGAGCTGGGCGCGCACATCGTCGCCGCCGGGTTCGTGCCGATGTCCGACAACCAGCCGCAGAACGCGCGCTTCCACGAGTACCAGAGCACCGGCGCGGGCGCGAACACCGCGTCACGGTCGTCGTATCAGCTGACCGCCAGCCAGGCCGCGAGCTACACGATCGCGAACATCTTCCCGGGCTGGACGCCCAGCTACAGCCAGTAGCCGCGCGACCCGTTTCGACGCGACAATGACACTGACCATGATGATGCAGCGGACGCTGGCTCTCCTCCTGGGTGCGGCCCTGGTTGCCACCGGATGCTCCGGCTCCGACGGTCCGGGGGCCGGGACAGGCGGCACGGCCGGCGGCACGACCGGAACCGCTGGCGCGAGCGCCGGCACGGGTGGTGCCACGGGCGCGGGTGGAACGACCGGGACGGGTGGCACGACCGGGACGGCTGGCACGACCGGGACGGGCGGCACGACCGGGACGGGCGGCGCGGCGGGGACAGGCGGTGCAACCGGGGCGGGCGGTGCCGCGGGCGGCGGCCGTGGCGGCGCGACGGGGACAGGCGGCGCGGCCGGTGCGGGTGGTGTGACGGGGACGGGCGGTGCGGCGGGGCGTGGCGGCTCGTCCGGCAGCGGCGGGAGCGCCGGCGCGGTGGGCTCAGCCGGCGCGAGCGGCAGCGGCGGGCGCGGCGGCGCCGGCGGCACGAACGCCACCGGCGGCGTGACCGGAACGGGCGGAACCGCGACGGGCGGCGCCGGTGGGACGGGCGGCACGGCCGCGATCACACTGGATCAGACCGGCAATCCGGTGAACGGCCTCGTGACGACGTACACCGCGTGGCTCAGCACGGTCAGCGGGGACGCCGCCAAGCTGGCGGCGGACAAGACGCTCGCGGACAACATCATCACCTGGCAGATGCCCCACGGGGGCTTCTTCAAACGCGACAAGGCGTTCTACGCGGTGCCGTGGAACGGAACCGCGGCGCGCTCGGACTGGTACGGCGCGAACAACGTCGAGATCGGGACCATCGACAACAACGGCACGGTGACCGAGGCGATGTTCCTGGCCGACGTGTACCGGCGCAGCAGCGAGGCGAAATACCGGGATGCCGCGCGCAAGGCGATGGATTTCCTTCTGACGATGCAGTCGTCGACGGGCGGGTTTCCGCAGGTCTATCCCGCGCGCGCCGGCAGCTCGTATTCGAACTACATCACGTTCAACGACAACGCGATGGTGCGCGTGCTGGCGATGCTGGATCTCGCCAGGGCGCAGAAGACGCCCCTCGCTGGCGACATCTTCACCGCCGACCAGCTGACCCGGATCTCGACCGCCATCACCAAGGGCATCGACTTCATCTTGAGGTCCCAGATCGTGCAGGGTGGGATCAAGACCGTCTGGTGCGCCCAGCACGATCCGACGTCGTACGTGCCGCGGGGCGCGCGTTCGTACGAGCTGCCGTCGAAGAGCGGCCAGGAGTCGGTCGGCGTCATCGCGTTCCTGATGTCGCAGCCGCAGACGCCGGAGGTCAAAGCCGCCGCCCAGTCCGGCATCGCCTGGTTCAAGAGCAGCAACGTCAGGGTCGCGAACACCGCCTACGTCAGCCGCCCGTCGAGCAGCACCGACGACAACTACAACCCGATCCAGGCGAGGTCGGGCAGCACGATGTGGTACCGGTTCTACGACCTGGATCAGGACGTGGGCTTCTTCAGCGGCCGACTGCCGACGGACAACCCGCCCGGCACCGGGAAGCAATACGACATCATGGACATCGAGCCCGAGCGCCGCTACGGCTACCAGTGGGGCGGCAGCTACGGCACGACACTGTTCACGTACACCGATCGCGTCGGCTACTAGCCGCTCCCGCGCGGAGCGCGGGAGTGCGGCTACCTGAAAAAACAATAGTCGCACACCGCGCCTGCGGCGCGGAGCGACTAGCGCTCGCGCTCGCGGACTGCCTTCGTTATTCTGCGCGCATGAGCAACGCTTCGAAGTGGGCCGCGGCCCTGATCCTGTCTTCCTTCTCGCTCGTGTTCGTCGCCTGCGGCGACAGCAGCTCCGGCAATGACGCCGGATCCAGCGGCACGGCGGGCTCCGGGGGTGGCACGGGTACCGCCGGCGCCGGCGGAACGAACGCTACCGGCGGTGGTGGCGGCGGCGCGGCGGGTCGCGGCGGTGGCGCTGGCAGCACGGGCACGGCGGGCGGCTCGGGCGCCAACTGCCAGATGTGCGTCGCCTGTGCGCAGACGAGCTGCGCCAGCCAGGTCACGACGTGTATGGGCAACGCGGCGTGCAATCCGATCTGGCAGTGCGCGACGGCGTGCACCATGACGCTCAACCAGTGCATTGCGATGAACTCCGGCGGGGTGGCGGCATTTGCACCCCTCGCCCAGTGCGCGAACACGAACTGCACCCAGAACGGCTGCCCGTATTGAGTTAACCTTTCTTACGATGCGGACGCTGTCGCTCGTCGCCATCGTGCTGCTCGCGGCGAGCGGGTGTGGCGGTCGCAGCAACGGAGGAGCCGGGGCAGCGGGTGGTGGCGGTGCCGGCGCGAGCGGCGCCGGAGGGCGAGGAGGAGCGGCGGCGGGTGCAGCGGGTGCCGGCGGCGCGACGGGCGGCGCCGCAGGCGCGGCGGGCGCGGGAGGCGGCGGTAGCGGAGGGAGCGCGGCGGGCGCGGGAGGCGGTGGGATCGCCGGTAGCGCGGCGGGCGGGAGCGGCGGCGGCGCGGGCGACGGCGCCGGCGGAAGAGACGGCGGCGCGTCCGGCAGCGGCGGCTCCGGCGGTGGTCGCGGCGGCGGGTCCGGCGCCGGCATCGTCGACGCAGGCTCCGACGCGCCGCGGGGGCCGGTCACGGCGGCGCCCGGCGCGACGCTGGTGAAGATCGATCCGGCGGCGCGCCGCCAGACGTTCGAGGGGTGGGGGACCAGCCTGTGCTGGTGGGCGAACCGCGTGGGTGGGTGGAGCGCGACCGCCCGCAACGCGGTCGTGGACGCGCTGGTCGATCCGCAGGCCGGGCTCGGCTACAAAGTCTTCCGCTACAACATCGGCGGCGGCGAGAACCCCGCGCACGAGCACATGCGGCAGTGGGGCGAGATGCCCGGCTTCCTGAACGCGGCGGGGACGTGGGACTGGAACGCCGACGCGAACCAGCGCAACGTCCTGCGGCGAATCATCGAGCGCGACCCGAGCGCGATCCTCGAAGCGTTCTCCAATTCGCCGCCGTACTGGATGACGAAGAGCGGCTGCGCGTCCGGGAACACGGACGGCTCGAACAACCTGAAGGACGATTCGTACGAGGCCTTCGCCGACTACCTGACGGAGGTGGTGAAGCACTACAAGGACACCTTCGCGATCACCTTCCGGACGCTGGAGCCGCTGAACGAACCGAACGCGAGCTGGTGGACCGCCGACGGCAGCCAGGAAGGCTGCCACTTCGGCGGTACCAACCAGCAGCAGATCATCAAGGCGGTGGGCGCCAGCCTCACGGCCAAGGGCCTGACCGGGACCACCGTCGGCGCCTCCGACGAGAACAGCCTCGACGAGGCGTACAACATCATGCGCACCTACGACGCCGCGACCCTCGCGGCCATGTCGCAGATGAACGGCCACAGCTACAACGCCGGCGCGGGCTCGCGGCCGAACCTGCGCATGCTGGCCACCAGCAAGAACAAGAAGCTGTGGCAATCCGAGTCGGGTCCTCTCAACGTCACGCTTGCCAACAACACCGAGGCGGCGATGTTCATGGCGGGACGGATCATCACCGACCTTCGCGACCTGCAGCCGGAGGCCTGGCTGGACTGGCAGGTCGGCGACCCGTCCGATTCGTGGGCGAGCATTCGCCTGAGCGACGGCCAGCAGACCTGGACGCCGCTGAAGCGTTTCTACATGCACGCCGGCTTCAGCCGCTTCATCCGTCCAGGGGCGACGATGCTGGCGGTGACCCCGGCCGACATGGTGGCGTTCGCCGCCGGCGACGGCGCCACGCTGGTCGTCGTGATCCGCAACGGCGACGCCGCCGGCGCCGCCGCGAAGAGCTTCACCTTCGACCTCACCGCGGTCCCGGTCGTCGGCGCTCAGGTCGCCGTCTACCGGACGTCGCAGACGGAGAACCTGGCGTCGCTCGCCGCGATCCCGGTGCAGGGCTGGAGCTTCACGGTCAGCGCGCCCGCCTTCTCGCTGACCACGCTGGTGATTCCGCTTCGCTGATGGAACAATAAAGGCCTGATGGTCTGGGCGTCGCGTCGGTTGCTTGCGCGGGTGGCGATCTGTGGTGGCCTGGTCCTGGGCTGCGGCGGCGGGGACGGCCCGGGCGGCGCCGCCGGCACCGGCGGCACGACGGGCAGCGCGGGCCGCGGCGGAACGACCGGAACCGCGGGCCGCGGCGGCACGACGGGCCGCGGCGGAACGACCGGAACCGCGGGCACGGGAGGGACGAGTGGCACCACCGGCAGCGGCGGCACCGGCGGGACGACCGGCAGCGCGGGCACCGGCGGGACGACGGGTAGCGGCGGCAGCGGCGGGACCGGCGGCGGTGGCGGCACCGGCGGGCCGGGCGGCGGTGGCGGGATCGGCGGCGATGGCGGCACCGGCGGGCCGGGCGGCGGCGGCGGGACCGGTGGTGGCGGCGGCACCGGTGGCGCGGGCGTCGGCGGTGGAACCGGTGGCGCGGGCGGCAGCGGTGGCGCGGTGGCGCTCACCTGCAAATGGGTCGGCGATTTCGACGGCGACGGCGTCGCCGATTGCGCGCGTGCTCAGGCGGGCGCGGGCTATAGCCTCGACCTCCTGTTCAACAAGGGCGTCGGCGCCGGCAGCTACCTTGCGGCGAGCGTGGTCACGCCGAACGTCCTTTTCCCGACCTACCGAAACCTTGGGACGACCGGCGTCTTCGATCTCAACCACGACACGCGCCAGGACATCATCGTGAGCTTCCCGGACGTGGCCCCGGGCCAGTATTCGTACATTCAATTCTTCCGCGGCGGGGC
>Ga0111538_10012362_pt1 | contig 11286 bp, 8 predicted proteins | sample SoiMethybrSBSTD1_FD_79669 | JGI IMG/M metagenome (GOLD analysis project Ga0111538, IMG submission 79669) | Bulk soil microbial communities from a Populus tree surrounding site in Tennessee, USA - Soil MetaG P. TD hybrid SBSTD1 (version 2)... | ecosystem: Environmental > Terrestrial > Soil > Tree... | reverse complement strand
CCGCTCACGCCGCTCATCGTGGGACTCGCCTCCGGGTGGGGAACCGGACCAGCGGTCCGGGCGAAACAGGTTTATGCCCATGATTATCCGCACCCGTGGCACTGAACTTCACGCCGGATGGGGCCTCGCGCGCTCCTGCGCCCCATATTTTGCCGGGCGCAGTGCAGGAAGCATTGGGCCGTCGGGCCGACCGTGCTGGATGCGATTCACAGCAGCAGATCTCGCTCGCCGAGCCCGGGGTCGCGAACAAGATGGTGGCACGCCCGCGGGAGCGCGCGCGTCGGGACTTTTCCCGAGCCTGCGTTCGGGCGCTCCACAGCCAGTTGACCCTCCCCGACGACGCGCCTAGGCTGCACCGTTTCTCCCGCGTCGTTCAGGTGCCCCGTCACGCAGCGGCAACTTCGCGCCCTCCGCGACGAGCGTCCTCTCGTCCGTCCGTGAACGTTCCCCGACGGTCGTCCGAAGCCCCGCTTGGCCCGGACGGCCGCCGAAAGGATAGGTGCATGCCCCGTCGTCTCGTGCTGGTCGCGGTGGTGGTCCTGCTCGCCGACGCGACTCGAGCCCAGACGCCCCCCGCGCGCGCCGAGGAGCTGCTGCAGAAGGCGCTCACCGGCTCGACCGAGCTTTCGAACGTTCCCGCGCCAGCGGTGCAGGAGATGGCTTCGAGGTCGGTGCTTGCGGGCCCGATCGATCCCGCCACCTACCGGCTCGGACCCGGTGACCGCCTCGTCGTCCAGTGGTCCGGGCGCGTGACGCGATCCGAGTACGCCGACGTCGGGCCCGCGGGCGAAGTGTTCCTCTCCGAGATTGGCAGCATGACCGTGGCCGGGCAGACACTCGCGGCCTCCCGCGACGCGATCCTCGAGCGGCTCCGCCGCGTGACGCGCGACGTGCGCGTCGAAGTGCAGCTCGCGCGACCTCGCACGTTCCGCGTCTACCTGGGCGGCGCGGTGGACGATCCCGGGCCCGTGGAGGCCGCGGGCAACTCGCGGACGAGCGACGTCGTGCGCCTGAGCTCGCTGCAGCCGGGCGCCTCGCGCCGCGCGCTGCGCGTGCTGCACCGCGACGGCAGCGAGGAGCGCGCGGACCTGGAGCGGCTGTACCGGCTCGGCGACCACTCGCGGGACGCCTGGCTGCGCGACGGCGACGCGATCATTGTGCCCTGGGCTTCCGAGTTCGTGACCGTGACCGGCGCGGTCGCGGCTCCCGGCCAGCTCGAGCGCGCACCGGGCGACAGCGCCAGCACCGTGCTGCGCATGGTGGGCGGGCCGGTGCCGGCGGCCGCCCCCGACGGCGTCGAGTGGATCCACTGGGCGGGCGGCGCCGCGCCGGAGACGCTCCGCTGCGCGCTCGCGGACTTGGCCCCGGGCGGCCGGAAGGACGGGCCGCTCGCGCACGGCGACCACGTGTTCGTGCGCTACCTGCCCGACTACCGGCGCACAGGCGTGGTGGAGGTCCGCGGCGAGGTGGCGAAGCCGGGGACGTACCCGGTCAGGATCGGCGGCACGCGGCTCACCGAGGTGATCGCCGCGGCCGGCGGCCTGCTCACCACCGCCGACTCGTCGAACGTCCTGCTCCGGCGGCGCGCACCCGAGAGCTCCAACGAGCGCGAGAAGGGAGACCGCGACCTCGCGAGCCGGCTCGAGGCCGTGCAGCGCGACCTCACGGTCTCCGAGTACGAAGCGCTGCAGGCGTACATGGCCAGCCGCAGCGAGGAGATGCGCCTCGACTGGGTGAGGCTCCGCCACGACCCGCGCGCGCTCGACCTGCTCCTGCGCGACGGCGACGTGGTCACCGTGGAGCGGCACGTGGCCACCATCCGCATCGACGGCCAGGTGATGCGTCCAGGGATCCTCACCTACGAGCCCGGGCTCAACGTGGAGAAGTACATCCACCAAGCCGGCGGCAGGACGGGCCGCGCGTGGAGCGGTCACGAGCAGGTGACGCGCGCCGGCTCGGGTCACACGCTGCTCGCCCGCGACGTGAAGGCGATGAGCCCGGGAGACTTCATCTGGGTGCCGACGCGGCCCGACGTACCGATCTCGCGCACGTCCGGAGCGTTCCTTACGGCCATGGCGCAGATCGCCACGGTCATCATCGCGATCCGGAGCCTCAATTGAGCGAGTCGCCGGGGCTCGACCTTCGCGGCATGTTCACGGCGGTCGCGCGCCGCTGGCGATTCGTGCTCTACACCGCGTTCGCGGCCGGGCTGCTCACGCTCGGCGTCACGTTCGTGTTGCCGCGCTGGTACACGGCCACGGCGGTCATCCTGCCGCCCGAGGAGAGCGATCTGCTCTCCAACATGAGCCTCGCGCAGCGCGCGCTCACGAAGTTCCCGGCATTCGGCATCCTCGAGGACTATTTCACGCCGGCCGACGTCTTCAAGGCGATCCTCGCCAGCCGCACCGTGCAGGAGGAGCTGGCGAGCGAGTTCGACCTGCAGCGCGTGTACCGCAAGAAGAGCATGGAGCAGACGCTCAAGCAGCTCGCGCGCAATACGAAGATCAAGATGAACCCGGACGGCACGATCAAGGTGAGCGTGGACGACCGCGACCCGAAGCGCTCCGCGGCGATGGCGAACGGCTACCTCCTGGCGCTGGATCGCTTCAACGTCGAGAAGCGCAACACCACCGCGCACCGGACACGCGTGTTCCTGCAGACGCGCACGCAGGAGACCGACTCGCTGCTGCGCGCCAGCGAGGAGGCGCTCCGCCGCTATCAGGAGGCGCACGGCACCGTGGCCCCGGCGAATCCCGCCGCGGCCGACCTGCAGGCCGCGGCCGACGTGATGTCGCGCAAGCTCATGCTCCAGGTGCGGCTCGGCGTGCTGCGCGGCTACCTGAGCGAGGAGAGCGACCAGGTCCAGCAGGTCAGGGACGAGCTGCAGCAGCTCGAGCGGCGGCTGGCGTCGATCCCGGAGCTGCAGGGCGAGCTGTTGCGCCTGATCCGCGACACGAAAGTGTACGAACAGCTCTACCTGCTGCTCACGGCCGAGCTCGAACAGGCGCGAATCCGCGAGACGATGAACACGCCCACCGTGCAGGTGCTCGACCGGGCCGTCCCGCCCGAGCGCCAATCGCGGCCGCGGAAGGGATTGCTCAGCGCGGCCGCGACGTTGCTGGGCTTGATCGGCGCGTCGGTGTGGGTCGCGACGCGCGAGCCCACCCCGGAACGTTGAGCGCGACGCCGCCCTCCGGGGACCCGGCACCCTCGCCGGCGCCCGCGATGGGCACGGTGCTGGTGCGCAACGTGCTCTCGAACCTGGTCAGCCGCGGCTCCTCGATCCTCGCTGGGCTGCTCATCACCCCGTTCGTGCTGCAGACGCTCGGCCCCGAGCGGTTCGGCTTTTGGTCGCTGCTCAACACGATCGCGGGCGCCGCGGTGCTCATGGACCTGGGGCTCGGCAGCGCCGTGACGCGCTTCGTCGCGGGGAGCACCGGCGAGACGCAGGCCGGCGAGCGACGCGGCATCCTCACCACCGGCGCGATCCTCGCCGCCGCCCTGGCGCTGCTGTGGCTCGTGGGCGGCCTGCTCGCGCGCGGGGCGCTGCTGGCGTTCGCCCATGTCGGTCCCGGCTGGCGAAGCGAGGCGCTGGACGCAACGGGTCTCACCGTGCTCGCCGCCGCGGTGGGACTGCTGGCGCTCGTGCCGGGCGCGGCGCTCACGGGTGTCCACCGGCTGGACCTCGTCAACCGGACCGCGGTCGCGGCGACGCTGGTGCAGGTCGCGGCGAGCTTGGGGCTGCTCGCGCGCGGGGGCGGAATCGTGGGGCTCGCGTGGGCGCTGTTGCTGGCGAACGCCACCACGCTGCTCGCCTCGCTGTTCCTGCTCCGCCGCGTCGCGCCGGCGCTCGTATTCGACGTCGCCGCCGTCTCGTCCGCTCGGCTGCTCGAGCAGTTGCGGTTCAGCGCCGCGCTCCAGGTCATCGCGCTCGGCGTCATGTTCCAGTTCCAGCTCCCGAAGTTCGTGCTCGCGCGCAACGTGGGGCTGGCGGCGGCGGGCGAGTACGAGCTCGCCTACCGCGTGGCGTTCGCCGCCTGGTCGCTGCCATCGATGCTGCTGCCACCGCTGCTGCCGGCTTTCGCCGAGTGGACGGCCCGCGACCGCTGGGACGACGCCTGGGCGCTCTACGAGCGCGCGGCGCGCTACCTGCTCGCGATCGCGATGCCGATCGCCGCGCTGCTGGCGGCTTCGGCGCCGGCGCTGTTCCGAGTCTGGGTCGGACCCGGTCACGGCGAGGCCACCGTGTCGCTGGCCGCGCTGGCGACGCTGCTCGGGATCAACGTCGTCACCAGCGCCGGCTGCGTGTTCGTGCGCGCCATCGGCCGCCCGTGGATCGAGGCGCGCTACCACGTGCTCTCGTTCGCGCTCCAGCTCGCGCTCGTGGCGTGGTTCGTACCGCGGATGTCGCTCGTGGGCCCGCTGCTCGCCATGCTGCTCTCCGGCACGCTCGGCACGGCGACGTTCCTGTGGATGTTCCACCGTGGATTGGGGCGCTCGCTGCGCGCGTTCGTCCTGCGCATCGCCGCACTGCCAGCGCTGGTCTCGTTCGCGGGCGGCGGCCTCGCGCTCGCGGTGGGCGGCGCGTGCGTGGCCGGAGCGTGGAGCACGCCGCGCGTGCAGGCGCTCGTCGGGCTGCTGCTCGGCGGCGTCGCCGGCGCCGCGGCCATCGTGGCTGCCCTGGCGTGGCTCGGCTACGTGTCGCGCGCAGAGCTCGCCGAGGTCCTGCGCCGGATCCCGGCCGCCATGGGCCTGCGATGACCGCGGCTCGAGCCGGCGCGCCGTTCGTGCTCGTGGACGCCGCCGCCGGCCTCGTGCCGGGCGGCGGCATCGGGCGCTACGTGCGCGACCTGGCGCACGCGCTCACGAGCCGGCCGGACGCGCCGCGCGCGCGATTCCTGGTGACGCGCTCCATGCGGCCCGTGGCACGCACGCGCTTCCGACCCGAGGACACCATCGAGTTGGCGCTCACCTGGCGACAGCTCGCGATGGCGGTGATGGTGGGCACCACGTGTGGCATTCCGTTCGACCGTCTCTACGGCCGGCCGGCGCTCGTCCACTCGCCCCTCGGCTACGGGCCCACGTTCCGCGACGCCCGGCTCATCAACCACATTCACGACCTCACCTGCCTCGACCACCCCGAGTGGCACACCTGGCGCACGCGCACGCTGTTCAGGGTGGCGGCGCCGCGCGCGGCGCGCGCCGCGGACGTGGTGCTCACGCACTCGGAGTTCGTGCGCCGGCAGGTCGTGCGCCGGTTTCACGTGCCCGAAGCGCGCACCGAGGTGATCCCGCCGCCGCTGGGGCACGCGTTCGTGCCGCTGCCGCGCCCGGAGGCCGTCGCGCACGTGCGACGCCGGTTCGGCCTCGAGGGAGAGTTCGTGCTCCACGTCGGCACGCTGGAGCCGCGGAAGAACCACGTCACGCTGCTCGCGGCGTTCGAGCACATGCGCCGCGCCGGCTTTCCCGGCCGGCTGGTGCTGGTGGGCCAGGACGGCTGGCGGTTCGCTCCGATCGCGGCCCGGCTCGCGGCCTCGCCGGTCGCGGCCGACGTGCTGCGCGTGCGCGACGCCGACGACCACGACCTGGCCGCGCTCTACGGAGCGTGCACGTGCAGCGCGTTCCCATCGCTGGCCGAGGGCTTCGGCATGCCGCTGCTCGAGTCCCTGGCGTGCGGCGCAGCGTGCGTGGTGAGCGACGACCCCGTGCTGCTGGAGCTGGGCCAGCGCGAGTGCGTGGCCGTGCCCGCGACCGATACCGGGGCGCTGGCCGAGGCGCTGCTCCGATTGTGGCGCGACCCCGATCACCGCGCCGCGGTGGCGGCGGGCGGGCCGCGCCGGGCCGAGGCCTACTCGTTCGCGCGCTGGACGGAGCGCATCTTTTCGCTCTACCGCCGGCTGCTCGCGCAACCGGCGGGGCCGGCGGGCACGTGATGCTGGAGGTGCTGCGGATGCCGTACCGGTTCCGCGAGCTGCGGCGGCGCTACGGCGCGCGCCCGTTCCGCTTGCTCGACGTGGGCGCGGGCAACCACTCGGCGTCGCTCGCCAAGCGCTGGTTCCCGTGCTGTCACTACGCCGGCATCGATCGCGACCGCGGCTACAACAACGACCCGGCCGACTTCGCGGCAATGGACGAGTTCTTCGAGCTGGACCTCACGCAGCTCCGGTTCGAGGCCATCCCCGACCGCTCGTACGACGTGCTGATGCTGGCCCACGTGATCGAGCACCTCGCGAACGGCGACCAGGTGCTCCGCGGGCTGGTGGAAAAACTCAGGCCCGGCGGCATCGCCTACGTGGAGTTCCCGGGCCCGCGAAGCCTCACGCTGCCGTCGAAGCGGGGCACGCTCAACTTCCACGACGATGCCACACACGTGCGCGTGTTCACCGCGGCCGAGGTGGCGACCATCCTGCGCGACTGCGGCATGGACATCCTGCGCGCGGGCACGCGCCGCGATCCGCTCGGCATCCTGCTCATGCCGGTCCACGCGTGGAAATCGAAGCGCGCGCACGGCTACGTGCCCGGCGGCGTGTTCTGGGACCTGTTCGGCTTCGCCGACCAGGTGCTGGCGCGGCGCCCACCCGTGGCGGGCTCAGCCGACTGAGGCCGCAGGGCCCGCCGCCGATGCGGGCAGCGGCTCGACGACGGGACGGCCGGCCCGCGCTCGGTCGGCCTGGGCATACGCCAGCGTGCCGCACATGATCCACAGGAACAGCAGCTGGTACTGGCCGCCCTGGAACGTGGGCTCCACCAGCGTGTGCAGGTTCCCGAGCGTGAACGTGAGCAGGATCGTGAACGCCAGCTCGCGACTCGGCTCGTCATGGCGCACGGCCAGCCAGCCGCGCACGATCGCCACCAGCACGCCCGCCCACAGCACCAGCCCCGGGATTCCCAGGTCGCCGCCCACCAGCAGCCAGTAGTCGTGCGGATCGATGCCGTGCAGCTTGTCGGCGTTCGCGTAGCCCTGGCCGAGGCCCATGCCCCACGGCAGGAACTCGAGCAGGCGCCGGAAGCCCTCGCGGAAATACCAGATGCGGATGGTCAGGCTGCCGAACTCGCGCACGCTGCTGAGCCGCGACATGAGTCCCGCGCCGAGCGGGCTGGCGAGGATGCCCGCGACCACGGCCGCGGCGGCGAGCACCACCGCGAGCCGGTGGCGTCGCGTGGCGTGCAGGAGCTGGACGAGCGTGCCGACGACGAGCAGCACCACGGCCGCGCGCGAGGCGACGAAGAACACGATGGCGGTGACGAACGCGAAGCCCACCGCGCCCAGCACGCGCTCGAGCGGCGCGCCGCGGAGCACCAGCCGCAGCAGGCTCGGGCCGCAGAGCAGGAGCAGCGTGGCGATGTAGTTGGTGGTGCCCCAGCCCAGGTCGGTGACCTGGGTGCGGTGGAGCAGCGCCTGCGCCTGGCTGAAGCCCGTGGTCGTGCTGTGGTGCAGCGCGGCCAGCGCGATCGCGCTCGCCGCCCCGACGATCCCGAGGTCGAACCAGCGCCGCGAGGCGATGTGCGGCAGCCGCGTGGCGACCCACAGCGTGCACGCCGCGACGACGAGCCGGCGCACGCCGAGCAGGTAGTAGAGCGACGTGGAGCACCAGAAGCCCGTGAACAGCGCCCAGGCGGTGAACGACAGCAGCCAGCTCTCGACGCCGCTCAGCGTCCGGAGCCACGCGGCCCTGAGGCGCCACGCGTGCACCACGATCGTGACCATGAGCACGGCCAGCGCCATCTCCCACGCGAAGACGTAGCTGATCGTCGGGGACGGCACGAGGCTCGGAACCAGCACCACCATGGCCTGCGGGATCGCGACCCAAAGCGCGAGCCCCGATCCCAGCGCGGTGCCCGCCGCGAGCAGCAAACCCATCACGCCGGCGAGCCCCGGAGCGAACGGCAGGCAGACGACGGCGGCCGAGGCAGCGGCGATCATGGTGCCGGCGGTGGCCGCGCGGCGTGGCAGCGGGAGGGCGCGGGAGGGTGAGCGCATTCGCCGCAGTCTAGGCGAGCCGGTGACGCGGCCGCCATCGGTGGCGCGTGGACAGCACCGGAGTGGCTGCCTACGATGGCCCGCCCCCGGACGCGGGTGGCGCACGCGACGACGCGCGCGAAGTCGGCCCTCCACCGAGGAGCGCGGAGACGCATGGAGCGCAGGCGCGGGTGAACGTCGTCTACGATCTTCGCTACGCGACCGACCATTTCCCCGGGATCGGGGCGCACGCGCACGCCCTGCTCGATGCGCTCCTGCGACTGCCCACCGCCGACCGCTTCCGCGTGCTGCGGGGGCGGGACGATCGTTCCACGCGCTTCGATCCGGCAAGCTTCGCCGCGCACACGCGCGTGGACTGGACCGTGATCGATGCGCCCGCGCTGGGCGTGCGCGCCCCGTTCGCGACCGGCGCGTGGCTGCGGCGGCTCGGCGGCGACGTGTACCTGAGCCCGTTCTACCTGAAGCCGGTGGGCGCGCCGATGCCGGCCGTGCTCACGCTGCACGACGCCATGCACCTGGCACCGGAATCCGCGACCCCGGTCGGCGTGCGCTGGCGGTTCGCGCTGGCGCTCCGCCACGCTCGGAGCGCAGCGGCCGTGCTCACCTCGAGCCGGTTCTCGCGCGACGAGCTCGTGCGGCGCGCGGGCTTCGCGGGCGAACGGCTGCACGTGGTGCCGTTGGGCGTGCCGCCGCGCTGGCCGGGCGCCGTCGAGCGGCCTGCCGGTGTGCCCGAGCGGGCATTCGCGCTCGTGGTGGGTGGCAACCGGCCGCACAAGGGACTCGAGACGCTGGCGCGCGCCTGGCGTCTCCTCGGCCAGGCGCGCCCGCTGGAGCTCGTGGGGGCGGGAGCGGTGGACGCCCGCTTCCCGTCGCTCGCGGAGTGGTCCCGCCGCGAGCAGGCGCAGGGCACGCACATGCTCGGCGCGGTGTCGCCCGCGGCGCTCGAGTGGCTCTACGCGAACGCCACGCTCGTGCTCTGCCCCAGCCGCTACGAGGGCTTCGGCCTGACGCTCATCGAGGCCGCCGCGCGTGGCACACCGGTGATCGCCTCGGACATCCCGGCGTTGCGCGAGCTGGGGGAGGGTGCGGCGTGCTTCGTGGCGGCGGGCGACGCCCGGGCGTGGGTCGATGCGGTGCGCTCGCTCGCGGTCGATCCCGCCGGGCGCGAGCGCTTGCGGCGCGCCGGCCTCGAGCGCGCGGCGCACTTCGACTATGCGAACGTCGCCGCGCGCGTGCGCGACGTGCTCGCCGCCGTCGCGGGGACGGGCACATCGTGAGGATCGTGCACGTCTACAAGGACTATCACCCGCCCGTGCTCGGGGGGATCGAGCAGACCGTCGAGCGCATGGCGCGCTGGCAGGTGCGGGCCGGCCACGATGTCACGGTCATCGTCTCGGCGAGCGGCGGCCGCCGGTCCCGGACCGAGGGGATTGACGGCGTGCGCGTGGTGCGCGTGGGCGAGTGGGGCCGCGCGCTCTCGTCACCGATCTGCCCCGGCTTTCCCGCGGCCGTCGCGCGCGCGCGCGCGGACCTCTGGCACCTCCACGGCCCGAACCCGCTCGGCGAGGCGAGCTTCGCGCTCGCGCGTCCCCGCGGCGCGGTGGTGTTCACATACTATTGCGACCTGTCGAGAGAGAATCAGATGGCGCTATTGCCGATCTACGGCCCGCTCGTGCGCGCGATGTTCCGACGCGCCGACGTGCTGCACGCCATCGCACCCCAGGCGCTCGAGCGCACCGACTCGCTCGTGTTCCCGTTTCGCGATCGCTTCCGGGTCGTCCCGCTCGGGATCGACGTGGCGCCGCTCTTGGCACTCGACCGCGACCGGCCGGCCGCGCGCGCGCTGCGCGAGCGACATGGCGATCCGTTCCTGCTCTTCGTCGGGCGACTGCGTCACTACAAGGGCCTGCACGTGCTGTTGGACGCCATGCCGCACGTGGCGGCGAGGCTCGTGGTCGTGGGCGACGGACCCATGGGGCCCGCGCTGCGCGACCAGGCGCGCCGGCTCGGGTTGGGCGACCGCGTCCACTTCGCGGGTCCGCTGCCCGATGCCGGGCTGCACGACCACCTCGCGGCCGCGGGGATCGGCCTCCTGCCCTCGAGCACGGAGACCGAAGCGTTCGGCCTGGCCATGGTGGAGTACATGGCAGCCGGCCTGCCGGTCATCAGCACCGAACTCGGTACGGGGACTTCATATGTGAATCAGGATGGCATCACCGGGCTCATCGTCCCGGCCAACGACCGGGCCGGGCTGGCCGCCGGCATCGCCCGGCTGCTGGCGGACCCCGCCCTCCGCGCCCGTATGGGAGCGGCCGGCCGGGCGAGAGCCAGGGAGAATTTCACCACCGAGGCCATGATGCGGGGTATGGACCGGTTGTACGCCGAGGCCCTCGAACGGGCGGGGCCTGGCGCCCACCCCGCCGCTTCCTGACCTGCCGGGACCCCGGAAAAGGCGGCCTAAGGTCTCCCCTGACCCTTGCCGATACCCCTTGGTAGACGCCCACTTGGATGGCGGCAGCGGTATTGACGCATCCGATGGCGTCCCTATAACCTGCGCAGTCGCGCCGGGCCGTGCGCAGGATGCGTCAAGGCCCTGTGTCGCACCGGGGAAGGAGATGTCGGCTGTCAGCCCCTCGAGGGAAGATATGAGGATCCTGGTCACAGGAGGTGCCGGCTTCATTGGGTCCCATCTCGCTGAGGAACTACTCCAGCGAGGTCATGAGGTTTGGGCCCTGGACGACCTGTCAACGGGTCGTCTCGAGAACCTCACGACGTTCGAACGCCACCCGCGTTTCCGCTTCCTCGAGGGCAGCGTCATGGACACGGCGCTCGTCCACGGTCTCGTCGCCCAGTGCGACCGGGTGTTCCATCTCGCCGCAGCCGTGGGCGTGAAGTACGTGCTCGAGAACCCGCTGCGCTCGCTGCTCACGAACATCAGGGGCACGGAGGTCGTCCTCGAAGCCGCCAGCAAGCACCGGCGCAAGGTCGTCCTGACTTCGAGCAGCGAGGTCTACGGCAAGGGCGTCTCGGTGCCGTTCTCGGAGGACGACGACCGCCTGATCGGCCCCACGCACAAGCTTCGCTGGTCGTATGCCTGCGGCAAGGCCGTGGACGAGTGCCTGGCCCACGCCTACCACCAGCAGTACCAGCTGCCCGTGGTCATCGTGCGCTGCTTCAACACCTGCGGCCCGCGGCAGTCCAGCGCCTACGGCATGGTGATCCCGAACATGGTTCAGCGCGCCCTCCAGGGCGAGCCCATCCTGGTGTTCGGCGACGGCCAGCAGACGCGCTGCTTCTCGGCGGTG
>Ga0111538_10012360_pt1 | contig 11286 bp, 9 predicted proteins | sample SoiMethybrSBSTD1_FD_79669 | JGI IMG/M metagenome (GOLD analysis project Ga0111538, IMG submission 79669) | Bulk soil microbial communities from a Populus tree surrounding site in Tennessee, USA - Soil MetaG P. TD hybrid SBSTD1 (version 2)... | ecosystem: Environmental > Terrestrial > Soil > Tree... | reverse complement strand
CGTCTTCACCGGCAGCGAGGGCGGCTACCGGCACCTGCACGTCCTCGGCGACGTCGTCGTCAGCGCCTCGGCGCACGGATTCTCCGCGGCGCAGCGCGAGGTCGTCGCCGGTGAGGGCGGTCTGCACGAGATCAGCTTCATCCTCGCCGCCAGCGACGAAGCCAGCGCGCCCGGCGAAGAAGTGGCGGGCGCCATCCAGGCCGATCTTCGCGACGGCTCGACGCTCGGACCGCTGCTCGCCTTCCACGTCACCGCCCGCGGGCCCGGCGGAGCGCGGCTCGAACGCGCGGGCAAACAGGGCGAGCTGCAGCTCGGGCCCCTCGCGGCGGGCCGCTGGACGCTCACCGTCGAGGCCGCGGGCTACGCCGCGCGCGCGGTCGTGGTCGACGTCGTCGCCGGCGATCCGACCCCGGTCCGCATCGAGCTCGACCAGGGCGCGACCATCGCCGGCACCGTCTACAGCAGCCACGGCGAGCCGGTGGCGGGCGCGGACGTCGCCTGCGGCCTGGCCCGGACCCGCACCACCGCGACCGGCGGCTTCCGCCTCGCCGGCGTCCCCTCCGGGCTGGTCGCCGTCGTCGCCAGCCATCCCCGCGAGGGGCGGGGCCGGATCCAGGTCCCGCTCAGGAACGGCGACGAGGCGTTGACGCTCGCGATCCGCCTCGAGTCCGGTCGATGATCCGCGTCACGGCGGTCGGCTCGCCGTCGAACGTGGTCACCGTCGAGATGGTCGCCGACGCCGCCGTGTCGCCGCCCCGCGCGGCGCGGAAGCGCGTGTACGTCGCGTTCGGCCCGAGGGCGTCGGCGATGAGGTTCACCCCCACGTCGCCGCTGGCGTCGCCGACGACGTATTTCTCCAGGAGCCGCAGCTCGCGGTCGATGTCGCGCTCGAAGATGCCGCGCATGAAGCGTCCCAGCGTCGAGCGGCCGTAGCCGGGCGCGAAGGCCAGCAGCCAGGCCTTGAGGGCGGCCGCCATCTCCTCGGCGCTGCTGAAGCGCGCCGACCGCTGCCGCGCCAGCGCCCGCTCGACGATCTCGGCCAGGTCCTCGGGCACGTCGGGCCGCAGCCGCCGCAGCGGCGTGAAGCGCGCGTCGCGCACGCGGTGGATCAGCTCGATCTCGTTGGCCGCGGTGAACGGCGCCCGGTCAGTCAGCAATTCGTAGAGCACCGATCCGAGCGAGAAGATGTCCGACCGGTGATCCAGCCGCCGCCCGAGCGCCTGCTCGGGGCTCATGTACTTGACCTTGCCCTTGATGATGCCGGTCTTGGTCTTGATCGACGAGACGGTGGTCTTGGCGATGCCGAAGTCGCAGAGCTTGACCTCGCCGTTGTAGGCGCAGATCACGTTCGACGGCGACACGTCGCGGTGCACGAGGTCGATGGCCTTGCCGTTGCCGTCGCGGCTGTCGTGCGCCGCCTGCAGCGCCACCGCCACCTCGCTGCCGATGTACGCCACGTGCTCCGGCGGCAGCGTCGAGCCCTTGCGGCAGCGATCGAGGATGGCGCGCAGATCTTTCCCGTCGACCCACTCCATGGCGATGAAGAGCTCGTTGTGCGCGCGCGACAGCTCGTAGACGCGCGCGATGTTTCGGTGATCGATGAGCGAGGCGACGCGGGCCTCGTCGATCAGCATCTGGATGAAGTCCTCGTCCTCGGCGAGGTGCGACAGGATCCGCTTCACCGCCACCAGGTGGGCGTGGCCGTCGGCGTCGAAGGTCTTGGCGCGGAAGATCTCCGCCATGCCACCGAAGGCGATGCGGTCGAGCAGGTGGTAACGGCCGAGCTGCTGCGCGCGTTGCATCGGCGGGTTCCGCATGCTAACCCCAAACCGACATGCTTCGAAAGCTCGCTCCGGTTCTGTTCGTCCTCGGCACTGTTGCCTTTGGCGCCGCCTGCACGCCGTCGTCCGAGGCGCGCGCCGAGACGCCGGCTGCCGCCAAGCCCGCTTCCGCCGCGCCGGGGAAAGCCCGCGCCGAGGGGCAGGGCTTCATCGTCGAGGTCACACCGCCGGACGCGGTCAAGGTGGGCGTCGAGGCCAAGGCCAAGGTCGTCCTCAAGCCGACCGCGCCCTACCATGTGAACAAGGATTTCCCGACGCAGCTCACGGTCACGCCGCCCGCCGGCGTGGACGTCGCCAAGGCGAAGCAGAAGCCCGAGGACGCGGCGAGGTTCGAGGAGGACGGCGCCGTCTTCGAGGTCGCCTTCACGCCGCGCGAGGCGGGCGACAAGCGCTTCGAGGCGGCGTTCAAGTTCGCGGTCTGCACCACCGAGACCTGCGATCCCAAGTCCGAGAAGCTCGCCTGGACCGTTCCCGTCAAGTAAACTGACCGGGTGTCCGACGGCGACTCCCGTGAGCGCTTGCAGGCGCTCGGCCTCGAGATGCGCGAGGCCTACGCCAAGAACAAGCGCGTCATGTCGTTCGAGGAGTACCACGCGCTGTTCACGGCGCAGCCCGAGCGACAGGCACGGTCGGCGGCGCAATACGTCCGCGACGTCTTCGACTACTTCGGCACCGAGGAGGTCCGCCACCCGCGCGGCACCATCACGCGCTGGAAGCTCTTCGACTGCCCGTGAGACAAGGGGCGCGATCGGCTGATCGGCCAGGAGGACGCGCAGGCCCGCGTCTATCGCGTCCTCTCCAACTTCACCCGCGAGGGACGGGTCAACAAGCTCATCCTGCTCCACGGCCCGAACGGCTCGGCCAAGAGCACGATGGTCTCCTGCATCGCCCGCGCGCTCGAGTACTACTCGACGCTCGACGAGGGGGCGCTCTACCGCTTCAACTGGATCTTCGCGTCGCACGAGGTGGCCACCGGCGGCATCGGCTTCGGCGGCGCCGGCGGCTACGACGGCGCGTCGCGCGACACCTTCGCCTACCTCACCGACGAGCAGGTGGCGGCGCGCATCGGCGACGAGCTGCGCGACCACCCGCTGTTCCTCATCCCGCCCAAGCGCCGGCGCGAGCTGCTGCGCGACCGCCTCGACGCGGCCAATCGTTCGGTGCCCGCGCCGAAGGGTGATTTCGTTCCGTCGGATTACATCCTCCACGGCGAGCTCGGCCACAAGAACCGCCAGATCTTCGAGGCGCTGCTCGCCCGCTACCGCGGCGACTACCTCAAGGTCCTGCGCCACGTGCAGGTCGAGCGCTTCTATGTGCAGCGGCGCTACCGCGAGGCGGCGGTCACCGTCGAGCCGCAGCTCGCGGTCGACGCGCGCGGCCGGCAGGTCTCGATCGATCGCTCGGTCACCGCGCTGCCGGCGGTCCTGCAGTCGCTGTCGCTCTACGAATACGGCGGCGATCTGGTCGACGCCAACCGCGGCCTCATCGAATACGCCGACCTGCTCAAGCGGCCGCTCGAGGCCTACAAGTACCTGCTCGGCACCGTCGAGAACTCGCGGGTGCCGCTCGACAACGCCATCTTGCACCTCGACGAGGTGTTCATCGCCTCGTCGAACGAATCGCACCTCGCGGTCTTCAAGGAGATCCCCGAGTTCCAGTCGTTCAAGGGACGGCTGGAGCTGATCCGGGTGCCTTACATCCTCGATTACCGCCAGGAGAAGCAGATCTACGACGAGAAGATCCGGCCGCAGGGGCTGGGCAAGCACCTCGCGCCGCACGCCACCGACGTCATCGCGCTGTGGGCCATCTTGACCCGCATGCGCAAGCCGCTCCCCGAGAAGTACCCCAAGGGGCTGTCGGACCTGGTGGCCAAGCTCGGCCCGATCGAGAAGGCCGAGCTCTACGCGCGCGGCGTCGCCCCCGACAGCTTCCAGCCGGAGCAGGCGAAGGACCTCATCTCCAACACCGACAAGGTGTGGGGCGAGTCCGACGCCTACCCGAACTACGAGGGGCGCACCGGCGCCTCGCCGCGCGAGATCCAGACGCTGATCCTCAACGCCGCGGCCAACCCGAAGTACGCGTGTGTCTCCCCGCTCGCCATCTTCGACGAGATGGAGGAGCTGGTGAAGAACGTCACCGTCTACGAGTTCCTCAAGCAGGAGCCGTTGCCCGGCGGCTTCCACGAGAACCGCAAGTTCATCTACGGCGTGCGTGACCGCTACCTGGATCTGGTCGACGACGAGGTGCGCTCGTCGATGGGCCTGGTCGAGGAGCGCGAATACGCCAAGCTCTTCGAGCGCTACGTCGGCCACGTGACGCACTGGATCCGCAAGGAGAAGGTGCGCAACGCGCACACCGGACGACTCGAGGATCCCGACGAGGAGATGATGTCGGAGGTCGAGAAGACGCTGGGCGTCGGGGCCAAGCGCGACGACTTCCGCCACGACGTGATCTCGCGCATCGGCGCCTGGTCGATCGACCACCTCAGCCAGAAGCCGGTGTATTCGGAGATCTTCCCCAAGCACTTCCAGCTGCTTCGCGAGTCGTACTTCGAGCAGCGCAAGAAGATCGTCAAGAAGACGAACCAGGATCTGCTGGTGCTCTTGACCGACGGTCCGGACCACCTGGAGGCGTCGGCCCGGGCGCGCGCGGAGTCGACGCTGGCGCAGCTCAAGGAGCAGTTCGGCTATTGCGACAAGTGCGCGAAGGAAGCCGTGTCCTTCCTCATGCGCAAGCGCTACGCCGCGTAATTCGCGACCCCCTCACGGTCGTGATACCGTGGTCTCATGTCCACGCGTCTGCTCTGCGCGCTGCTGCTCCTCCCGGGAGCCGCCCTCGCCGAGCCGTTCGTGAAGGGTCCCTACCTTCAGCGCGCGACCCAGACCGGCGTCACCGTGATGTGGCAGTCGGACAGCGCGACGACGGCGCGCATCGTCGTCACCGGCGTCGGTGAGCCCGAGCGGGTGGTCGCGGCACCGGCGGAGAGCATGCACGAGGTGCGCGTCGATGGGCTGACCCCCGGGCGGCGCTATCGTTACGTCGTCGAGCAGGAGGGCCAGACCGCGGCCGGCGAGCTCATGACCGCCGCCCAGCCGCACGAGCCGTTCTCGTTCGTCGTCTTCGGCGACACCCGGTCCAACGCCGGCAGCCACCGGCAGGTGGTCGAGCGCATCCGCCGCGAGGTGCCCGACTTCATCTTGCTCACCGGCGACATGGTCGACGACGGGGCCAAGGAGACCGACTGGCAGAGCTTCTTCGACGTGCAGCGCGACCTCTTGCGCGAGAACGTCTTCTATCCCGCGGTCGGCAACCACGACCGGCACGGGCGCAACCGCGGCGCCGACGCCTACCGGCGCTACTTCTCGCTGCCCGCCGACACGCCGGATCCCGAGCGCTACTACGCGGTGACCTACGGCAACTCGCGCTTCTTCGTCCTCGACAGCAACGAGCACAGCTTCGCGCTCACCGACCAGACCGCCTGGCTGGAGAAGGAGCTGCGTCGCGCCGCCGCCGAGCCCGGCATCCAGCACCGCTTCGTGGTCATGCACCATCCACCGTTCTCGACCTCGCTGCACGGCGGCCAGCCGGAGCTGCGCGAGATGTGGACGCCGCTGTTCGAGCGCTTCGGCGTCGAGGCGGTCTTCTCCGGGCACGACCACACCTACGAGCACGCCGAGAAGAACGGCGTCCAGTACCTGGTCAGCGGCGGCGGCGGCGCGCCCCTGTACCCACGCGACCCGAAGGCCTCCGCCGAGGACAAGGCGGCGTCGCGCTACTTCGAGCGGACGCTGCATTACCTGCGCGTGCACGTGACCGGCGGCTTCGTCGAGATCGCCGCCATCCGCGCCGACGGCAGCCTCATCGAGACCATGAGCTGGGGCTCGCTGCCGCGCGATCTGGTGGCCAGCGCCGCCCCGACCGCGCCCGCGCCCGAGCGTGCCCCCGCCATCACCGTCGCCGGCCCCGTCCCCTCCACCGAGACGGGGGGCTGCAGCGTGGGCGGCGGCGGGCCGTCCGCGTCCTGGCTCCTGCTCGCGCTGCTTGGGGTTTGGCGACCCCGCCGCGTGGCGCCTCGGGCCGCCACCCGCCGCGCCTAACTCCGCGATCTTTCATACGGACTGCTTCTTGCAGCCGCGGGGCGCTGCATGCGCTCCCGCCTCCTCGCGCTCACGCTCGTCGCCGCCTGCACCGGCCCTCTGGACGACGCCGACGTCGACACGGGCGACGGCAAGGAGGATCGCGGCGGCACGGCGGCCTTCGTCGAGGTGGACGCCACGCACTCGAGCGCGGCGTTCCGGCGTTACGTCCGCGACGCGGTGAGCTACCTCGAAGCGCACCCGGCGGAGATCGCCCGCCTCACCGCGCGCTCCATCCGCGAGGGGCGGGTGCAGATCGACGAGATCGTCGACCTCACCTGCTGGGACTTCAGCCGCCTGCTCGACGATCTGGGCGGCATCGATCTCCAGCCCTCCGACTGGAACCAGCTCCGCGACGGCGGCGAGGTCGCCGGTGTGGTGTCGGCCGAGATCGACGGCTTCATGTGGTCGAACCGCATCTACGTCGCGCGCGGTCTGAGCAAGAAACGGCTGGCGGCGACGCTGGTGCACGAGGTCAACCACGTCATCAACCACTCCGAGCAGGGCTACTACGACGACCTGCCGACCTCCGCGTTCCTGCACGAGTACCGCGCCTTCCACGCCGAACGGATGGTCGATCCCGAGAGCTACCGGGGCATCGACCTCGTCGCGCACGTGATCGATCTCTACGAGCTCGACGGCGACAAGATCCCGGAAGCGATCCGCGAGGAGCCGCTCACGCCGCGCCTGCTCCCCGACGCCGTCGCCTGGCGCGAGCGGAGCACGGACGACGATCCGATCGATCGCGTCGCCGACTGTCCCGGGCGGTAGACATGCGGGCATCGGCCCGCTGACAACTCATGCCAGAGGGCAATCTAGCTCCCGCTCGACGGCGGACTAGACTCTTCAGATGGGGCGTGCGGCAGCGGTCGTGGTTGTGGTGGCATGGTTCTCGTCGAGCGCGGCCGCCGAGCCGATGCGTCTGGTGCGGCGCAGCGCCTATCCCGACGGTGGCAGCGGCGAGAAGTACGTCCAGACGTGGAATGGCCTCGACGTGATCGGCGGCCAGCGCTTCGTGCGTCGCGACGCCGCCGGCCGCGAGCTCTGGAGCAGCGGGCGCGCCGCAGCCGTCCCCGAGCGCGCCACGCCGCTGCTCACCGCCGAGGGGATCCTCGCCGGGCTCGGCCGCCCCGAGCTGTCCGCCGAGCGCCACGCGCGGCTGGTCGTCTGGGCGCCGCCGGGACGGACCGCCCGCCTCGCCTACCAGGTGGTGCTGCCGCGCGAGCTCGCCAGGATGCAGACGCTGCGGCTCATGCTCGATGCCGACACCGGGCGGCTGCTCTGGATGGAGAACCTGGTGAAGAGCGACCGGCAGGGGCAGGTCTTCCCGAGCAATCCGTCGGCGTCGACGCTGGCCACGGTGATGCTCGATCTGCCCGCCGGCGCGCAGACGCTCGAGAACGGCGAGATCCAGGCGATCAACTGCGTCGATCAGGAGAGCTGTCCGCTGTCGCGCGAGGGCACGAACTTCCGCTTCTGCGAGAGCCTGCCGCTGGCGCACGCCGACGAGAACGGCGACTTCATCTACGACCGGCCGGCCTCCGACACCGCGACCGAGGACGCGTTCTCCGAGGTGCAGATGTTCTACCACGCGACGCGCGGACTGGACTTCTTCCACGGGCTGGGCTTCCTCGGGCTGACCGAGCAGCCGATGATGGCGATGGTCAACCTGCGCATGCCGGCCTTCGACACGGCCGCCTGCAACGGCGTTCGCGGCACGCAGACGCTCCAGCCGCTGGAGAACGCGCTGTTCATGCCCGCCGGAGCCATCGCCGGCATCTTCCCACCGGGCGACGCGATGGTCTTCGGCCAGGGCGAGGAGGTCGATTTTGCCTACGACGGCGACGTCGTCTACCACGAGCTGACACACGCGGTGGCCGCCGTCGTCACCCCGATGGGCACGCTGGCGATGGACGAGCGCGGCCTCGACGCTTCGATGGCCGCCATGCACGAGGGCTTCGCCGATTACTTCTCGTCGGCGCTCGCCGGCGATCCGCGGGTGGCGGAGTACGTCGGCGCCGCCTTCTCCGACGACGGCGACCCCCTGCGCGACCTGGAGAACGAGCGGAGCTGCGCCACCGACCTCACCGGCGAGGAGCACGAGGACTCGGAGATGTTCTCGGGCGCGCTGTGGGCGATCCGCTCGGGGCTGGCCGAGGCCGAGCGTACCCGCTTCGACGCCGCGATGTTCGTCGTGCTCGACTCGCTGGGCGAGGTCGAGAGCTTCGAGACCGTGCGCGCCAAGGTCATCGCCGAGACCGGCGCGCAGCTCGGGTCGGGCGCTTCGGACATCGCGACCCGCGCCTTCGCCGACCGCGAGTTCGACGTCTGCGCCGAGCGGATCCAGCCGCTCGAGGTCGGCGCCAGCAAGCGGGTCCTGTACATCATCGGCTCCGACGACGTCGGCGTCAGGAACGCGCTGCCGGCGGTGCTGCAGTTCGAGGTGAGCCTGACCAACGAGGCGCACGAGATCCGTCTCGACGCCGCCCGATCGATCGACGGCAGCGTCTCGGGCGGCGGGACGGCGCGCCTCGGATTTCTGGTCAAGCGCGGCGCGCCCATCGTCTGGGACGAGGACCGGATCGAGCACGACGCCGAGCAGGAGGCCACGCTGGAGGTCGGCACCGTCGGCGACCTGAGGCCGGCCGAAGGCGTGGCGACCGGCAATTTCCCCGCCGGAACGTATTACGTGCAGATCACCAATGCCGGCACGACCTGGTACCTGGCCGACATCCGCATCACCACCGACACCCAGCAGACGGCGGCAGAGGACGGCTGCGGCTGCGGCGTCGGGACCCGATCGGGTGGGCCGCCGGCGGTGCTCTGGCTGCTCGCGCTGGTCGCGCTGCGGATCAGTTCGGCGCGCCGGGCGGCGCGTCGCTGTCGGTGATCGTCGAGGCTCCAGGGCGGACCGGCGGCGGCAGGGGCGGCTCGGGGAGGTCTTCGTAGCCGGGAACGCTGTAGGTCCGGGTCACCGTCCCGTCGTCGGCGAAGCGCCACATGCCGATGGCCGAGCCGCGGGCGTTCCATGCGGTCCACTCTCCGCAGCGCCGGCCGGCGCAGAGCTGGCCGGCGACGCCACCCTGTCCGTCGTGCAGACGAACCGCGATGTACGTCGGGCCGTCCATGACGCCCGCCTCGTCGACGCAGTAGGCGGTGGCGGGGAAGGGGCCATGACGCCGCACGCTGTGGCCCGGCGGACACGCGGCCTCGTCGGGGCCGCGCCAGCGCGCCGTGAGCGCTTCCCGCGCCGGCGGCGTGGGCATCGACGCGAGCTGGATTCTCGCGGGATTGCAAGCGACGAGGATGACGAGAACGGCAGCTGGCCGGCGCGACATCACTCGGATCTCACGACGCGCTCGCCGAGGCGTGCGCCCAGGTCGCGGGCGGCCGCGTCGACCAGCTCCTGGTCCTTGGCCTCGAGCGTCACCATCACGCGGTAGTCGCGCTCGTCGAAGCGCGGGTAGCTGCCGACGGCGATCCCGGGGTGCGCGGCCACCACCGCGTCGAGATCGCCGGCGACCGAGCCCTCGTCGGCCATGAGGTAGAAGCGGCGGCCGAAGAAGGGGCGGGCGCGGAACCGCTCGCGGATCGAGGCGAACTTCTTGCGGAAGATGATCGGGACGCCGGGCAAGATGTACACGTTCCGGATCGACGTCACCGGCCACGACGGGTGATCGGCGCCGATCAGCGCCGCGCCCTCGGGGACCTCGGCCATGCGCAGGTGCGCCGGCAGGATGAGCTCGCCGTAGTAGGCGCGCAGCTCGGCCTCGAGCTGCGGGTGGCGCACCACGCCGACACCGAAGGCCATGGCCACGCCGGCGATGGTGACGTCGTCGTGGGTCGGCCCGACGCCGCCCGAGGTGAAGACGTGATCGAAACGTCCAGCGTCGGCGCGCACCGCGTCGCGGATGTCCTCGACCACGTCGGGGATCACCTGGATGTGCCCCACGGCCACGCCCAGCTCGCGCAGCTCGCCGACCAGCCACGAGGCGTTGGCCTCGGCGAACTTTCCCGAGAGGATCTCGTCGCCGATCACCACGATCGCCGCGCTCGGCATGCCGCCATGATAGCAACGCTTGACGGCGCACGACACGCACGGTACGTACACGACTCGTGAAGCACACGCCGAGACGGCCGCCTCCCGAAGCGGATCTCGTCGTGAGGCGTGAGCTCCTCGACGAGGCCGGCCTGGCCCGGACCTTGCGCCGCATGGCGCACGAGATCGCCGAACGGCATCCGGGCGGGAGAGATCTCGCCCTGGTCGGCATCCGCACCGGCGGGCTGGTGCTGGCCGAGCGGCTGGTCAAGCTGCTCGCCTCGGTCGAGAACGTCGAGGTGCCGCTGGGAGCCATCGACATCAGCCTCTACCGCGACGATGTCTTCGTCGGGCTGCCGCGGCCCGAGGTCGGTCCGACGGAGCTGCCCTTCGGCATCTCCGGCCGCGACGTGGTGCTGGTCGACGACGTGCTCTACACCGGCCGCACCATCCGCGCCGCGCTCGACGCCCTCATGGATTTCGGCCGGCCGCGCAAGGTGGAGCTGGCGGTGCTGGTCGATCGCGGCCACCGCGAGCTGCCCATCGGCTCCGACTACACCGGCATGAAGGTCGACACCACGCGCAACGAGTCGGTCCGGGTCATGCTGCGCGAGCTGGGCGAGCCGGATCGGGTCGTGCTGCGGGAGAAGGCGTCGTGACGTTCGCACACCGGCACTTGCTCGGCATCGAGCCGCTCTCGGCCGCCGATCTCGAGCAGCTCCTCAACCTCTCCGACAGCTTCCTCGAGATCAGCGAGCGGCCGATCAAGAAGGTCCCGACGCTGCGCGGGCGTACGGTGATCAACCTCTTCCTCGAGGCCTCGACGCGCACGCGCACCAGCTTCGAGATCGCCGCCAAACGGCTGTCGGCCGACGCGGTCAACATCTCGGGCAGCGCCTCGTCGACCACCAAGGGTGAGACGCTGTTCGACACCGCCGCCAACCTCAACGCCATGCGGCCGGACGTCATCGTCCTGCGCCACGCGGCCTCGGGCGGGGCGGCGCAGATCGCGTCGCGCGTCGACGCGGCGGTGGTCAACGCCGGCGACGGCACCCACGAGCACCCGAGCCAGGCGCTCCTCGACTGCGCCACCATCCGCAAGCACAAGGGGCGCATCGCCGGCCTCGAGGTGGCCATCGTCGGCGACATCGAGCACTCGCGCGTCGCCCGCTCCGACATCTACGCCCTGACGCGCCTCGGGGCGGGCGTCCGGCTGTGCGCGCCGCGGACCATGATGCCGGCGGGCGTCGAGCGGCTCGCCGACGGCCTG
>Ga0111538_10012358_pt1 | contig 11288 bp, 9 predicted proteins | sample SoiMethybrSBSTD1_FD_79669 | JGI IMG/M metagenome (GOLD analysis project Ga0111538, IMG submission 79669) | Bulk soil microbial communities from a Populus tree surrounding site in Tennessee, USA - Soil MetaG P. TD hybrid SBSTD1 (version 2)... | ecosystem: Environmental > Terrestrial > Soil > Tree... | reverse complement strand
TTCGTACGCGCCCGTCGTCTCGCGGGCGATGCTCGCAAGACAGGTGAACGTCAGCAACGGTTGACCGTAGGCCGGAACGATGATCGACACCGCCGGCGAATCCGACGTCGCGACCGCGAGGGGGACGATCTGCGTTTCGGCGAGCCACGTACGCGCGGCGCGCCGGCGAAATCGGCTCGTGCGACGCAGCTTGCGCACGACGCGACGGGCGAGCGCCGCTGCGCCGTCGGTGCGCAAGACCGTGAATGCGAGTCCCGCATGGCGCGGCATCTGGCGTACGACGCGCATCCGTGCAACGACCTCCTCGCGTCCAAGCTTCAGCGCATGGATCGCGGATCGCAATGGCGCGCTCACGCGCCACGTCGTTGACGTCTCCAGCTCACGCGTACGCGCACGCGCCGCGGCGAGCTCCGCTTCGGTCCTGCGCGTACTCGTCCGCAGCGTCGCGAGATCGCGCTGTGCCTCGATCAGGTCGATCGCTACCCGGCGCGGATCCCCTTGCACGTAACTGCGCAGCGTTTCGATCTCGTCATGCTCGCGATCGGCGACCTCGACACGGCGGCCGAGCTCGTCGCGCGATTCGGCGTGTCCGCACAGCGCGCCGGCAATGTAGAGCTGACGCAGCGACAACGGTGCCGCTGCGGCGACGGACGGCGAGTCGAAATGGCGCGGAAGCAGTGCCACCGCCTCGATTGCGACAGTCGCGGCGGGCTTGGTGGCGGGAAGCGGCGCGGCGTACAACGTCGCATAGCGTTGCGGTGCCGTCGCACCGACCGAGGGAGCCGGCCCTTCCGCATCGATAACTGCAGACGATCCACCGAGCTCGACGGAGTCGAGCAACGCATCGTTCCACTGTGCGGCCGGCGCATTCCATGGCAGCAATCGCACACGCGCATGACCCGCAAGACGCTCGGTGAACGCACCGAGCGCCGACGCGACGATCGGCGTGCCCGTCGCGAGCGCGACGGACAGCGTGTACGAATATGTTTCGGGAACCTGCGCGGGAAAGAACAGCACGTCGGCACGTTCGGCCGCGACGAGTTGCGGCAGTGCGCGCTCGTCATACGATCCGTGAACCGTCAGCGACGCCTCCGGCCATTGTGGCAGCGGCTGCGCTGTCGCACCGAGCACGCGGAACGCGAGTGGCAGGCCGCGCGCCTGCGCATCGCGTGCGCATGCCGCGACGACGGCGAGCCCCTTCTCCGGCGACAGCGCACCCAGCGTCACGACACGCGCCACCTTCACGGAACGTTGCTGCGCGGGCTCCGGATGCGGCCAGACGTCGATCGCGAGGCCAGGCAGATAGCGACCGATGCGCTCGGCAACGTCGTGCGACGGCGCGATGACGCGCGCCGCCTGGCGCACGAATGCGCCAAGCGTTTGGCGCCACAAGCCGACGTCCATGTTCCATTGTGCGGGACGCCCTGCCATGCAGGCGCGGCACCCGGCCTCGTCGGGCTCGCCACAATAGCGCCCCTCCGCATCGGCAAGATGATATTGCGGGCAGATCGCGTAATAGTCGTGAAGCGAGCAGTCGTAAGGGAGTCCGCTCGCCTGCGGTAGCTGCAGGATCGACGGCGGCAATCCGTGCACATGATGGAAATGCAGGCGGACGACACCCAACGCCTGCAGCGTCCGCACCAATACAGGCAAGTCGTCGGGCAGCCGGAACCACGCCGCGAACGGGTCGGTTTCGTGCGGCGAGTGCAGCTTGACCGTCGTTGCATCCGCCGGCTCGAGGTAGAGCACGTCGACACGATCGCGCATGAGCGCGGCAACGTCGTCCATGTAGCGCCGGATGCCACCGCCCCACGCGTGTGCGACGAAGACAATGGCCGGCCGCGGCGACGCGGCGCGTCGCGCGACCTCGACGCGGCCTGCGAACAGGCGCAGCACGTCGGTGCGTTCGCGCTCCCGCTCGTCGGTCGGCCGTATGGGTGTCTGTCCAGCGACGAACACGTCGCCTGCGACGCGCGTATCGAAGCCTGCGTCGCGAGCGCGCGCGGCGAGACTAGCGGGGTCGTTCGCATCGCCAGACGCCGTGACGCCCCGCAAGCCACCGAGCGCCGCGACGCACGCTCGCGTGACATACAACGCAGGACTTTCGGCTCGCCGCACGCTGGCCGACTGGCCGTGGTTGACGCGCGCGAACAAGCGATCCAGCTCTGCGGCGGACGCAACGGGTGACAGGCCGGAGCCGCTGTGTCCCACCCGATAGATCGCAACGCCGCTGCCGTCGGTGAACGTGGCGACGACGCCGACGCCAGGCTCCGATGCATGCGCAGCGAGCCGGTCGAGCCAGTTGCCGTGGACTTCTGCATCGGGTCGCAGCACGACGACATCGCGGTCGCCATGCAATGCGACGCCGCGTGCGACGAGATCGGTGTCGGTGTCGAGGCTCTGCGCATGGACGATCGTCACACGGTCGGGAGCGGCATCGCTACGTGCCGCGAACTTGCGGGCAAGCGTTGGCGTCGCTACGACGATGACATCGAACGGCATCGCATTGCTGGATTCGAGCACGCAGCGCACGCAAGTCGCCGCGGCTTCCGCGTCGCGCGCGAGCGGAATGACGATGTCAACCGTAGGCACGCGTTCGGGCGAACGATGAACCCACGCCGGTCCGGAAATGGTGATGATGCAGGTTCACGCCAGCGTGAGGATTACAGGCTGGTGATCGGACGCCTGCGTCTCACGGTCGACGCGGATGTCGCGGACGCGCGCACGCAGCTCCTCGCCGACGAAAATGAAATCGCAATGCAGCTCGGGATCGCCGGGTGCGTCCTTCTGGTAGATCTTGAATGTCGACGGATGCGGCGTGCCCGGATGCACGACGCGCCACGCATCGACGAGCGCCGGCGTCCCGTCGGCAAACGGGGCGAGAATCCGCCGGTACTCGGCGGAATCGGGCTCGAAGTTGCAGTCGCCGGTGATCACTGTCGCCCGAGGCCGCACGAACGTCTGGAACGGACCGCCGTCGTTCATCGTCACCGTCGCGTCACGCGCGTACGCATGGCCTTCCGCGTAGATCGTGCGCAGCGCCTCCGCCTGGGCCATCCGCTGCACCGCCGAATAGTATTCGAGGTGCGTGGTGATGACGCGGACGTCGCCGGACGGCGCGCGGACGATCGCCTCGACGGCGATCCGCGGCATCCCCGGCACGCCGGCGTCGAACCGATACGGCAACAGGTAGCGGTACACCTGCACGACCGGCAGGCGCGACAGGATCATGTTGCCGAACCGGCGCCGGCGTCCGTCATCGCCGGGCTGGTCGACGGCGACACCCGGGATCGCCGTGTAGCCCGGCAGCAGTGCGGCGAGGCGGGCGAACTGGTCGCTTGTGTCGTTGCCGCCGAGGCGGGGATCCGGATAGTTGTCGGCAATCTCCTGCAGGCACAGCACGTCGAAATCGGCGAGCCTCTTCGCCTCCGCGACGATCCGGGCCGCATCCACCGCGAGATCGATGCCGCGACACCATTGCACGTTCCAGGTGATGAGTTGCATCGTTGACACTCCTCGTCTATCGCGTGTCAGTCGTCGCGGGTGGACGCCACCGCGCCAGTTCCGCGCGAAGCCGCTGCTCGGCGTCCGCAGCGCCCGCCGCGTCGACACGATCGAGCCCGGCGCACGTGCGCTCGATCATCCAGCGATTCACTTGCGGCGCAAAATGATAGATGTCCATGTAAAGGTCGAGATCGGTCGTGATCTCGGCATGCGGCTGCAAGTCTACGATGGCGACGTTTTTCAATCCGCCGACCGCGCGCGCCACGTAGCGCTTGAAGTCGAACGTGACGTCGAGTTGCCTGCGTTGCGCGAAGTCGCGCCAGACGAACATGGAGTACGGCGGCCACACGAGATCGAATTCTGTCTTCGGATGGCTTTTCAGCGTCGGCTCGATATTGTGCTCGAAGCTCGCCTGCATGCCGGCCAGCGCGCGCGCCGGCTGGCGGAAGCGCGCGTTGATGTCGTCGGGGTCGAGACCCTTCAACACTTCGGACGTCGCGAAGCGGTAGCGGTCACCCCAGAACCACGGCGCGTCGACGTCCGACCGGAACGATTCGTCCCTACGGCCGGCGAGAATCGCGATCGACTTCTTCAGCACGGTGCCCGATAAGAGATAGGGCAGGTCGTTGAAGGGGTTTCGGTCGTACAGGTAGGTTGGCAAGGGCCCGGCGCTGTCCTGCCGCTCGTCCGGCGTTCCGGCGAATGCATTGAAGTCGAGCACGATGACGACTCGGCGCGGTGCCCGGGCGGCGAACACCGTATCGAGCAGCGTGCGGATCTCCGCCGCGCTGATCGCCGGCATCGACAGGTTCACCGCGGGCCCACCGCAAGCATCCGCGATCCACGCATTGCGGGTGCTCTCCATGATGGACGAGCCGATCAGCGCCGTCTGGTAAGGGGCGTGCTTGGCAATGCCCGGATTGATCCAGCGATGATGGAGCGCGTAGAACCGCGGCGCATGCGATGCGGCAACGCGATATTGCTGGAACGGGTCGACGGCGGCATTGATCGCGCCAACCGCCGCCAGCGTAGCACCGGTCGCCGCGAGGACCGCGGCACACCATCGGCGCCAGTGGACCGGCCCGCGCCTGTCCGGCACCGGTGGCTCCAAAGCTGCGGGGACGTCGGTCGCGCGAACGATCATCGTATCGATGCAAGGAGTGTGCTGTAGCAGGACGCTAGAAGTTGAAGTAGAGGAATGGCGCGACCGTGCTCAGCTGAAGCACGGCGAGCGTCAGCGCGGCAGCCGCCGCCACGGCCGTCATCCACGAGCCTGCGAACGACCGTACGAGTGCATTCGAATTGCTGCGCTGGAACACGACGAGCATCCCCGCTGCCAGCGCGGACGCTGCGGCCGTGTTGCCTCCGACGAGTGCACGGACGCTCGCCCAGTCCGCTGACGACGATAAGCCCGCCATCGCCCGCACGATTGCCCACGCGTCGCCGAGCGAGTGCGCGCGAAAGAACACCCACGTCACGACGACGAACAGGAACGTGACGGCCCAGGCCACCGGCGCGGGCAGCGTGCGACCGGTCCCGCGCCACAGCCGCACGGCGCAAAGCCCGAGCCCGTGCAGCGCGCCCCAGCACACGAACGTCCACGCGGCGCCGTGCCACAGGCCGCCCAGCAGGAATGTCAGCAGCAGGTTGGCGAGCACCCGCGTTTCGCCCGCGCGGTTGCCGCCGAGCGGAACGTAGACGTATTCGCGCAGGAACCGCGACAGCGTCATGTGCCATCGATGCCAGAATGCGCGCAGGTCGAGCGATCGATACGGCGAGTCGAAGTTGATCGGCAGGCGGATGTTGAAGATCAGCGCGGCACCGAGCGCCATGTCCGTGTAGCCGCTGAAGTCGAAATAGATCTGCAGCGTGTAGGCGAGCGCCGAAAGCCAGGCCTGCAGGGTGCCGATCGTCGTCGCGTGGTCGAATCCCGCGCTGACGAGCGGCACGAGCGGATCGGCGAGGAACACCTTCTTCGCCAGCCCGATCGATAGCAGGAAGAGCCCCGCCGCGACGTTGCGCCAGTCGACGCGCTTGTTCGCCGTCGACTGGAACTGCGGCATCATCTCGCTGTGATGGATGATCGGCCCGGCCAGCAGGTGCGGAAAGAACGTCACGAACAGCGCGTAGTTGTCGAAGCTCGGCTCGGTCGCTTTATCGCGGCTTACGTCGACCAGAAACGCGATCTGCGTGAACGTGAAGAAGCTGATGCCGAGCGGCAGCGCGAGCCCGAGCTCGACGGGGTCCATCAGTCCCGTCTGCGCCAGCGTGCGCAGGATGAAATCGGCGTACTTGAACACGCCGAGCAGCGCGAGATTCGCTGCGACGCCCGTCACGACCCAGCGGTGTCGATGCGGCGAGCGCTGGACCCGGTGCGCGAACCAGAAGTTGCCGGCGATGCTGGCGACGATCAGCGGCAGATGCGCCGGATTCCACCAGCCATAGAAGAACAGCGACGCGGCGACGAGCCACCGCACCGCCCACCGCGGGCGCTCGCCGAACGCGAAAAACCCGAGCACCGCGGCCGGCAGGAAGTAGATCAGGTACTCATAGCTGTTGAAAAGCACGGGTCAGCGGATTCCGGCGCGCATGAACGACTGCACGAACTGGCGCTGGAATAACAGGAACGCCACGAGCAGCGGCCCGGTCGTCAGCAGCGTCGCGGCGCTGATGATCGACCAGTCGATGCCCTGGTCTGTCGACGAGAACACCTGCAGGCCTACCGTTACGGGCCGCGACTCGACCGAGTTGGTGATGATGAGCGGCCACAGGAAATTGTTCCAGTGATACGACACCGAGACGAGCGCGTACGCGAGGTAAGTCGGCCGCGCAAGCGGTACGTAGACCTTCCACAGCGTCTGCAACGGCGAGCAGCCCTCGATGCGCGCCGCTTCGTCGAGCTCGCGGGGCACCGTCTTGAACGTCTGCCGCAGCAGGAAGATGCCGAACGCGCTCGCCATGTACGGGAGGCCAATCGACAGGATCGTATCCTTGATGCCCAGCGCGGTCATCGTCCGATAATTCTCGACGATCAGCACGTCGGGCATGATCATCAGCTGGACGAGCACGAGCGCGAACGCGATGTTGCGACCGGGGAACTCGAAGCGCGCGAACGCGTATGCGGCGAGCGTCACCAGCACCATCTGCGCGACGAGCACCATCGTCACGAGGATCACCGTGTTCAGGAAATAACGCGCGAACGGTGCCGCGTGCCACGCCTTGACGAAGTTTTCGAGCGTCAGCGGCGCCGTCAGCGTGAAATTGGTCGAATACGCGGACGGATGGAATGCCGTCCAGATCGCATAGGCGAGCGGCAGTAGCCACAGCACGCCCAGCACCCATGCGCCGAGCGTCTCGAGCGCGCGCGAGAAGCCGTGGGGGGCGTAGACGCCGGTCGCGGTCTGCATCGCGCTCACTGATCGGCCTCCTTGTACCAGCGCCGACTTACGCACCTCCACTGGGTCGGCCTCACCAAATCGCGCAGCGCCGCCCCCCGCGGGCCTCGGCTCGGCTTCGCCTCGCCCGCTGCGCTCATTGATCGGCCTCCTTGTACCAGCGCCAACTTACGCACTTCCACTGCATCGGCCTCACCAAATCGCGCAGCGCCGCCCCCTGCGGGCCTCGGCTCGGCTTCGCCTCGCCCGCTGCGCTCATTGGTAGTGAGTGCGCCGCTCTAGGAACACGAACTGCGCGATCGCGACGGCCGCGAGCAACGTCAGCAAGACCATCGTCAGCGCCGCTGCGTACGACGAATCCCAGAAACGGAACCCGATCTCGAAGATGTAGTACAGAAGCAGCGACGTCGCGTTGTCGGGCCCGCCGCGCGTCATCACGACGACGTGATCGACGAGGCGGAATGCGTTGATCACCGCGTTGACGAGCACGAACAACGTCGTCGGCATCAGCAGTGGAAATGTGACGCGCCGGAAGAAGTACCAGCGCGACGCACCTTCGATCGCGCCGGCCTCGGCAAGGTACGGCGACATCGACTGCAGCGCCGCGAGGTAGAAGATCATGAAAAACCCGGCCTCCTTCCAGATCGTCACGACCATCAGCGCGGCCAGCGCGGTGCTTTTCGTGCCGAGCCAGTTGTGGCGACCGATACCGAACAGGCCGGTCGCCTGCGCGAGCAGGCCGTATTCGGGGGTGTAGAAGAACAGCCAGATGTTCGCCACGGCGATCATCGGCAGCACCGTCGGCGTGAAATACGCGAGGCGCAGGAAGCCGCGGCCGGGAAGCCGCTCGTTCACCCAAACCGCCATCAGCAAGGCCAGCGCGATAGACGCCGGGATCGTGCCGAGCGCGTACCAGGCGTTGTTGGTCAGCGCCTGCCAGAAAATCGGGTCGTCGATCAGCGCGCGGTAGTTGTCGAGCCCGACGAAACTCGGTGGACGCGAGCCTTTCGGCGTCGAGTAGAAGCTGTGCCAGAGATTCGCGATCGCCGGGTAATGCGTGAACAACGCGAGCAGCACGGCCGCCGGCAGCAACAGCAGCCAGGCGTACAGCCACTCGCGCGTTCGCGTCATCGGGGACCCGCGGCCGATCCCCTGCTACTTGTAGCTGCGCAGCAGCCGATCGGCTTCGCGCTGCGCGTCCTTCATGGCCACCTCGGGCGTTTTGGTGCCCGTCAACGCCGCCTGCAGCCCGTCGTTGAGCGCCTTCGTCACGCGCTGGTTGTCGTGCGTCGACAGCTCAGCCTTCGCGAAGGGCAACTGATCGCGTGCAACGGCCGCGGGCGGGAATCCGGTGACGTACTGCTTCATCACCGGCGTGTCCCACGCATCGGCGCGCACGGCGACGTAGCCGGTATCGATGCCCCACTGCGCAGCGCGTTCGGGTGTGGTCACCCATTTGATGAACTTGAAGGCCGCTTCACGCTGCGCCGGCGTCGACTTCTTGAAGATGTAGAAGTTGCCGCCGCCCGTCGGACTGCCGCGTTGTTTGCCGGCCGGCAGCATCGCTACGCCGAAATCGAACTTCGCGTTGCTCTTGACGTTCGTCAGGTTGCCGGTCGTCGTCCACATCATCGCGACCTTGCGCTCGAAGAAGTCCTTCGGCGTGGTGCCCCATTCGACGATGCCGGGCGGATGCACCTTGGTCTTGTTGATCAGGTCCAGCCAGTACTGCAATGCGCCGATCACCTCGGGCTTGTCGTAGTACACCTCGGTGCCGGCCGCGTTCATCAGGTTGACGCCGTTCTCGAGTGCCAGTCCCTGGAACAGCCAGTACGGAAAGCCGGACGATGGAATCTGCACGCCCCATTGCGTGACGTTGCCCGCTGCGTCGCGCTTGGTGAGCTTCGCCGCGTAGTCCGCCATCTCCTTCCACGTACCCGGCGGACGATTTGGATCGAGTCCCGCTTCCTTGAACGCATCCTTGTTGTAATAGAGGACGATCGTCGAGCGCTGGAACGGAATGCCCCACGTCTTGCCGCCGGTCTGGCTGTTCTCCATGAACGCCGGGTAGAAGCTCTTCAGCCACGCGCGGTCGGCGTCGGTCTTGATCAGGTCGTCGAACGGCACGATCGCATCCTCGTCGATCAGCGTGTACATGTCGGTCGACAGCAGGATCGACGTCACCGGTGGATCGCCGCTCTTGACGGCCGTCAGCGCCTTCGCAATCGTGTCCTGGTAGCTGCCCGAGTAGATCGGGTGAAGCTTGATGCCCGCATTGTCCTTTTCGAAATCGGCGGCGTAACCGTCGATGATCTTCGTGATCGGACCGCCGACGGCGACCGGGAAGAAGAACGGCACCTCCACGGGCGCCTGTGCCAGTGCTGCCGTTCCCAACAGCGTCATCAAGGATGCGCAGAACGCACCCAGCAACCGCTTCAACAGCTTCATCGTTCCTCCATTGGACTTTGTGATTCAGGCAATCAACGTTGCCGCCGGCTCATGGGCCTCGACCGGGCCACGCAATCCCGCGGCATCGAAATAGTGCTGTGCACCGGCAACCCAGCGAATCCAGGTCGCGTCGCCGCGACGCAATCCCACACTGCCTTGCACGCGAACCGCCACAGCTTGCGATCCGATCCGGCAACCGACGAGCGAGTCGCCGCCGAGATACTCGACGCTTTCCACGCCGGCACGAACGCCGTCCTCGAAGCCAAGTTGCATGTGCTCGGGCCGCACGCCGAGTGTTCCCGCAGCGAAGCGCGCGTCCAGCACGACCGGCGCTTCGGTGCCGGCGATGACGGCGCCGCCGCGACCCGCCTCGAGTTGCAGCAGGTTCATCGGTGGCGTGCCGATGAAACGCGCGACGAACGTGTTGGCGGGATTTTCGTACAGATCCACCGGCGTCCCGTTCTGCTCGATCCTGCCCGCGCGCATCAGCACGACGCGGTCGGCCATGGACATTGCTTCCACCTGGTCGTGCGTCACGTACACCATCGTGATGCCGAGCTTGCGCTGCAGCGCGCGTATCTCGAGCCGCATCTCTGCACGCAACTGTGCATCGAGGTTGGACAGCGGCTCGTCCATCAGGCAGACCGGCGCCTGCGCGATGATCGCGCGACCGAGTGCCACGCGCTGCTGCTGACCGCCGGAGAGTTGCGACGGCTTCCGCGCGAGCAGCGTCTTCAGCCCCAGCAGGTCGCCGACACGCGCGAGGCGCGCATCGCACTCGGCTGCGCCGACACGACGTACGCGCAGCCCGAACAGAATGTTCTCGGCGACGGTGAGATGCGGGAACAGCGCGTAGCTCTGGAACACCATCGAGATCGCACGCGCTGCCGGCGGCAGGTGCGTCACGTCGCGGCCGGCGATCGTGATCCTGCCGCCGTCGGCGGCTTCGAGGCCGGCGATCAGGCGCAGCGTCGACGACTTGCCGCATCCCGAGGGTCCGAGCAGCACGTTGAGCGTGCCCTCGTCGAACGCGAACGTCACACGGTCGACGGCGCGCACTTCGCCTTCGGCGGTCGCCCAGTGCTTGCTCAGGTTTTCGGCGAGGATGGCCGACACGAAATCGCGGGAGCCGGCAGCAGGCTACGAGAAAAGCGCGGTCAGCGCGGCGCCGGGATCGGGCGCGCGCATGAAGGCCTCGCCGACGAGAAACGCGTGCACGCCGTGCCGGCGCATCTGCGCCACGTCGCGTTGCGCAAGGATGCCGCTTTCGGTGACGACCACGCGATCGGCCGGGACGCGCGGCAAAAGCTCGATCGTCGTGTGCAGCGACACGTTGAACGTGCGCAGGTTGCGATTGTTGATGCCGATCAGCGGTGTGGCCAGCTTCAGCGCCCGGTCGAGCTCAAGGGCGTCGTGCACTTCGACCAACACGTCCATGCCGTACGCCCTGGCACACGCTTCGAGGTCCGCGAGCCGCGCGTCGTCGAGGGCCGCGACGATCAGCAGGATCGCGTCCGCGCCGAGCGTGCGCGACTCGACCACCTGGTATTCGTCGACGATGAATTCCTTGCGCAGCGCCGGAATCGCGCAGGCGCCACGCGCCTCGACGAGGAATTCCGGCGCGCCCTGGAAGAACGGACGATCGGTCAGCACCGACAGGCACGCAGCACCCGCTCGCGCGTACGAAGCGGCGATTGCGGCGGGATCGAACTGCGGGCGCAGCACACCCTTGGACGGGCTCGCACGCTTGATCTCCGCGATCACTGCCGAGCGTCCTTGCGCAATACGTTCGCGAATCGCGTTCGCAAAGCCCCGCGGCGGCGACGCAGCGCGTGCCTGTTCCTCGAGCAGGGCCAGCGGCCGCTCGAGCTGCGCGGCGATGACTTCCTCGGCCTTCGTCGTGAGAATCCTCGCCAGGATGTCGCTGTCGCCCATGGCGTG